>Ga0114978_10000005_pt1 | contig 179875 bp, 171 predicted proteins | sample S_140212_EF_Meta_FD_87027 | JGI IMG/M metagenome (GOLD analysis project Ga0114978, IMG submission 87027) | Freshwater microbial communities from Lake Simoncouche, Canada to study carbon cycling - S_140212_EF_MetaG | ecosystem: Environmental > Aquatic > Freshwater > Lake | place: Lake...
AAGTTTTAGGATCGGCACAGCAATTCCCTTAACTAGGAACTGTTAGACACCGTGGTAGTTCGTTGGAGCGAAGCAGGTAAAACTGCCTAGCATTGAAGGCGACTATTGAAGCAGGACTAACGAGCTCAGAGTGATGGCCTGAGTAAAATAAAAGCAGTCAACAACGATCCTGTTAAAGTTAATAGGTTATTAACAGCAACAAAAACAATTTTCGCTTATATTGAAAAAAAACATAACCTGAAAGGAAACACAAATGAACGCATTTGTAAACGCAGTAGCAAACCAAGAAGCCCGTACCGCAAACGGTATGAAGGCACGTAAGTCAACAGCCAAGGCTGTTGTCGATCTATTCTATAATATTGGCGCAAGCCGTGGTAAGAATATCGTACCGGCATTCACTGCCGCATACGTAGAAAACGCTGATGTAGCACTACGCATCGCACAATGGGCACGTGATGTCCGTGGTGGTGCAGGTGAACGTCAACTATTCCGCGACATTCTAGTTCATCTAGAAAAGCGTGACCCAAAGGCAGCTTTGAGCCTATTGGCCAAAGTTCCAGAAGTCGGCCGTTGGGACGACATCTTTGTCTTTGAAACAAAGCAGTTGCGAGCAGCCGCTTACACAATGTTGGGCAATGCCCTTCGTGAAAGCAATGGATTGGCAGCAAAGTGGACTCCTCGCAAGGGACCAATTGCCGCAGAAATCCGAGCATTCTTCGGAATGACTCCAAAGCAATACCGTAAGAGCCTTGTGGCACTTACCAAGGTTGTTGAAACACAAATGTGTGCCAACGACTGGGATAACATTAACTTCTCACACGTTCCTTCTGTAGCGGCTCGCCAATACAAGAAGGCATTCAACCGTCACACACCTGCATTTGCAGAATACGTGGCCAAGTTGGTTGCCAAGGACCCAAGTGTCAAGGTAAATGCTTCGGCAATTTACCCACACGATGTGTTGAAGGGTATTGCACACGGCTACGTTAAGATGGACAAGACAGAAACAGACCATGTGATCGCACAATGGGATGCTCTGCCTAACTATGTAGGTGACGCAAGTATCCTACCTCTAGTTGACGTAAGTGGTTCGATGGCAACATCGGTTCCAGGTTCGACTGTTCGTTGTTTGGACGTTGCGGTTGGTCTAGGTTTGTACCTAGCAGACAAGAACAAGGGCGTGTTCAAGGACACATTCTTGACTTTCTCTAGCAAGCCACAACTAGTTACTCTAAAGGGTAACATTGTTGAAAAGGTGGAACAAATGTCTAAGAGCAACTGGGACATGAGTACTGACCTACATGCGGCTATGAGTAAAATCCTAGACGTTGCAGTCAAGGGCAATGTACCAGCAAGCGACATGCCAAAGATGTTGTTGATCTTGTCAGACATGCAGTTTAACGCTTGTGCTCGTTTCGACGACACAGCAATGCAAATGATCGAACGCAAGTTCGCAGATGCAGGTTACACTGTGCCACAGATTGTTTTCTGGAACCTAAACAGTTCAGACAACGTGCCTGTAAAGGCAGACAAGAGTGGTGCCGCATTGGTAAGTGGATTTAGTCCATCAATCATGACTAGCTTGCTAGCCGCTGATTTGGATCAGTTCACTCCAGAAGGTATCATGCTCAAGACTGTAATGGTCCCACGCTACGATATCTAAAAACTAACGTTTTGAATAGCACCTCCGGGTGCTATTTTTTTGACTAAAATATCTTGCAATAAATAGGAATCTCAAGTATAATATATACAACTGGCGTTAGTATAACGGATAATACAGCGGCCTTCTAAGCCGTCAATAGAGGTTCGATTCCTCTACGCCGGACCAACAAAATTAAAAAGGAAAAATAATGGCATATATGAAACCGGGTCCTAACTACAAAATGAGCAAAAACGTTAAGAGAGAATTGGCAACTATTGTCGATCCTCAAGAAAGAGGTATTCAAAAACGAATTATGATTCAGGCAGAATTATTTGGAAATGTACGCCATAAAGAAAAGCGTCCAAAAGATAACGATTAAAAATTAAAGAAGTATAGGTGTTTTACTTCTTCGAGGTCTGTGAAAGCAGACCTTTCGCTTTGTTGTTTTATTTTTTCTAATGCACCAGGCCTAAACACTACATTATCGTAGGCAAAGTACATGTAGATATCGTTATTAAACTCAACAGTATGCGGGGTATAACTTCCGTTGAACACTAATATACTTGATCGATGTTCTGATTGTATTTCTATTGGTATTCGATTGTCTATATATTCTGCTACAAGATTAGACGAACCATAATAATTTTCTAAGTTTGGATCGGTATCTGCTATCGGTTTCCAAAATTTATAGGTAACTGGTTTATCATTAAATGTAAGCCTAACTGCTATTGTAAATGTTAATCTTTTATCATTAGATAATTGATGTGTATGTGTAAGTATCTGAGATCCCAATGAACTATGACCAAAGATAACAGCAGAATGAGTACATTCTGCTATATATTGTTCCGCTAAAAACTCAACATCTTCTGTAAGTTTTCCTAACCTTTTATAAACAGACGAGGCATCATACATTGCTACTTGGATAGCATGTTCAAAAGAATAAGACAGATGTTTACAAGGAAAATTTTTAACCTTATTATTTTTATCACTGGTATTTCGTAAAATACCACTCGTCCGTTCTTTCATAAGCCTAGATCCAGAAAGAGTTTCTGGATATTTTTTAGGATCGTCAAAATCTCCGCTACCTTGATAAATTCCTCTAAATATTCCTAATGGAATAATATTCTTTATAATATAATCTTTGTAATAATCAATTAGTGTCCAATCAATTATTTTGTTCTTTTTAGGATAGTCAGTATAGGGAAACTCACTAACATAATTGTCATCAGAAGTTAGCCGCTGATATTTGATATTATTTTTTATTTTATTTTGATCAAAACAATCAATTAAATTTTTATATTGTTCAACATGAGAATCTGCCCAATCGAGGTAACACTGCTTATTCCACCAGATAACTCTAATTTCTTGACATAGTTTATCTTGAGATTCGTGGTATTCAATATTAACAATTCCTGGTTCCATTAACAAAAGAGAATACAGGTAAATGATATCTTTTATATTGTACGCAGTATCAGGAGTTTGAGTTCTAGTTACATTATGTACAATGTAAAAATTTTGATTTATCTTTTTTTCATCTGTCCAAAAATTAGAAAAATTGTCAGTAATTAATATCATCTATGTACTTGAATTAGTCCAGGAGGTTCAACATATTGATCAAATGGCAATGCACCCGGCATACGAGAATTTTCAATTTCAGAATAAGTCTTTACAGTTACTTCGTTTACTTCCAAGTATTCTAAAAGAGATGCCAGTAACTCGTCTCTTTTTTCTCCAAATTCTGCATACCAATTTTCATATTCTGCATTATCTGCAAAAAACCAATGACCTTCAAAACGAGTGTAGTCTTGCGTAGCATAAAATAAAGTGTCGATATTAGATAAACAATCAACGTCTAACGCATGTACATCAACTGAACTATATAAAATTCCAATAACTTCAAAACCTGGTTTTTCAAAAGTCATAATTATTTTTTTCATAGTGTAATCCTTTTTAATATTTATAGGGTAAAAGATTATGTAAATAAGATCATGATAGAAAATAGACCACTAAACATTAACGATTGTGAGCAACTGATAAAGTTAATAAAATCTCGTCCAGAAACATTTAATGGATACACGGACGATCAATTAAAACATCGTGTTGAATATGACATAGAAAAACTTATTCCTCTATATTTAATTGATCCTTTGTATTACATACCGGGCATTTTTGTTGACGGTAAATTATTTGGAGCTCTAATTTGTAAAGAATTTTCCAATGCTCCTTGTTGGTCTTGGGGATATTGGATTAGTGACGGGCATCATGATAAGATGTACACTGTAGAAGGAGCCAAGGCCTTTAGAGCTTGGGATCAGATCTTATTTGACGAAATGGAAATTAACCGAAAACTTAATCGATTCTTTATTGTTTACGAAAATCGAAACGATAATACATTAAAATCTACAGGGTTTGGTGAAAGACTGTTTACATGGATGGGACGCCAGGGATACAGGGTTTCAAAATATCAGTTCATAACAGATTGCGAAATTGAACCTAACACCGAACCAAAGTACGAATATCAAAAACAACTACTGACAAACAGAACATGGCCTATTCCTTTGTCAGTTAGAATGGGAATCTTAGTCAAATGAGAATGGTTCAGTCTCTTCACCTGTGTCACCGTCAGTAATAAAAAATCTAATACCATGTCGATGACACTCTAATTCAAAACGTGTCCAAAACATTTTTCTATAAGGGTGTTGTTGCGACTTTTCAAAAGCTTCTTTACTTTCCCACTCTGAAGTAACTTCCCAACGTTCGTCATCAAAATGGTCGTCTACTACGTTAATAAGTCCGGAAGTAGGAATATTATATCGTCTCATCATTTGACTGAATGAAAGATTCTGTGTAGTTACTACTTTAAATCTTTTCATTTTTGGTCCTTCTGTGCAGACTAATCGATATTTTCTGATATACATTGTATGTTGTCCTTTTTTAGTAATTATCGTTTTTGTTAATAGTAAATAAAATATCTGAAACAAAGGAAATTCAAAATGTACGCAAGAGTATCAACAACTATAGTAACTGATCCAACTATCGATAGACCCGGTATGAAACTTAGATCCTGGGCAGATTCTTTATATTATAATCCCATGTACTCTACTATTAGATCTCAAATGGCTGACCGTCCAGGATTTATGTACAATTCACATTCATTAGTTGAATACAAAGATACAGCAAAACTGGTCAGTCAAGTAGTATTTGATACAAAAGAAAATTTTGATGTTTATGTTTCCGACCCGCAGACTATTAACTTATGGGAACTAATTGAATCATTAAGTAAAGAAAGCGGTGTACTTATACAGTTTATTGATACCGATAAATTTTTAAATTTCTAATTTATAATTTAATTGATCTTTGTATTTTGCAATACTTCGATCGATTAGATTTTCTAATTTAGAAATACTAAACGTTCCATTAACAACTAGCAGTTGTTTTCGTAAACCATAATAATCACTGCCGTGCATCTGAGACCCATTTGACCAACAGAAACAATTTGTATCTGTAGGCAAGTCTATGTAATTTTGATCATAGTGCTCTATATCAGCAACAAATAATGTTGGTTGAGGGTTCTCGTCATGTATCATCATTCTAAATTCTGTAGGAGCGTCCCAAAATTTAGTTTGATCAGTATGCAGACCAACAGGTACTACACTTTCCCAGATGTACATATGATCAATAAAGTGAAAAGGAAAATACTGTTTAACATGTTCAACCATCGGTTCGAAAACAGGATGCGGATAATATTTGTGTGTCCATATTCCTAAATTTTCTGCTTCAAACTTTTCCGGGTTGGATGTGTGTGGATATAACCCTTTAAATGTAGGCCTATACCAATGGCTTTCCTTCCCTAACGGATGAGCTTCTTTATCCCAAGGTTCGGCTGAATCTGGTTTTGTTCGTATAATATCAATAGCTTCTCGATCAAAGATTTCTAAGAATTTATTATAGTCTTCAAATTCAAATTTTGGAATATCTAACGGTAACCATCTAATTGGTCGATATTTTTTGCTTAGTCTTTTTAGTTCGGTTACATACCATTCAGGTAGATGACTAGGATAAGTTTCACCTCTAAAAGAATTATTGGCTACTTTTATTCTCATTTTTAGTTCTTCAATAGGTAACATAATGTCCTTACATTTCTAATTTATAATTCAATTTATCTCTATACTTTTCAATACTTCTATCCATAAGTATTTCATATTTTTTAGTATTTACAACAGCATTAATGCAGATCAACTGTTTACGTTTTCCATAAAAATCACTTCCGTGTATCTGAGATCCGTTTGACCAAGCAAATGTGTTGGTATCAGGTGGCGGATCAATGTAATGAATATCTCCATGATCAACATCGCAAACATATAATGTGGGCTGTGTATTTTCATCATTTAACATTATACGGAACATAGTTGGCATGTCCCAAAAATAATCAGCATCTCTATGCGGATAAACTTCTCGAATGCTTTCCCAAATATATAAATGACTAACCATTTCGAACGGAAGTGTATCTTGTATCTGTTCTATGATTGGTACAAACAAAGGATGCTCATACAACTTTGCAGACCATTCCATACATTTTGTTTCTAAAAAATTTTCTCTGCTATATGTGTAAAAGTCTAATCCTTTAAATTGAGGATTATACCAATTACTAGCCTTACCTAACGGATGAGCTTCTTTAGGCCATGGTTCGGCAGCATCTACACCAGTTCGTAAAACATCTATTTTTTCTCTGTCCCAGATATCCATAAATTCTTCCATATCAATTTCAAATTTTGGAACATCTAAAGGAATCCATCGAATAGGACGGTATTTTTTATTCATTCTATGAATTTCTGTAAGATACTCGTTGGAAAAATTATACTGAGGGTCGAAATGGTGCCAAGCTGTTCTTTGTTGATTAGCCCAACTATTTCGACCAACGGTTTTTCTAACAAGATCAACAACACTTTTATTAGGCATTTTATCCTTCCAATGACTCTATGATAGCAATAGATGTTCGGCCGCCGAATCCAAAACTTGCTTTCATAAAAATCTTTCCTTTTAAATCAGTCTTTTTAGTAATTAGTCTAGGATCATCACTAAGCGGATTGTCTAAAGAAAAATTAGGTTGTAGATAACCATGCTTAACTGCTTCTATTCCGTAGGCTGCTTCAATTAAACCACAGGCACTCATAGTATGCCCTATGTAACCTTTAAACCCAACGATAGGGATCTCGATACCTTCAAAAGCACGTTGAAACACATCTAATTCAATGTCGTCACCTACTGGTGTACTTGTAGCATGAGCATTAAAAAATGCAATATCACTCGGAGTTAAGTTAGCTTGTTTTAATGCTTGATTAATAATCTTTAATTGATTTTCACAAGTTCGATCATGTGCAGTCATACTTGTTAATTTAGCACCGCTAGCAATTGATCTTAATTTAGCCTTTGGTTTAAGATTATATTTTATCAGTGTTTCTTCATCGCAGATAAACCAAATTGTGCCACCTTCACCTTGTAAGAAGCCATCTCGATTTTTGTCAAACGGTTTTGATGTGCCACCGTTATGATTAGACAAGGCACTTGAACATTGCCAGTAATATTGCAGTGTAGGATGCAACGAATGATCAATGGCTCCTACTAGTGCAGAACTGGTCTGCCCAGTTTGTATCAACATCGATGCAAAATGCAGATTATACATACTACTAGAGCAGGCAGCATTTACACTGGCATTCATATTTTCTGATTTTGTTTTTCCAGAAATCAATGCCGACAACAGATCGTGGTTGTTAGAAAATAACCTACTAGGGCTATACCGATTTTTATGATCTTCCATAGACTTGTAAAAGTCTTCTCTAATAGCAGAGTTAATTGCAAACGATCCAACACTAACTACACTGTCTTTGAATATATCGTTATCATAGGCTTCAAGATATTCGTTAGTAATGTTTACTGCTGTCTTATATGACAAATAACCATTTTCCATATAGTCGGCCTGAAACCCTTTAGTACTCAAAATATAAGGATGGTCTTCAACATTATATCTAGTTATTGTCTGCGGGCCTTTTGACAAGGGCATATTTTCGTAGTTAGATGCTACATTTTTTCCAAGAGAATCATGCACACGATAGTCGACTATGTAAATGTCTTTCATGGGGCAGGTGTAGTTGATGGTGATGTTTTTTGTTTTGGTGGTTCTTGGCTATCTGTAATATATCCAATCAAGTCTTTCCATGCCAGTAGCTTTGGAATTTCTTGATCATCAATAACTACGCCAAATTCTTCTTCAACTTGAATTACCAGTTCAAGAATATCGATGCTGTCAATTTCAAGATTTTTCTTTTCTAATTCATAAAGTTCAGGTGGAAGATTTTGAATTTCATTGTTATTAACAATTTTCAAATCTTTAATATTCATCTCTGGAGGAAGCGGGTATTCTAACTCTAATTTGAGATAAACGTTGATCATTTCAATAAATCTACGCTCAACTGCTTCTTCAGAACGGGGTGTCCAATTTTCGGTACTCATAGTATCTCCTATATAATTATTTAAATAAATGCTGTGTTATTAACAGCAAATATGATCTTAAACTCCGCCAAGTGCTTTTAGTTTGCCCTCAGTAACAACTAGTCCATCTACTTCAATTCGAGCATCAAACTCAAAAATATTTCTAGCATTTCTTGTTAGTGTAGAGTGAATTATGAGTTGCTCTCCAGGTAACACCACTTTTTTAAATCTAACTTGATCTGCTCCTACAAACAGTATTCCGGCGCCCTTGGCCATATACTTAAAAAAGTCTTCTGAAGGCATTACGTCTTCAACATATTTAAATGCCAAAATAGTACTGGCCTGTGCCATTGCTTCGACCATCATAACTCCGGGCATGATATGGTTACCTGGAAAATGTCCTTGAACATATGGTTCATTGATGGTGAAATTCTTAACTGCTGTTATGGTTTTTTCATCGTAGTCCAATACACGGTCGACCATTAGAAAGGGGTAACGATGCGGAAGTATTGATAAAATGTCTTGTGATGATAATGGTTTCATTCTAGTCCTAACATGTGATATGGCGGATTATAAAAATACATAGAGAAAGCTAATCTCGGATTCGAAGGCGACAACAATTTATTAAATTTTATTCGATGGGGAATGTCCGGATTGAATATAATTGGTCTAGTTAGTTCATAACAATCGATCAATGTGGCATCTTTTTTGTTGTATTTCAAATACCAATACGGAACTCCTGCATCTGCACTTTTAATTTTTTCCAAATTCTTTATATCATAAAATTCTGTTACGGCTGTCCCCACAGTATTGAGTAATGGAAAATTCATTCTTGGGTACGGAGGGCCAGAATCAATATGTATACCAGATGTAGCAAAATATCCTAATATCCAAAATTCAGCAGGTTCTAGACAGATACTATCAAACCACGTACCCATTTCGGGCACAGCCGTTAATAAATTGCCTAATTCATCATCCTTGATAGGACCTCGCCAATTGGCATGGGATGATAGCCAGTTTGTTGTTGCTAGATATTCTAAAGATTTTTTAATTATAATTTCTTGATCTGGACAATCTAAATATATAAAGTTTTTTGCCATAATTATATTATAAATACCTCGGCAGTAGAAGTCAAGCCTGATGATAAAGTTTTTATTTAAGTCCTAACATATGATACGGTGGATTCCAAAATGCTATGCTAAACATAAGCCTAGGATTTTCTGCCGATAAAGGTTTATTAAATCTTACTCGATGCGGTATTTCGGGATTAAAAATTATAGGTTTAGTTAATTCGTAATGATCAAGTAATATAGCATCATTATTATCAAATTTTAATTCCCAATAATCAACTCCGTTTTCCTTAGCAGGAATTTTTTCTATTTTTTTTATTTTAAAAAATTCAGTTACTGCTGTTCCTATATTATTACTTAACGGAAAATTCATTCTTGGATATGATGATCCAGAATCAATATGTATCTGAGACGAATCAAAAAATCCTAATATCCAAAAATGAGCAGGTTTTAAATTAAGATCTATAAGCCATTTATCTAATTCAGGAACAGCTTCCAAAAGTCTTTTTAAATATCGACCACGAATAGGGCCACGCCAAGTACCTGTAGTTGTTAACCAGTTTGTTGTTGCTAGATATTCTAAAGATTTTTTAATTATAATTTCTTGATCTGGACAATCTAAATATATAAAGTTTTTTGCCATAATTATATTATAGATGCTGTTGCTGAAGAAGTCAAGCCTGATGATAAAGTTTTTACAACCTTATGATACTGATGATCAGAGGTACCTAGCCATTGATCTTTTCTACTGATCACAGTCTGTATATCTGGATGTTGAAATATTGTACTAGTCTCTACATGCTCATACCCAGTTTGTTTTATTCGCTGTTCTAGATTAAATCCTGTACCTCTATTAAAAACTTCTACCTTGGTGGAGTTTGTACCCAGCCGGCCTGGAAAACCATGATTGGCTAATTTTTCAATAGCAGGGTCGACAAGGAAGGCTAACATCTGTTCGGGAGTGTAACTTAGAAAAAATGGTGTACCATCAAGGCCGTGTTTCTTCCAGTAGGTTAATTGGCTGTGACTAAATTCTTCCTCGTCAAGATACCACAAATTATCTTTAGAGTTTAATTTTAAATGAGGAGGATCATTACCTGTTATCACAGTACCGTCAAGCTGACTGGCTAACCACATGTTGCAAGGAATTTGAAAAGCAGAACATTTAATTGACTCGGCAATTTCTAATAACTGTCCGGACTCAACAAACTTGTCGTAATCTAAATCAATAACTGTAGGAGTAATATTTTTAGCTTCACAGAATTTGAAAGCATATTGTGTTTCGTGATGATTATATTGTGTACGCATGATCACAACTTCCACAGTCATGCCAAACTTCAAAAGTATACTAAGCACATATTCACTATCAAGCCCGCCGCTATAGCACAGGTGAAGTTTGCCTCGTTTGCGTTCCCATAACATTTCAGCAGCGATTAAAGTTTCTTCGTAGTAACTTCTTACAGGCCTACGTGGGGGATCAATTTCCACAGTCCATGTAGGACCATTGCCCGAACTTCTAAGATAATTGTTATCTACTAATTGCATTGAGTTATTTTTTAAATTGGTAAGATGCATATTTACCAGGATCTTGACAGGCTAAAATAAAAAAGTATAATTACAGTATGATAAAAGGTACCGGTATAGACATTGTCGATCTTAGAAGATTTCAATCTATGGATTCAAATAGATTAGAACGCCTTGCCAAAAGAATTCTTACAGAAAAAGAATTAACTGAATATCGTGCTCAGGTTGATGCAAGAAAATTTGTATTCCTTGCCAAACACTGGAGTGTGAAAGAATCAGTAGCCAAAGCATATGGCACAGGTATTTCTGGCATAGTTGTTTGGAAAAATATAGAACTTTCAAAATCTTTATTTGGACGACCACAAATAACTTTTTTAAATTTTTTAGGAAAAATGGCCAAAGATTTAGTCTGCCACGTTAGTATAAGTCACGACGGAGACTACTTGATTTCATCCGCTGTGTTAGAATATGCATGTTGAAATTTGGGTGCAGGGTACTGACTCTAAATTAGATTCTTTATTTGAAGAACTACGTATTAAACAGCATAGCGATACTTCACATCCCCTCTATAGAAACTATGCGGCAGAGGCATTTGTGGAATGTTCAGCTCTATCAATAACCTTTGAAGATAACAAACCTATTGTTGTAGGTAGCATACTGACTCGAAATTGTTGGCCAAAAAATACCTACAGGATATTAAACAGATTTTGGAAAGTACATGAGCACAGGCTTCCACATCTAGATCGCAATCACGGAATGGCTATATTCAGCAAAACTGTTGAAGCTCATGTACACTATGCAGAAAAAGAACTAAATGCAGATCTAGTCTTTATCAGCAGACAGCACGATAATTGGCAAGCATTTACTAAACGGATTCTAATACAAAAAATTGGCATTGAATTTAAATACAATGATTACAAATATCTTACCTGCGGAAACGAACATGATGATACTTGTTGGCAAAAGATTGTCTATCGCGGCCGTGAAGATTTGTTAACTGATTGGAAAAAGAGATGAAAGAAATTATCAAAGGTATGTTTAGAATGTACAGCATTGTACCTGTATGGTTTGTGGGACTCTATGCTATCTATACCGTAGTAATTGGAACTGCACCTAGTTGGTGGTGGATAGGAACCTTCATTGGCTATGTGTGCATTATGATGCTAGGTGTTAGTGCAGGATATCATCGCTTGCTTAGTCATCGAGGCTTCGAAGTACATCCTTGGGTAAAACGGTTGATGTTATGGTTTGCTGCCCTTTCATGTCAAGGTAGTCCTATTTTTTGGGTAACAATACACCGAGGGTATCATCATCGATATGCTGATCAAGAACGTGACCCGCATCGACCCGCAGACGGATTTTGGCATAGCTATATGTTATGGATGTTTAAGATCAAAGACGGAGATCACAATACCAAATATGTTGTAGACCTATTACGTGATCCTATCTGTATTTTCTTTCACAAATACTATAATTATATTATTTGGGTCAGTCATGTTGCTATTGCCTTTATCAGTGTTGACCTTTGGTTATATACTGTGATGTTACCTGCATTTTTAACCATTCATAGTTTTGCCTTACAGACCAGTCTCAATCATTCGCAAGTTTACGGATATAAAAATGCAGAAACTAACGACCATGGTGTTAATGTAATTTGGCTATTTCCTTTGATACTGGGAGAAGCATGGCACAACAATCACCACTCGGATGCTAAGAATCCAAATTATGGCAGTCGTCGTTGGTGGGAGTTAGATCCCACGTATTGGTTAATTAAATTAATTAGAACCGGTTAACAGCAGAATTCCGTTATAAAGATCACGTACAGTACGAGCATTTCTAGTATCTGGATGATCCATGTCAATTTCAATTTTGAATTCGTCTTCGCAAGCCACTATCATTTCTGTAAGGCTTAGACTGTCCAGTCTAAGATCTTCATAAAGGTTTAAATCTAAATGTACATTGGATTCAGATTCTTTGTATACATTAACAATTTGTAGCAGTCTTTGTTCGATATTTGTCATAGTCATCTTAGATTAAATAACTACTTATAACAAACAGAGAGAAATTTGACAATTATCGATTACCGTGTTACAATGATAGACGGTCGTGAGCAAATTGGCAAAGCTCCCACCCAATTGGGTCGGGGATGGGGCAGAGTCTTAGACAGCGCCTTTGTAGGTTCGAAGCCTACCGACCGTACCAAATTTTGAGAATATTATGTCCGAAGCATTTAATAACTACGTAGCATGGTCCTGGAAAAGACGAGAAGAACTTACCAATTTAGTTTTTGATAGAACTAAAGGTCATATATTCAAAGGACCGTTTCAGGGAATGAAAATTTTACCCAAATGGAGTTGGGGGGACGGAGACAGTGCAGGCAAACTGCTAGGTCTATATGAATGTGAATTATTTGAAAGCATTGAATATGAAATAGCACATGAACCTGATCTTGTGTTGAACATCGGTAGTGCCGAAGGCTACTACGGTATTGGATTTGGCATGAGAACCAACGCACAGATTGTACTAGTTGATGTACAGCAGCCTGCCATTGATATTGCTAGAGAAAATGCTCAGGTTAATAAGGTAAACAAAATACAGTTCAGCACCGACAGTAGTGTTGAAAATTTTAGATCATACCTCAGCAAATATGACAGGCCGCTAATTTTTATGGACTGCGAAGGATACGAAGAAGACTTCTTAGATCTAGAAAAAATTCCAGAGCTAGTTAAAACATCAGTGATTGTTGAAAGCCACGACTGTATACGTGCAGGATTGACTGACAAACTTATAGACCGTTTCAAAGACACACATCAAATCGAATCAATTCGACAAGGTGCTAAAAATCCCTATATCTTTATAATCGATGATCTCAGCGATTACGACAAAGTTTTACTCTGTTGTGAATCAAGACCCAGCACTATGACTTGGCTGCATATGAGACCACTGAGTTGACTTTCAGTTTTAATAGTGCGTATAATAGCTGTACTTAAATAAAATCATGCGCCCTGCTAGTTAAGTGGTATAACATCTGTTTTGTAATCAGAAATTGGCAGTTCGATTCTGTCGCGGGGCACCAACTTAAAGATACTATGAAAAAAATATACGATTGCTTTACATTCTACAATGAGTTCGACATTTTAGAATTACGATTACAAGAACACTGGGACCATGTAGATAAATTTGTTATTGCAGAAGCTAACATGACACACCAAGGAAAACCTAAAGAATTCCTATTAGAGCAAAACTGGGACAGAGTCAAAGACTACGCTGATAAAATTATTCATATCAAGGTAGACGACATGCCCACAAATGATAATGCATGGGTTCCTGAAAACTATCAACGCAATGCACTAGCAAGAGGACTTGCCGATGCAGATGAGGAAGATGTTATTTTAATTTCAGACTGTGATGAAATGATTCGTGATGCAGCGTTTGAATTTATTAAAGAGTCAGACCATTCATTATGGGCTACTAGAATTCCTTTATTCTATTTTAAATTAAATTACATGATGCACAAACCCAACACTACGTTAATTGGTGCAATAGGTGTGAGAAAAAAATTCCTACGTAATCCGCAAGATGTTCGTAACATGGGTGTAGGATTAATGCAACGTCCGTGGGACTATAATGACGGAGTACAATGTAGTATTCCCCACGCAGGGTGGCACTTTTCTTACTTTGGTAACGAAAATCATGTACGTAATAAAATACAGAGTTTTGCACATCGCGAAACTAATAACGATTATATCTTAGGAAATCTTAACCTAGATGAAATGTTGAAGAACAAACGTGGGCTTGATCCAAATAGCACAACTGAAGAATTTGAATATGTCGAAGTTGATGAATACTTTCCCAATACTGTGATCAATAATTTAGAAAAATATCAAAACTTTATTATTGACGGTGCTACTAAGAACGTGTTAGATTTTTTACCAGCAGAATAATATGAGCCAAAAATTTCGTTTCCATATATTGGGGTTACCCCATACTGTATCCAGCAAAGAATACAATGCCTGTGCCTATACTCAGAAGGTAGTCAAGTTTGGCAAAATGATGAAAGAGCGTGGGCACTACATCATTCATTACGGACATGAGGAAAGTGATCTTGTCTGCGACGAGCATGTGACCGTTAGCACAAATAAAGATTTAGAAATTGCCTATGGTAACTACAATTGGCGTGAAAACTTTTTTAAGTTCGATACCAATGATCATGCATATCAAACGTTTTACAAAAATGCTATTCGTGAAATAGGTCTACGCAAACAACCTAAAGATTTTATTCTTCCGTTTTGGGGTTCGGGTGTACGTGCTATTTGCGATGCTCACGAAGATATGATCTGTGTTGAACCAGGTATTGGTTATGCAGGCGGGCATTGGGCACGATGGAAAATATTTGAAAGCTATGCTATCATGCATGCCTATTTTGGTTTGAACAGTGTAGGTACTTGTAATCAAGATTGGTACAATGCTGTGATTCCAAACTACTTTGACCTAGATGATTTTACTTTTGCTCCAGAAGAAAAAGAAGATTATTTCCTATTTTTAGGCCGTGTGTACGAGGGCAAAGGTACACATATTGCTATTGAAGTAACAAGAGAAATTGGTGCCAAACTTAAGATTGCAGGACAAAATAATCTAGCATCCATGGGTTATGCCAAAACTCCAGACCATGTTGAGTTTATTGGTTATGCTGATGTACCTACTCGCAAACGTCTAATGAGTCGTGCCAAGGCTGCATTTGCTCCTAGCCTATATACAGAACCGTTTGGCGGAGTTCAGGTCGAAATGTTACTAAGTGGTACTCCTACTATCACTACTGATTGGGGGTCATTTAGCGAAAACAATATACAAGGTGTGACAGGTTATCGTTGCCGTACAATGGATCAATTTAAATGGGCTGCTAAAAATATTGATAAAATTGATCCTGCTAACTGCCGTAAGTTTGGAGAAAACTTTAGTTTAGATCGTGTTGCTCCTATGTACGAAGAATACTTCCAAATGGTTTATGATGTGTATGATGGCAAAGGTTGGTACGCAGAACATCCAGAAAGAACTGATTTAAATTGGTTAGCAAGACAACATCCTGGATTATCTTTATGAAAAGAGTAGTATTTTATTTTGAACCTAACTGGGCCTTTGGCACAGTACACTACGAGCTATTTAAATATCTATGGGGTTACGGATTTAACTGCCAATTGCTTCCTTGGAATACCAGTTATACCAGAGAAGAAATGTTAGAGCTCAACGAAACTACTGATCTATTTGTAACTACACCTCACGGTTGGCGATTCCTTGGTTACAACTACGGTACTGTTAAACCAGAACAATGTGTAATTATCAGTCATGCCAAGTTAGATATGACTGAACTTATACATTTTCACGGATACGAAGATTTTGATAAGTTCCATCGGTATGCTTGTGTTAGTCAGTGGCTAGTCGACCTTAGTAAAGAATTAGGGATTCAACGTCCCGCAGCACTTACTCCAGTCGCTATTAACTGTAATACGTTTTATAGCCTGCCCAATGACAGCCTAAAAGTTGTAGGTTATACAGGATCATTTCATCCTAAAGAAGAATTTAGTGACGACATGGTGCAGTCAAATCTAGCACAACCCAAATATCACAAACGTGGTTGGTTGGTAAAAGAAGCAGTGGATCGTGCTGGTCTTGAATTTAGAGTAGCACAGCCCTATCATCACAGTTTTGTAACCATGCCCGGATTTTATAAAATGATTGATGCAGTGGTTGCAGGGAGTACAGAAGAAGGTGCCGGGCTCCCAGTTATGGAAGGTGGTGCTTCTGGAAAACTGGTAATCAGCACTGCTGTTGGACACTGGCATCAAAGGATTGGGGACAAAGGCGGATATGCTGTTCCTGTAGAAGAAAAAGAATTCCTCGAGCGTACAGTCGAAATTCTCAGTTACTATAAATCAAATCCAGAAAAATATCGTCAAAGATGCTTGGAAATACAAAATCACGCACAGAGTTACGATTGGAAATACGTTATTGATCGCTGGGTAGACATTTTATCATAGTTAACTATGTAGTTAATAGCAGATTTTTTCTAGATAATTACATAAAACAGGGGAACGCTGTGACCAAAGCACAACACTATGATTGGTCTGAGTTAAGTAGGCATCTAGTTATAGAGATGGTAAGTCTTGCAGGACCGATGGTTATCCAAAAAAATTTAACTCCTAAAAATTATACCTCCATTATTAGAAAAATAATACGTTTTTTTCAAATCCCAATACATATACGTTCTTCCTATGGACCAACATCGGATCCCAACTGTGTATGGATTGGTGGTTTATATGACGGTAGATTAGATAGAAAAAATTTCAAAGCAATTACACTGACCTTGCATTTTAACATAGGTGCAAAATCTATCAAAATAAAAAAATCTAATTTTAAAAAAATGTGTGCTAGTTTTGCTGACACTCTACTGCATGAAATTATACACACACGGCAATATCGAAGAAGAGGCTTTGTTGATATCCCTGGATATCTAAGTACAGCACAGGCAGGTAAACAACGTTCAGAACAAAATTATCTTGGACATCCTGATGAAATAGATGCTTACAGTTTCAACATTGTTTGTCAGTTGCTTGATCAATTTCGTAATGATCAGAAAAAAATTGTCAAATATCTCAATTCAGATCTATCAAATAAAAAGAAACCCGATAATCCTTTTATATCATATCTAAAAGCGTTTGATCACGACCACGATCACATTGTAATAAAAAGATTAAAAAAGAAAATAATTAACTACATGCCCAACGCTAAAGAAATAGGCAAGCCCTATAAAACAACTGATTGGTTAAAAAAATGAGAAAAAAAATTAAAAGATTTAATTGTTGTCCTAAGTTAGACAAGCCAGTGGTTGTTCCTACTAGAAAAGAAATACTAGAAATATTAGAGGAATTAAGACCAAAGATTGTAGATCATTTTTACAGTGTTGATGAGTTAATTCAAGACTTGGGTGTATTCATTGGACAGCGATTTAATGTTGATGTAAAACATGCTGAAGCCAGTCAAGTAGATCAAAATGATTTAGATCTAAATGGATATTATGACGGAGGTCTTGACGAGGGTGGAGATATTCCAATCGAAATATATCTCATAACCAATCCTATGCAGGACGTTATGATTATTGATAATACTACATTTAATAATATTATTCGACGGATTGCTGATACCCTTAGCCACGAAGTAATACACATGAGTCAATATCGTGCTAGAGATTTTCTCGAAGTTGAAAAAATAGAGTACGCACCAGACGAAATGGAAGAAGATGAAGAGAATCGTTTCTATCTAAGTTCATTAGACGAGATCAATGCCTATGCCTATAACATAGCCAACGAGCTTTTGGATAGACATGCATACGCAGTTGTGTTGGAAAAACTACATAAAATTAAAGAAATATCAGTTGAAGATAGTATCAATCTTTGGGCTTATGTTAATGCGTTTTCCAAAGATGTTAATCATCCGGTACTCAAACGATTGATCAAAAAAGTCTACAAAAATTTGGGTAATCTTTCTAAATAATCGGTAAATCCGAGTCTTGACAAAACCAGTATTGTGCTGTATACTTATAGCATGATTAAAACACTTTGTCTATCATTCCTTATTCTAGTAACTGGCTGTGCAACATCTCCCAATTACAGAGTACTCACCCCATATGAAGTGCAAAATATTCCTGTGGATTGTTTTAACAAGAAACGCATTACTGCTTGGTTAGAAGACCAATTAGCCTATGCTGATCAATTTCCAAGATTGTACAATGAAAACATCGATTCAATCAAACAAAAGATGTGGGAAATACGTACTACCTGTGCTAATACTAACTAGTCTAGTTGGCTGCGGTACCCAACGTATTCCTATGAAAAATGACGATTTGGCTTCTTTCAAAGTTGACTGTTCGATTGCCGAACAACAGTTAAACTATCTAAGAGATATGAGACCAAACATCTATGATCGCCGTGAAGCACTACAACAAAAAACCATGTTTGGTGGCTTTTCGTCAGATTACCAAAAGAATAAAGACGTTGTAACTGGAAAAATTGATTACCTGATTGATGTAAACATTAAAGAAATTTACTACAAATGCGATCGTTAAAATTAATTCCCTTGGTTACATCTTTAGCAGTACTGAGTGTATCTGCTCAAGAATGTATTATGAAAGAACACATTGTTTCTAAAGAGATTGGCGTTATTGCCGATATCCGAAACATCCAGGCAGAAGTTACACCATTTGGTAAGAATCAACAAAAATGCACAGTGACCTTAGAAGGTTTTACCAGTAACAAATGGTATCCTGCTCGAGGTGAATTTATTTGGGACGGTGACTACACACCTGCCAAGGCCTGTTCTGCCGCAGTGGATTTGGCAAAGAAAAATTTGCTCACAGGCTTAAATTCAAGTACAATAGCTAATACCAGTGTGGTGATTTGTAAAGAGCCAGAGGAAAAAGACAGACCAATATTGAATCCAAAAGTTGGAACAATATTAGACAATTTAAATCGTCTACGTCTTAATCCGGCAAAGCCTACCTTTTACCACAAAGGTGAAGAATGTAAATGGTATTTAGAAACTGCTTGGAATGGCAAGGACATCAAACAGTTTAATGGTATTGTTTGCAGGTACGGTCCAGACAAATGGATCATTGTTGATAAGTTTTAACACACAGAGAGGAAAGTATGACAAACTTTATTGTAGGCACAATTTTTGGAATTGCTGTCTCCACTATCGGATTTTCAGGAGTTGCTAAAATTGGCGACCGAGCTGTAGATCAAACCAAAGTTATTATTCAGGAGACCGTAAAATGAAAAAAATTGCCCTAGTTACCGCTATCTTAGCACTGACTGCCTGTTCGTCAATGACCACTGTGCAGACAGAGAATCTCGACAAAAAGACTGTACCCACTTGGTACCTTGAGCATGATGATGTTGGTACACAACAAAAGGCATGGTACAAGCCTTGGGACCGAGAAGGCATGTATTATGCTGTAGCAGAAGATGTTAGCCCTAGCATGGAAATGGCCATGAAGAAAGCCACGCTCAAAGCCAAGGCTAAAATTGCCGATCGTGTAAACGGTGAAATGAATAATCGTACCACTATGCGGTTAGATGAACGCGGTCCTGTTGATCGTCCGTCTGCCAACTCTCAAGCACAAGATGTAATTGTTAACTTGATTGCAGAAAGTGTTGTCCGCACCTACGGTGTTGAAAAGAAAATGGTTATTTACAATCCAGAATTGAATAACTATCGTGCGTTTGTTATGCTGAAGATCACTAAAGAAGATGTCAGAGCAATGGCAGATCTTTATGATCAAAGCAAGCAGGTAAAACTGCAAGGACGAGTCGGCGGCAAATCTTTAGACGAAACTGCCTCAGAAGTTCTGCAACAAACACAACGATAATCAAGAACGCTGTTATCCATAGCTATAATAAGATAATTACAAGAATAAAATAAAAGGAACCTATGAAAAACAAACCAAAGTTCAACGTGCGGCCTGCTCAAAGTAAACCTGCGTCGGCTGCACCTCAAGTACAACAGCCACAGGGCAAAACACCTTCAGTAATGATTGCTGTTCCTGCCATGGAAATGGTCAATGCTGAATTTGCACAACATCTTGCCATGGCGGCTGCTAACATGGTTGCCAACGGTATCAAGATCAACTGTGCATTTAACATTGGATCAGTTATCACTATTGCTCGACGCAACTTAGTTGACATCTTTATGAAGTCAGACTTTGATTATATCTTTTGGGTTGATAGTGATATGAAGTTTCCGATTGATGCTCCAATACGTTTATTAAAACGTAACAAAGCTATTGTTGGTGCTAACTATCGTAGACGCCGTTTTCCTAACCCTAACTTTACGGGCATGAGAGGATCTAGTGGACAGTTTACAGAGTTTGAAACTAGAGACGATAGTCCTCCAATGGAGTTAATTGACGTACTACCGCATGGGTTGGTCATGGTACATCGTTCAGTATATGAAAAAATTCCCCAACCACATTACCTGCAAGAGTACATTCCAGAATTAAATCTAGAAATTGGTGAAGATATTTTCTTCTGCCAACAAGCTCAAAAAGCAGGTTATGAAGTTTGGTGTGATCAGGAGTTGAGTCGAGAAGTTGCACACATTGGTATCTTCCACTTTAACTACAATTTAAGTGTTCCAAAATAACCGAAAGGCGAACCATGTTCGAAAGTATTGAATTGCGTAAAGTAGAAAACGGTATAATCATTGTGCTTCGAGATGAAGAAAACGATGAACGAGAATATGTCTATGACACTACTCGCAAAGCATTAAAATTTGTCAAAGAATTGCTAGAAGCCAAAGAGGCCAAAGTAGTTTGAGCAAAATTTTAGTTACAGGTGGCAGTGGCTACGTAGGTAGCCATGTAGTCAGAATGTTAATCGAACATGGTTATCAACCTGTGGTTGTTGACCTCCGTGCTGATAGCAGATTATGGGCACACCCAGAATGCCGGGCTTATCAAGGCGATGTACGAGATGCTAATATATTAAATGCTATTTCTCTTAAGCATAGAATTTCAGCTATCATTCATTTAGCAGCTAGTTCCGAAGTTGGTCCTAGTGTAACTAATCCATTAGCCTATTACGATAACAACATTAATGGAACACGGCAAATTATACAGTTTGCCAATTGGGAAGGTATTGGAAAAATTGTATTTTCGTCTACTTCCAGCGTCTATGGTGAAATTGATCCTAGTCAACTGCCCACCAAAGAACATTACTCGAAAAATCCTTCAACCAGTTATGGTGCCAGTAAACTGACTGCGGAGTATATGTTACGTGATGCAGAAATTGCCTACGGAATTAAATCAGTTAGTTTGCGATACTTCAATGCCAGCGGCGCTTGGCCAGATGGTACACTAGGTGAATTTAGGGAACGTCCCACTCATCTTATTCCCAGTATACAACAAGCATATGATACCGGTAATGACTTCACAATTAACGGTGTTGATTATAATACTTCAGACGGAAGTGCTGTGCGTGACTTTACTCATGTCTGGGATATTGCAGCCGCACACATTAACGCATTAAAATATCTTGAAGCTGGCGGCAACACTGACCAATTTAACATTGGTGCAGGTGCTGGCAAAAGTGTATTAGAAGTGGTTAACGAATACCAAGAGCAAATGGACCAAGCACTGTTGATCAAAGTTGGATCACGTAGGCCCGGTGATATTCCTATCAATTACGCAGATATTACCAAAGCCAAAGAAGTATTAGGCTGGGAACCAAAAATGAGTGATTGTCAGTCAATAGTTAAAGACGCAATCCGTTGGTATTCTAGTGACCTTTATAAAAGTCTATGATTGAAATATTACTACTATTAGTCCTGTTACAGATTAAACACTGGCTAATTGACTTTGTTTATCAAACCGATGATATGATTAAGCATAAAGGCCTTTACGGTCATAGCGACGGTCTAGAGCACAGTCTTTGGCATGGTGCGGCTACTGTGATAATATTGATTTTGTTTACTCCAATTGAATGGGCTGTGGTACTGGCGTTTGTTGATTTTGTTGTACATTATCATATTGATTTTATTAAAATGCGATACGGTGAAAGAGATATCACTAACAAAAAGTTTTGGCATCATCTAGGATTTGATCAAATGCTTCACCATTTAACCTACATTGGCATTATCTATGCCTTACTGATATTATGAAAAAAGAATACAACATAAAAGACAAAGTTTGGATTCACATAGGTGAACGAACACTTACTGAAGGTCGTGTAGTAGAAATTATTACACTAGACCATTTAAAAGAAAATCATTGTCCTGGACATGAACTGTATGTAATAGAAATTAAAACAGGAATTGACGACGTCTACGAAGTTCGAGACTTTGATCTGATTAGTCCGGACTCTCAAGGACCAATCATGCTGTATAGGCATATAAAGAACAATACTGTCTCTGCAAACCGGTTCTTAAAGAAAGTAGGTATCATACTGCCCACAGGCGAACCTAATCCTGTGATATATGATGACTTTGACGGTGACGGACATGACGGAACGGGTTCTATCGATGACCCGACTCCAGAACAGATACATGCCGCATTAGAACGTGCAGAACGTGAAAAGAATCAACCATTTAATTTAAACCCTCGTCCTGCAGGAAAACGTCCCAGCAAAAAACAAACATTTACAAAGCGTAAAAAGAATGACAGCGTTAACTCTTGAACAGGTAGTGAAGGGTTGGGTCATGAGCAGTGAACAAATACCAATCAAATCTTTGATAGTAAAGGCTAAAGGTCAAGGTTGGAATCTAAGTTTCTTTGAAGACTATTCTTCAGTTGACGATGCAGGCAATCCCTATCCTAGTTCTAAATTAGATGAACAGATTAGATGGATCACTGAGAAATTACAAGGGCAGGAAAACTGCTCAAGGCAAGCATGGAACATTTGGACATTCAAATACAAACGTGATGCTGAAAAATTTTTAACGGTATATTATTTGGTATGGGGCAGATAAGATACGAATACGTTGACGAAGACGGTCAACGCACAGTAAAAGAAATATATAAAATAGTTGTTCATCAATTCAATATGGGTGATGTGGACGATCCAGACTTGTATGCGGCACAGCCAATTTGGGAATGGCAGGAAAGTGAAGCAGGAAAGTTTGTATTAGAAAATGCTGTAGAAACACCAATTTGGCAAAGACAGCACGACAATGTGCAGTACGGGTGGCAGTACGTTATCATTGCCGAATTGGAAAAGAAAAAACTTTCAGAATACTATCTGAGGTTTGACAAAGTTAAGATTTAGCTGTATAATAACAGCATAGGAGATAACATGGCACAACATACACATTACTGGAGTTGCAGTAAATTTGCAGATTGGATTCGCGGTACTACTAAATTAAAAATGGGTACCAGTGAGCAATGGGACGAATGGACTACTACTGCTCAAATGAAGCATAACTTCCGCTACTGGCTAGCAGAAGAAGGTCTCAGTCATCTACAAGATTTTGTAACTTGGCCTATTAGGAAATTGTATGATATCAAATATTACATCAACAATCGGTGGGTTACTAGTACTCATGCTCTTACTGCCCACCCTCGCGATATCAAGCCTGGTAATTGGTGTGACGTGGGTTATCGGTTTTTGCCATGTCTGTTTAATTCGCTTGTGGACTTTGTTGAAATTGAACTAGCATGGTGGCATGTTGTTTGGGACGACAAAGCATATAAACAGTTTCATGCACCTTGGTACAGCCGAGGTTGGTTCCGTTGGCGTACATGGCGCAGTCCAGAAGCAGGACTTGCTAACCTAGAATGGCAGAGAAAACTTATCTATGATGATGAATGGATTGGTGCTGATGATCCTAGATACGGAAAGCCAACACCGCAGGCTATTAGAGCACAAGAAATTCTAGACCTGTACACATGGTGGACTGTTACATATCGCAATCGTCCAGATCCACATGATGCTAGTGGTTGGAGTGCTTACTGTGATGCTATGCGTGTAAAATATCCTGGACAAATGTTGGGTGGCTTAAACAGCAAGGATGCTGAAGATCGTAAGGCCAGCGACAAGGCTCATAAGCTACTTCAAAAGATTGAAGCCCAATATGAAAAAGAAGATGAGCAAATGATGATCCGATTGATTAAAATTCGAGACGGATTATGGACATGAGTCCTAGCGACAACGAAGTTATTGTAGATTGGACTCCTACAAGAGGCGACCAATGGTGGAACGAAACCTGTGCTATGGTACTGGAAGTATTTGGATTGCCGGGACAAAAATTTGTTTACACACCAAGTACTGATTTTATGACCTTTACGTTTAAGGACAAGCGTGATGCGTTTATGTGTAGAATACTATTAAGTGACAGAATTTAACAGGAGAAAGCAAATGGCAAAACTAACTAAATTAGCAAAAGTAAATGAATCAATTACTATCAATCGTTATGATAACGCATGGATGGTAGAAATTGGTGGACGTGATAAGAAAGAGGATTGGAAGACTTCCAAGACTGTTTGTAATACTGAAGAAGAATTAATTGCACTAATCAAAGAATACAACGCAATGGATTTGGACAACTAACATGTCGCAAGTATATCTTATTAAACCTCTAGAAAAGAAAAGCATTGTATGGCGTGTAGAAATGTTCCGCGACAATGCCGACGGTACCACCAGTTGGTTTAATCTTGAAGATACTTATCGATGGGGCCAAGGTTTCATCGAAACAGACATGGATGTGAATTTACCCTACGAAGGTGATAATATTGCCTACGCCAAAAACGACTGCGGATGGGGAGCTGAATTAGATGACAGCGTAAGTTGCTATTTTGAATTTAGCGATGATTTGTCTGAAGAAGAAAAAAAGCAAATTGAAGAACAATACTACGCAGGCGGTGCCAGCTGGCTTTACGATGGCGAACATGATTGGCAATTTGAAGATGACAGTTTATTAATCTTTGCACCATTCCAAATTAGTCTTTGTGAAGAAGATGGTACAGTGATCGAAGAGAACGTCAAACTAAAACCAAGACCAGATCCAAGAACAAGTTGGCCATTTAGTCCAGCATTTCCTAAACCGGAGGAATAATGAATTCAGCAGAAAAGGCAAACAATATAATTTTTAGAGCCAAACATATAAGTGAATTTACAGTAATAACTGAATTGCCGGAAGGATTTCAATTCAATGGCAGAGTTCCTTTTGATATTGATATTTCCGATAATACCCTAGAAGCCAAAGTTTGGGCTATGGATTTTGATGAAGCTGTTAAGATTTTAGATGAGTACCTAGAAAGTTGTAAATGACTGTAAGCAAAAGTCCAGAACGTCATACCTTCCAAATGGCGGGTGCAAAAAAGCGATCTGAAGAAACTGGGACAGAAATTCCCGAGCACTATGAAAACTTATGGAAAACAGCTAAGGAACGAGACGAAGCCAATTTTGTAGATCCAGCATGGCAAAAGAATAACATGGAATATGATCTACGTACTACACAATGGATTTTAGACAAAGTTAGGGCCAGCGATGCTTATGCTCAAAACTTGTATGCGGCCATGTGTAATATGCAGTTTGTTAAGTTAGAAGTATTACCAATTCTAAAAGAAGAACGATGGAGTGCCAGTTGGCGACACAGTGGCGGTATTATTGCTGACATGCTAGAAAAGGGCGACTACATTGATTGGTATTGTAGTGGAATGGGCGGACTTTCTATGCAATGGGACGAAGATAAAGAAACATTTGAAGAGTGGCAAGTCCGTACTGACTACGTTCCAGAAGGCACTGTCACTGAAGAAATCAAAGAAGATTTAAAAAAATTGGGCTGGGCTCCTATAGAATGGCCAGATGATGAATAATTTGGTAAAACCGGCTCTTGACAACTGCCCAAAAAAGCTGTATAATTAATACATAGAAACAGCACACTAGGAGCAACAATGGCTACCAAAGCACTAACAACAGCAAGAAATAACCAAAAGCGTGATTACAGTCCAAAATGGGACGGCGCTGAAACATGGAACGGAGAGCAGTTTACTTCTTACTTCCGTGACGCATTGAAATACTATCGTTTGGAATCCAGCGGTAAAGAACTTAAACCCAAAGTTATTGATTGGATGGGCCGTAATGGCTACAACAAAAACGATATCCAATCATTTAAACAAACTGCCGATAGTCGCTGTGGTTTAACCATGGGTGCTATTGCAGCCTGCCTAATCAAAGGTATGCCTGAAGCTCATCCCGGATTTAATAAAGGACGCAACTCTGCAGATTGGTTACGTAAAGAAATTACAGATGTAACTGCACAAGGCAAGAATGACGAAGTAGCCGAAGAAAAAGAAACCAAAGTTATCAAAACTCCTACGCAGGTCTATAACATTCAAGACCGTATCCGTGAACAAGCAGGACAGATGACTGAAGAAATTGACGTTGCCATTGATAACTGGATTATTGATGCAGAAGCATTTGATCCAAAAGCATTTAAAATGGTCAGCCTCCTGCGTGGTAAAGGCGCTAAAGCCGCACAAGCTCGTTACATCAAGAGTTTTTACCAACGTAGTATGGACGAACTTCATGAGTTGGCCAGCGGCAATGCTGACGAACAGTTACGTGAAGGTTACAAATATGCCGCTCGTAAGAATGTTAAAAAATTAATTGAGTTCTACGAAAGTATTATGGCTGCTTGCGAACAGATTACACAAGAAGCCAAAATACTCAAGAAGCCACGTGCTAAGAAAGCCAAACCTGCAGAAGATTTGGTCAAGAAATTAAAGTTCAAAGCCATTGACGATAAGTTAGGCGTAGTGTCAGTACCTGCCGCTGGTTTAATCGGTGCTCAGGGTGCAGTAGTCTACAACTCCAAGACTCGCAAAATTGGAGTCTATATCAGCAAAACCAGTGCTGGTTTGAACGTAAAAGGCACTAGTATTGTTGACTTTACTGAAAAGAGTTTCCAAAAGACTCTGCGTAAACCAGACGTACAATTAAAAGAGTTTAAAGAACAGAATACTCAAAAGCGTATCGAAACTTGGTTCCAAAAGATCAAGGCCACTGAGACTATACTTAATGGACGTATGAATGCAGACATTATGATTTTGAAAGTGTTTAAATGAATATGATTTTTATACCCGTGCTTTGGGTGTGTTTAAATGCCAATTGTGAGTTTATGCAAAAAGATTGGTATTTCTTATCCGAAGCGGAATGTCAACAGGTTGTAATAGAACAGCGTAAACAAATAATTGAAATAGCCAAAAAGAATCGGGCAAAAATTGGAACTATTGAAGGCACTTGTGTACAGGCCAAGATCAACGCTAATCGTCCAGAACAAATCGTAAATGGACAAATTTCATAGTCCTTTCTCGGGGCTAGAACGTTATATACATACAAAGGTGCTATTATGAAAATGAACATAATTAGTCAGGTTAGAGAGTTATTAGACCGGGGGCTCGACCCGATTGAAATATCTCAAAGAATGCGTATAGATCCGGACATGGTACGCATGGCCATAGACATCATCAATAATTTACTCACATAAGTTGACAACTGATCATAAAAGATGTTAAAATAATTTAACATTAACTTTTAGAAAGATCAAAATGTCGGGCTGGAATACAATCACTAGAGTTCGCAGACTTGAAGACCAAGTAGATAAACTTGGTTTTAAATTCAAGTCGCCTAGACACGGCGACTGGGAACAACAAGAACGAAGCCTTGCCCTTGTGCCAAAAGACGCAGATGCATTACCAATATACAGTCGTGATGCTGAATTGTTTGTAGGTACTTTGGAAGGATTGGAAACTTGGCTACACGGAGTTCGTTGGGCACGTGAATACGACATGATGTTGCGTCTCAGCGATGAAAAGAAACGTGCTCGCAAAGAACAAGACGAACGCAATCGTATCTTGCTAAAAACTATTAAAGACAGTAAAATACCAAATAGAATTAAAACTTAAAAAGGAAAAAAATGCTAGTACCAATGGTAATTGAAAAAACAAGCACAGGCGAGCGTGCCTTCGACATTTTCAGTCGATTGCTTAATGAACGTATTGTGTTTCTTAATGGCGGTGTTGATGACCATTCTGCCAATTTGATTGTGGCACAGTTGCTACATTTGGAAAGTCAAGACAGCGAAAAGGACATACATTTTTATATCAATAGTCCGGGTGGTGTTGTAACAGCAGGTATGAGCATTTATGATACCATGCAGTTTATCAAACCCAATATCTGTACCTATGTTATGGGTCAGGCCTGCTCTATGGGCAGTTTGTTGGCACAGGCAGGTACCGCGGGTAAACGATACATGTTGCCCTATGCTCGCCATATGATTCATCAACCCAGTGGCGGTGCTCGTGGACAGGCTACAGACATGGAAATCCAAGTAAAAGAGATCCTAAAAATGAAGAAAGAGTTGACTCAAATCTATGTAAAACATAACAGCAAAGGCAAGACTTTTGAACAGTTGAGTGCTGATATGGAACGTGATTTCTTTATGGATGCTACAGAAGCCTTAGAATACGGATTAATTGATCAAATTGTGAATAAACGACCTGAATAATTGTTCCTGCATTACGGACGCCCTTGTGTGCTAAATATAAAAAGCACACAGGGGCTTCTTATTTACGGAACAAAACCATGGTAAAAACATTTGATGCAGGTAACTTACAAGATATTCCACGCGGTAGCTTACTGCTTAATGAAAACGATCTAAGCGGAGATTTAATTGACGGCGGCACAATTACCAATTTTGCCAGTACTGGTATTAAAGATTCCAGCACCAAACAGACACTGCTAGTCGAAGATGACAAAATTACCGTTAAATCTATCAGTGTAAAGACTGTTGAAGGCGATACAACCATTCGCGGTAATGTTAAAATTTACGGTGTACTAGATGCTGGTTTTGTCCGAACTACAGAATTAATTACTAATCAAATCTACGAAAAACAATATCTAGAATTTGCCCTAGGCGAATCTGGTACCAATATAGGTACAGGACTTTTATGGCCAGGTGATCCATACAACAAACAGTTGGTGTTAATGGCTGGTCCAGACCGTTTCTTTAGTACAGAAAGTATTGAAATTGCTCGTGGACGAGATTTCATGATTGGCGGGACTAGTGTTATTAATCTTGAATCCTTAGGCAGCAGTGTTGTAAATTCCAGTTTAAAAACTCTTGGAACACTGCGAGAATTAAATGTCAGTGGCCGTGTAAATTGGAATGACTATGTTTGGTTTGATCCTAGTAGTAATCGCTTTAGTCTAGGACAAGACCAACCTACTGCATTGTTTACAGTATACGATTATCCTAACAATGTAGAAATAGTTATTGATGTTGATAAAAACTCCAGAGGTAGAATTGGTACTTTTAATACCAAGCCGTTGGATTTAATCACAGACGACCAAGTTCGAATTAGTGTAAGTGAACAAGGTCATATTACTCTAGGGCAAGAACTTCGTGACAGCACAGTCATTCGTGCATACGGCAAGTTGTCTGTTAATGTTAAGAACCCTACAGAAGATTTTGAAGTAGGCGGCAACATGCGTGTGGCTGGTAAGTTACATGCTCGAGGTATTGAGCCGCCAACACAAGGTACTTTTGTTCAAGGTGATATAGTTTGGAACAATAGTCCGTTACCTACTGGGTATATTGGATGGGTCTGCGTAAGAGGCGGAACTCCGGGTACTTGGAAAACATTTGGACAAATTAGTCCTTGATCACTTGACAAGAGTAAATATGTGTCTTATACTATAAGACACAGTGGTCTTTTACGTCATTCATCCCACTTTAAATATTCTGCATGTCGTCAAACTTGCTACTTTTATTAAAGGAGACTAGAGATGGCAAATCTTCAATCAGTACTATACAAGTACACCAGCACTAAAGAATACCACGATGCATTTCCCTGTGCATATCGACAGTGGCGAGCCGATAGCCACTGCAATCTAATTCACGGCTATTCATTTAGCATGAAGTTCTATTTTGGAACTAACGACTTAGATGTGCGTAATTGGGCCGCCGACTACGGTGGTTTAAAAGAACTAAAGAAAACTTTAGAAGATCAATTCGATCACACACTTATTGTAGCAGCTGATGATCCAGAAATGGCTACATACAACTTGCTACAAGAAAAGAAAATGGCTAAAATTGTGGTCCTACCTAAACTAGGCTGTGAGGGACTCAGTGATATGTTGTACAAATATGTCAACGGTGTTTATATTCCAGAAATGTGGGGACCAGGCGAGGCAGCTAGACTTTGGTGTTATCGTGTAGAAGTACGTGAAACACAATCAAACATGGCATTCCGAGAAGGGCATCGTGAATGGAATGAGGATCTATTTGCATGAATATGACTGACAAGGATTGGTTAGAACGTGTGACCATAGCCTATCGAGCATACCCCTATCCAAGTAAAGACCTTGAAACATTTATACATTGGTTGTATAATCAATACGGGATAGTAGAACCCAAAAAGGAAAACGATGATTAAGAAAATATTAGTAACTGGTGGTGCTGGTTTTTTAGGTAGTCACCTCTGCGATAGATTAGTTGCAGAAGGACATCATGTGCTGTGTGTAGACAACTACTTTACAGGCAGTAAAAAGAATATCGAACATCTGCTACCTAACCCAAATTTTGAAGTACTTCGACAAGATGTATGTTTTCCGCTGTACGTTGAAGTGGACGAAATTTATAACTTAGCCTGCCCTGCTAGTCCATTTCATTATCAGTATGATCCTATTCAAACAATGAAGACCAGTGTACTAGGTGCATATAACCTACTAGGACTGGCTAAACGTACCGGTGCTAAAATATTACAGGCTAGCACTAGCGAAATTTATGGTGATCCTGTTGTACATCCACAACCTGAACAGTATTGGGGTAATGTAAATCCAATTGGTGTTCGCAGTTGCTATGACGAAGGTAAACGTGCCGCAGAAACCTTGTTTATGGATTACTATCGTGTTCATGACGTTAGGGCTAAGATCATACGTATTTTTAATACCTACGGACCTAGACTGGCACAAGGTGATGGCCGTGTTGTCAGCAATTTTATTGTACAGGCATTGCAGGGCAAGGATATCACAGTTTACGGTAGCGGTCAACAAACTCGTAGTTTCTGTTATGTGGATGATCTAATCGACGGAATGATGGCCATGATGAATCATACAGATGACGAATATATCGGACCAGTGAATTTAGGCAATCCCGGCGAGTTTACTATCTTTGAATTGGCTGAAAAAGTAATTGAATTGACTGGTTCCAAAAGTATAATACTCCAACAACCGTTACCACAAGATGATCCGAAACAACGCCGACCAAATATTCAAGAAGCCAAGGGCATGTTAAAATGGGAACCAAAGATTGATCTGGACACAGGACTTGAAAAAACCATTGACTATTTTAGAAAAATCCTGTAAAATATTGTTATGGAACAAAATATCAATACATGGACAATTACAGTAGAAGAAGACCCAGACACTGGTGATCTCATTCTTCCTTTTCCTAAAGACTTCCTTACTCAAACAGGTTGGATCGAAGGCGACACATTGGAATGGATTGACAAGGAAGATGGATCGTGGATTTTACAGAAAGTTAAAAGTGATTAAACGAATTGGATTTGCCTGCAAATGGATCGATGGTCCTAGTCAAATTAATGGTATTAAACAAACTGATACTGCTCGTGCATTCAACACTGGCAGCACTACTGTTGCTTGGCTGAAGCGTCAAACTCGAGAAGTAGCAGAACAAAAGCTATGGGACTTGATGGTCCAAAATATTGAATCAACCCGTAAACTTGTAGAAAGAGTAGGTACACTTGATGACAATCTTCGAATGGTTAGGATTAGCAGCGACATTTTGCCTGTGTATACTCAGTGCAATTATAGTTATTTTTGGACCCAACCCAGTGTTAGAAGTTATTGCGAGATTCACTTTGCTGAAGTAGGACGCATAGCACGTGAACAAGATGTGCGTCTTAGTATGCATCCAGGCCAGTTTACAGTATTAGCCAGTGAAAATCCTGGCATTGTGGAACGTAGTATTGAAGAATTTGAATACCATGCAGACATGGCTCGCTGGATGGGCTATGGCTGTAAATTTCAAGACTTTAAAATAAATGTACATATAAGTGGAAAACAAGGTCCTGCTGGTATTAGGGCCGCACTTAAACGACTTTCGCCAGAGGCACGAAACTGTATTACTATCGAGAATGACGAGATTTCCTGGGGACTCGATGCTAGCCTGGAACTTGAAAAAGACCTTGCTCTAGTATTAGATATTCATCACCATTGGATTAACACAGGAGAATATATTGAAGCAAACGATGACCGCATTAAAAGGGTTATTGATAGCTGGCGCGGTGTCCGGCCTGTTATACATTACAGTGTTAGCCGTGAAGATGTACTCGTCGATCATGACCCTAGAAGTCGCCCTGCTTTGGAGTCTTTGCTTGTAGAAGGCTATAAAAAATCTAAACTTCGAGCACACAGTAATTTCTATTGGAATGAACCAGTTAACCAGTGGGCACTGACACACAGTGAATGGGCTGATATTATGTGCGAGAGTAAAGGTAAGAATCTTGCCAGTTTTGCACTTTATGAACAATCAAAATAATGTTTGGCAGCAACTACAACGATCATAGAGCCAGCCTAGGATACTCAGTTAGAAGTAGGAAAGAAATGGACCAAGCATTTTATAATCGAGCTCAGTGGTCATTGAAGTTTGCATTAGTTCCACACAGATGCGACATAACTAAAAAACTTGTTTGGCTAGACTATGCGTATCGTGGCGTTGCTATATGGACTGGTCCAGGAGACGATGCTATCGAAACTCGCTGGCATAGCAAGCTCGAACATGTAATATTCCAATTAAAAAGGGCTTAAAAGCCCTTTTATTATTTTGCCGTTTTAGCAGTTTTCTTTACTGCTGGTTTTTTAGCAGGAGTTGCTGCCTTTAGCTCACGCGGTTTGCGTGGCTTTTTAGCAGGTGTAGCACCACTAATATCCATTGGTTCTAGATCAAGTGCAACTGCAACTGGATCAACCTTGTTTTCTACAACAGTGGTCACAGCTTCTGCCGCTGTAGAAGTAGCAGGTGCAACATCACTAGTTTTAACATGAATTTTTCCATCGGCTACCTTATTGCCAAAAGGCCATTCTTTATTGTCGTTGACAGATTCTGTCGGTTTCTTTTCTCTAAAAATCATGTATAGCACTGCTACACATACTATCGCTAATAAAATATATCCCATTCTAATCTCCTTGCAAGTAAGTATTGAATACAGTTTATTTAATACTACGTTAATGACCAGACAAAAAAACATTCTACGTGCTTTGACTAACTTAAAATAAATACTTGTTAGAATACTACCTGCAAAAATTTGGCAGATTTTTACCATAATAAATATGGTATAGTACAGAGGAAAACATGGCTACTCAACAACTTATTAACATCGGAAGTCAACCAAATGACGGCACAGGCGACAGCGTTTATGTTGCTTTTCAGAAAGTAAATTCCAACTTTAACGACATCTTTACGCTATTAGGCTATGGTGCTGGTTTCAGCTTTCTAAGATTAAAAGAAGCGCCGGGGTCGTTAACTCCTAATGCAATTATGCAGGTCAATGCTTTAGGTACAAAATTTGTTAATAAAACACTAGTTGCAGGCACAGGTATGACTATTGACACTGTGTCGAGCTCAACTGAAATTAGAATTATCAATACATCAAGCAGACTAGTAACAGATAGAAGTCCACAACTAGGCGGGGATTTAGACGGTCAAGGATCTTTTAATTTAATCAACATGGATACTACTTCTCCGCATAATGATTATGATGCTGTTAGTAGAAAATGGGTCTACGAAAACTTTTTAAATAGAGACGGTGTTACAGTTTACGATACAACAAGCAGTTTCGAAATTCCTTATAATCAAAAGAGTGTTTTACGAGATAACATCGAAATGTCTTCGGTTCCAGTAGAACCAACACACCTTGTAAACAAAACTTATGTCGACGATCTAATCGAAACCAGCGGTTTTGCCAGTCGAACAAACTTTTATGTTTCGACAAACGGTGACGATAACAGATTTAATATTCCTACCTACAAGAGAGGTAGAAATTTTGCCTATGCTTTTAAGACTGTTAACAGAGCTGCTAAAGCTGCACAACAATTTATTGACGCCAGTGAGATTGTTCTAGGTCCTTATCAAAAGACCATTACGCATGCCGAAGGTTTATATAAATCAACGGTAGCTGCTATTACAACCAGCACAATATTGCCAGCAAGCTCATTTGGTATAAGATTACGTGTTGATTTAGACGCAAGTTCAATTAATATTGGCACCGACCCGTATATTAACCGTAGTATTTTTCCAGGAAATTATCTTATTGGGGCATCTAGTGAAGCAGTAGGATTGATTGAATCTATTGTATTGGACCCAATCAATGGTTATGAATACTATGATATCACTCCTTACGATTATGCCAAACCATACAGAATCACTGCTACTCCTGATAACGTATTAGATACCAGTGTCGAATTTACATTTGGAGTAGGAGAAACAATTGATATTCCAGATTTCTGGATTGGCTATAAATTTGTAATTTCAAATTCTAGTTATAACGTTATTGGATATGGTACTATTACTGCAATTAATACTACCTATGATGCATCACTAAATGTTGTGGATACCGTTACTGTTGACTTTAGTAACGGTCAATTACCGCCAACAGACAACACTATTGACTTTGATAAATGGCATGTTTTTACTGCTGACTACGAACTAGGTGAAGAACTGCAATGGGGTCAAAGACAAAATAAAAATCAATGTTCGATCATGATCGAATCTGGTGAACACGAAGACCAATATCCAATTAAAATTTCTGAAAACGTGTCTTTACGTGGAGATGAATTTAGACGTAGTATTCTTAAACCAGCACCTTTATTTGGTACACGATTACCAAGTATTAGTTCATCTAAATGGGCAAATACATATTTCTTTAGAGATACACAGACTGACGGTATTATTACCGCTCCTATAAACACAGCAACAGATTATAATAGTGCCGGTAGTTCTATTACTATTGATGCTGTAAATAATAATAGTATAACTGGTGTTGTAACTGTTACTCTTGCTATTGGTACTGCACCAACTGCATGGATTGGTAAGGTATTTAAAACCAGCGGATCTATTGATGCTATAGGTGAAGTTAAAGCGGTAAATGGTCCTACATTCACAGTCGCACTAGCTCAAAATAGCGAATACAGAAAAGAAGTAGGTAATTATTCAGCAGGTGCAACCATTGCTAGTGCCGATTGGCATTTGTATAATCCTGTAAATTATGCATACCACTATCTTAGAGATCCTCTAAGACCAGTTGATACACTGACTACAATTACAAATTATGGCGGTATTAATAATGCTGCTATCCTACTTGAGTCAAACAAAGAATTTATTAAAGCAGAGTGTATAGCATATCTTATAGCAACATTCACATCATTTGTATTTGATCAAGACAAATGTGCTCGAGACCTTGGAATTATTGTCGATTCTCTAGTCTACGATTTAAGAAGCGGTGGTAATAATAGAACCATCAATGCTGGCGATAGTTATAGAGAAGTTGCTGTTGTTAAACAAACTCAGCTAACTGAAACTGTGGCTGCAATCGGGTATATTAATCAGATCGGTCAGTCTATCATTAATAATGTAGCAGTTGCTCCTATTAGATCTAGCGAGACTCAGGTATATGATGTAACATTAACCACTGAACTTGTTGCAAGTAGTATTCTATACGATCTAGTAAGAGCTTGTTATAGAATTGTTAACAACGATCCAGACTTTAATCCTCCAAAATATAACGATCAAATGGACGTTTTATTGATGAATGACGCTACATTGAATCGATATGTTAGTGCTCAGGGCCATGGCGGATTTATGAAAGTATTAGATCCAGATGGTCAAATCTTAGCTAAATCGCCGTACACACAAACTTGTTCAAGTTTTTCAAAGAGCTATAATAGACAAGTATTCAGTGGCGGTATGTTTATTGATGGCTTTGCAGGAAATACCAAAGTTACACCAGCATACATCACAACCAGCACTCAAGGATTTCCTACTAAAATCAGTGCTACTACTACAGGTAGTATGGGACGTCCTTCTATTATACCAGGCGAAGGATACATTAGACCACAAACACCTTGTTTCTTTGTAAACAAAGGAATTACCTATGAAGTTAGCTTTATCAGCGAATGGGACGGTACTAACGGTACCGGCGGATTAAATATCAACCCATTGCGTCCAGGAGGTATTGCCAGCGTTCCTGCAATCAGTGCCACTGGATTTATGACAGGCTCTACTCAGACTGTTACTGTGAGATTTAGTGCTCCGACACAAAGCGGAGGATTAACAGCTACAGGTACCGCTGTGATCAGTCATTTAGGCGCTGTTACAGCTCTTAATGTTACATTCCCAGGTACAGGATATACTAACGGAACATACACCAATGTATCAATAGGAGCACCAACTATTATTATTGGCGGTGCAAGATTAAGTTGGACACTAAGCTCAACAGGATCAGTTACTGCTTGTACAATTATCGACGGCGGTTTAGGTTATGCAATAGGTACAAAAATTACCTTTCCATCAGGACCTGTTAGTACAGCAACAGGTGTTGTCTCAACTGTTGATGGATTTGGTAAAATAACAGGAATAACAATCAACAACGGTGGGGGTGGGTATTTGTCTGACCCTCCTGTAACTTTTGGTACAAATCTTACCTATACTGTAAATGTTAAACCAGGATTTAATGTCACTGCTGATAATCCTTTACCATCAGATATCACGCTAATAACTGCTGGTAATCGAAGTATGCTAGCCAATGACTTTACACAAATCAACGACCTTGGCTACGGAATTTTCTGTACCAATGGTGGACTTGTTGAAAACGTTAGTATGTTTACATACTATTGCTACAGTGCGTACTATGCTCTTAACGGTGCTCAATGCCGTAGTATTGCAGGTTCTACATCAAATGGTCTAAATGGTCTAAAGGCAGAAGGCAGCGATCCTTTAGAAGTTCCTGTTGGTGTTAGAAACAAATATCCTATGAGTCAGATAGCTACAGTAAATGCCGTAGCGACTTACACTAATTTCATAAATGATTTTACACTGTACGTAGATGGGTTGACATATCCTCCAACTGCACAGAGTCAAATTGAAGTAAATCACAGTGGTACTGTTCAAATATATCTTATTAGAGCAGCACAACAAGACGAATCTGATAGTAATGTTTATAGTTTATCTATTGACGACGGTGCCGGCGGTGGCTTAGTTGCTGCTGTAGAAGATAATAGACCAGTTATAATTAGAACTTACTATAATCAAACATTGTTAGATCTTAATGCCGCAACATTGTCTCGTCCTAGCACTGTGTTAACATACACTGAAGATCCCACATACGTTTATCGTATTTTAAGTTATGCTGATCTTGGCGCAGATACTGCACTTGCAGAAGGCGATAGCCCTTACAATTATATTATTATAAGTCCGTATACTGAAAATGACCGATTTAGACAAGGTTTAGGAAATATCACTGTCACTGCTGGCGGCAGTGGTTATACACCAAGCTCAACTGTAGATGCTGTTATTCCTGCACCAAGCACTGCCGGTACCGGTACTGTGGCAGTAACTTCAGCAAATACTGATCTTATATATCTAAGTGCCGGATATAATACAATTATGCCAGGTAGTAGAGTTACACTAACATCAGGTGGTGGAGATCCTAACGGTGTTCCAACTTATGTTACCTGGGTTGATTCAACTAAAACTGCGGTTAGAGTTAATAAAGCATGGACTTGGACTAGCAGTACTGCTTTAACATTCTCTGGCACACAAGCAGCAGGTTATGGAGTTACTAACAGCTCCGGAGTCATAACTCATGTAGTACTAAGTAACCAAGGTTCTGGATATTCAGGAACCAGTGTCCGTAATATTACATTTGCTTCAGGTACAGGTACAGCCACAGCTTATGCAGTTGGTGTAACAGGCGCTACAAAAATTAAAATTGTCGATTTAGATGTTACAAGTCAAGCTAGACTATCGTCGGGATTTTCTAATGGATGGTACTATACATTCGGTCACGAAGGTATAATGTATAAAGTTACAGGTTATACCAACGCATTAACTACTAAAAATGACTGGGGAGAACTAACTGTAGAACGTCTAAGTGACGGTGGTTCTATATCAAATGATATTCTTCAAACTGAACTAAAGGCAGGTATCACAGCCAACCAATCGGGACAGGTGACTTCAAGAATATCAACAATGCGTGTTACAGGACACGATTTCTTAAACGTTGGAACAGGCGGTTATGCTGATAGTAAATATCCAAATGATCTATACGGTCCTCCAAACAATCCAGTAGACAGTGCTTTAGAAGTTCAACAGGTTGGTAAGGGTCGTGTTTATTATGCAACCACTGACCAAGATGGTAATTTTAAAGTTGGAGAATTTTTTAGTGTTGATCAAGGACGAGGTACTGTAAGTATCAGTGCGCCAGTGGCGTTAACTAACGTTGACGGTATTAGTTTTAAACGCGGTCAATCACTAATACAAAAATTCTCTGTAGATGGCACTATGGGAGGAAACAGTAACAATGCTGTTCCAACAGAACGTGCTATACAAAGTTACGTTAACAATAGATTAGGTATTAATAAAAACAATACAGTAGCAGGTGTTCAACTTCTAGGTAGCGGCTTCTTAGATCTAGGCGGCGTCCTTGATATGAAAGCTAATATCAAGATGGGAACTAACCGTGTTACCAACATGGGTGATCCAGTCAATCCTCAAGATGCGGTTACTAAAGCGTGGGGAGATTTAAATTACGTCAACACCAGCGGCGATACCATGGTTGGTACTTTAGCTACACAGATCTTAGAACCAACCACTAACGGTACTTACAGAATAGGCAATACTGGCAAAGCCTATACAAACATATATGCCAATAACTTTGTTGGGACAGCATCAAGAGCATTGGTTTTTAATACTGCAAGAACAATATCATTTACAGGTGATGTAACTGGTTCATTCTCATTAGATGGCAGTACTGATATTAGCACAGCACTAACTATTGCTGCTAATAGTGTAGCATTAGGTACTGATACAACAGGTGACTATGTTGCTACGGGTGCTACTAGCGGGTTTGGTATTAGCGGAAGTACTTCTGGTGAAGGTCAAACATTCACTGTTACTTCTAATGCAACAAGTACCAACGCTGCTAACACTATTGTATTTAGAGATGCATCTGGTGTGTTTGGCGGAACTGCTGTACAAGCACAATACGCCGACTTGGCAGAAAAATATGTTCCAGACGCTCATCATTCTCCTGGTACTGTTATGATCTTCGGCGGTGACAAAGAAGTTACTGCTGCTAGAGATTATATGGATAGAAGAATTGCAGGAGTGGTTTCTACCAATCCAGCTTACATGATGAACAGCGAGCAAGACGGCGGAATTTATATTGCTCTTGTGGGGCGTGTACCATGTAAAGTTGTAGGTAAAATTAAGAAAGGTGATATGCTGGTATCTAGCGGAGCGCCCGGAGTTGCTACGGCAGAAAAGAATCCTGCATTAGGATCTGTAATTGGTAAAGCACTTGAAGATTACGATAGTCAGACAGTCGGAGTTATTGAAGTTGTAGTAGGAAGAATTTAATGGCAACACCAATATGGTTAACCAAAGCAGGATTTTTAGCAACACTTACAGAAAGAACACCGGTTGATATTCCGTTTTCTGTAAGTGGGACTGACAGTCAGTTTTCTATTATTTCCGGTAATCTTCCAGACGGTATGGTATTGCTTGCAGAAACTAGTGCCACTACAACTTCAACAATTGGTTATATTACCGGAAATCCAACTTCAGTTCCTGCTCCAATAACATCAACATTTGTTATACGTGCTAAGAATGATCAAGGTGTGAGTGACCAAACCTTTACATTAGACACTGTTGGAGGTGTTGCTCCTTTATGGTTGACACCTAGCGGATTCCTGCACGTTGGAACCAGCGGAGAATGTTTTGCTGTCAACAAACATATTATTGATTATCAAATGTCAGCAATACCAAATGTATTGTTTGAAAATATGAAATTGCGATACTATATTGCAGAAGGTGACGGACAGTTACCTTTAGGTCTAACAATCAACGAGGACGGTAGAATAACTGGTACTATTGACGAAATCACAGTAATTGAAGGCAGTGATAGTGCCAGTAGTGCGGGATACGACAATGAAAAATATGATAAGTATCCTTATGACGGTGCTGTAATAATTAACAACATTACTACTAAACCTACCTATATCAAAAAAATATATCAATTTTATGTTACAGCCACCGACGGATTCAATAGTACTCGTAAAATGTTTAAAATGCAGGTTGTGGATGTTAACAGTCTAAGAAGCGATACTAGTTATATCAGTGCTGACGCGGGCTGCTTCCAAGCAGGCAACAGTTATCTATATGCACCAATATGGTTAAGTCCTGCTAATCTAGGCATTCGTCGTGCCAATAACTATCAAATTGTCAGATTAAAGACCTACGAACCATTTCCTGAATTAGGTTCATCTAGATGGGAATGGGATATAGTCAGTGTCAATCCTGAAATAAAAGCATTTGCAGATAGCGAATTAGAAGTAGGACCATATGGTACTAACTATAATATTCGTGGATCAGTATTGAATTATCAAGACCTACCTTTTAATGCTGCTCAAGGCGATGTGTTTACTGTTCAAGAAGATGAAACGTTTTTAAATCAAACAAGAAGTTATATTTGGATTGGAACTGGTTGGGAGTATGTGAGCTTTTACCCCAAATACAATAGAACTGGAACTTCAACTGTACATGTTAAAAACTTAACTAGTTTACCCACTGTAGGACAACAATTTAGATTAGACAGTTATATCGATACAGTGTTTACAACTACATACACAATTACATCAGTCAGCGGAAACACAGACTATTGTGCTATTGGGTTTAAACACAGTCCAGAACAAGTAGGCGATAGCATTGTTTATCGCACAGATCTATTAGACGATATTCCTGATAACAGTATTTTCTTTTTCGGCAGTGCAGTAACCAAACCTGTAGGCTTTAAATTAAATTCCGAGACAGGGGATCTATACGGTCAAATTCCTTACATTCCTGCATACAGTATAGATTATAAATTCACAGTTAGAACTGTTAAAACTGATCGTGTCACTGGAGATACTAATCGCAGTGACAGAGTATTCCAACTAAGATTACAAGGCAGTGTTAATACAGATCTAGATTGGATCACTACATCAACTGTGGGTGTAATTAAAACAGGCTATCAAAGCGAATTGAGCATCAAAGCAGAACATTTAAATTATCCAGAATTAGGTATACAGTATAGATTTGTAGACGGAGATCTACCTAACGGATTAGAATTTAAATCTGACGGAAGTATTATAGGAAAAATTCCTTATGGTGGTCTTACAGATATCGACTTAAATTTAGATACATTTTCTATAGACGGCGGTGATACTACTTTAGATAGAACTTACACATTCACAGCAGAAGCAACCAACGCATATAGACTGGCTACAATTGATCAAGAATTTAAAATCTATATTGGTGATAATAGTAGAACTCCGTTCAGTAGCATTTATGTAAGACCATTTATGAATAGAAGTAAACGCAGAACATATCGAGAGTTTATCTATAACACTGATATATTTGACTATAAAACTTTGTATAGACCTTCTGACCCTGCATTTGGCCTGCAAACAGAAATCAAAATGACTCTAGAGCACGGTATCCAAAGATTAAACCTTGCAGAATATATTATTGGTCTACAATATTATTTTTACAATAAAAGATTTTATTTTGGGGATGTAAAGTATCTGCCAGCCGAAGATGAAAAAGGAAATCATGTATACGATATCGTTTATCTAGATATTATTGATAGTAACTTAAACATTTTAGGTAAAAGTCCAGATAGTATAAGTTTTTTAATTAATCAACAACTAGTTGATGTGTATACTGACAGTGTAATTAATTGGCAAAATAGTTTAGAAGGTATTTCTGTTTACGGCGAAACTATTAAAGTCGACGAATATCTTAGACCAAGATTTATGAGAACTATTCAACAAGAAACTGGTTCACCTTTAGGATTTATTAAAGCCATGCCAATTTGTTATGTCAAACCTAACTATGGTTTTGAAACAATGCGTCGAATACAACTAAGTGGTTTTGATTTTAAAATTTTAGATTTTGAAGTTGATCGACTGATCATAGATCAAACCTTTGATTATAGCGGCGATAAATACCTCAAGTTCCCAATTATAAACACAGATAAGAACAATGTAGCTGCTCGTCCGTTAAATGTACTTGCTGGACCAGACGGTGTTATCATTACTGACGAAAACGGAAACGAACTTTTAGTTGAATAAAATATGAGCACAATAAGCAATTTACCTCCGTTACCTGAAAATTCTTTAACCAATGCTATTCTGCTACCAGTAGCAGATGCTTCTAGAACTTTTTATACAACTGTTGGTGAGCTTTCTACACATTTTGCCGGCGTAGTAGCAACAGGTGCTACAGGTCCGCAAGGCGCACTTGGGCCACGAGGTGCTACTGGAAATCCAGGGGGTACAGGTGCAACAGGTGCAAGCGGGCCTAAAGGCAGCACTGGTCCAATTGGTAGTACAGGTGCTACTGGTGTCACTGGCGCTACAGGTCCTCAAGGAATTCCAGGAACTGCGGTTGCTCAAGGTGGTACTGGTTCTACAGGTAATCAAGGATCAACCGGTTCTACTGGTCTGCAAGGTATACCTGGTACGGCGGCTGCACAAGGCGGGACTGGTGCTACTGGTTTACAAGGATCAACAGGCGGTGCTGGTGTTGACGGAGCAACAGGCTCTACTGGTCCTATAGGTGCAACAGGCGCTCAAGGCAATCCAGGCGGAGCAACTGGTCCAATCGGTGCTACAGGTTCTACTGGTGCTACAGGTTCTACTGGTGCTACAGGATTCGACGGGTCTACAGGTGCAACAGGTATTGGTAGCACAGGTGCTACAGGTGCTACGGGTGCAACTGGTCCATTAGGCAGCACAGGTGCAACTGGTCCAATCGGTGGTGACGGGGCAACAGGTTCTACTGGACCTAGAGGTGCTACTGGTCCACAAGGACAAGGGTCAACAGGTGCTACTGGTCCGCAAGGAGCGACAGGTAATCAAGGTGAACAAGGTGCAACTGGTGCTCAAGGTATCCCAGGAACTGCTGCTGCATTTGGTGCTACAGGTGCTACTGGTGCAACTGGTGCCACAGGCGGTCCAGGATCTACTGGTGCTACTGGTCCTAATGGAGGTACTGGTGCCACAGGTGCTACAGGTGCAACTGGACCAAACGGAGCAACAGGTGCAACTGGTATGGGAGCACAAGGAAGTACTGGCGCTACAGGTGGTACTGGACCAGCAGGTGCTACTGGTGTGTCAGTAACTGGACCACAAGGTAATCCGGGTGCCACAGGAGGAATTGGCGCTACTGGTGCAACTGGACCGCAGGGAACTTTTGGAGCTTCAGGTAGTACGGGTCCAACTGGTGCTACTGGACCGCAAGGTGCAACTGGACCACAGAATAATCCGGGTGCCACCGGTGCCACCGGTATTCAAGGCCCAGACGGTAGTACCGGTTCTACAGGTGCTACTGGACCATTAGGGTCAACTGGTGCTACTGGTATTCAAGGGCCGGCAGGTGCAACTGGTGCTATTGCAAACCCATTCACAGATGTTCTTCAAGTTACTAATTCAACACCATCAACTGCTAAAACACTAGGAGCGGTAGTAATTACTGGAGGACTAGGAGTTGGCGAAAATTTATGGGTAACTGATATACATGCCGATGTCATTTATGCCAATACCAATGTAGCTACCTATGCCGACTTGGCAGAGAAATATGTCACAGATCAAACATATCCTACAGGGACTGTTATGACTGTTGGCGGATCAGCAGAAATTACCGCTGTTACAGATCATAAATGTTACGTTGCAGGAGTTATATCTGAGAAACCTGCTTATCTAATGAATTCAGAAGCCGAAGGACAGGCTATTGCCTTACGTGGACGAGTACCAGTGTTAGTAAGTTCACCAGTTAAGAAAGGTGACGCATTGTGGCCATGGCCCGTAGGACAAGGTGCTACCATTGACAACGGTCGTGAACCATTTGCAATAGCTCTTGAAGATGGCGGGCCTGGACTAGTGGAGTGTATGATTCGATGAGTGCAATAACAAACCTACCAGCATTAAACACAGTAACAGGAGCAATAATATTTCCTGTTGTTGATACAGGTGTAACTCCCACTACAACCAAATATGCCACTGTGGCACAGATTGGAGAATTTGTTAATAACAATCTCACAACAGTAAACATTGTAACCGCTACCAATACTAGCTCTGGTGGTATTATTGTTGGTGAAGGTTTAACTATAACCAATGCTGTACTAAGCGTTACAGTACCATTAAGTACTGCCACTACTAGTACACTGGGCGGTATAATTATAGGTTCTGGTGTAGATATAGACGGAAATGGTGTTATTAGCGTTAATACAGACGGTGCAACCGGTGCAACTGGTCCTAGAGGGTTTAACGGACTATCAGGTGCTACAGGATCAACTGGTCCTAGACTCACAGCAGTAATATCAACAGTTAAACCATCAAGTCCTACAGCAGGTGACATGTGGTTAGACATTGAAAACAGTGGTCAGCTATTGACCTATAACGGCAGTGTTTGGGTAGCTTCGGCACCAGGCGGTGCAATTGGCTATACAGGTTCTACTGGTGCGACCGGTCCGCAAGGTGAGCAGGGTAATTTTGGCGGTGCTGCATTTAACTATCTGTTTAGTACCAGCACAGTTAATTCTGATCCAACTACTGGACGTTTCAAATTTAATAACTTATCCCTTGCATACTCTACTGAGCTATACATCCACAACACTGATTATAATTCAGTTGTAGCTACTAGTTTTTTAAACACAATTGATGATTCAACTAGTGCAATTAAAGGCCATTTTTCTGTAAAAGATAAAGTAAACGAAGAAATTTATGCTATATTTGCCATTGTTGGTAGTCATAGTTTAAGTGGTAACTACTATACTGTACCAATAAGTTATCTATCTGGCGTAAATTTATTAGCCAATAATTCCGACATTGTTATTACATTTGCTAGAACTGGTGACAAGGGAGACAAGGGCGACATAGGCAGTACTGGTGCGACTGGCGCGACTGGCGCAACAGGGCCAATTGGTGCTACTGGTAGTACAGGTGCAACTGGCGCGACTGGCGCGACTGGCGCAACAGGGCCAATTGGTGCTACTGGTAGTACAGGTGCTACAGGTAGTACAGGTGCTACAGGACCGCAAGGTTCAACAGGCATAACAGGCTACACAGGTGCTACTGGTGCTACTGGTGCAACTGGACAAATTGGTTCTACTGGCGCTACAGGTGCAACAGGTATCGGCAGTACAGGTGCTACGGGTAGTACGGGTGCTACCGGACCATTAGGATCTACCGGTGCTACTGGCATTGGTGCTACTGGTGCAACAGGCATTGGCTATAGACTAACGTCAACATCATCTAATACTTTAAGTGTAGGAACTAAAACTTATACAGTTAATTTAGATGCATCCCAATCAATGTATATTCCAGGTATGACTGTATCAATGCGTGGACTTGACGGATTTGGTGTTGATCAAGGTTTTAACTACGGTTTTGTTAACAGTTATAGTGGTACTACATTTGTAATGGACAGCATTTTTTCAAGTGGTAGCGGAACCTACACCAATTGGACGCTATTCATGCTTGGAGCACAAGGTATTCAAGGTGATATTGGTGCTACCGGTGCTCAAGGAGCCACAGGACCAAGTGGGGGGCCAGCAGGTGCTACTGGCGCAACAGGTGCCACAGGTAATCTAGGCGCTACTGGCGCAACTGGAAATATAGGTGCTACTGGCGCAACAGGTGCCACAGGTAATCTAGGCGCTACTGGCGCAACTGGAAATATAGGTGCTACTGGTGCTACTGGATCTGTAGGTGCAACGGGTGCTATTCTCAATCCTCTCAACACAATTTTTACAATCACCAATACCACAATATCATCATCAACCGCCACAGGTGCATTACAAGTAGCGGGCGGTGTTGGTATTGGCGGCAATTTATATGTTGGTGGCAATTTTTCAGTGGCTGCGTCCACAGCAATTGTCAACTCTCGAATTAACTCACGTACTACTACTACTGCGTCGACTCCAACTCTAACGCCAAATATTTCTATGTTTGATCAGTATAATTTAACCGCACAAGCTGAGGCATTATCCGTAGCAGCACCAATTGGAACTCCTGTAGATGGTAACAGATTAATTTTTAGGATACTCGACAACGGCACTGCCAGAGCGTTGGCATGGACTGCTACCTATACTGTCATTGGGGTTACGTTGCCAACAACCACAGTTATAAACAAAACAACCTATGTTGGTTGTATATACAACGCCAATAACACTCGTTGGGATGTTATTGCAGTAACTACACAGGCTTAAAATTATGGCACCACCACCAAGTAGATATTGGGTAGGCGGAACAGGCACCTGGGATGGAACAGATACCACCCATTGGGCAACATCATCTGGTGGTGCTGGTGGTGCCTCAGTACCTACTTCTAATAAGAACGTATTCTTTGATGCCAATTCAGGTGGTGGAACCATCACCACCGGCACTGACGGCATTCCATTAGAGATGGCTTCTTTAACCTGCACAGGATTTACTGGAACATTAGATACCAGAACTGCGTCTGAATCAACCGGTGGTCCTGGATTTTATGTTTACGGCAACGTGACATTATCAACAGGTGGCACATATATTAATTTAAGTTTAAGTATAACAGGTACTTGCACATTTACATCAGTGGGCAAAAAAATTGGTCAATTTGTCGTGGGCAGCGTGGGGCAAGGCCTTGGCGGCACAGTTACCTTGGCTGATGATTTTTCGTGCGGTTCGCCGGATTCAGGATTTGACAGTTTTCGTCTAGTAGGCGGAACATTTGATGCAAATAATTTTAATGTAACAACGTTGGATTTTTACACTCAATATGATTTTGTTCCTTCTAGAACTCTAAACATGGGTTCAGGAACCTGGACCTTGTTTGGCGGCTTTGGTTCCAACGGCTGGTATGTAAATGTTGATAACCTAACAGGACTAACTATCAATTGTGGCACATCTACTATAAACATCGACGGCACTGACCCAAGCCCTGGTTTTAATTTTACTGGAGCAGGGTTCACTTATTATAATCTAAATTTAGCAACCGCAAACCTTACTTTTGAGTTTTCAGATGATAACAGCTTCAATAATATTTCAAACAGTGCAGTATCTGGTATTAATTTAAATGGCTCTGGTATAACTATAACAGTTGCCAATTTTAATGTGTCGGGCGCTGATCCTGATTTTGTTAATTTAGGCGGTGGTTTTACCCTATCAAAATTATCTGGTGTAGTAAGTTGTGATTATCTAAACATAACAAACTGTGATGCCACTGGCGGTGCCACATGGTATGCAGGGGCTAATTCGGTAAATGGTGGCGGTAACACAGGATGGATATTTACTGCACCACCCAGTGGTGGTCTTACAGGCAGCTTTTTTGCATTCTTCTAAAAACAAGGTATAAAAACGGCTAGATAAATAGATAAAATATAATACTATGTCAATAAATTTTCCAACAACAGCAACTAACGGTCAAGTCTATTCCTATGGCGGGCATCTATGGGTATACAACAGTTCTTCAACTGCTTGGCTAGCTGGTCCGTTACCATTAGGTTCAACGGGTGCAACAGGACCTAGCGGTAGCCCAGGTGGTGCTACTGGTCCTGCCGGTGCAACTGGACAGACAGGAACTGCCGGAGGAACAGGCGCTACAGGTGCTACAGGACCAAGCGGTACAGGGGCTACTGGGTCTACCGGTGCTGCTGGTAATAATGGTTCAACAGGTGCAACTGGTCCGGCAGGTCAAGGATCTACAGGTGCTACTGGTCCGGCAGGTGCAACAGGACCTAGTGGCGGTCCAGTAGGTTCAACAGGTGCTACTGGTCCTAGCGGAACTGGGTCAACAGGCGCCACCGGTGCTACTGGAAGTGGTTCAACCGGTGCTACTGGAAACATCGGATCAACTGGTGCTACTGGATTGCCTGGAGGTTTAGGATTAACTGGTGCAACTGGTGCTAATGGAACAAACGGTGCTACAGGTGCAACTGGACCAGCAGGTCAAGGATCTACAGGTGCTACCGGGCCTAGCGGAACCGGAGCTACTGGTGCCGCAGTATTAGTTGGAAACACCTATACTGTACAGACATTATATGTTTCTACACTTACAGTAGGAACAGTAGGTGCAGTTACCATTGAATCTGGAAATGATTTAAATTTTAAAGCAGTGGGTCAGATCACAGTTAACAAACCATTCGTATTAACCACTGCCACAACTGCACAGCTATCAGCATTAGGTGCTACTACACAACGAGGTGCTATGTTGTATGTCATAGATGCTTCAGGCGGAGCACAACCTTGTTTCTATGACGGAACAAATTGGAGACTCTGTACTGATCGAACCAGCATAGCATAAGGACATTTATGTTACATAAATTTTATGTTGTAGTTGACCATCCTGACTATAAACAGGAAATCTTAAACGAATTACAGGCCGAATTGGGCAATGAATCTATACCTGATCGCAGTGTGGAAATATTAAATCCTATGCCAGGTAGTGAATACAACGCTGTAGTAATGCTCACTGAACAAGAAGCAGATGCTCTAATATCTGATCTACGAATTAATCATGTACACAGAGATCCCAAAGAACGTGGCGTTGAAAAAATACACTATGGTGTAAGATCTGGTGTATATGACAAACAATCAGGTACAATATCTTCTACTCATAAAAATTGGGGGTTAATCCGTTCTACTGCTACATCAAATATTTTTGGAACACTATCATCAATAACTGGTACATTTCCCTATAACTTAGATGGCACAGGAGTTGATGTTGTTGTTATCGATTCTGGTGTCGAACCTAATCATCCCGAGTTTGCAGTCAACGCTGATGGCACAGGTGGTAGCAGAGTTGTTGATCACGATTGGACACAGTATGGATATATTACCGCAGTACCAACTGGAGGATTCCTAGGTGACTGTGACGGGCACGGTAGTAATTGTGCTAGTATAGCTGCGGGCAATACCTGTGGGTGGGCACCTGGAGCAAAAATATACTCTTTACGTAGTGTAGGTAACGGCAGTGGCGGACCATACTATGATATAACAGATGGCAGGCAATTAGATCTTCTTGATGATTTTCAAGTATGGCAAAGTCTACGTGCGTTTCACCAAGCCAAGGCTATAGATCCAGTCACGGGTTATAAACGGCCCACTATAGTAAACTGTAGTTTTGGATTTATTAATTATTATACCACTGTTACCGCAATTAGATATAGAGGTACAACTTATAGTGTTTCCACAACCACAGCTGCCTATGGAACAATTGGTAAACCAGAAGGCAATACTAGCGGTCTTCACGGGGTTCGATATACTGCTCTTGATGCCGAAATAGCCAGTTGTATCAACGCAGGTATAGTTGTAGTTGCGGCTGCAGGAAATGATCGTCACAAGATAGACACCGTTGGCGGCAGTGATTACAGCAATTATTGGACTGATTATCTAGGATTCAACGACTACTATCATAGAGGTAGTACTCCTGCGGGAACATCAAATGTTGTTACTGTGGGCTGCATTGCTAGTTTTGCAAATACTAATATAAATCCAGAACACAAACGTGCCTTTAGTTGTGCAGGACCGCGTGTGGATATTTGGGCGCCAGGAGATTATATTATGGGTGCTTATTCTAACAATTCGTATGCCACTGCCGCAGTAGCCGATCCTAGAAGTGCAGGGCTGTACACTTACTATCTAAATAAAATTTCTGGAACTAGTCAGGCCTGTCCACAGGTTGCCGGTGTATTAGCCTGTTTGTTACAAGCTCGTCCGTGGATGACTCCAGAGCAGGTACGTACTTGGACCACAGCCACTGCATCAACATGGCTGGTAAACGAAGCATACTATGGAGGCAGCGGATATACCAATTTTGGAAGTCTGCAAGGTGGGCCTGCTAAAGCTCTAGTTCAGCCGTTTATTTTACCAGACCCCTTAGTAATTCGCGGATAAATATCTACTATTAAAGAGATTCTTATGTCAAGTACCCTAACAACTTATAGCAACAATATTAATACAACTTACCCATATCCTGGAGTAGATAATGATACGCAGGGTTTTAGAGATAATTTTGCCAACATTAAAAATTCTCTAAATGTTGCAGCCGGTGAAATTGGCAATTTATTACAAGGTGCTGTAAAAACCACTGATAGCCTGAATGACTTCAATAGAAACGTAATTTATAAACCAACACTACAAGCAGAAGGCTACATAGTCAATAATGAGGGGTCAGTGAGCGGCGATGTTACCGTGGACTTATTATTAGGCTCCTATCAACAATTACAAGTTAGTGGTGATGCTACCGTAAGTTTTTCAAATTGGCCGGGCAGTAATAGGTACGGAAACGTTAGGTTGCAAGTATCAAATGCCAACACAAATACTACCAGCACTGTTGCATTTAGTGGTGTTAAACGTGATACCAGTACTTCTACCTATACACTAACCACAGCTATGAATACCAGCTCGATATTCTTTGATGTTTGGAGCCCAGATAACGGATCGAACATTTTCTTAAAATATCTCGGTGGTCCATTTGTATAATCCGCTATTGCCCGATCCATCCACTCTAAAAGATGCAGAGCTAGATCAACGCATAAATGATCTAAGCCGCAAATACCATATTGCTGCTCGAACAGGAATGACACAGGTAATACCACAAATACTAATTTCTTTAGAAATGTATAAAACAGAAATGAGTAAACGTAGTCAACTGGCACTGCAAAGTACTGCAAAAAGAACCAACGGCAATCTTGATGACTTGATTAATGTAAATTAATCTGTTATACTTAGGGTATGAAGATTGATGATTACGGACAAGTAGTTTTAACCACTGATGATATTATACAGGGATTATATTCTGGAAAGATAAACAATCTTACAGATATAACGTTAAACGATACTGAAGAATTTGAACGTTTTCGAACTGCTGTAAAAAGAAATTACAATAAATTTCAATCTATCGATCAGTATCAATTACCCAGTGTTCCTGTTGAGCAGTTTGATGCAGATATGCAAAAGCACTGGTTTATGCCTGAGGATTATTATCCGAATCTAGTAGAAATGCTCTACGGAATGTGCAAAACACCAGAACAACAAGACAGAGTAAGCGAAGAATTAGAATTGTTTATTCAGCATGGAATGATGGATCTGTTGTTCTATCTTAAATACTTAGTAGACACCATGAGATCAAATAACATAATATGGGGCGTAGGACGAGGTAGTAGCGTAGCTAGTTACGTGCTATATTTGTTAGGTGTACACAAAGTAGATAGTATCAAATACGGATTAGATATCCGAGAATTTTTAAAATAAGGAGTCATAAAATGACCAGAACATATAAGACAATGAAGGGCAAAGAAATTGACATGGATCAATTGTTGGAAAAGAATCAACTAATGCCCGCAGTAGGTAATGTAAGAATGAACGCACGTGGAGACGAACTAGGTCCGGGCGGCCAGGTTGTTAAAAAGCGTGAAGAAACTATTAACGAATATTACGAAAGTAATCCTGCCGCCAATGTTTCTTCTCAAGGAAAAAAAGTTAACACCGTTATGCAAGATTCTGTAACTTATTCAAAAGGTAAGCAATGAAGGTAATTGGTAAAATTGTTCCGTTAAGTAACAAAGTGCTGATCAGCGACATGAATTTCGAAGGACAACGCACTCGTTCTGGAATTATTGTTCCGTCAGATAACGGCAAAGTAAACGGTATTCATCCTCGATGGGGCCGTGTTTGGGCCATTGGTCCAGAACAAACTGATGTAAAAGTTGGTGAATGGATTCTTGTAGAGCACGGACGTTGGACACGTGGTGTTGAGCACGAATTAGAAAACGGTGAACTTATTGAGTTACGCATGGTAGACAATAATGCTATAATGATGTCAGCAGACGAACCGCCAGCAGATATCATGTTAGCATTTCAATCCGGAGCTCCAGCTGCTAATACATCAAACGTAGGAAAATAATGACTAATCCATTTCGCGATCAAGAAAAATTTATGCAGGCCTGTGACCAAACGGTCGGTCAATCTAATGCAGAACAGTTTAAATTATATGTTAAACTAATGGCAGAAGAATCGCAAGAGTTAGCACAGGCCATGCAGAGCACAGACGAATTAGAAACCTTAGATGCTCTTATAGATATTTTAGTGGTTACTATTGGTGCTATCCATAGTGCCGGATTTGATGCAGAAGGTGCATGGAAAGAAGTTATGCGAACAAATTTTGCAAAAATTGATTCAGACACAGGTAAAGTTCGTAAGCGTGAAGACGGCAAAGTTTTAAAACCGCTAGGGTGGACACCACCTAATTTAACTCCGTTCTTAAGAAAATGACATTAGATTTAAAATTTAAAAATAACTTTTGGTTAGTTTTTTTACCTCTTCATATCTTAGGGTTCTGCGGTCTATTCTATCTAAATGATTACTGGCAATGGTTATTAATCTTTTGGTTTACTTTTGGTGTGCTAGGTAATGGTGTTGCAGGACATCGTTATTTTGCACATGGTCAATTTGAAACATGGACTCCTGTAAAATGGGCACTGGGTTTTCTAACATCGCTTGGAGGATTTGGTCCTGCAACTGATTGGAGAATACAACACAAGATGCATCATCTTAGAGCAGACAAAGAAGCTGATCCCCATTCTCCACATTTTAAAAATCCTTTCCAAGTTTTCTACGGATGGTATATATTTCAACACCAAGGTGAAGGATATCTTACTGATAGATTTGTACGCAAGATGGCAGTGAGTCAATTACGAGATAAATTTTACAGTTTCTTTGATAGAAATCATTATCGCATTATCTTTATTTTTTGTGCTATACTAGGTATAATTAATTTTCATTTGTTATTAATCTATGCTCTTGCATACTGCATCGACTTTTTTAGACTAGGCTCAGTAAACTATTGGTGTCATCGCAGTGGATACCGTACCTATGAAACTAATGATTACAGTAGGAACAATGTTTGGATAGGTTGGTTAGGTATGGGATTTGGTTGGCATAATACACACCACGCACATCCTGGTAAACTTATCCTAACTGAACGTTGGTGGGAAATTGACGTTGAAGGTTATATCGGTTGGTTACTATCTAAGAACAAATATGGGACACAAAAAACAAATTGATGTAGCTGCCGTTGTTGGACAGATTAATGCTGCCGCATATGAATGCAACAGTCCGTACAATGACGGATTTATAGGTTGGGGTTACAAGCAAGACTTGTATAGGATTAAATGGATATTAGAAGATGCCATTAGACGATGCCCAAAATATTCTCCCGAACCTGAATGGTTGCGAGAACAAGAAAAACAAAAAGTAATCAGGATTTTAAAAGATGATATTTAATAAAGTTAGAGAATTAAAAGATGCCGGCATGAAGATCGGCATTACCTTTAGTCAGTTTGATATGCTTCATGCAGGACATATTGCTATGTTAAGTGAAGCTCGAAATCACTGCGATTACCTTATTGCAGGACTACAAAACAATGCCAAATGGGATCGACCAGAAAAGAACGAGCCAATTCAAAGTATTGTAGAACGTCAAATCCAATTAGCCGCTACACGATATGTGGACGAAATTGTTGTATACAACACCGAAAAAGACCTTGAAGATCTCTTGCTTATTCTGCCAATTGATGTTAGAATATTAGGTGTAGAATATAAAGACAAGGCGTTTACCGGAAGAGAGATCTGTGTCCAACGTAGAATTGAATTGGTTTACAACGGACGAGATCATAGTTTTTCTAGTAGCAGTCTACGTAAACGTGTAGTTGAAGCAGAAAGCAAGAAATGAAAATCCATTTAGTATCGGACCTACATTTAGAATGTGAGCATCAAGAACTTCCAGGTGGTGAAGTGTTGATTCTTGCAGGCGACATTGCAGAGTCTCGTACTATTGCAAGACATAAAAAAAGTTTTGAACAAGACCCTGCTGGTATCCTTACAGGCAATCCCTATCGTGCCTGGACGTTCTTTAAAGAAGAATGTGCCAAATACGATAAAGTATTTTATGTCATGGGCAATCACGAACACTATCACGGTAGGTTTGACAAGACCTATCACGAACTAAAAGTTATGATGCCCGACAACGTTGTGGTATTAGAAAATGAAGTTTTTGAATACAATGGTGTGATGTTCTTAGGTGCTACTCTGTGGACTGACTGTAATAAACACGATCCTATAACAGAGATGACTCTTAAACACGGTATGAATGACTATAACGTGATTACTAATTTTTATGCCAGTAAAAATATCTATTACAAACTAACTCCGGAACACACTGCCGGTGTTCATCGTAAAACTCTGCAATATTTTAAAATTGTTTTAGAAGATAACAGAGACAAACCATTTGTGGTCATTACGCATCATGCCCCTAGTTTTGCCAGCGTTAATGAAAAATATGCTCAAGAAAAAACTATGAACGGTGGTTATGCCAGCGAACTTACAGAGTTTGTTCTTGATCATCCCAACATCAAAACTTGGGTACATGGTCACATGCACGATCCTGTTGACTACATGATCGGAAGCACTCGTGTACTAAGTCATCCCCGTGGATATTACGGCTTTGAATACAATGCCGAAATATTTGAACCTAACTGCGTTTTTGAAATCTAAATAAATGAAAATTGGTTTAAGTTATAGCCGATGCGTTAGAGATATCGTAGACGGAGTTGTTGACATCAATGATGTATTAGTTATAATTGCACGTACAGATTTTGATCCTCACAACGATGATCAATGGCGAGGTATTTGGATCAGCTACGGTGGCGGCACTGATCACGGTCCTACTACCGGATTCTACAGTATGAGTCATCCTGAATGGGCTGGCTATACAGATGAAGATCGGTTTCGAAGTGTAAGTATTGAACTTTGGGAGTCTGGTAAATTACACCAGCCGCGTAAGTTTGGAGCACATCCTAGTCGCCGTCCTGAAATTTGGTTAGAAGCAGTTCTACCAAGCAGTGAGTTGACTAAAAATCCAGCCGCTAAGAAAGCCTGGGAGCAGTTCCAAACTATTGCAGGTTTAACTAATGTAAAATTAGATAAAGACTATCAATGAAAGAAGACCTTAGTAATTACAAATATTTCAAACCTATTGGCGGGGAAATAATTGATTACATTGCAGATAGATATGACGAGCTAAAGAAAGATTTTTTTGAAAATATTATTAATTCTAGCATAGTTACTAACAAACCAGCTTATAAATTTCCAGATGATGTAACTGATTTGTATAGAGGAAAAATTATAAGTGCAGGGTTGAAGTTATCTTACATTGCCGTAGATCATTATGAACGAGAAATCTTAGATTGGACTCCGGGAGAAAGATACAGACATTCGTATGATAAATTTACACCAAAAGTAACCGGGCCTTGGGTTGATTTTGTTAAAAAGTTTGACCATATGATTGAGCAGTTACATTTTAATATGGCGTATCCCGGAGCAACTATAACTCCGCACAAGGGAATTTCTACAAAATATTTTAGAGTGCATATATGTTTACAGGAAAATCAAGGTTTTTATTTTGATATTGAGGGTGAAAAAAAATATTGGTACGAAGGTGTAGAAAATGCATTTGCATTTGACGACGCCAATGTTAAACACGCTGTTTACTATGAAGAAAAGAATAATCCTAAACCAAGAGTAATAGTATTACTAGATATTAAAAAAGAATTTTATACAGATTTATTTAAATGAACAAGGAGTATAGATAATGTACGCAGAAACACAAGTCCCCCCATATAGAGCCCAACAGAAAAAGAAACCGTGGTTCCTAAAAAGATGGGTTATTAATTGGGTTCGTGAGGACTGGGAGAATGCCAGTGAGAATACTCTAGCATCTAATAGAATTGATTCTCCTAGAGATACTCTGGATTCTGATCGAGCTATAAGATTTAACATCTATCACGCCAACGGTGGTCGAGTTGTTGAAGTTAGTAGTTATGATCTCCACAAAGATAGACATAAGAGATCATTGTATGTTATAACTAGTGATCAAGACTTTGGTCGTGAGATTGATAAAATTGTTACAATGGAAGCGTTAAAATGAAAGAATTATGGGTAGAAAAATATCGGCCTAAGAAAGTCAGTGACTACGTCTTTAGAGACGAGAATCAAAAACGACAAGTTGAGAATTGGATCAAGGAAGGTTCTATTCCGCACTTGTTGTTGAGTGGTAGTGCTGGTATTGGAAAAACTACTCTAGCAAAAGTACTATGCAACGAGCTAGGCATTGAAGATTTTGATGTACTTGAAATCAATGCAAGTCGAGACAATAACGTAGAAACTGTACGTGACAAGATTATCAACTTTGTACAGATGATTCCATTTGGTCCGTTCAAAGTAGTGTTACTGGACGAAGCTGATTATCTTACTCCTAACGCACAGGCAATCTTACGTGGGGTTATGGAAACATACAGTAACCACAGTAGATTTATTCTTACCTGCAATTATCCGAATAGAATTATTCCTGCTATTCACAGTCGTTGTCAAGGTTTCCATGTAGAGAAAACTGATCAAACAGAATACACTGCTCGAGTGGCTACTATTTTGATCGAAGAAGACATTGAGTTTGATTTAGATGTGCTTGATACATTTGTTAAGGCAGCATATCCTGATCTGCGTAAGTGTATTAATCTAGTACAGCAATCTGTTACAGATAAAAAACTTCATTCACCAGAAGCAAACGATACAGGTATATCTGATTGGAAGATTGATATGGTGCAGTTGTTCAAAGCTAGACAGATTCAGCAGGCACGTAAACTGATCTGTAGCAAGGCCAAGCCAGAAGAAATTGAAGATGTGTTCCGCTGGATGTATGACAACGTAGATTTGTTCGGTGCCGACGAAGAGTCTAAAGACTCAGCTGTTATTATTATCAAACAAGGGCTGTGTGATCATGCCCTTATTGCAGACCCAGAAATTAATTTGTCTGCAACACTGATCAAATTAGCAAGACTACAATAAAAAATCAGGTAGTGTGCAGGTCGATAAACGATTCACTACCTGATTATACGCTTTTTAATTAAAGTGGTATTATAGCTGCTTATTCGTTTTCTGATTCCTTATAAATTTTAAGAACTTCTTTGACTACTGGATGTCTCTCTACATCTTTTGTCTCAAACCTCGCCATAGCAATCATTCGGAAATCACCTCCTTCATCGAATAAACTGCAAAATTCTAATAGACCGTTTTCACGCGGACGGTCCGCTTGGTTTAAATCTCCTGTAACTACCATACGGCTATTTTCGCCAATACGTGTTAACAACATTTTCATCTGTGACGGTGTGGCGTTTTGCATTTCGTCAGCAATAACAAAAGCGTTCTTAAATGTACGCCCTCGCATATAAGCCAACGGTGATATTTCTATCACTCCATCATCGAGCATATCAGCTATTTCTCGAGGATGGTAATACTCTTCAAATACATCAAAAATAGGTCTAGTCCAAGGCTCCATTTTTTGATTCAACGTACCGGGTAAAAATCCGTGTTCTTCATCCACACTGACAGCAGGTCGTGTAACAATTATTTTACTAATTGCACCTTCCTTGAACAATTTAATTGCCATTTGAACTGCCAACATAGTTTTACCTGTACCGGCTGGGCCGATAGCAAATACTATGAATTTACGGGGGTTTTTCAACATTTCTAGATATGTTTCCTGGCTTATATTGCGAGGAACTATATTGACCTGTTGTTTCTTACGCAGATACTGATTAATTTGAATCAAATTTTGTTGCTCGGGACGAACCATAGTTCTTTCCTTACGTTTTGCTCTAGACAAATTATGCCTCCTTTGTGAGCGACCTGCATATATAATTATCTCAATATTGTAAAAAGCTAATCAAATAGGTCTTTTTTGAATAGCATAAATATTATCATAAAAGAGAACTCTCATGCACGACATTGTAGACATTATTAAAAACATACAAACTATCAGTTCCAATGACACAGCATTTAAAATACTTAAAGATTTTGAACGTGTGTTAGATGAGCTAGATATCTATGTTTTTGACAACTGGAAGGACGGCGAATTAATACAAGGCCCCGAAGTTAACAGATATTCTGTTAGCTGTGAATTTATGTGGCCTAGAGAAAACATGCCTGATCCAGAAGGCGGTACAAGATTGCTAGACTACGGTTGCAAAGTGATCTACAAAAAAGACAATCTCATGGTTCCACGCAAAGTGTATAGTCCTGACGATTTTCGACCAGGAACTAAAAAAGGTAAAATAGATGCTCATCCTATTTGGCGTGTAACTATTATAATTCCTAAAAAGTTAATGCAGGATATCTTCCAAGGATACACTGATAAAGAGAATCGTGCTCTTGCAGATTCAATGAAATATGAACAAATGCTTCAGGCTAATCAGCAGGCAATGTCCGCAGGTCCAGAAGATGCGGCAGCAGGAGCAACAACAGGAGAAGCAGGTGCAGAAGTTCCGACTATTTGAAGGACTACGTAGAGGTGATCTACAGGGATTTGTAGAAACAACTTTTAGCGTTGACCAATTTACCAGCAAGATGGGTGAAGATGCCAATGTTGCTGTTGTGGGTTTTAAAGTAAACGATAAACATCCAGCTATGGATTTAATGGAGTTTATTGAAAAAGGTTATGACTTTGTTTTAGATGCTGATATCAGTTCTGGCGAAGGCAAGGACGGCAAGTATCAAGTATTTGTAGAAATTGAAAGATCTAGAAGACTACCAGAACAGATTAAAGAATTAGTAGGCGGAGTTAGTAGATTAATTGACAGCAAAGATTGGAGATTTAGATATTATAGAGATTCTAAAAGCTACGAATTTTCTGAAGAAGCTATTTCAGAAAGTGTGCCACTGACCAGTGATTCATACAAAACAAAAATGTTAGAAATGAAAAATGTCACAGTTGGTGAATTTTTTAATCAAACACCTTTTGAATCAATTCGTATAGACGAAAACGATCATATTACCATTGTCAAACCCTATTCAGGTTATGTCAACATGGAACTGTTAGCAATGGGCAAATACGAAGATATCAAAGACAGTCTTCAAGGTGCTATCCAACTAGACGAAGCTAGCCAGAGTCAGGTTAATTTCCTTGAGAAATATCTAGGTAATTACGAAATACATAAAATTAACAACAAATTTTTAATTAGAAACGGCGACCAGGCGGTTGTTGTTACAAAAGAGAGATGGTAATAAAAACATAAGAGGTAACAATGAGTTTTACATTTGAATTTGAAGAAAAACACTTAGAAGCAATGCTACATAATAATCCTTATGTAGATCAATGGTATAATGCGTTACATGAGATACTACCAGAATACAATATCAATACTCCCCAGCGTGTGGCTGCGTTCCTTGCCCAATGTGCTCACGAAAGCGGTGGGTTTAAATTTTTAAAAGAAAATTTAAATTACAAAGCAAAAAGTCTACGTACAGTATTTCCAAAGTACTTTACAGATGATAGTATTGCCGCACAATACGCCAACAAGCCTGAAATGATTGCCAACAGAGTCTATGCCAGTCGCATGGGCAATGGTGACGAATCTAGTGGTGACGGATATCGTTATTGTGGTCGTGGACTTATTCAATTAACAGGTAAAGATAACTATTCATGGTTCGCTGCCAGTCTTGACATGACTCCAGAAGATGTTGCAGAATATCTAGGAACATTTGAAGGTGCTGTACAATCAGCTTGCTGGTTTTGGGAAAACAACAACTTGAACGTAGAAGCTGACGCAGGCGATATTAAGAAAATGACCAAGAAGATTAACGGTGGTTATATTGGTCTTGAAGATCGTATCAAACATTACGAACACGCATTACACGTATTTGGAGTCTAACCAATGTGGCAGATAATGTGGATACTTTCACTACTACCTGATTGGGTCTATCATCTTATTACTATTGCAGGTGTACTAGGATTAATTGCAGCCTGGGTTTTAAAATTTATTCCTTTTATCAGCACATATAGACTGCCTATTCAAGTAGGTAGTGTTATTGCCTTGTTGTTTGGAATATGGATGGAAGGCGGCATTGTTAACGAAGCTAAATGGCAGACTAGAGTTAAAGAACTTGAAGAAAAAGTTGCAGTAGCAGAAACACAGTCAAAAGAAGAAAATGTTAAGATTGTAACCAAGGTTGTTACAAAAACACAGATTGTAAAAGTTCGTGGAAACGATATTGTAAAATATGTTGACAGAGAAATTGTAAAATACGATACAAAATTTGCTCCCGGCGGGATCTGCGAGATTCCTAAAGAGTTTATTAAAGCACACAACGATTCAGCAGAGGTACCAAAATGAATTTGCTTAAATTATTTGTATTAACAATTTGTATTATACTTGCATTCTTAGCAACAGGATGTAGCACAGTAGTACCTGTAACTATGAAATTTCCCGAAGCACCAGGTAATATAGCATTAACAGCCTGTCCTCAACTGCAAAAACTACAAGAAGATGCTAAATTAAGCGATATTAGCAAGACTGTTTCTGTAAATTACACAACTTATTACGAATGTGCTGTAAAAACAGATGCATGGATAGAATGGTATCAAAAACAAAAGCAAATATTTGAAAAAGTAAAATAACGGCAATCATTATATTTGCATTTAACAAATAAATACACTGTACACTTAAAGGAGCCTGCTATGGCAGAAGAACAAAAAGTAGAGAAAAAAGACGAAGATTGGATGCAAAAGAAATGGCGTCCAGCTATGGGCTGGATGTATATGGGCATTTGTACACTAGACATGGGTATATTTCCAATTCTATGGAGTGTGCTACAAACAGTGACTCATGCACCACTTACACAATGGCAACCGCTGACACTACAGGGAGCAGGCCTGTTCCATGTAGCCATGGGTGCTGTTTTAGGTATTGCTGCATTTGGTCGCACACAAGAAAAATTAGCTGGCGCTGCACAAAACCCTGCACCTGCACCAACGCCAGTTTCATCATTTGCACCGGCACCTGATAATTCAGGGTTTGGGGGAGGTTTTACAGCACCTGTTACAACACCGTCATTTAGTGCAGCTAAGCCGCCAGTCGTAACTTCCAGCAGTGGAAAGCCAGGACCAGCACAACAACCGATGCCAGAACTATAAAGGAATAACAATGAAAAAATTATTAGCACTATTGATAGCATCAGCATTTATCATGCCAGTTATGGCTGAAGATGTTAAGCCAGAAGTCAAGAAAGTTTGTATCAAACAAAAAGACGCTAAAACAGGCAAAGAAAAAGAAGTCTGTAAGAATGTAAAGAAACATAAAAAACACGAAGGCACCGAAGTACCTACTGGTAAGAAAAAGTAATTTTATTTGACACAACCAAAAAGGTATAGTATAATAGCTATACCTTTTTTCTTTTATGGAATATTACAATACACTAGGAATAACCAAAGATGCTGGCCCCGATGAAATCAAACGGGCTTATCGCAGTCTTGCATCTAAACATCATCCAGATAAAGGTGGCGACACTGCAACATTCCAAAAGATACAAGAGGCATACGCAACACTAAGCGACCCTCAGAAAAAATCCGAATACGATAATCCAAGGCCTCAAATGGAGGGATTCCATTTTGGTGGAGGTGGTATGCCTCAAGGATTTGAACAATTTTTTCATCAGTTTGGACCAAACATTGGAGACCTATTTGGTAGGAATAGGGCCATGCGTAATCGAAACATTAATCTAGAAACACAAATTGATTTAGAAGAAGCATATCGAGGTAAGGATGTCATTGCCAGTTATCGCCTAGGTAACAACAGTGAAAGAACATTTGAAGTAAAAATCCCCCCCGGCGTACATGACGGAGTAACTTTAAGAATTGCAGGTGCAGGTGATAATCAATATCAACAGTTACCTCCAGGCGATGCAATGTTAACTGTAAGAGTCCGACAGCATTCAAAATTTCAGCGTAACGGCAATGACCTAGTAGAACAAATTACAATTTCAGCGTTTGATGCCATGTTAGGCCGTGACTTAGAGATAACAACCATCGATGGAAATAAATTAACCGTAGGCATAAAAGAAGGAACACAACCTGGCAACATGTTAAGAATACAAGGGTATGGTATGCCTGATTTGAACAATCCCAATATCAAAGGTAATCATATGTTGATCATTAATGTTCAAATACCAAATAACCTTACTGAATATCAAAAGAATACAATCCGTTCTATATTACCTTAAATATTATTATGATGAAAATTATTACTTTCCCCGATCCCATTCTTAGAGAAAGAATGCCAGAATTTGATTTTAAAAATCCTGTTATGGATCCAAAAGAATTAGAAAGAGAAATGATAGCAACTATGTTTGCCAATGACGGTATGGGACTAGCAGCCAATCAAATTGGTGTTCGAGCTCGAATGTTTGTTATGGGAGATAAAAGAAATTTCCTAATGGCCAAAGCATACTTTAATCCTATCATTGTTGCTAATACAACAGATATACATGATTTGGAAGAGGGATGTTTGAGTTTTCCTGGAGTTTATGTTAATATAAAAAGACCTACTGGGATACAAGTAGAATATCAAAATGCTGACGGTGAAACAGAAAGAGCAGAATTTCAAGGATATGATTGTAAATGTTTTTTACATGAGTATGATCATTTAGAAGGAATTACCTATCAAGATAGAGTAAGCACTTTGAAATGGGCATTGGCAGTTAAACAATCAAAAAAGAGGAAATAAAAATAATGTTAGAACCAAACAGCGATCTAGAAAAGATTTTTGAAAGAGCAGTTTCGATTGCTTCAAAAAATCAACACGAGTATATCACACTTGAACATTTTCTTTATAGTATTGTAACCGACGAAACGTTCAATGCAATACTAAAAGATTTTGGTGCAGAAGTAGATCAGCTAAAAAAGAATTTGGAAAAGTTTATCAAGGACGATCTGGCAGATATTAAAACTGACAAAGAAGACTATCGTCCTAAAAAGACCAATACTGTTGAACGTATGTTAAACCGTGCATTTACACAGGTGTTGTTTGGTGGTCGTAATGTCATTGAGCCGGTTGATTGTTTTATCAGTATTTTCAGCGAAAAGAAAAGTTTTGCTAATTTTTTCTTACGTAAAGCAAAGATTGAAAAAGATAAATTTATTGAGTTTATTGAAAACAGTCCTATGGGAGAAGGTGACGAAATTAGTGAAGCTAGCGGAAATCAATTAGAAAGAATGATTGTACAATTCTGCACTAACTTGACTAACAAAGTTAAACAGAAAAAGATTGATCCAGTTATTGGTCGAGAAAAAGAAATTGAAGAGATTCAATTGGCTCTGGCCCGTAGACAAAAATCCAACGTTATGTTGATTGGCGATCCTGGTGTTGGCAAGACTGCTATTGCAGAAGGACTTGCACGTAAGATCGAAGAAGGCAAAGTTCCTAAATTTATTCAAGACCACACTGTCTACAGTCTAGACATCAGTGGATTACTAGCAGGCAGCAAGTATCGAGGCGATTTTGAAGAACGTTTAAAAATGGTCATTACTGCACTTGAAAAGAAAAAGAATTGTATTCTATTCATTGACGAAGCACACATGATGAACGGTGCGGGTGCAGCCGGAGGGGGTAGTAACGACATGGCTAATATGCTGAAGCCGGCATTAGGCAAAGGCACACTTAAAGTCGTTGCCTCAACCACGTGGGAAGAATTCCGTAAACACTTTGAAAAGGATCGTGCCCTAATGCGTCGATTCCAACGTGTGATTGTGAATGAACCAAACGAAGCAACTTCTATTAAGATTATAAAAGGTCTTAAAAAGTATTACGAACAACATCACGGTGTTAAGATTACTAATCAAGCTGTCATTGATAGTGTAAAATACAGTATCAAGTATATGACTGATAAACGCCTGCCAGACAAAGCCATTGATTTAATTGACTGTGCCTGTGCTCGCTTTAAAGTACGTGATCAAGAAAACGGTATTGTTGACCACGACGAAATTGTTTTTGAAGTTAGTAAACTAACAGGTCTTCCATTAGATCAAATTGCTGCAAAAGAAAATAAAAATCTCAAAGACCTTGACAAGAATATGCGTAGCAAAGTGTATGGTCAAGAATCTGCAATTGAAATTTTGTTAGATAAAATCTTTATTGCTCAAGCAGGTTTAAAATCTCTAAACAAACCTGTAGGTAGTTTCTTGTTTACTGGACCAACAGGCGTTGGTAAAACTGAAACTGCAAAAGTGCTGGCCGCAGGTATGAGTGTAGAACTTGTACGTTTTGATATGAGTGAGTATCAAGAGAAACACAGTGTTGCCAAGTTTATCGGTGCTCCTCCAGGATATGTTGGTTTTGAAGACAATGCCGGACTGCTGATCACTAAACTACAAGAACATCCTAACTGTATCTTGTTATTTGATGAGATTGAAAAAGCACATCCGGATGTTAGTAATGTCCTATTACAACTAATGGACAATGGCTACGTTACAGGTAGCAACGGTAAAAAAGCAGATGGCCGCAATGCTATTCTTATCATGACCAGTAACTTAGGGGCCGCTGATGCAGAACGCAATGCTGTAGGCTTTGGTAGTCTTGAAAGAGATGATGACGGTAAAGATGCTGTTAACAGTTTCTTTAAGCCAGAATTCCGCAATCGTTTAGACGGTATTATTAAGTTTGGAAAACTTGATCATAACACAATGGCTAAAATTGTTAAGAAGTTTATTGACGAACTTAATAGTCTGCTTAAAGATAAGAATGTTCACGTTAAACTTAATGCAGATGCTGCTGAACTATTAATCAAGAAAGGCTTTAATCGTAAAATGGGTGCCCGCCCACTGCAACGTACTATTGACGACATGATTAAAAAGCCACTAAGTAAAGAAATTTTATTTGGTAGACTTGTTAACGGTGGCATTATTGAAATTACAGTTAAGAACAACCAACTGTCAATAACATACCCTGAGATTCTTTCAGTTGAGGCTACAAGTGATAAAGATAAAGAGACTGAAAACCAATAAGCTGTTTTTTAACAAGTGGCCTTACAAGGTCAGTTGTAAAGTTTCTGGTGCAAGCAGGGTTGTTGCACTAGGCTTAGATCGTGCCGAAAAATGGTGTAAGGGAGAGTGGTCACCTCCTTTTAATTCCTCTCGTATGAATGTTACTGATAAACCAGATCTATTAAAGTTTGTTAGGTCCATTAAAAGTTTAACTCTATTAAAAGAAGACGTTAAGGTTAGAGCCGAAGGCGCACATTTTAATATGTTTTTTAAAGATCCTACAATTTTGAAAAAAATTGAAAGGAAACTTAGTCCCTGGATTGAAAGCATTACTGAACCTAATAGTCAAGAAGAACACGACTTTTTAATGTCTGGTAACAGTAAAAAAGTTCTCTGTGACGAAATACCCAAAGGCAAATATGTGTTTAAAGTGTATCTCAAAGAATCTATAAAATCAGATACACGAGAACAGTTCCTTCAATGGAGTGAAAAATACGGAGAGGATATAATTTTAGTCAGTCCTACAACATTGCGATGGTTAGCAGGGCAAAAATTGTACAAGCAAGACCCGTTTTTCTATGTCAACAACGCCTCAATGATGACTATGGTTAGAATTTTCCTTGGTGACAACGTAAGACGTGTGCATGAATACGTGCCCAGAAATAAGCTAGAACCAGTATAAATACAGTATCAACCACTGTAAAATATGCCATCATTAAGTAAAAGTTTCAAATTTGTTGTTCATACAGGAGTAGGCTCAACCGCTACTAGTGTAGCAGTAGGATATCCTTTGTATCCCTTTGGAATCTCTGGTACACAGATTTTTACTAGTATAAAAGAGCAGGGTGCCGGTTATTACGGTACTACTAACGGGTTACATACCCTAGTGGTAGCAACTACCCCAAGTTTTAGAGGTACTGCAACTGTACAGGCAACACTAACAACAGACCCTCAAGAAGCAGATTGGTTCAATGTCAGTCCTGCAGAATTCACTTATACAGCTTCAAGTCCAGGATATATCCCCGGACAGTTAATAGGTGCAAACCCCAATGGCACTAGCCCCGGTCCTAGAAACGATTACTCAACATTTAATGGTCAATTTACTTGGTTACGTACACGTATTGCAATCGACGAAGGTGCTGTACTGTCTATCAAGTACAACTACTAAGTCAAAAAAATAGCTAAATACTCAAATAACGGAGTTTGGCATGCTATTGAACGAATTTTTTGGGTCTATTAATCTAAAAACAAATACTGAATCTTCAAAAAAAGAAGAACACAAAAAAGTTAAACAACAGGCCCTTGCTGACGATATTTTTGAATATATCATTAATAATAATAAGCTACACAAAAATGTATTCTTTCCCATTGCCGAAAAAATAGTTAAAGAAGCAACTAAAGAACATGATCCAAAAATGTGGATGCCTATAGTTAACAAAGGCTGTATGGAATTTTACAATCACATAAAATTAAAAGATAATCCCAAAGAACTTTTTACAGAAGAATTCCGTGAAGAATTGTGTCACAAAATGGCAGAACACTACAACCGTGATATATTAACCGGCATATATAATCTAGGAAAATAAATGCTGTTAAATCAATTATTTTCTCCTAAAAAATTATTCGAGGGCGGCAACTTAGCCAGTCACAAAGCTGACGGACAACCTATGCCAGGATGGCAGGGGATTCCTGGACAACATCAAGCACAAGAACTAGATTTAAACGTACACAACCGTACAGAAGTAGTAGCTGTACTATCTGATTTATTACACGGTATTAATGATGCATTTGCACAACAATTTAAAGAACCGCTTTGGCATGAAAATTCTGTAAAGGCTCAAAAGTTCTTAAGTGGTAGTACTATGCGATTCTTTGATAAGAAAATTTCAGACGAAGAATTTGTACGTGTCAAACCTACAGTAGGTGATATTGATACACAGGCGCCCGATAAACACGAAGGAACAATCAAACAATTCCTTACAGGATTAATTGGTAAGAAAGTAGGCGATGCTAAATTTATTGGATTTAGTGCTGGTAACAATCAATACACTAGTATGTGGGAAGTTTTACTAAAGGATCTTCCAGTTAAATTACAGATCGACTTTGAATACGGAGCACACGATCCAGAAACTGGATTACCCACTCCGTGGCAAGAATACAGTCATAGCAGTTCTTGGGAAGATTTATCAGCAGGTATCAAAGGTGTATTTCACAAATACATCGATCGCGCCTTGCCATACGCTTCTACTGTTAGCACTAAGTATGTTGCTCGTGTATTAAAGAAAAGTACAAAAATCAGTGATGAACCTGTAACAGATTCAGATTACAGTTTTGCTGTCAGTGGTCAAGGCGGTGGTGGTGTAAGTAGAAAGTATGTTCCTTATAATGATCCAGCTACTGGTGCTCCTATGGAAAGAGACGGCATACCAGTTATGCAGTTATTAGATCCAGCAAACAGACAATACATTCAAAATCTTGGACAACAATTTGAAATTTTCTTTGGTCGTAAACCCAAAGGTAATGATCAGCAACTTAAAAATAGTTTTGTGGGCACTGTAGAACTAGCCAACAAATATCTAGACGACCAACAACGTACAGAATTATTCAACAGATTTGTATCTATATGTTTCGAACCTGGTAGTCAAATGATTACCAAAGGCGACCCAGCTAGAGATCGCAATATTAAAATGGCTGCTATTGATTACATGATTCAAAACATGAAACTTGCTAATCCTCAGGGCATGAGAAAGCAGGCTATTAAAACAGCCATGGACTATGAGCAGGCCTTTACTTCAAAGCAGGCAGGTAAGGGCTTGAACGAAGCAGAAGTTAAGGCACAGTTTCGTAAAAACATGCCTCACCTTAAGGATCTAAAGCCCATTGATTTTTTAGATTTGTTAGATGAATTGCATCAAGGCAACGGACAATTTAAATTAAAGAATATTCCATTAAATGTCAAAGTAGATGGCTTTGGTGGCCGCTTTGGTAAGAACTCAGACGGCAAGCCATTTATGGCCACAAGTAGAACAGAGCCGCGTTATCAAGCAGGCTTTGTTGACTATCATCAAAAGAAAGGCACAACTGATCCCGAAATACTAGGTCGTGCTCAACTTTTTGACGATTTGTTTGCAGAAATGATGAGTGCTGTACAACTTGTTGACAGCAAACTAGGTCCTGATTTTTTAATTAACAAACAAGTAACCTGCGAAGTTTTATATCTGCCATTTGCTACAGAAACTCCAGAAGGCAGGTTAAAATTTGTAGGTATACACTATGACAAACTTCCACAGGGTGTTCAATTAGCACTAGTTCCGTTCCGCGTAACAGATGCAACCACAGGCGAAGACCTTCCAGAGTCAAATAAAATAGTTAAAGAATTAACCAGCGTAGGTCGTCAAGGCAGTGTAATGTTTATTGACAACAGTCTAACACAAAACGAAGAATTAGATGTTACTGAAATTATTAATGTGTTAGATAATATTGAAGAATTAAAACAGATTGTGTCGGACACTGCTGGTAAAAGAGATCGTGCTAGTTTAGATCTTAGACGTCAAGTTGAAGAAAAATTACAACCAGTTAAAGTAGAACTTGAAAAAGCAATTATTAACGATCCTAACATCATTGGTAAAGATTTATTGGGCAAAGACTACGAAGGTATTGTTATCAATAGTCGCCTTGGTCCTATTAAAATTACCAGTCAAGAACAACGTGATGTTATTAGTGCTAAAAATGCAGCTAAAGTAAGTGCAAGAACAGAACAGCCACGTGCAAATTCTAATAAAACAGCAGTAGTAGCAATAGGATCTTTTATTGGTCATAAAGGGCACGAAGAACTTTGGGACTATACTGTTAAGAAAGCAGAACAAGTTGGCGGTGATCCTTATCTGTTTATCGGTAATGCAGAAGGCAAAGACGATCCTATTCCTCCTTCAGTTAAAGTACAGACATGGCATAAACTATATCCAGAATATGCTAAGAATATCAGCACAGTACAAGAAGGCGGACAGCTAATACAAAAGATCAAACACGAATTAATTAATCCACTTCCAGGTAAACCTCCACGCTATGATAACATTATTATCATGGTTGGCGAAGATAGAGCAGGTATTAACATGCCTAATGCTTTAATGAAAGCTGTGAACAAATTCCAAGGATATGAACATGTTAAGGTAAGCCTTGATGTTACTCCGCGTGGCACTGGAATTAGCGGAACTGCGTTACGTAATAGTCTAAAAAATGATCCTCCAGAAAAAGCATTGGCTACATGGTCTAATGCATTTGATGTAAACAAACTTGGTGTTGATTGGATCAAACACTTAATGGATATAACGAGAAAAGGTATGGGCATACAACAAACACAACCACAACAACCTGCATCGCAGCCCACACCAATGGCTGAGATGAGACTGTTCAACGCTCTTGTAGCACCAAAACATAGTATGCAAGAAGGCTTAGGTAAACACGTTGCTAGTGCTGCATTAGCAGGTGCTATGGCATTCGGTGGTGCAGGAGCACATGCCCAGAGTTCAGGAGAAGATTTTTTACCCGATATTGTTGCTCACGTTACTTTTAAAGTTAACGGCAAAGAAATATCAAAAGATATTAATCTAGGAACAACATATAAATCTCCCGGTGAAGCGTCAGCTGCACTTGAAAAATTCTTAAAATCTAAAGGCATCAAGTATTTTGAATATAGTCTTGAGCGTGTAAAATCAAAAGATGACGACTATATAGATAAAACTCCGGCATCAGATACAAGTACATCGGGTTCCGTAGACAGTCGTCCTTACAGTTCAACTGGAAATTCACCAAGTAACTATATGGCTAAAGAAAATGTAGAAGAAGCTAAGTCTGCTAGTAGACGTTGGCATGATGCATTACAGCGTGAAAAAGAACGCCGTGAACGCAATGAACGTGCAGGTCAAGAACTTCTAAATCCTAAAAAGAAAGAAGAACCTAAAGAAAAAGATGTGGCGGAAGGCTCCTTAGAAGCAAATACTCCAAATCCTGTTGTAGTAGTACAAGACTTAAAAGGTAAGATTTTAGATAAAGTAAATCTATCAATGGCTGTACAAAAATATAAATTAGGCAACCCGCAAGATATAAAAAATCAATTAGCACATCAAAACTATACTCAAATTGGAAATTATATTATAGTGTCACCTATGAGCGGACAGCCGCAAGATGCAACAACGCAAGGTGTGGCGGAAGGTGACAGTGGTGCAAAATATAAAGTAAGAAGTATTGGGCACGATGCCAAAGGTGATTATTATATCAGCCCAAGCACAGGAAAAAAAGTTTATAAAAAGGGTGCCAAAGTCGGTGATCACGAAAATCCCAAAACGGGCGAGCACAAAGGTGTAGCGGAAGGTGATAGTCCAGCAATGGCACATACTACCAAGAGCTTGGAAAATCCTCCTAAGGTTATGCAACACCGTGCCAAACGTGATCAAGAACGTGATAAGCAACTACAATATAGAAATATTTCTAAACGAGATGAAGATCTAGACGAAAAAATCAAAGGCGCAGACGGCAAAGCCTGCTGGCCCAACTATCGTTACAACGGTACAGAGAACGGCTCAGACAAGTGTGTTAAAATTGGCGAAGCATGGGAATTAGAAATGTCTAATGCTATTAGTAAACTATTTGAAAACCGATGAAACAATATAGAATATCAGGATTCCCAATAGATGCATCAACTGATCCAGATTGTGCATTGTCTCCTGACGATCCTATACATAAACTAAAGGCCAGTAATTGGCTAGGTGAATTAGGCGCCGAAGCTAGGATGGCAGAATACAATAACAGCAGTCGTACGCCTACATGGAATGATCCACGTAGCGAAAATGCACGTATTATGCGTGAACAAGGTATTAAACCAGGTACTCCTGCTTGGTTCGAGCTTTGGTTTGGAAAAAATAAATAACATATTATGAGAATATCTGAATTACTCACCGAAGTTAAGTCTGGCAAAATCAGCAAGAGAGCACAACAACCCAGTCGTGGCATTAACACCTATGGCGATGTTGAACACGCAAACAGCGACTATGTAGGCTTTAAGCTAGGGCAGGCTATGGCAATGAGTGACGGTTCGGGTGCTCCGATAAACATTGACCCTAAGAGCTGGTACGGTAAAAAGAAAACTGTGCATCCTTATTCAGAAATAGAACAACAGATGTTTAAAGATGCGGCTAAGGTAGTCGGAGCTAGTTATAAAGATATAAACAAAGGCGATATGAAAAGCAAAGAGCTAGACAGTACTCACAATATTAGTCCTGTGCCTGATAGAAAGAAGCTAGCAAAATGAAAATACAAGAACTCTTAGAAACAGCAACAGGTATGGGCACCAGTGCTATTGCAACCAGCATGCCTGCAAAGAAACCTAAGAAGGGACAGAAATTAAATCTGCTTGGGACTCCTGTATCTGAGACAGATAAAGAAGTTAAGATAATAAAGAGACAACCATGAATCATCCAGACCACGAAATAGAAATGGCACGTTCCGAATTATATTCAATAGCCAAATATGCTATTGCACTTCACGAGATGTTAGAAAATGTCAGTGAACTAGACGGCATGGAAGGTTGGCAACAGAGTAAAATCACTCGTGCAGCTGACTACATGGAAAGTGTTTATCAAAGCCTTACACATGAAATGAAATTTGGAGAGTCTGCTCCCAAAGGTTGGGAAGGTACCGTTAAGGCCATGAAGAAACACAAGGAAATTGATAATCCTTGGGCACTAGCACACTATATGAAAAACAAAGGCTACAAGAGTCACAAGAAAGAAGAAGGTGTGGCAGAAGCAGGATATGGTCGTAACAAAGATTACGATCCCGGATTTGCCAGTCCACACGCACCAAAGTTAACACCTATTGGTGGTCCAAAACAAGATGACGAATACGTAAACGGTAATCCAGTAAACAATATTGAAGTATCTATTAACGGTCGTCCTTGGAAGATATTTCCAGGCAAGGGACCAGATGGTAGTCGGGCATTTTTCCAACAAAAACAAGATGTTGACGAAATGTGTAAACGCAAGACTGCCGCAACTGGTAAGAAATGGAGTTGGGGTGTTACCGGTGAGCCTGCTACCAATGAAAGTACTGTGCAGGAACACAAGAAAGGTGTACGTGCTATGAAGCATACCACTAAGCCAAGAAACCCAGTAATGGCTGGAGACAAACCAGGTAAAGCAACTGTTACTCACAAAAACAAAAAGAAAGATCAACAACGCGGTGTAGAAAAACACAAAGGCAAAGAACCTGCTTATGAATCGCGCCTGTGGAACGCACTGTCACAACACTTAGAAAAATAATGCGTATACAAGAGCTAGTTGAAACATCAAAGCGTACACCAGATTTGATGGATGCGTTTAAGGTTTTTATTCCTCTAGCTATGAAAGAGCTAGAGATTGATCAGCTACCTGATATTAAATTACAATCAAAATTAGAATTAGATGAACAACCTTCATTCGGACGTTTTGTTCAACATGAAAACAGAATTTATCTAGCTTTGGAAAATCGTCATCCTATTGATATACTTAGAACATTTGCACATGAACTTGTACACTACAAACAAGGTACAGAACACGAGTTAGATTCTAATAGCGGCGACACTGGTAGTCCACAAGAAAACGAAGCACACGAAGTAGCTGGTGTTATTATGAGACATTTTGATAAAATGTATCCTGAGTTTTTTGATACTTCTGCTGTTGATATCAGTGAAAGTTTGCGAAGTAAGGCAGCAGGGCTGGCATTAGGTGCTTTGTCTCTAGGTGCTCAAGCTACTGCACCACAGATAGTCCAACAAATTGTCGAGCCAGGTGATACAGTTTATAGTATAGCAAGACAAAATAATGTACCGCCTGCTGAAATTATGAAACTTAATAAAATGGGGCAAAAGACTAAACTTGAAATTGGTCAGAAAGTAAAAGTTCCAGATTATTCAAAACCTATTAGCAAAATGCCTGCTACAGTAACTCCTACTGTTAAGCAAGAACCTACTAAAATATCTCCGGATGCACAGGCAGCTCCAATGAAAGTATTGCCTAAAGTAGGCAGTGAAGTTTCTTTATTAAGTAATAATACGGATGCTGAGGCTGCATTGCAATCTGCTGCCAAAGCCGCAGGGCTTAAAGGCGCAGAGCTGGCACAGTTTATGGCGCAGACTAGACATGAAAGTTGGGACTTTGGCAAAATGAAGGAAGTAGGTAACAAGAAAAAATTTGCCAAATATGAAACTCCACGCAAAGCAAGACAATTAGGCAATAAAGTAAAAGGCGACGGTGAAAGATTTAAAGGTCGTGGCTTTATACAATTAACTGGCAGAGATAATTACACTAGAGCCAGTGAACAAATTTTTGGTGATGACAGACTAGTTCGTAAACCTGAATTAGCCAGCGATCTTAACATTGCTGCTAAGATTGCACTTTGGTATTGGAAAAATCAAGTTAGACCTAATGTAAATAACTTTAATAATACAAAAGAAGTGACTAATGCAATTAATCCGGGTCTAAGTGGACTACAAGACCGACACAATAAATTTAAGGAGTATCTAGCAGTATTATGAGAGTCAATGAATTTATAAACGAAGGCTGGAGCCAAAAATATAAAAAAAGCATTAACTGTTCGCACCCAAAAGGTTTCAGTCAACGTGCTCACTGTGCTGGCAAAAAGAAGCATAACGAAAGCATAGAAACAGAAATGACCTGCCCTGACTGCGGTCTTTGTGAGGCACACGGCAATAGTAAAATTTACGATAAGTGCTGGACAGGTTTTAGAAAAGTACCAGGAAAGAAACGTGGTGAAGATGGTAGCTGTAAGAAGATTGGTGAAGATGAAGAATTACATCAAGAGTTTGACTTAATTGAACAAATGGTTGAGCATATTGCAAGACAACACGCTATTGATCCTGAATTTGTCTGGGAAGATCTAGAAAGTCTCACAGACGACGAACTATATGTATTTGCTGTCACACAAGAACCTGTAATGGAAGATTGGCAAAAAGTTAACAAAAGAGATAAAACCGATGGCATGAGCCGTAAAGCTGTTAATGCTTATCGAAGAGAAAACCCGGGTAGTAAATTAAAGACCGCCGTAACTACCAAGCCAAGTAAACTAAAGCGTGGTAGCAAGGCCAGCAAGCGTAGAAGTAGCTATTGTTCTAGGTCCGCTGGACAAAAGAGTATGCATCATATTGATTGCAGCAAAACTCCAGACAAGGCAATTTGCAAAGCACGACGTCGTTGGAACTGCTGATGCGAATAACAGAGCTTATTGAAAACTTTGCAGATGGTCGTAATCCACAGGATAAAGGCGATGCTAAACGTCACGGAATTAATACCAAAGCCAGTGTAAGTAGTTTGCGTAAAACTGCCAAGCAAGGTGGACGCAAAGGACAACTAGCACATTGGCTGGCTAATATGAAAGCTGGTAGAGCTAAGAAGAAACATTAATATATGACCGAAGAATTGCACACTCAACCAATATATCGAAAACATGAGATACCTCTTGTTAATTATCTAATGACTTTTAAAGATGCCCTAACAGAAGAATTTTTAAAATTTCACGATAATTGGTTTAATCAAGATGAAGATGTAAAAGGCCTTATACTAACTAGACCAGCAGGTCGAAACGTTGACAATTATTTAAGCGACCCTAATGCATGGAAATCTTCGTGGATCAGATACGAATATACTCCCGGAGGTAAAGTTCTTAATAATGATAATACTATTTGGACTTTTCCAACAGCACATAAAATAATGAAACAGTATGAAGGGCAACTTGGAATTGTTATGTATAGTGTGTTAGAAGCAAACAGTGTTATCAGTAGGCATACTGGTCCAGAAAATCGTACTGGCGAATATTTAAGAATTCATTTGCCTCTTATTGTGCCAGACGGTGATATATTTTTAGAAGTGAACGGGGAAGAAATAGATTGGAGCGAACCTTTTGGTTTTAATAATCAGTATATTCACAGTGCTCATAATTATAGTCCTAAAAGAAGATTGGTATTTTTGATCGATATTAAAAGAAGTTTTCTAGGATTACCTCGAGGAGTTCATTTTCGTGCAAAAGATCATATAGCATATCTAGCATCAGTTCAACCTTTTAAAAGAAAAGGTATTACAATATGAGAGACTTATTGACCATTATAGAAGCTGTAGAAACTAAAAAATTAACTACAGAAAAACTGCCCTACGGCAAGTCTGAACTTAATCCTGTCATGAGTGATGCCACTATCAATTATCATTACGAAAAACTAGCCAAGGGGTATGCAGAAAAATATAACAAAGGCGAAGGTGATGATGCTTTTAATATTGCAGGAAGTTTTCTTCATAATTTATTCTTTCCTCAATTACAGCCTCCCAAAACAAATAATAAACCTGTAGGTGCAAGTTTAGCACTTATTGAAAAGAAATTTAAATCATTTGAAAAATTTCAAGAAGAAATGCAAACTGAAGCTATGAAAATACAAGGCAGCGGATGGATTTACATGAGCACATCCGGTGCTATTAAAACAATTAAGAATCACGAGGTTAGAAAAGATATAGCATTGTTGATTGACTGGTGGGAACATGCCTGGGCATTGGACTACCAAGCAGACAAGCAAAAATATATCAAAAACATTTGGCGTATAATTAATTGGGAAGTTGTTAACTCAAGACTATAATATGAATCAGAGACCATTGTATTTTATATCCCAAAAAAAAGAGTTAGAATTAATTAATAAATTAGAAACTATTGTTGATAATAGGTTATTTCATCCTTCTAATACTGCTGTTATACAAGCCAGTGTTGATTTTGCAGGGACTGCGGCTATGCATCTTGCACATTCTTGGTCCGTAGGCGGAGAAATTATTCCAATTATTCCAATCGAAGTGACATACCCCGGCGAAACCTACGACTATGTTAGATCAAAATTTCAATATGATATGCGTTGGCATTTAGAACATTTTGATTATCAAAGATTTGTTGTTGTTGAAGCGGGCATTATTCGCGGTGGGAATTGGAAATGGATTTTAGAAGAATTTGCTCTTTTAAATGTTCCTCGAGAAAATATCACATTAGTAACTATGGTAGAAAATATTCATTCAATTATAAAATCTGACTACGTCGGCGAATATTATGATGACGATAAGGAAGATTTAACTTTTTACTTTGAAAAATTTAACAAGCACTGGCCGGTAAAATAACCAAACAGGTTGATTTCTGCCTAAATAATCTATACTATAACACACAAGGAGATAATCTATGGGAAAAGCATTTGGAGCCCCAGAGCAGGCCAAAATTAAACAAATCGTTGCAGAAGGCATGACTGTAATGCAGGAAATTCAAGACCTTACTGAAGGATTGAATGACACAATCAAAGCAGTAGCAGAAGAATTAGAAGTTAAACCTAGTGTGATTAAAAAAGCAATCCGCATTGCACAAAAAGATCAATGGGATCAAGTTTGGAGAGAATTTGACGACCTAGAAACTATTGTTGACATCAGTGGACATAGTTTCCGTAAAAAAGATGAATGATATCTTATTGGGTATTCTTAATTGGATACGCGATGATTACAAAAGCAATAGAGTTCGTTTTTGTCTTGAGGTCCTTGCTTGGGCTATTTCTATTGGCTGTAGTATCACTATGGCACTCACCGTTCCGACCCCACCTTTACTCTATATGTACCCAGTGTGGATCACTGGCTGTGCTATATATGCTGGGTGTGCTTATAGTCGGCGTTCCTTTGGTATGCTTGCTAATTACCTGCTTCTTACCACAATCGACTCAATAGGGTTGATTAGAATGTTAAATAATTAAGAGAAAGGTTTAACCAGCCACAAATGGTTATAAAGGTATTTGTCAGCCGCAAGTGACATGGAGAAAATATGAGTTATGTTGATTCCGTCTGGGATCGCGACAAAGACACCATTCGAGTTGTCGAGCGAGACCTTACTAAAGGTAGACAGTTTAAAGACTTTCCTGCCAAATATGTTTTTTACTATCCAGACCCAAAAGGAAAATATCAATCCATTCATGGAGATCCCTTAACTAAGGTCAGTGTAAAAAGTCATAAAGAATTCCAAAAAGAACTACGCATACACAGCGGCAAGAAACTTTTTGAAAGTGATATTAATCCAGTATTCCGATGTCTAGAAGAAAACTATCTAGGTAAAGATGCTCCAACACTAAATGTAGCGTTTTGGGATATTGAAGTGGACTTTGATCCCGAGCGTGGATATGCAAGTCCTGATGATCCGTTCATGCCAATCACTGCCATTGCTGTTCACCTACAGTGGATGGACACACTGGTATGTCTTGCTATACCACCAAAGACCATGACCATGGAACAGGCCAAGGAAGCAGTTAAAGATTTCCCTAACACTATCTTATTTGATTCAGAATATGATATGTTGGATACTTTTTTAAATTTAATCCAAGATGCAGATGTGTTATCAGGTTGGAACAGCGAGGGATTCGATATGCCCTATACTGTTAATCGCGTTATTAAAGTTTTAAGCAAAGAAGATACACGTAGATTCTGTTTGTTTAATCATTATCCTAAAAGGAGAGAATATGAGAAATATGGTAAAGATGCTGTCACTTATGATCTTATTGGTCGCGTCCATCTTGACAGTCTCGAGTTATACAGGAAATATACCTATGAAGAAAGACATAGTTATCGACTAGATGCTATTGCTGAATACGAACTAGGCGAAACTAAGACTGTGTACGAAGGAACACTGGATCAACTTTACAACAATGACTTTAAAAAGTTCATCGAATATAACAGACAAGACTGTGCCCTGCTTGACAAACTAGATAAAAAACTTAAATTTATTGATCTTGCCAATACTGTTGCTCATGAAAACACAGTGTTGATTCAAACCACAATGGGTGCTGTGGCTGTAACAGAACAGGCAATTGTCAATGAAGCTCATCACAGAGGTATGATTGTTCCAGGGCGTCCTAAACGTGATGAAGAAGTCGATACACAGGCCGCAGGTGCTTATGTAGCATATCCTAAAAAAGGACTACATGACTGGATCGGCTCAATGGATATTAACAGTTTGTATCCTTCGGCAATTCGTGCGTTGAACATGGGTCCAGAAACTATTATAGGTCAACTGCGTCAAGATTACACCAAATCAGAAATATCTAGTAAAATGAGCAAAGGTAGCTCGTTTGCGGCTGCATGGGAAGGTAAGTTTGGTAGCAACGAATATGAATTTGTAATGAGTAAAGATCGGGCAACTGATATTACCATTGACTGGGAAGATGGTAGAGTCGACGTGCTCAGCGGTGCTCAAATTTATGAATTGATTTTTGAAAGTAATCAACCTTGGATGCTGAGTGCTAACGGTACTATCTTTACCTATGAGCGTGAAGGTATTATTCCTGGCTTGTTAAAGCGGTGGTATGCTGAACGTAAAGAAATGCAGGCCAAGTTAAAGGAAGCCATTGCCGCAGGAGACAAAGTACAAGAAGAATACTGGGACAAACGTCAACTAGTTAAGAAGATTAACTTGAACAGTTTATATGGTGCTATTCTTAACGCAGGTTGCCGTTTCTTTGATAATCGTATTGGACAAAGTACTACACTGACTGGTCGAAGAATTGCCCGACACATGGCTAGTAAAGTCAACGAAGTTATCACAGGTGAATATAATTACATTGGTAAAAGTATTATCTACGGTGATACTGACTCTGTTTATTTTTCAGCATACACTACGTTGAAAAACGACATCAATAAGAAACTTATTCCGTGGGACAAAGATACAATTATTCAATTGTATGATACAATCTCAGATGAAGTTAATGGTACATTTTCTCAATATATGTTAGACGATTTTCATTGCCCAACTAGCAGGGGCAGTGTTATCAAAGCAGGTCGAGAAATTGTTGCTGTTAAAGGCCTGTTCATTACTAAGAAACGTTATGCTGTTCTTTACTTTGACAAAGAAGGTAAACGTAGCGATGTAGAGGGCAAGCCAGGAAAAATCAAGGCCATGGGCTTAGACTTGAAGCGTAGTGATACTCCAGAGTTTATGCAAAAGTTTCTAGAAGAAGTACTAACTAAAGTGCTTAATGGTGCTGAAGAAAAAGATATTCTAGAAATGATTGGCGAATTCCGAACTGAGTTTAAAGCAAGACCTGGTTGGGAAAAAGGCAGTCCCAAACGTGCCAACAACATTGCTGAGTACCAGGCTAAAGAAGTCAAGGCTGGCAAGACTAATATGCCAGGCCACGTTAGAGCAAGTATTAATTGGAATACGCTCAAAAGAATGAACGGTGACAAATACAGTCAACAGATTGTAGACGGTATGAAAGTCATTGTTTGTAAACTAAAAGACAATCCATTAGGATATACATCAGTGGCATATCCAGTAGACGAATTACGTCTACCTAAGTGGTTTCAAGAACTTCCATTTGATCACGGTGAAATGGAAACAACAATTATCAATAACAAACTTGATAACTTAATCGGTGTGTTGGAATGGGACTTAGAATCAACAACACAAAATAACACCTTTGGTAGTTTATTCAGCTTTGAATAAAAATTTCATTGACTTCTACCAATTTTCTAAATATACTTAACAAAAGGATTTTATCATGCAAGATTTATTAAAAGATATCGTAGGTCACACACATAACCTTGGCTTCCTAAATGTTGTGAAAATTACAGGCGAAGATACTAAAACCAGTATCGACAGTATGGCAGATGACCGTACTGTTATCATGTACGCAGAAACTGCCAATCCATATCCAGACATGATTGGTGTGTTTGGTATGCCTCAACTAAACAAACTACGCTATCACTTAGATTGCCCAGAATATAAAGAGGGTGCTAAGATTGAAGTTGTCAAGGCAGAACGCAACGGCGAAACTATGCCAATTGGTTTACACTTTGAAAATGCAACTAAAGACTTTAAAAACGATTATCGTTTTATGAGCACAGAGATTATCAACGAAAAACTTAAAACTGTTAAGTTCCGTGGTGTTAAGTGGGATGTTGAGATCGAGCCTTCAGTGCAGTCTATCCAACGTTTCCAATTCCAAGCAGCCGCTAACAATGAGCACACAACATTCTTGGCAAAGACTGACGGTGATAAATTGATTTTTACCTTTGGTGATCAAAGCACACATGGCGGTGAATTTGTATTTGCCACAGGTGTCACAGGTAAAATTACCAAGGCTTGGACATGGCCCGTTGTCAGTGTTTTGAGTATTCTTAAAATTGCTGATGCTAACAATGCTAAACTGAGTTTTAGTAATGAAGGTGCTATGCAAATTACCTTAGACAGCGGCCTGGCTACTTACAAATATATTATTCCGGCAAACGCATGATAAAAGGTATAATGGGATCTAATGGGATTGCTGTCGAAGGCGGTAACACCAGTGTGCCATACGTTAATGAAAATAAAAATAATCCCCTAACAGGTATGATACGTGTATGGGGTAATGACATGCAGGTATTTGATGGTACTGCATGGTTACATATGAACACTAGTTATGCTACTGTTGAGTTTGACACTGAATCGAAAAATCTGTTAGAATGGACAAAGAAAAAGAAGGGTGAGGAAGAGGCATTGATATCTTTGCCGTCAGATCATCCAGCTGTCAAAGTTGCCAAAGAAAATCTAAATAAAGCCAAGCAAGAAGTAAAAAGACTAGAAGAACAATTACGAATAACAGAGATATTAATACATGAAGAATCCACCAGTTAATTTAACACCGTTACAGAAAGACTATGCTGTGTATTTGCCAGCTATTAGTAGTTTCTATTCAACTTATGTTGCAAAACAACGACTAGAAGAATTTGTTCCTAAGAATCGTATTCCTGCAGGATTTGATCGTGGTATCGAAGGTATGAACTTTCTTAATCCAGAACAAGGATACTTTACCTACAAATATGGATTGTATTCAGCAGGTCATGCACAATTAGATCTCAACAAGTCAATGACACAAGAATCTATGATCCAACAACGTGATCGTGCTAACACAATGATCCTAGGCGACTCTGGTGGATACCAAATTGGTAAAGGCGTTCTTAAATTTGATTGGTTAGATTTTGAAGGTAAGTCGGCAAATAAAACTCGTCAAAGTATTTTAGAGTGGCTTGAATTAACTGCTGACTGGTCAATGATGCTAGACGTTCCTACGTGGGCCTGTGACCATATTCATAGTCCAAAGACCGGACTAAAAACATTTGAAGATTGTTTAGAAAAGACACGCTTTAATAATGACTATTTCTTAATGAATAGAATTGGCCAAACTAAATGGCTAAACGTTCTGCAAGGCGGAGATTGGGATACTGCTGAAAAGTGGTATAACGGTGTTAAAGAATTCAGCGACCCTAAAGGAAAGTATAAAGGGCGTGAAGCAGAAGGTTGGGCCTTTGGTGGTGCTAACATGTGTAAAATGGATATTACTCTTAAACGTCTTATGACACTAAGAGACGACGGTTTGCTAGAAAGCAAAAACTGGATCCACTTCTTGGGTACAGCTCAGTTGGATTGGTCATGCTATCTAACTTCAATTCAACGACAAATCAGGAAACATATCAATGAAGAAATTACCATATCTTTTGACTGCGCCAGTCCGTTCATTGCAACAGCCCACGGACTTGTCTATACCAACGCAGTCCACACACCAAAAAGGTGGAGTGTTATTATGGACAAAGCCCCTGACAACAAAGCCTTGTCAGGCAGTGACATTCCATTCCCCTTTGAATCAACAATTGGCAGACGCTTAACAATAGCTGATATTGCCTATTATGATCTAGGCGAACGTAAGACTGATGCAGAATTAGGTAAAGTTAAATTTGATCATTTAAATCCAGAACATTATCACAAAGTTCCCCGACTTAATAAACTAGGTAAAATTCCAAACAAAACATCGTGGGATAGTTTTGCCTACGCATTAATGATGGGACATAATGTTGAATGTCATATTGTTGCTGTACAACGTGCTCAACAACTAATGGATATCGAATGTGCTAGACATAAACCAGACTGGCGTATGTGGGGTCTAGAAGGAAAGAAAGAAATTGAATTCAGTGATTGGGTTCCACGTAAGATATTGTACTTTGATCGCTTTGTTAAAGAACTGTTTGAAACTAAAACCAAAGCAGAAGCATTTGCAATGATTGAGCAAGCCATGCCATTCTTACGTAGTTTGGAAGGTGCTAGACTTCAAGGCGGACCTGCTCAAAATACCTTTGGTAATTTGTTTGAAGTAGAACAGGTTGTTAAACAAGAAGAAATTGATCTTGCTAATCCAGACGATGAAGAATTACGTGCATTAGAAGAAGGACTTGTAGAATGAATAGAGATTATGCAACAGGCACCGCAGATAATATAGCATTTTTTACAGGACAAGAAATTGAACATAGTCCTGCATACGGAATGTCGACACTATTTGTAACTGGACTTCAAAATCCTGCCGAAGTTTTAGTATTGGCTAAACAAGAAAAAGTAAAACACATTTATTTTGGTGCTAATCAAAGTTTTAGGCCAACTAGTACAGATGAACTTAATCATTGGCAAAAAATGATTATTTCTCTTTTGAAACAAAACTTTTGGTGTACATTAGATTTTGATGTCAAATATGCAGAAGATATTTTGGAAACAGGATTAAATGAAGAAAGAAAATTCATTTCGATGATTTCTGTGAAGCTGCCCTACTTGACACAATTTAATTATAATAGTATACTAAAGATTGACGACAAAGACTTTGAGGCAACTAACCCGGGTGTTTGGACTCATAGGTTGCATGACCTATTGGACAGTAACAAGTTTACTGATTGGGATCAATATAAAGAGGATGAGATTGCAAAATGAAAGAATTTGTAATTAAAGATAGCGCCGCATTTCGACTACGTGTTAAAATGTGGAAGTGTTTAAACCCTTCAGATTTGAACAGTATTGAATTTATTCAAGAATGTAAAGATGAAAAAGGTGAAGTTAATTTTAGTTCAACCTATAATTACTTTCTTACCGATGAAGATATTAAAGCAATGGTGGATGGTTTTTCAAAATGAACCAATCAATTATGAGACAAGACTGGCGCCCAAATAAAATGATTTGGGTTACCTTCCGTAAAGAAGGTATGCATCGTTATCCAGCAGCCGCTACAGATCCTAATCTAGCTACAGGTGACGAATATGATGTTTCGTTCCTTGCTAATGAACATCGCCATATCTTTCACTTCCGCGTTTGGATTGGTGTAACACACAATGATCGCGACATTGAATTTATTCAATTCAAACGTTGGTTGGAAAATCTTTATAAAGATAGTACACTAACATTAGATCACAAGAGTTGCGAGATGATGAGCGATGATTTATATGCTCAGATTCACGCAAAGTATCCAGACCGTGAGGTTTGGATTGAGGTCTCCGAAGACGGAGAAAATGGTTCTTTTATCAAATATTAATAAGGAAATTTAAATGGCATTGCCATCTTTTATTCAAAAAACTCTTGTAATGAAACCCGAAGTTGAGAAAATCTTTGATGATCTTGATGCATGGTTAGATCATTGTCGTTTTAACATGTTGCCTTTTAATCCTGCAGATCTTTATAGATCTCAAGAATATCGCAACTTCCAGCGTTATCAAAACGGTGGTGAGCGCCGTCCGTACTTAGGCAAAAAGCCTCGTTTTGAGAACAAGAGCAATGGCGAACGTTTTTCTCGTTGATTTAGAATCAGTTGAAACAAGGTACACGGGACAATGGAAGTCTCATGTACCTGCTCTCTTACGAAAGGCAGGACACAATGTCAACATTATATCAGGTCCTACGGACATTCCTAGTGCTACCACTCCTGGGGCATTTCTCAACTTTGGCGGAACTAATATCTACAAGGCTAGCCAGGTTGAGCAAATGGGCCGTTTATTTTGTAGTGGATCCGTTCATCCTGGCGACCACTTTATTTTTACTGACGCTTGGCATCCAGGCATTATAAATTTAAAGTACATGAGTGAGTTATTGGGCATTCCAGTAGTCACACACGGCTTGTGGCATGCCGGATCATATGATCCTCAGGACTTTCTTGGACGCCTAGTTGGCAATAAACCTTGGGTTAGAAATGCTGAGAAAAGTTTCTATTGTGCGTTTGATCACAACTATTTTGCCACAGAGTTTCATGTACACCTGTTTATGAAACAGTTACTCAACGATGGTTATACTGTCGAAAATCCTTGGTGGCATGAAGATTGGCATGAACGATACGACAGTGGCAAAATTGTCAAGACTGGTTGGCCTATGGAGTATATGGACAATGCTCTTGTAGAATATAAGAACATGCCCAAACGTGATCTTATCTTATTTCCGCATCGCATTGCTCCAGAGAAACAAGTTGAGATCTTCCGCGACTTAAAAGAACAACTGCCACAGTATGAATTTGTAGTGTGTCAGGACCAACAACTAACTAAAAATGAATATCATAATTTGCTGGGCGAAGCTAAAATTGTTTTTAGTGCTAGCCTACAAGAAACATTAGGTATTGGCTGCTACGAAGGTGCCTTAGTTGATGCTATGCCTATGGTACCTGATCGACTAAGCTATAAAGAAATGTACTATGATACATTTAAGTATCCTAGTATTTGGACACAAGATTGGGAAAACTATAATGCATATCGTCCAAACTTATGTCGACTAATAATTGAACATATGGCAAATTACAAAACTAGAATTCCACAATTACGCAAACAAACAGAAGACTTGTCTAAATATTTCTTTAGTGCAGGTCGTCTGCTGGAGAATATAAAATGAGTGATCCTTTTCAATTACCGAAGATTGGTATTATTGGTTTAGGCTTTGTTGGTCAGGCCATTAGAGAAAGTATTGGTGGCTATAATGTAGTTACAGTTGATAAAGACCCTAGCAAGGGTGCTGATAAATTTGAAGATTTATTTGACTGCGAAGGAATTTTTATCTGTGTACCTAGTCCGCAAGCAGATGACGGTACTTGCGACACATCAATCTTGGAAGATGTCTTAGAAAAACTACAAGAATTTAAAGGTGTCATTATTAGTAAATGCACAGCACCGCCAGATGTTTACAAACGATTAAATGATCTTTATCCAAATCTTGTTCATGCTCCGGAGTTTTTAACTGCTGCTAATGCCAAGCGTGATTATATAAATGGTAAATTTGCGTTTATTGGTGGAAATGTTCTTGCTTATCAACACGAAGCAGAACGCATGATTAGAATCACACAGCACAGTCTTAATAAAGTTATATATTGCACAATCAGTGAAGCTGCATTGGCCAAATACACTATCAATAGTTTCTTAGCTACTAAGGTAACTTTTATGAATGAAATTTACATGCTGGCACAAAATCTAGGACTTAACTATAACAAAGTTGCAGAGATGGTTGTTTGCGATGATCGTATAGGCAAGAGTCACATGCAGGTTCCCGGTACTGACGGAGTGTTTGGTTTTGGTGGAATGTGTTTTCCTAAAGACACAGCCGCACTGATCAAATTTGCAGAACAAGCCGGCGTACACGTTAATGTTGTTGATGCCGCAGTAAAGAAAAATACTTTACTTCGCTTGACAAAAACCTAAATAAACTATACAATAAACAAATGGCAATCCTCTGCCTTAACATCGGAGAATAATAAAAATGGTATATCAAAATGCGTACGAAAGTCACGACGAGGAACCTAGTGACAAAAAAGAATCAATTTTAGATATTGATGAAAAAGGTTACGAAGTAGGTTACTTAGGTAATGCTATTCGTGCAAAAATGAAACGTGATAAAAAACGTTTCTGGGCAGGCGACAACGTAAGTGAATATCTTATGCCTGGCGATAAAGAAATGCTAATTGACGATGCTACAGAAGCATTTGAAAGTGTATTAGATGCACTGTTGATTGATCGTGAGAATGATCCTAACAGCAAGGGTACAGCACGTAGGCTTGCTAAAATGTATTTTAACGAGATAATGGCAGGAAGATATGAACCAGCACCAGACGCAACAGCATTTCCAAATGATTCAGCAGACAGATACGAAGGTATGTTGGTTGTGCGTAGCGAACTACGTAGTATGTGCAGTCATCATCATCAACCTGTTAGTGGAGTGGCATACATTGGAATTATTGCGGCAGAAAAACTTATCGGCTTGTCCAAGTATACACGCATTGCCCAATGGTGTGCTCGTCGAGGAACATTACAGGAAGAATTGTGTATTGACATAACCAACAAGATTATGGCTGCAACTGGTAGCAAGGACGTAGGTGTGTACATTCAAGCAGTGCATGGATGCTGTGAGAATCGTGGCATTATGGCACATAGTAGTTTGACTCAGACTACTGTACTTAGAGGTGCATTTAAAGATGACCCTAACACTAAAAAAGAATTCATGGACAATGTTAAACTACAGCAAGAATTTGCGCCTCGATGAAATACATCACTAACATTACAGGGGAGATTAAACTTCCCTGGGAACCTGGACTTTTAGAATGGTTGCAGGAACAATATCCTTATTCAAAATATCGCGTAGTGGAAGAACATCAAGATGAAGAAATTTCTCAATTGGTTGGATAAGTTAGGTCGCAAACGTATTGTTATGGATCGTATTAATAACGAACCATATTTAGAACGTTATTATCTATTCCTTAAAGATCGCAAACGTTTTCCGTTTAATGTGTTCCTACATAAATTTTTAAAGAGTGATCCAGATGATGTACATGATCATCCATGGCCGTATGCCACACTAATTTTAAAAGGCGGATACTATGAATGGATTCCCCAGTTTGATACAGATGGCAAGAAGTTTGGAGAAATAGCTCATTGGCGTGGCCCTGGACATTTTCGCATTTGCAAAGAAAACAGCTACCATCGCATTGAACTTGATCCCAGCGTAACTGCATGGACATTGTTTATGCCAGGACCACAACGTAGAGAATGGGGATTCCTTGTTAACAATAAGTGGATCCATAACGAAACATACTTAACAGAAAGAGCAAAAAATGGATGATAAAGTAAACGAAATTCTTCATATTCTACAAGAAGAATGTGCAGAAGTTACGCAGGCAATTAGTAAATGTTTTCGATTTGGTTTAGATAATGCTAAACCTGGAAAGCCATTAACTAATGTAGAGCATCTAGAAGGTGAAATTGGGGATTTACTTGCAATGGTAGATCTGTTAAAATATTATAATGTTGTCAGTGAAGAAGGCCTAAATACTGCCAAACAAGCAAAAATTGAAAAATTAAAAATGTGGTCTAACATTTACGAAGGTGGAACAGATGGTATATAAAACAGTTTACACAGAAGTGGAAGTAGATGTAGATATCGGTGATTTTGATACTGATGATCTATTAGAAGAATTAGAACAACGTGGTTCATTACCACCAGAAGGCGATACCAATGCCAAAGAACTAGTTGAACAGATGTACTACTTACACCGCCAAGGACAAGACTGTACACATCTGTTAGATCGTCTGTTCTATTCTGTATTAGGAAAAATAGTATGAGCAAAATTAAAATAGCAGAATTATTTTACAGTATTCAAGGTGAAGGAAGGTACATGGGTGTACCTTCCGTGTTCTTACGCACGTTTGGTTGCAATTTTAAATGTCAAGGTTTCGGCATGCCTAGGGGAGAACTAAGCAATGAAGCAGATGAGTTAGGTAGTCTTGCTCATATGTTTAACAAGTATGAAGAGCTACCGCTAGTTAGCACAGGCTGTGATAGCTATGCTAGTTGGCATCCAGACTTTAAAGAACTTAGTCCAATGCTTACCAGCGAAGCAATCGCAGATCGTATTATGGAAATTCTCCCACACGGCGAATGGCAAGATGAACATCTTGTTATTACAGGTGGTGAGCCATTACTAGGGTGGCAACGTGCTTATCCAGAGTTGTTAGAGCATCCTAAGATGGCGGGCTTAAAAGAGATCACATTTGAAACAAACGGTACTCAAAAACTAACTGAAGAATTTAAACATTACCTAGGTGAGTGGACTGCTGAACATTGGGATAGAGAAATTACATTCTCAGTAAGTGCTAAACTGCCAGCCAGTGGTGAGAAGTGGGAAGAAGCTATTTGTCCGGAAGTAGTGTGCGAGTATGAAAAACGTGGCACTGCGTATCTTAAATTAGTTGTATCTACGGCAGATGATATTTTAGATGCAGAACGTGCTGTTAAACAATTTAAAGATGCAGGATTTAAAGGACACATTTATCTGATGCCTGTCGGTGGTGTGGAAAGTGTTTATACGCTAAATGCAAAGAATGTAGCATTAGCCGCTATGAATCGTGGATGGCGATACAGTGATAGACTACAGGTGCCGTTGTTTAAGAATGAGTGGGGAACCTAATGGAAACTAAAAAACGAACTGTGGTAAGGATGCTTACTTATCGGTTAACTGCATGGCTATTTACAATCTTTTGGACGTGGCTATTCACTGGCAATATCGCCAGTGCTACAGGGTTTGCTACAGCATTACACATTCTTTTGAGTGTCGATTATTACATACATGAACGTATTTGGCTTAAGATTAAATGGGGCAGAATTGATGCGTAATGTTAACTATTGTCATTTTGATGATAGATACGCATCGTCTTGGACTTTGAGATTTAAAAGAATTTATGTTTCACTGCGTCGAGATAAGGTAGCAAAGACCTGGCATTTTTACATTAAGCAGATAACTGATCTAGATATACTAGGTCTATACCACGAAGTAAATTGGAAAATTAAATGATTAGAAATTTTATTAAAAAATTAATCGGTTTGGATAAAATTGAAGCCGAAGTTGCCGAAGCTACAAAAAGAAAAGTCGAAGCTGAAATCGAAGCTACCGCTGCCGTAGAGGGGGCAAGACTTGCAAAACTATCTCCAAAGGAACGTGCTACTGAAGCTAAGGAACCTTGGGTAGAAGTTTTGGACACTCATGTTAATAAAGAAAATGTTCGTAACGGATTCTTCGAACTTGACTGGAATGAATATTTTGTGCTACAATTACGTAGCAATGGTTATCAAGGTGATACCGATGAATCCATTGTTGATCAATGGTTCCAAGATCTTTGCAGAAATATCGGTGCCGAGGCCGGTGTTGATATGGAACGTAGAGGTAGTGGATTTGTTAACAGAGCGTTACGAGATGACGGAAAAACTGAGATAGGTTAATGACATATATTCTAGTAGATACTGCTAATACATTTTTTAGAGCACGGCATGTTACTCGTGGAGACCTTAACGACAAGGTTGGTATGAGTATACATGTCATTCTTAATTCAGTTCGCAAGGCATGGAAAGACTTTAACGGCAGTCACGTTATTTTCTGCTTAGAAGGTCGCAGTTGGCGGAAGGATCATTATGCTCCGTACAAGAGAAACCGCACCGACGCTCGGGCTCTGCAAAGTCCTCGCGAGGCTGAAGAGGATCGCGTGTTTTGGGAAACATTTGATAAGTTCAAAGATTTTGTTACAGAAAAAACTAACTGTACAGTATTACAACATCCGCAATTAGAAGCAGATGATTTGATCGCTGGTTGGATACAAGCACATCCAAATGATGATCATGTTATTATTTCGACAGACGGCGATTTTGCACAATTGATTGCTCCTAACGTTAAACAGTATAACGGTGTAATGGGCATCACAACTACGCACGAAGGATACTTCGATGACAAAAATAAACCTGTCACTGATAAGAAAACTAAACAAGTCAAAGGGGCGCCGGATCCAGAATGGTTACTATTTGAGAAGTGTATGCGTGGAGACACCTCCGACAACATCTTTAGTGCTTATCCGGGAGTACGTGAGAAAGGCACAAAGAATAAAATTGGTCTCCGTGAAGCATTTGCCGATAGAAAAACCAAAGGATATTCTTGGAACAATATGATGCTCCAGCGTTGGGCCGACCACGAAGGTGTCGAACATCGTGTATTAGACGACTACGAAAGAAATCGATTACTGTGCGATCTTACTGCACAACCAGAAGAGATTCGAAATATTATTAAAGAAACAATTAATGCATCAACTACTAGCAATAAAAATGTTAGTCAGGTTGGTATTAGACTACTGAAATTTTGTGCGGCTTATGACCTTATTAAGGTCAGTGAGCAGGTACAAAGTTACGCCGACCCACTTAATGCAAGGTATATATTATGACTACAACAGCAAAAGTATTAATTCCAAATAAAAGTTGGTTATTAGAAGACAATGGTTTAAAAATTGGAACACTAAGTAAAGAACGAAGCTCGTATTCTATCATTAAAAATGGTCAAAAAATTCCAGTTGGCACAGTCAAAGATGTTAAAGAAAAATTAGGAATTGTTTTTAACGATTCAAATGTTAAATCTGAAAAAGTAGTAACTAAAGAATATAGTGTCTATGATTTTCCGTGTGGATCTAAACCTTACGGATCAGTTTATAATATTCGAAAAAAACTTCCTATCTATGCTAAGAGCTCAAAAAGCAAAAGTCAATATTGTGCAGGTTTTTATGTAATTAAATTCCGTAAAGGTTGGGTTAAAAGTTTCTGTCCTAAACTAATTACACTAGAACGGTATCCATTTCATGGACCGTTTAAAAGCGAAAGCGAAATGAAACAGATGCTTACTGTACTAGGTAGAAAAGATAATGAAACAAATTAACACATTACCAATTGAAATATACCTAGAAAAGGCTCGAATTGCAAATAAATCTGGTCAGAAAACTCTAGTTCTTGACATTAAAGATGCCGTGGCTCTTTCAGATAGCCTAGCGGTAGTAATGACTAGATTAACTGGACAGTTAGAAGAACTTATAGTGCAGTCACAACGAACACAACCCCAGGAAGAAGTTATCCAGGTCAGTATGGACGGGGGCGGATTTAGGTAATTTTTAAATAAATAAATGCGTATATTTCTGGAACATACGCATTATGAGTCGACCAAAACCAAACATATTATTAGAAGTAACGAACAAGAAAAATTACAAGACAGAACAGGTTTTGGAAGCAGATGCCATTTGGGCAGTTTTTTACAAAGACAAACCTGTTAATCTCAAAACCACCAGTATTGTAGCTCAGGATCTTGGACCAAAATATAAAAAAGTCAGTTTTTCAAACGCAGGACATGCTTTTAATCTTGCAGAAAAATTAAACAAACTTTTTAACTGTGAAGATTTTTCTGTATATAAATTAACCACAGGTCAAAAACTTAAAGATGAATCAGAAGGATGAAATCACCAAGTATGTAATGACCCATTTGGGCTTGCCTATTGATGATAAAACTTTTAAACGAGCTACATTTGCTTGGTGGCAAAATCCAAGAAAAAAATCAAGTGGCGGATTTCGATTATCTGATAAAGGATATGAATTCCTAAAAAGAGCAGATATCAAAGACTACGAAATTAAATTACCCAAAGACACAGAATTTACTAGTCAATTGATAATTTGGTTAGACAAGTTTATTGATTGCCCATTTTACATTACTAAAAAATCTATTTTTGTCTTTGGAGAAAGAATGGCTGTGCAATTAATCCTATTTTCTGGAGACCTTAAAAAATACGGTTGGAGTAGGGCAAGAAGTGTTGCAAAATCACAACTTGACGAGATCTAAGAAAGAGCATATAATTTATGCATACGTTAAAAAACGTATCAAAATTCAACTCAACAAAGGTTTTAAAATGGCAGAAAAAATCAGCGGTAACCGCACTGTTACTCCTAATGAAGCTAAAAAAAGCATTCGTAAATGTGTAAAAATTAAACGCCCTGTATTCTTGTGGGGGCCTCCAGGTATTGGCAAATCCGATATTGTTAAACAAATTGGTGACGAACAAGATCGCGAAGTTATTGACGTTCGTTTGTCACTTTGGGAACCTACTGATATTAAAGGTATTCCATATTTTGACTCAAATGCAAACACCATGACTTGGGCACCTCCTGCAGAATTGCCTACTGATCCAGAGTCTACTGCTATTCTGTTCCTAGATGAATTGAATTCTGCGGCTCCTGCTACACAGGCAGCGGCTTTCCAATTAGTGCTTAACCGTCGTGTTGGCACTTATGTACTACCAAAAGGTGTTAGTATTATTGCCGCCGGTAACCGTGAAACTGACAAGGGTGTTACTTATCGTATGCCTGCTCCGTTGGCTAATCGTTTCCTGCACTTGGAATTGCGTACCGACTTTGACGACTGGTTGATGTGGGCTACTAAAAATAAATTGCATGAACAGGTTGTTGGTTACTGCTCTTTTGCCAAACAAGACTTGTACGACTTTGATCCAAAGAGTGCAAGCAAGGCATTTGCTACTCCCCGTTCTTGGTCATTTGTTAGCGAGTTGTTAATAGATGATGACTTGGACGAAGGTACACTGACTGATTTGGTGTCAGGTGCTATTGGCGAAGGTTTGGCAGTTAAGTTTATGGCACACCGTAAAGTTGCTAAACAAATGCCCAAGCCTGAGGATATTTTGAGTGGTAAAATTGATAAAATTTCTATCAAAGAAATCTCAGCTATGTACTCTTTGACTACTTCTTTGAGCTACGAGCTTCAAGAAGCAGATCGTAAGAAAGCCAAAGATTGGGACAAAATGGCTGATAACTTCTTCAAATTCATGATGGATAATTTCCCAACTGAATTGGTTGTTATGGGTGCCAAGGTTGCACTTACAAACTATCAACTGCCATTTGATTCCAGCAAAATGGATCACTTTGACAAATTCCATGACAAGTACGGCAAGTACATTATCACTGCAATGGAACAGTAAAATTGGCCCGCAAGGGCCTTTTTTACTTGACTTTAGAGTATTTTGAATATATAATAATACATCAACAGCAAAGGATTACTATGACATCAGTAATGAAGACCGAAAAGGTTAAAAAAGCAGTTCCTACTAAAGAATACACTGCTTCAGAAAAATCCAAAATTTTAGATAAACTTATCACTGCCCGTGTAGGTTTATTGTTGCGTCATCCGTTTTTTGGCAATCTTGCTACACGTATGAAATTAATTGATGCCAGTGATTGGTGTCCTACACTAGCCACAGACGGACGTAATTTTTATTACAATAACGATTTTGTTTACAAGTTAAAACCAAAAGAAGCAGAGTTTGGCTTTGCTCACGAAGTATTGCACAATGTATTTGATCACATGGGGCGTCGTGATCATCGAGATCCAGTTATTTCTAACATTTCCGCAGACTATGCCGCAAATCAAATTCTTAAAGATGAAGGTATTGGAGAAGTTCCAAGTTGGATTAAAATTTATCAAGACAACAAATATCGTGGCTGGAGTTACGAACAGATTTATGAAGAGCTCGAATCCAAAGCAACTAAAATTGATTTAAGTACACTTGGAGAGTTACTCGACGAACATTTGGATGGTGAAGGTGACGACGGTGACGAGGATGAAAACGGCAACAAAAATGGTAGCGGTCGTCCAAAATTAACTGCTGAAGAAAAGAAAGCAATCAAAGACGAAATTAAAGAAGCTATGGTTGCGGCTGCTCAGGCTGCAGGTGCCGGGCGTGTACCGGCAGGTGTACAACGTCTAATCCAAACTTTTACTGAACCTAAAATGGATTGGCGTCAAATGTTGCGTATGAATATCCAAAGCATTATTAAAAGCAATTTTAGTTTTGCTCGTCCAAATCGCAAGTCACAGCACTGCGGTGCAATTTTGCCCGGTTTGATGAACGAAGAAACAATCGATGTAGCAGTAGCTATTGATATGAGTGGCAGTATTTCGGACAAAATGGCCAATGACTTTATCAGTGAAGTCAAAGGTATTATGGACGAATATGTTGACTTTAAATTGGATCTATGGTGTTTTGATACAGCAGTGTATGGTTACCAACAATTCACAGGCGATAACGCTGACGAAATTATGGAATACAAATGCAAAGGAGGTGGTGGCACTGACTTTGATGTTAACTACGAGTTCATGAAAGAAAACGACATCAATCCAAAACGTTTCATTATGTTTACAGACGGCTATCCTTGCGGTAGCTGGGGTGACGAGGATTATTGCGAATCATTGTTCATTGTACACGGAAATGATAAGATCATTTCTCCATTCGGCCAGACTGCACATTATAAATAAAGTAGGTATATTATGGGAATAAGCAAAGGTAAGGTGAATCCGTTAAATGTTTTAAATGTAAGACGTTTGAATCGAATTCCTCCAAACTTTGCTAAGATCCATCTAAAAGATTTTTTTGATATTCAAAAACTCGATAGCTGGATCTACCTAAATCTCGACAGTAGATACTGTGTCAGAAAAACCAGTGTCATAAGTGATAATAAGCTAATTACTGTTGTTGAGGTAGGGGTTGAAGAAGCTAAAGAACTTTCTATGTTAACTTTAGCCTGCCCATTACTAGATAAACAATAAGGAAATATAATGTCAGAAGAACAAAAAGGTCCAGAATTAACTGTAACAGATTTACAGAATATTCGTGCTATTATTGATGTGGCTGCAACACGCGGTGCGTTTAAGGCTGCAGAGATGACTGCTGTTGGAACAGTTTTTAATAAATTAGACACATTTTTAAATGCTGTTACTCCTGCCCAGCCCGCAGATCAACCTGCGGCAACTGAATGAGGAATCACAATATGAAACACGTTGGAAAAATGAAAAATAACGGGGCTCGAGTAGCCGTTGCGTTTAGAACTATTCCTGGAGATCCGCATAGTGCCTTAGTAATTGGTACCAACGGGTTAGCTGATGCTTATCACGATTCTCTCATGAGTCTGATTGAATCAGAAGGTGCTCAACAAGCCAACGAATTAGCAGATGTACTTGCTGTTCGCAAATTCCCAGATGGTAGCAATATGTTAGAATGGTTGCATAGCCGAGGAAGTCTTAAAAAGGTTCCAACTAATCTAGTGTTAATGACTCCGGACACAAAAAGTTCAATTCAATTAGACGAATTGAATATATTGATTGCAGACCAAAAAGGTCTAACATTAGAACAACTTGCAATCACCGAAGGTGAAATGATTGTTGTAGAACCTAATGCTCCAGCAACACAGAACAAATGGGACAAGGCTAGAGAAGATCGAGCCACTGCCAAGGCAGCAAAAGAAGAAGCAGAAATGGTTTCATCTATTTCTCTAAGTCCTGCAGAAATGCGGTCACGTGCAGATGCACTTTATAAAGAAGCTGCAAGACTACGTAAAGAAGCAGATGCTGTTGATCCGCCAAAAAAGAAAACTAAAGTTGAAGCATAAAAAAAGCACCCTTGGGTGCTTTTTTTTAGACCAATATTTCTATAATTCCTAAATCACCGTCAAAGTCTTGAAGTGCTTTACCAACTACTGCCAAAGGATTCACTGTAGATGTACGGCGAACTTCAGCATAACCTACAGTATCTGACGATACTAGGATATTACCCTTGCGTACAGGACCTTTAACTTTACAAGGTACCCGCCCTTTTAATGCAATTGCAACACCACCAAACAACTCACTATTCATTAGATAAGCAGGATTAGTTGATACAACTCCAATTACTGCATCACATTCATATTCATCACAAACTGTAACTTCAGCACTACCACCAATTTTTAAAACAGTGCCAGATTCATATTCAGCATCAGCTAGATAGTTTTCAGCCAAGTCAGCGTAGGTAGCACTGTTTGTAGTAGCATTGAGTGTTGTGGCATATACCGTACCAAACCTGTTTGCAACTTGTCCGATATTTCCAGACCCGCTTGTTCCGTTTTTTGTTATGCTAGATGCTACAAAAGTATCTGCATAAACTGCTCCAAAAGGATTATTGGTACTTCCAATATCAGTATCCTGACCAGTTGCTGTTGTTGGTAATATTCTTAAACCAGATGTAGCATCTAAACTAATAATATTATACAATGTTCCGCCTTCAGTTGATGAAACACCAAATCCCATATTAGTAAGTCTAGTTGTAAATTGAGCAGAATCAACTAAACTATCTTGTATAAAAAATCTTAAATTTCCAGACTGGATATTAATTCCTGAACTATTACTTGTAGTTATTTGAGAAGAAAATGACGGATTTGTATATAGTACATACTCCGAAGCGTTTCTACCACCTAGTCTAAAAGTATCAGCGGCACTGCCCCATATTACTGGATTTCCGCTAACAGATTCTCCAGTAGTTGGATCAGAATTTACAAAAGTCATTCCTTGTACTACTTTTCCAAACCCAGCAACAACAGGAGTGCCTATTTCAAATTCATCATAAGAAGTTATTGCAACTGTAACAACATCTAATGATTCTGTTGAAGGTTGAATTTGATGCAATAATACATTATGATCATTACCTAACGTATCAGTTAACTTAGTAAAAACAATATTAGTTGCATTTTGTTCAACAGTTTGAGGTCCGATTAGTTCCTCAACTGTACCGTTCCAATAGAATAATTGCCCTCTAGATTCATCATACCATAAATCTCCCTTGGTTAGAGAAAGGTCACTGCTATTTGAACCTACTCCTAGAGCCGGTAAACCTTTGAATTCTGATCCGTTATAAAATTTTAATTTTTTATTTGACGTATCATACCATATTTGTCCTGTAACTGGTCTAGCTGGTTGTTTTGAATTTGCAAAATTTTCTAAAAGTTTAATCGAATTGTCATTGACAAATTGTCCGTAACCTGCATAATTTTTTCCTACTAGTGTAAGGTCGCAGGCTGTGGCATTGATTGCGCCGTCGTCGACTGTAGTAAGTTTTGAACCATTTGTTTTATTAATATTATATGCCATTTTTTATCCTCTTACTACCATTACTTCAATTGTTCCTATATCATCAGAATCGTAGTCCTCTAATGCTTTTCCGATCAATGCTCCTGGTTTAGGAAATATTGTACTAATTGCTGTTCCTATTAGTTCTCCAGAGACCAATAAATCTCCTTTAGAAATTTTTCCAACTACACGACAAGGCACACGCCCAACAAGAGCAATTGCCACAGAATTTTCTAATTCTGAATTTAGTATCTGAGCAGGATCTGTTGTGACTATGCCAGCAACTTTTGAAGAATTAATATCTGTACAGGCAGTCACTTCGGCAGATCCGCCAAACATCACTACTGTCCCAGACGAATAATCTTTATCTGAAGAATATCTTTCTGCAATATCGGCATAATATGATCTAGTTCCTGCAGGCAGTGTTAAAGCCGATCCGCCACTAAAAGTCCATTGACCGGTTATTATTCCAGATGCACTAGCTCCACCAGCATTTAACCCAGAAGTAAACACACTGGCCCAACGTGCATTGGCTGCGCCAAGACTAATAGTAGCGTCGGCTCCTGGAGAAAGTTTTCCAGCAACACTAAAGTCACCTGTTAACGTAACTGGAGATATACTAGACCCGCCATTTAATTCACTGGCATAAACTTTTGCAAATTTAAGGCTAGAGCTTCCTAACAGTGTACTTGAATTCCCCGGAACTATGCTAGTTGCAATGATTTGAAATGGGTTTCCTTGAGTGTCAATATAGGCATTATTACCACCGTCTATGCCAATTTTAGTATTATTAAAACTAACTGCATTTGTAAAAGTATAATTTCCAGTTATTGTTTCATTACTAGATTTATTAGCATAAGCTAGTTCAGAAGATACATCGGCTCCTGCATCCATTGTGATGCCTCGACTAATAGAAGTTATGCCTGCTTGATATACTGCTTCTGTTGATTTTGCAGTAAAAGCATCATTAGAAATTACTCCGATTATCGCATCGTCAGCATACAATACGATACAATCGTGTGATACTGATCCAGCATCTAAAATTGCAACTGATTCTAATTTTGTTTTAGTTGTAGCGCCGATTACTTTTTCTGGACCGATTAAAATAAATCCATTATCGCCCTTAACATATAATTGCTCGTTATCTGTATCAAACCAATAGTCCCCTGTTTGGGCATTAATTGGTAATGTTCCTGTTGATTCTGAGAAATTAAAAGACTTCCACTCGCTACCGTCATAGATTTTAGGTTTTAAAACGCCAGGAGTTCTATCAAACCAAATTTGACCTTGTATTTTATTAACAGGTTCTACTGTTCCAGCAAAATTTTCTAGCAACCATAAAAAATTATCATTTTGATATGTTCCATAACTAGTTACATTCTTACCAATTAGATAAAGACTAGAAGAAGCCTGTTGATCAATTACACCATCTGCAATGGTAGTAAATGCCCTTCCGTCAAAATTATTTAAATTATATGACACTTACGCTCCTCCTAGAGAAATTAGCCAATTTGAATATGTTCCAGTTGATCCAATAGTTGCACTTGCAATGGTTATGCCCACTGTTACTGTACTGATATATGATGAACTAGATCTACTTGTGAGTGTTCCTGTTAATAAGTTTAACAGTGTTGTTTTATCTTGAACTACTACAGGTGCACCAAGTCCTAATGTTGCTGGTCCGCTGGCCTGCATGTAAATTACAGCACCCGGCGAGTAAGAGAATGTTACTGTAGTGGCCGCAGGTAATAGCGTTGGCAATGCTGGAGTAATTGTCACTGTACTGGCGGTAGTGTTTACACTAACAACTGTGGTATTTGTAGTGATAGGATTAGCAGTTATCTTATGACCACTTCTAATTCCAGCAACACTTGGCAATGATATTGAAGTCAATGACGATGTAGTCGGTGCTACTGAGTTAAATCTCACAGCATCTGGTATATCAGCCACATATATGCTGTCATATGAATTTAGATATTGTGTGTCAATTGTTCTTACAAATGTCCAAGATCCTGCAAGAACTTGATAAAGTCTCACTGTTCTCTCAATCAAAGGCATAGGAGATGTAATGGTTATACTACCAGCTAGTTCAAAATCTGTAACCACAGTAGTTGTATTAGTGACAGTAGACCCTACAGACGGAACGTAAGTGATAGTCTGTCTTCTTGTACTGGTATTAAGATTGTCAATAATATAAGTTGCTGTGGTTGCTACGTAATTTGTACACAATACTGAAACACGGGATCCATCAGGCTGTGCATATTCAGCATCACCATATCCGTCAACAGGTAGAGTAAGTTCTAAATAAGACAATATATCATCATCAATATTATCAAAATCAGTAATATCTAATGATAATGTGTAGGGTTTACGTCCATAATAACCGCCTAACTGTAATGCCAGTTCATTATCAACATATCTTTTGTTTGCACCATCATAACCTGCTGTAGGATCAGGCATATGAATAATTTTATTTGCATAGTTTAAATTAACATTGCCACTACTAGGAGCCAGATATAAATCAGTAATACTAGGATTTACTAGTGTTGTGATACTGGTTCCAGTTAATTGAATATTAGTAATTGTTAATGCTGATAACACAGGAAGATTTGTTAATCCTGGAGCAGCAGTAACATCATCACCGAGTCTATATTTTCCAGGACGGCTAGTGTCTGCCAATAAAACATTAGTTCCGCTGATTTTATATCTTTGATTATCGCTGGCTAAATTAACATCAATGTTTGACTGCCAAGCACTTATTAGAACACTGTTAACTACAGCATTTGTATAGGTAAATTTATGATCTGTAGTTCCATGTAATATAATGCCGCCGCCCTCAACATAGGCGTTAGTTGCAGTTGTCTGTCCTGTGGCTAATTCAATATTAATATCTTGAACTTTAATTACACTTACATCTAAAGATGTTTGTGTTCCGATAACTGTTAGTCCGCCTCGAACGATTACATCACCTTGAATATCGACATCTGCAAGAGGGTTACGTCTACGTATACCTATTCTACTATTTGTAGAATCAATATGCATTGCCACTGCATTGGTGCCGGAAGAAACATTGTTGTAACGAATTTCTAAAGGTCTACCTTCAACTGTTCCACCAATAACACTTGTTCTAATTCCAGATGTTGTAACAAAAATTGCAATATCTGTATCTGTACCGATGCGAAGGCCATAGTCATTATATACATTAATTTTGCCAGTAAGGTTAAGATCGTCAACTTCAGTTAGTGCTGTAGTTGGATCAAATCCTGCTATTGTTTCGGCACTGGTAGCAGTTCCATAAAATTTAACACCAATTGTGGGATTAAGTGTAAGGCCAGGACGAATAGTTGAAGTATTATAATAAGCAAATTGACTGGAAAGAGGATTAATATTAATAGTCGAAGTTGTCATTATTGCCCATCTTAGACCATTAGAGTAAAACTCAGTGGTAGGCACATCATCATTTAGTATGTAATCAAAGATACTAGATTCCTGCCAACCTTCAAGACCTGTTGTATCTGAATAACCTTTACCTGCTAATACCCACTCAGAACCATTCCACCATTTGAGAATACCGTCATTGGTGTCAACCCACATATCACCTACTACTGGATTAGTAGGTGAAGTATTGCTAATAATTGGACTACCGATTGGTTTAAATGTACCTGTGGTGTATACTTTTAATCTATTTTCACTGGTATCATACCATGTTTGACCTGTTATAGGAGATAGTGGTGCTGTTAGTCCCGCAAAATTTTCTAGTAATCCTACAAAATTAGTGTTTAAATACTCTCCGTAGTTGTTAATATTTTTTCCTACTAGAGTTAAACTAGTAGAAACTTGGTCTACACTTTGATCTGCTATTACTGCTAATGTTCGTCCATTTGTAAATTTAATAGTGTAAGACATTTTTTGTTAAACCTTGATAATATAGTTCATAGCCAGATACGGATTCATTACCTTTGATCGATAGAAGCTAGATGTTGTTCCGCCGAATGTTGCAACTGGTGATAAACTATCTTGTACTGCATATTCCGATCCACCAGTTACTGTTGATGTACTGCCGCTTACTGCTTGAGCTACGTTTGGAGAATTTGCTCCAGTTACTCGATAAGCAGTTCCTGGACTACTCGAAAATCCGTTATTCATATCATCAAATCCCAAAGGAAATCTACCTCTTAAATCTGGTAATTTAAACTGACTTGCAATAATTGTTTTTCCGTAGGTATAGCCTATTGCAGAAAATAATTGTGGATAGTCGGTTTTATCAACTGTTGAGCCGTCACATAATAACCACCATGTTCCGCCGGGAGGATTAGGTAATTCAATGCCGGCAAAAGGTATTACAGTACCTGCTGGAATTAAAAATTCATATACATCAGCTAACATTGTAGATTTTGTTGCACGATTAAGACCTTGTACAGCTGGATAACCAGCTAGTCCTCCTGGTCCAGGAAAAGAAAATCCTGTAATACTGCCTTGACTATTAATACTATCAACTTCTATTTCAATGTTATTGATACCGTTTTGACCGCCTAGTGCTGATCCAAGAAGTATAATAGTATCATTGACTAGATAATCAGTACCTGTTGATACAATAGTTGCAGTAGTATATGCTCCGCTAATTCTAGTAACGTTAAAAGTTGCACCAAAGCCTGTGCCTTGCCTTGCTGAAATATTTGTAAAATTAGTTCCGCCAACTGCAACCAATATCTCATCTTCTCCGACCATAGTTCCTAAAGGATTTCTATTTTGAATTGCAGACGAATCTAGCGTAGTGACCATTGTATAAGTTCCGCCAATACCTCTGTATCCTACTTTATTTGATGTAATTTCTCCTGCTAGATTAAAATCTGAAATAGCAGTTAATTGTGTGGCGCTAGTTGCCTTACCGGTTAAATCACCAATAAATCTATTTGAATATATTTCATAGAAAGTTGAGGAACTTGTTCCTATTCTATATTTGTTACCTGTTAAAGGAGAAATAAGATCTCTAGCAGGACCTGTATAACCAAGTGCGCCAACAAATACTCCGTTGACTAATGTTGCGGTACTATTGAAAGTTGCTGTAGTGGACAATGTTATAGAATTAGAAAATACAGCTCTATTAGTAACAGTAAAAATTCCAGTAACTTCTAAGTTACCCGTGATCAGTGCATCGCCTATTAAATCAAATTCTTTTCTTGGTAATATATTGTTAATACCTACTCTAGGAGGATATGTGCTACCTTCTAGTGTTAATACTTCGTTGTATAGATCATCTCTAAGAATTCTAAACCCAAATTTTCCTGCATCATTTATATTTTCTGTTGCAAAACTATTATAGAAATTATTTTCTCTTGTGGCTTCTTTTTTTAATTCAAATGTGGGATCAAGGCCAATTGTTAGTCCATTTTTTAAATTTAATTTTCCGTTTATAGCATTATCAATATCATTGCGAACAAAACTATTTCCAGGAACATAGGCTCTTGCTGGACTGGTAACAAATACATTCTTAGATGCATAAGCAGTGGCATTGAGAGCTGCACCATTTGCAGAAGTAAGATTTAAACCTGCTTGTATTGTTGGGATTCCGTCAATTTTTGTCTGTGGTGTAAAACTATCATAACTAATAATTTCAACAGCATTGCCGTCAACATAATTTATAACAATATTGTGATAATTTCCTGATGTGTCTTTAATGCTTTCTGGTATTGATCCTGTTTTTAACTCAGTACTTAGACTAGGACCTACTAATGTCCATGCAGCACCATCTAGTGTCAAAAACAACTGAGCTCTAGCAGTGTCAACCCAAATGTCACCAGCCACTGCACCGTTTGGTGAGGTTCCTTGCTGATAAATTCCGTTAATTGGTTTCCAATTTGCACCGGCTGCGGTGCCGTCATTGATTCTAAGTTTTTTATTGTTTTCGTCTGACGTATCAAACCATAACTGCCCTTCTATAGGATTTCTTGGTGGTTCGTTATTAGCAAAATTTTCTAACAGATGCAAGAAATTTGTTGATATCGCTTCTGCATATCCAGATGCATTTTTTCCCACAAAGGTAAGACTAGTGGCATCTCTGTTTAATCCTGCATTGCCTAATGTTGCATCTTCTACAACAATGGGATCATTAATTTTTGCACCATCGGAAAATTTAATAGTATAACTCATTATTATGCTCCGACTCCGCTAATGCTTTGAACTCGCACAGTATAATCAATCTGTATCATTCTGTTTAGACTTTTTTGTATAGGATGGAAAATCACATGTGTTAGTAATAACGTGCCACCAGTAGAATCATATCCTACAAGACCAAGTTCATCAAACACATACTCACCGTCCAAATTAGAACTATTATCAAAGGCTGCTTGACCGCTAGGTTCTCCAAAATCTAATAAACAACTGACTAATAAGTCACTATAGGTAGTCCCAATCAAATGTCTAGACTCCATAAAATTTCTTGTAGGGTCTAAATTTGCTGAACTAGCAGCGTCTACTGATTTAGAATATGTTTCATTGTACAGTGTAGAATTCTGACCAATTGTATTAGGTGTTAGATATGTGATAATTCCTGTTGGATCAACACGACTGCCACCATTGCCAAAAGCCATTTTACTGACCCATCCATATCCTTGATTACCAATACTGTTTACTAATGCAAGACTAAAATTTTCATAATGAATGGCATTGCGTTTGCTTACAAACACTTCTTTGGTTTGAGGATCAAAAATTTTAATGTGCCCTTGAAGGCTCACACCGCCAGTTTCGTCTGGTTTTTTGTTTTGTTCCTGTTGTTTATTTTGTTTTATTGTATTTTTTTCTTGCATGTTCATACTTATCCATTATGTAACTACGTTGATTGTATTGCCCATTGCAGCATGAATTGTACATTGGTAATATAATGTTGTTGGGGCATTCATTGGTACTGTTATTACTGTTGTTCCTGTTGAACTACCACTAACTCCTGCGGTATAGGCTGCACCACCATTGCTTACTCTAATTTGAAAAGGGTGACTTGCGCCTGCATTATTAACAAAAGCATACGTAAAACCTCTATGTAGATAAAGAATAGGATCGTCAGTGTTACCTGCTACAATACCTGGTCCAGTAAATGTGTAAGCGCCTGTTCCGTTATTGGTAATATCCCAGGTCAATCCAGAAATACCTATTCCAGTAGCTCCTGTCGGTCCAGTTGCACCGGTCGATCCTTGAGGACCGGTAGCGCCGCCTGGATCCCCTGTTGCACCAACTGGGCCTGTTGCACCTGTGGCACCTGAGCCAGTAGCACCAATTGGGCCAGTAGCACCTGTGCTACCATTATTTCCTATTGGTCCAGTAGCGCCTGTAGAACCAGTAGCGCCTCTCGGACCTGTAGACCCTACAGGTCCTACATCTCCAGTTCTTGCAAAAGTCAGTACAACATTTGTCTGATCGTCAAATCTATATACACCACTGACATAAGCACAATCAATTTTAAAGTAACCAGATTCTTCAGTGATAGAAGTAATGGTAAAGATAGTAAAATTGCTAGGCAATGCATCAAGGCCCATTCTAAAATGTCCTTTTAGCGGGCTAGTGCTATCGTCAATAGTTCTTAAAAAACTTTGTAAATCTGTACCGTTAATATCGTTATCGTCGATATATAAAATTGTAGCCTCAGGTAAAGATTGACTATCAAACTTAACTCGACCTGCGCCAGGATCTGTATCTTGAGTATTAGTGGAGAATCTGTAACTAACTGTAAGACCACCAAAACTTCCAGAAGGTCCTGTAGATCCTGTAATACCAGTACTGCCTGTTAGGCCGGTTGCACCAGTCGAACCTTGTGGTCCTGTACTACCTGTTGACCCAGTTGCACCTTCTCCGGTAGCTCCAGTAGACCCTTGAAGGCCAGTAGCGCCGCCTGGGTTACCAGTATCTCCTTTTGGTCCTGTTGCACCTGTTGCGCCAGCAGGTCCTGTTGCACCTGTTGCACCTTGATAACCAGTGTTACCGATTGGACCTTCAGGGCCGGTAGCACCTGTAGATCCTGTTGTACCTTGTGCGCCTGTTGCGCCGTCTGGGCCTGTTGCACCTACTCCGGTAGCACCTTGAGGACCTGTTGCACCTGTACTACCAGTAGCACCATTAGGTCCAGTTGCACCAGCGCCTGTAGCACCTGCTAGTCCTGTTGCGCCGATATCTCCAGTAGCGCCAGTAGCGCCAATATTACCGGTTGCGCCAGTAGAACCATCAACACCATTTAAACCATTAGAACCAGTTGAGCCCGAAGGACCAGTAGCGCCTTGTACACCAGTAGCACCAGTTGCTCCTGCGCCAGTAGCACCTTGTAAACCTGTTGCACCGGTTGATCCTTGTGCAGATGCTTGAATTTGTGCTTTAAAGTCGCTAAAAACTACCTTGTAACTAGTTCCGTCAGAAACAACTGGAAAAATTGTTGCATCTGTTACATTGGTTAGTGTCGTAAGTTGTGATATTCTTGCCATGTTATTGACCTATTAAAGGATCTCCTGTTTCACTGTCTAAAGTATCTCCGGATTCAAGCACCAGATATTGATCAGTTGTAGTGTTCTGACCATAGTAATATTTATCTGGCATAAAAGATGGGCTCTCTAACAAGAACTGTATTTGATCTGTGTTGCGTAAATGGATATTAGAATATTCAAATCCAGTCACAACATCAGTCTTAATTACTACCTTAATTTCAGCATCTTCTCTTGGTAAACTAGCCAATACTAAAACGTTAGTTCCAGTTATTGAAAACTCAGGAACAATTGTTTCATTACTTGATGTACCGTATGAATTAACTGAATCAGAATCGTATGCAATATCAGTACGTGTTCGAACATAGTCTAAACCAGGTTTTGTTAATTGGCGGCCTTGAACAAATACATCAATTTGATACTGTGTCGCAGTTGATGCGGAAAATGTCAACGGTGTTAGAGCATTTAGATCCCAAGTTGAAGTTCCGTATCTAATATTGTCTGCACCTGTGGCCCAATATGTAGTAGCAGTGGTCCAGGTTCTAACATTTTCACTTACATAAATTGTCTGTCCTGCACCTTGATCAACAACTATTGAACTTTCTTTGTGCAGAGTTTTAACACCTGTGCCTAATGTACCTCGTCTTAGGCTACTTAGTTTATTACCAGATAGTCTGTAGAATTCAATTCTTTCGCCGTTAATAAGAATAATACCAGGACGAGATCTAGCAACGTTAGGCGGTGTTAATACACTGGCATCCTCAACTGTGATCTCAGTGTCAGAGACTGTAAGATCAGCAGCTAATTGTGTAGAATTATTACCGCTTAGTCGCTTATAATGTGTTCTTCCTAAGTTGTCTCTAAAAATTCTATACCCTAATAACGATTCATTTGTTTTATCAACAACGCTCATTATTACTACAGTGTCACTTCCTTGTATAGATATTGATGGACTTACTATAATAGTCTTTTGATCACTTTCTAATCTGTAGTGAATATTTTTTGTTAAAGGTTTTCCATTAAGTTCAACCCATACATAGTTTGTACTTAATGCTGGTCTGGTTAATCTAAAAATTCCACTGCCGTTTCCAGGAAATCTTTCTCTTCTAATCAACGAATTATCGTGATTGGTAAAAGTAGTTACTTTTAATGTACTAGAACTAGCAACACTGACTCTATCAGTAAAAATTAAATTTTGTCCTTGAACAATATAGTCATGATCGCGAAGTATAGTAATTGCAATTGCATCACCTTGTGAAATTGTGTCGACTGCAAATTCAATTAAATTTTCTTCTTGTCGAAGAGATAAGGCTGCACCAAAATATCTTCTAACGCCATTAACATATACTTCTAAGTGTGCCATGTCAGGAAGACCCTGAACATAATTGTAATGTTGATCAAAAGAGAAAGTTAACTGATTAGTTTCTGCAATATAATATACAGTATCGGGAGGACTTAATCTTGTACCATTTCTTTCAACAATTATTTGACTATGCAAAGGTCCAATTACACCCGGTGACTGGGATAACACAAAAGTGCCGGTGCCAATATTGGCAGAAATATACTGATCATTGACTTCGCTGAATGCTTTGTGTTCGCCGGCAAACGCCCACGCTTGTAGTAGATCTCCATAATTTAAATTGTTAGTAAATCGTATAATAGCTCTGCCAGACATTCCCCCGTTAGTAGATCCCACTAAGGTATAGGCAGTTGATTTCACTCCGTTAACTGTTACATACAAACTTTTAACGCTGGACTTGCTTACTGATAATTCAAAATTATTTTTTCCTGTAGCGGAACTAACGGCATAATGAGCTTTATCAATTAAATTCTTACCGCCAACATTCATTGTGGTAATTGACAAAAATTGTGGTGCAATCGTCTGAGCTCTAAATGGATCAAAACTGCCTCGGCCTGCATATTTCCAATTGCCACCGTTAATTGTACTGTAGAAAACATGGCTAGTATTATTAAGAATTTGTGTGTAGTCTACTTCAACTCCGGTACCGTTAGTTGTTCCTGTTTTGCCTGTAGCAATACCCGTGATAAATCCTAAATCGCCATTAAAGTTTGCTTCACGCCACGTGTTCTCATAAATCATTTCAACATATTGGTCAGTACCATTACTGTACAAAGTAACTTCGTATTGATACGCCGGAACTGTAGGAGTTTGCTCTCTTTTATTATAGTGCGATCCTTGGAATCTTAATCTCCAATATGTAAAATCACCTATTGTTCCGCCACTCAAAAATAAGCCAGGAACTTCTCCGGTATCTAAAGGTTGCCCAGAACTTCCTACTGCCTGCCATAAATCGCAATATTCAATATATATAGCAGGTTGAGTTAAAAATCCTAATTGAAGAGGTGTCCAAGATGAGTTTCCAGACCCAAATGTTAGGTATCCGTTAGTACCTACATAAACTTCATCATATATAGAATCAAACATATTCCACTCAAATCCCAATGAGTACGGACCTGTTGATGTATCATCTCCAGCTGTTGACGCTATAGGAAAACTAATGTTTTCTTTTCTTGGAAGGACTACGGTTGAACTAAAATAAGGTCCTTGAATTTCAAGTAACGGACTATCTAATAATACTATTTCATTTGTCTCAAAATCAATAGTGTAATCAATAGCGTATGTTAGCACTGTGCCATCTTTGATAACTTCAACAGAACTAGTGTTTGGAGGAGTCATACCTATTGCATATCTAATAACTCCTACTTCAAGATAATGTTGTTTATTAATAACTAATCCAGTCCCTGATTCAGGATATGTAAAAATATTAATACCTAAACTATCAGAAACTCTTCCAGGAAGATTTTCTTCAGGTCCGTAACTATTTGTAGCACTAACAAATGCATCACCGTCAATGTTGATATCTTCGTAGTCGTTAGATTTGGTTAATACCAAATCTCCATCAAGGTTAGAATAATAGCCGCCGCCAGAAATATATGTGTCTAGATCAGGATCAACTATTGGACTACTGCCGTCGCTTGACTGTGTTCTAAAAATTATTGTAGCAGTAGAATTGTATATCTTGTTAACAGTAACAGTACTTTGATATCCGTTACCAACAAATGTAGGCATAATAGCATCTGGATTTGTTGCTGTAGTTCCATCAATCCTAATTGTAGCGAACTTATTAGTTACTGTATTAAGAGTTTGAACATAGACATTAATTGATTCATTTAATTCAGGAACAAAATCTAACTGATAAGTGTAAGGATTGGGATTTAAGAAAGTAACTGTTCCTGTTGTAGTTGCATTAGTAGTTGTTGAAATTGTCACTGCCCATTGCGAAACACTGCCACCTTTGTAAGTTGAAGATGTAACTGTGTATATTGTGTTTGTTGTTAAGGCAGTAGTAGTGGATCCAACTTTAACTGTTTTAACATCTGGGTAATTGATTAAATCAAAGTAGAATGTATTGGTAGTTGCATTAATGTTGGTATCGTTAAACTTAGCAGATATTCTTGGTCCTTTTGCTAGATATGCTCGTTCCTCGGGAATATAATCGTCCCAATTGTTTACACCGTATGGCAATGAATCAAAACCACTAGATAAACCAAATGGTAATGTATCAACAGTAACCCCCGGATATTCTAATCCGTTCATTAATAGAGTTGCAGTATTACCTGGCATACCTGATGTAGGCTCATAGTAATCTCTAATACGATCAATAGCATTATATAACGCAGTGTCTTTTCTATATTCAATCTCAATTTCTGTACGTTTAGAAATAATCTGATCAAATACTAGTCTTCCGTATTTTTTAGTGTAGCCTCTAAATTTATCAGTATAAGTTTCTATTGAGTAGTCGCCAGATAACACTCGTATACCGTTAAGGGTAACTGTTATATAATTTTTGTCTGGATTTGGTGCCCATGAAAGATCAAACTTGTTTGTTAATCCAGATGCAATAAATCTGTCAGTGGCAGTTTTAGCGATAATTTCATCATATCCTGCAACACGATCAAATTTCATCTTAACAATGTTTGATCGAATTTTATTGTTTGACATAATTACGCTAACCTTAGCAGGCGTCAGTGTAGACGGTCCTCCACCAATAACGTTTATAATTGGTGTAGCAGTATACCCAGAACCAGGATCTGTTACTATAATTTGTGTAACTTTTCCTAGTGCAATATAAGCAGTTGCTTTTGCGCCAGATCCAGTATCTCCAGCTTGTGGTACAATTTCAATTACCGGAGGAGTATCGTATCCAGCACCACCATCATATACCTGTACCGACTCTACAGAGTATCCGTAATTTTCTGCCCATGCCTTCCATGGGTAAACTGTTAGTTCTGGTCTACCAAATGTGATAGGCGTAAATTGTTTAGTTGATGTATCATACACAGACGGTAAATCAAAGTCTGTAGTAATAGACCGTGTAATATCAGTAGCTGTATAATTTGAAGAAAAGTTTCTTATTTTTGTATGATAAGGTTTAGTTTCTTCAATATAACTTTGATAATAACTTTCGTTGTTTAGTTTATAAACAGGTCTTTGATCCAAAGCACCAGCATAATTAACTACATCAACTAGTGATGTTTTTAAAACCCAATCAAGCGATTTTTGTTCTGTTAACGCATGTTTGATTAATTTAAAGAACAATAAATTGTAGTATACTTTTAATTCTTTAACAAATACATCTTCAAGTAATCCTAAGAAAATATTTTTAATTTCTTTTGTAGGAGTTTGATCAAATAATGTTTGATCAAATCCAGCTATTTGGTCAAATCCGTATATTGATTCTGAATAATTCCATAAAGAATCAAGAAGTTGAATTGTTCCGTTTTCTTGATAGACTAAATCATAAGAATTATTGTAGGTACCAGTTGTTTGTGTGCTAGAAATTTTGCGAAGAATAATATATCTACCATCACCTGCATTTCTAATCTTAACATAATTACCTTCTGGAACTTCAATTAATGCAGATAATTGATACGGTGCATCTATAGTAGCTAATAGATCTTGAGCATTATTAAATGTTGCGTCAACCCAATCTATGTATTTCCAATATAATGTTGTATCATAACTTTGTGAAGAAGCTCTATAGTACTCTTTTTTACTGTAGTCCCATTCGTACTTACTCCATTTATTATTAACATTACTATCAACAGATACAATAACTGTAAATGGACGGACTACCACAGTTGGAGCAGTTACATATCCTGATCCAGGATTTATAATAGTTGCCTTAACTACTTGGCCAACAATATTAATTTCAGTTTCAATTATTGCACCATGGCCAGTACCTTCTATTGTTACAGTAGGACCAATATAATTTTTAGATGAAGAGATTGACGATGATAATTTTAAATTCTCAGCATGGTAGCCATAACCGCGATTAGTTATTACTACATTAACTATTTTTCCGTTCGTTACATTACATGACAATTCTGCACGTTTTAAATTTCTAGTGACAATGCTAAAATCTTTTTCTATTAAATCTTCTACTAAGAAATCATATTGTCCTAATAATGGGTTAGGCGGAGTATCTTTATCTAAAAATCTAGTTAGATTAACATAGTCAACTATATTATTCTTTTTAAGAATTGAATTTGCATATTCAACAAGAACTCGAGTAGCCCCTTGTTTGCTTACAAACATTGATTGTCTTGGTCTAACTGATACACCATAACGATTTCGACTAGATAATTTTTCATCAGGTACAGTATTGTTTAAACTGTCTACACCTACTATACTATCTAACATTTTGCTGATTAATTTTTTAGGAGGAATACTTGATTTATTACCTTCTTGTAATAACAACCATTCTGTATGTTTATTATTAATATTGTTTATTGAATCTAAACTAATTGACAAATTAATTTTAGTTCCAATCACACTTGATTGCATATTGGTTAACATGACTGCATTATCAGCAATTATGCCTGCAAATTTAATTCCTTGAGCTTTAGGATCTGCAATTATAGTTGCAACATTATAAGCACTTATTTTTCTTTCTACTCCTGCAGGAACTGTAGTTTTATTTTTTACCCAATAGTAATAAAAATTACTAAAAGAATTAGATACTGGGTCCCATACTTGTTTTACAGATACAACTGAGTTATCAGAAAATTTTGGTTGTCCGCTTATGCTTTGGGCAAGGCCGTCAGTTGTATCAGATATCGCTAGCCACTGGCTAGGCAAGTAAGGAGTGCCCACCCATTCATAGACGTCAATCATCGATCCCGGAAACATACTATTCCAATTATTTTTTCTAAATTCTAATTCGCCTTGTTCGTACCAAGTATACTTTATCGAACTTAGATCCCACCATAATTCGCCAACATGTTCATCTAACCAATTAGCTGTAGTATCTACAGATACGCCTGGAAGTCCAATAGAATAAATTGCAGGATCAAATAATGATTTATAACGAAGTTCTTGGTCTGCTATTCCTGAAATTTTTCCTTTAATAGGATCAATAATTTCTAAGTAATCGACAATACTATCTGTCTCAGTATCGATAGTTTTTATATTTTTAATATTATCTAGATCAACCAATGCTGTTTCTTCACGTAATGGGTACCAACTGTCTAAAGTGGTAGATTTAGATTCATATAGATACAACGCACCTATTTGATTGTTAATATAATTTTGGCCTGGTGCTCCTACAGTTATGTAACTATCAGCAACAAACATACTTTTTCCGTATATTTGATCAGTTGATACTCTATTATCAAATAGTTCTTCGGCAAAAACAAATTTATTTTGTTTTTTAACAAAAGAAAATACTGCACCCGAATTTTTTACTGTGGAATAAAAATTCACTGTGCCTGAGTCAAATGTTGTAGCAGACTCTCTAAGAGCACTGTTTGAATCAAGAACATATTTAGGTGAGCCTGATTTTTGTTTTGAAAACACATCAAAGGTTAGGTAAGGTCGATGTGTAGACCCAATACTTGATACTACTAACGTTTTTCCGTCAGACGATAAAGACATGTTAGCACCAAAATCATAACCATTATCAATAAACGGATTGCTAATTATTTGATTTAAACTATAACCAGTTAAATTTCCTATAGAATTGTATTGTGCTTCAAACACAAAAATCTTTCCAACTTTACCATTATCGCCCAGTGCTTTGGGTGCTGACACATATAGATAATCGCCAGAAGTATCCAATAATATTTTTTCTCCAAAACTATCACCAACTTTAACGTGATCAATTAACTCTGCATCAGTTATATCTTTTGTTATAATGATAGCATTTGGTAAGAATGATGCTAGTCTTACATACCCACCGCCAATTGCTGACACTGCTAGTCTTTTAACTTGTCCTTTGTTTACTGCTATGCTATGACCGTATCTGTCGCCTGATGCAGGCACATGCCCTGACTGTCCAAAAAAGTTGATTACTGTGCTTGTAGACACAACATTGGTGCTTAAATTTAATGTAGTATAGAATATTGTTCCAGCATCATTATTAAATCCTGGGGCTGATACAACAACAAATTTAGAAAGATTAGAATTAGATGACACTGCTACATCCCAACCAAATTGTGCATATGATTGAGGTATTGGACTTGTGAATACTGCTCTGTCAACAGCAGCCGCTGTAGGATTTTCAAAATCAAATTTAACTATCTGTATCAATCCTTCTTCAATTTTATTTGATGCTGTGCTATTAGGATTCACAGTTGTAAAATGACTAGATGTATTTCCATACTTAACATGAGATGCCTTAGGTGCTCCGACTAATACCCACCCACTGTCTTCGTCAAATTCAATTGACTGGCCAAACATAGGAACATTTGTTCCTGTAAAATATGTTGAGATTGACGAAGGATTAATATTTCTACCACCTGCATAAATTAAACCGTTGGCGCCCTTGCCTGATTTATTATAAGCATACAATCTTCCGTATGATGGAGAAATTGATGATTTATAATTAGTTGAGGCAACAATTAATTTACTACCTTTACTATTTCCTACTATTGAATACCCGTATTGTTGATTACTGTTAGCACCGAAATTTGTAGGAGAATCATAAAGTGTAGATTCAAAATTATTAGTTTTTTGATATACTGCCCATTTTCCAGACCCACTATCATTGACCCAAATTTTTTCTTTGTTCCTAAATTTGTCAAAGGTTGGTAAAGTAGTTAGATCATCAAATGAATCAAATCTAGAACTAACAAATTTGAATAATATTCCTATCTGAGGATCGTACGGTGTTGTTAAATCAGTTATAGTTGATTCAAGAATTATTTGATTTAGCTCTGGTATAGATTCAACAGTATATACTCCATCAAGATACGGATCAAATTGTGAAATACTAATTATATCTCCAACAGATAGATTATGAAAAGAATCTGTAGTAACTAATAATGACGATCCAGGAATATAAATTGCAACATCAATTACTTTAGATGATAACTGTGTATAACGATAAACTCCCCAGTCTCCATTATTTTCAAATCCAAGCCAAACTGTGTCACCGTCTTTAAGGGCTCTATTATTTGCAATATCTAATAGACTGTTTTTATTAAAAGCTGTTGCTGTAATATCATCAATCCTCACATAACCGGCTACAGGAAGAGTACTGGCAATATCGCTGTACTTAGTTGTAGTACTAAATGGGGAGTTTCCATAATTATCAGGTTTTATTTGTACGTCTTTTGATTCAATATAAGAAATAAAATCTTTTGTAACGACAGGTTTTGTTTGAACAAAGTTAACAATCTGTGGATTTTCTTTAAACTCTGATTCATTTAAATTAAACTCAAGAGTTTGATCTGTAGAATACGCTCCATATTCGCCAACTCGAACTGCCCAGTCTTCGTAAAAATCTATATAACTTCCTTGAGAAATTACACTGGCTTTACTTAATTTTTCAACTGTATTCCTTGTGCCTTTTTCTTTGATAAATCCTTGATAAAACTTGTACTGACTAATTGCATTTGTAAAAATATTATTAAGATAGGGTCTTGGTGTATATCCTATCAAATGTTGAGCCAACGATTGTTGACTTTGATCAAAGTTATCAATGTCTAAACTATAAAAATCGTCAAACTGTGCAATTTTATAATCAAAGTTTGGTAATAATTCTGCAACAGGTTTGCTACCTAATATTGACCATTGGTTGAAATTAAAAGTGTCTCCTCCAATAATTTTTGTAATAGCAGTATAGTAATTGCCTGCATAAAATACAACATTACTTGCAGCATAATCGGTATATGGAGTCCAAGATGTAATATCAGCTTCGTCATAGATAAAGCCAGGACTGAATAAATCTCCGTTCCAATTGTCAGTAATAAACCCTGATAGTTTGATTCGACGTTGTCTATATCCTGACTCATTATCGTATATGACATCATTAAAATATGTATGATTGTTTAATACCAGTGTATGTTCTTTTTGTATTAAATTTAATCTAACAAAATAAATCCCGTCAGTGGTGTTTAGAGTTTTTAATGTAAAATCATTTTCTTCTCTATATGTTGAAATATTTTTACTTGATAACACTGCACCGTCGGCTTTTAAAACACTGTATTCGTAGAAAATATTAGTCAGGCTATCAACTACGGCTGAAGAATTTTTAAATTTTAATTTTTCTGCAAAGGGACTTAGTGTAATTACACTGCCTATTGCCCAATTTTGAGTTGACCAATAAATCAATTCTTTAGCTGAAAATTTCCAATCTACAATTTCTTGTACTTCTTTACTGTACTCATCAAAAATCAAACCTTGAGATTCTAGCCAGGTGCCATATCCTAGTAATGCTGCATACACATCGTTGATATCTGCATATTCAATCCCGTAAGGTATTAAGGTAGTTACTTTTTCAAACCTTTTAGGATTTTTAATTGTTACACCGCCAATTTTAGGTAATTCAACAAGAGCTTGAAAATTTGCTGTGTTAAAAACTTTACCAGAATTATGACTTACTTTTACTCTGTAAAACTTTTCAAGATGTCTTACAATCTGTCCTTGTTTGTAAAATCTATAGCCATCATTGGTACTAACGGACACTGTATCAAAACCAGACATAGGATTTGCAGCAGAAGGTGCCCAATCAACATACGGAGAACTTTTTCCTCCTATTGTAATTGCAGGATCCACTGCTGTGAACACAGGCATATAACAAGTAAAATAAGGATTTTGTGTGTCATATCCTTTGATAGAATATCCCTTGTCCGTTTTTTGGACAATTACTCCACTAACTCCAATACTTTTTACTGGGCTACTTTTATCAAGGAAAATAGAATAATCATTATCTGAAAGAAAAACTCCAGAACTAGCACTAGACGGACTAACACTGTCAATGGTAATTTTAAACTTGTCTTTATTAACAAAACCGCCTATTTTATGTGTAAGTTTTGAATATACAAATGATGTTTCTGTTTTTAATTTTTCAAGATAGTTTCTATTTTTTTGTTTTCCTGCCTCAATTAAAAATACACTATAACCAGATCCTAACAATTCAGAACCGGCTACTGTGTCTTGATAAAATTTTAAAACATCAAAACTATGAAAATCTACATTGTCTCCATATGTATATTGTCCAGCTAGATTCTTTTTGGTTCTGCTTGTGTCAAATAATAACGAACTATATGATGCTGGATCGGTCAAAGCCATTAATATCTGTACAGCATATGGCCATAAACTACTTCTTCTCCACGATGTTTCAACTGGTCCTTGATCTCCAAATTCCCAGTTGGCATCAGTAGTTAGGTAGTCTACTCCGGTAGCAATATTTGCCTGTGTTGGCATCAATAATTTTCCGTTGTTGTCAACGGGTATAATATCTGCAAGACCGGGACGTGCATAGAGACTATTAATAGCTGTATTATTGGGATCTTTAACTAGTCCCTGTTCTAAATCATTCCATAAGATTTTATTACCTCGAGTGTATGGTGCAGGTCCGTATTCATTTTCCCACCATTGAGGTTGTTCTCTAAAACCCAGCATCTCCCATGGATGGGTATGAGGACGGTCTGTGTCAAAAAAGTATTTGTATGTAGCTCTCCATCCTCCAGGTAAAGGTAGTTTAGTAACTAAATCTTTCCCTGATTTAATATTCCAAGTCTTTGGATTATCAGACGCAGTTGTATTTTGTGAAAAATTAAATCCGTAAAATGCATCCCATTTTAAAAATTCTCTTGCAAGTATTGCGTTAATTTCTTTAGGTGCATAATCATTATTTCTAAATGCTCCAGGAAATACAGTATCAATATTAACTAATTCTGAGTCGTATTGCACTTTAAGATTATTATAAATTCTACGCTCATACTCAAGAATCACAGCATCTCGGCTGTCACCAAAAGCAATCATTATACTGCCATCGTGCCCCTGGATCACTGTTTGAGATTCAACATAGGTATCGTCAACAAATATTTTTGGTTCAAATTTAGGATACAGTCCTAATTTAGTAGGTGTTGGCGGAATATAACATCCACGAGTGCTTGCATAGTCATCGACTCTAATCACATCACCTTTTGTTAAAGGAACTTTAATATGTACACTAGAATCATATAAATCAAATTCATAATCTGCACCGTGTAATAACTGTGTTATATTGCCAATAGAATCAGTGTGATAAATGATTACTGATCTTTCAGATATTGTAGTTAAATTAAAATTAGACAATAAAGAATAGACAGTATTTCTACTATCGGTTACTGTGTAATTTCTTGTAACTGCATCTGTTCCATACCCTATCATATCGCTCATAGAATAAGGAAACATAACATCCTTGTTTACATTAACATTATATAATGCAATATCAAGTGCTCTTGATGGAGTATACACTCCTGCTAGATTTGCAATCTGTTCTATTAATGCTAATTTAAATTGATTATAATGCTGTCCAACTAATCTTGTTGCAGAAATTAAATTAAACTCGTCATTAGCTACAAAATAACCTGCAAATACTAAAGGATTTTTATTAGAAATTAATCTTGTTCCATATATTGAAGAATCTGGCAAATCACGTAGATTGCTAACACCTGGAAACATTCCCAAAAATTCCGGATGTCTATCAACTATTGTCTTGACATGGTCAGATAATTCCGATAAAGTAAATTCAGATATAGGACCATTTAACGGGTTATTTGTCCACCCAGGAGAAGTCTCGTAATATCCAGTTGCACTAGGAATTGCAGAAGTGTTAATTCTAAACAACACCTTATCGCCGACTGTTAATGCTGATTTAAAAACTACAGAATAATTTCTACCAGAAGCAAATAAAGTATACTCATCTCCTAAAACTTTTTTATCCTGATTAACATATACTTCAATGTTCAATGTTTGATAACCTGGATTATCAACTGCGGTAATTTGAAGTTCAGTAGTTGACTCAGAAATAATATTATATTGTAGAATTGGTATCTGATATTCTGGTGTTTCTGACCAAACATTTACAAATGTAACACTGTTACGAGATATATTTTGTTTAATAAAGCCGCTAGAAACATTTATATCATAAGAAATATTATTATCAACAATAGTATTCGTATCGTTCATAAAATAGTTTTCAAATAGATAGTATGCTTGATTAGCTACATTTTTATATTTTAACGGGAAACCTAAAACTGAGTCTTTGATTCCTGAGCCGATCGCATATCCAAATATTTTTGTTCCTACAAAACCGCCTTTATACACAGATTCGTCACTGTAACTTATGCCAGTATTGTCAAATATATCAAATCTTGGAGCTTGATTAATAGCAGTTTTTTGCTGTGCTAAAATCCACTCAGTTCCGTTAAACCACCAATTGGTGCCTTTATACTCTGTACCTTTTGTAACTGTAACTGAATCGCCCAATAAAGGCGTAACATCGTCTGCTTCTTCTAAACTAATTCTAAATTTATCTTGTATTTTAACAAAGTTAACAACAAATGTTTTTCCATTAACAAAATTATCAGCGTCTGCTGTAAAAATAATTCTGTCACCTTGACCTATTTCTACTCCGTCTACATAATAACCTAACTGTCCTTCAATTTCAGTAAAGACATCAGTAGTTGAAGTATCAATAAATTGAATATTAGGTTTAGCAAAACTTCCAAAATTATCAAGCTGAAGATTAGCTTCAAACTCTATGATTGGTCTTTTGGCTTTATTTGCTACAGGGAATAGTAAAGGAATTTTATTTGCTTCAGCAGATATTTTAATTACATCTTCATGGAACCATCTATTATATCGAGACCAAGGATTTTTATCTTGACTAGCTCTATTAATAGTAACGTATTCTGGGGTTTCAGGAAAATTGTTTGACTGATCAAATGCGTATTGATCAAACGCTTCAGTGTCAAATCTTTCGTCAAAAATAGATGTAAATTTTTCAGGTGTTTCTAAACTATCAATGTCAATTAATTTAATTTTATCTCCAACACCTTCAACGATAAAATGTTTATTTTTATATTCTGTAGGAGTAACATTGCCAACAAAGTCTATCACTAAACCGTTAGTTAATTGTATTCCATTATAAGAAGTATATTGTTTTTTTCCTACAATTTCTTTTTCTACATCAATACTACTGTTTTCTTCAATGTCTTTGATAACAAATTCGCCGCCGTTTAATTTGTCGGTTTCAGATACAAAATACAAAATTTTAGGTGATGTATTATCAATTTTAAGTGTAATGATGCCTTTTTTAATACCGTTATTTTCTGTGACTCTATACGGTGCTTCTTTACCGTCAACTCGACTTGTCTTAATCCAAAAAGGATTCTTAGAGTCTACATTAAACTTATAAGTCACTCCTCGGTATAATGTTAACTGCGGTGCAGGAGTTAGTCCGTCGGGTGTAAACACAAAATAAAAGCCGTCAGCGGTGTCTGTAACATTATAGGTGCTGACAATTTCTCTTTGCTGATTTCCTATAGCAACAGAGTCAGGCCCGTTAGGAAGCCAATAATAATTTTCAAAATTGACAAATTTATCCCAGTCAATATGTGGATTGTAAGAATAAAATTTAGGTTTAAATAATCGATCTAATCTGCTAACATTTGCGCCTTCGAATTCAAGTTGATTGATAAGATCGTCATAAGAAGTTGATTTAATAATTTTTAAAATTTCATCTGTTATTACCAAAGCAGGTTCTAATTGATAATCTTGACGCAATTTTGAATTTGAATTAAGATAAAAATCTTTCTCAACATTATACGTTGGTGTGATTTTTCCACCAACCCAACCGTCAACTCTTTTTAATTGAGGAGGCTGTATTAACTGATCAATTGTTCCTGATAAAAATTTTGAATTCTTATCTGTTCTAAACAATACAGGCAACAGATTAGCCGATTTTCTCATCGGGTTATTATTTTTATCTGTTACTTGTGATAAATCATCTGACATTAATATACTCCTACTGAAGTGCTGTTAACAATATTTTCTGTTGTTCTAATTTGATTGGCTGTTATAGCATCAATAATTTCGATATCATTAATCGATGCTCCATTAATAAAAATTTCATTATTTTGACAAGCAATTTCATACAAACTTCCAAATGGAATATCTGCTTTTGGCACTATAATAAAATTTGTAATGTCTGGTGTTAGTGAATTCATTATATAAGTTGATAGTTCGCTGAAATAAAATGTTTGTCCAAATTCCCAATTTTCTAAATTAAAGAAATTCTCAATAGCTAATAAAATTTTTGTTTTCAATTCGTTGTCTGTTGTTGATCTAGAAGTATTTCTTACAGCCTTAAATGTTGCCTGTAAATTTCTAGTTGCTTTTGTACCAAATAAAACTTTATATTTTACAGGTTGGTATACTAGTTCATCACTTATTGATTTAATAGTTTCAAGAGATGATGAATAATTTTCTTCTAATGCCGAGCTTGTTGGAGGGAAAGGTTCGTTGCCAGAAGTTGTTGTTAACCAGTTTCTATATTCAGTATCATAACTCTTTGTTAATATAAAAATATCAATTAAGTTTGTTTTACTTGGATCTAGTCTTCTATCTTCACCACTGTTATGTCTATATTGGAACGTTAATCCTCTACGACCAGGTTTAGCAAAGTAATCAGATTCTAAGGTAAAAGAGTCTGTTGTGCTTGTTGAATAACTTTTAATAACATCTACAGAAGAATCGTAGAAATAAAATAATTGACCGTCACTATATTGAGTTAGCGGTAATGGCACATCGTCTTCTGTAGGATAAGATAAAATATTAGTTCCGTCTACAATAGAATATGTTAGGCCGTCAGTAGATTGTTTAAAAAATATAAACTTGTCTTTTTTACCTGTTTGAAAACTAACCGAGTCAGTGGCAACAATATTGTCAAATGCATCAGGATTTTCAATTTGTCCATCATCATATTCATCTAAGAACGATATTTTAATTTTTTTAGGTTCAACGTAGCCGTCTGCTTCAATAATATTCCCATCAATTTGCCATCCATAATCAAGACCTAATGGCAAAGTAGAGTACGCGGCATCAGAAACTCCCACTGTTACTGAGCAAGTTGAACGATAACCGCTTCCAGAATTTACAACTACTATTTCTGAAATACTGCCATTTTTTAGTAGAGGAATGAAATTTCCTCCAGTGCCAGGCAACGATATTGTTATGTTAGGAGTTGTAACAAATCCAGAACCCCTGTTCTCTATATTAAAAGATGTAACACTACCTGCACTATTTGTATTAATTGATAATACTGCATTTCCGTAGTAGCTTGCAGGGGCAGGGTTGGTTGATAATATCTTAATTTGATCTTTAACTACTGTGTTTTTAATGAAGTCAAAGTTCTTTGATGTATTATCAAAATAAAACGCTGTTTCGTTTTCGCTTTCAAAAATATAATCAGTTACTCTGTATTTTACCTGATACCCAATACCTGTCCATTGAAATGCAAAAAGCCAACTGGCATCTCTGTTATTGTTAGTGACGTCTTTCTGATAGACAATAGAAAAATTACCGTTTGAATTTAGATTTGTATCAGTAATAATGTACCACTGCCGAGTATCAAGAGCAAAACTTAAACCAAAATTTCTTTTAGATAAACACAAATTAACTATATCAGTTTGCAGTGTATAACTGAATACCGTATCAAAAGAGGGGATAATTTCTTTTGCAACAGCACCAGTTGGAACAAATTGTGTTAAAATTATTGGACCAGTACCGTCTGGTAATGTGCCTAAACCGCCATATGATCCGTCACCAATTATCAATGCAGTTTTAGTCCATTGGAACTCTCGTGTTGTAGAATCCTGAACCGTGGTTAATGTGCCGTTAGGTAAAAAATATTTTCCTTCAGGGGGAATAAATTTAATTAAACTGTTAGGTCTAATATAAGATAAATTATTTGAAGAAAATACACCTGCTTGCAATGGCGTGTTTAAAGAATCTTTAAAATAGCCAGTTGTTTGATTTGTTGACTTTGTAATCTGTTGCCAGTATACTTTAGGATCCAATAATTGTGGTCTTGCCCAATTATTCAGATAAAAGTTCCTCATGCTTGTTGACTCGACAATAGGAATCATTTGATTTATAATTGCAGCATAAATTTCATTTTTATTGGTGTAAGAAAAATCAAAAGTTAACACAGTATTATCTTGATAGATAGCACCGTCGCTGCCAAATACATTTGTACTAGAATATTTTCCGCTGACATCACTTAATTCAAAATATTTAGATATGCCACTAGAGATTCTGTTAACGCTCTTAACTTTAATAATATCTGCACCAGCAGTCAACGGAGCAATATTATAGTCTTCTCCTGTAACCATTCGATTTTGTGTATAATAAGCCTGCGGTGCTTTTAATTTAATATTAGTATCAGATTCAGATCCTTCACTGTTAGTCACAGTATACTGAAGACTAAAAGTCATTGTAAGGTTATGTCTTTGACCAGATTTATTATAGTACGGAACTTGAATTTGTACTCCGTTAATTTGTTCGGGCTTGATAGAATATTTTAACCCGTTACTCTGTCTATAAAAAAATATAAAATTACCTTTGGGTAAGTTTCCGAAAAGGCCGTCGGCAAAGTTTAAATCAATTTGATCATTTTCTCGTGTAGTGACTGCAAAAATATTTCTTTGATTATTATTAAGACTATTATAGATAACATTATTTCCTACAACATTATTAACCTTAGTCCAATTAACTGAATAATTTCCGTTGGCGTCAATCTGCCATAGCCATGTATCTGAATCGTTAATATTGCTGGCATTGATTCCAACAATTTCATTCGGCACAGGAGCATCAATATTAAAACTAGTAAGATTTAGTGTGCCTTGTCTAAAATGTGTAAAGAACCCTGTATTAGCACTAGAACTACCTTTTGAATCGTTTCTAAATAAAAGACTGAACTGATCTGCAGGTTTAGGCACAGATTCATAGATATATTCTTTTCCTGTGAATTCGCAACTGGTAATTTCAAACGGCATTGAGATTCCGCCAATTGACTTAGAGAATGAAAAAACTGGGACATCGGAATTAGCTGAATTTATTTTATATTGTTCTGTAGGTATTGAACTGATTAATTTTTTATCGTAAGGTTTGCCAAACGTAGTACTACCTGGCATTGCTGAATTGAGTACGGTAATAAACTGTTGGTACCAGTTTAAGTTACTAGAATCATTCCATGCTATAATAGAATTTGCAAGATTGCTACCATTTGCATCAAACACATTATCAGTGGTAGATATTGCTGTTAATTTCAACAATCCGTTAGCTGGAATATTTCGTGTAGCATTGTAATTGATCAGCTGTGCAAGACGCAGAATACTGTCACGACGCTGTGCAGTTTCTAAGAAATTTTCGCGGGCATTTAAATCAACACGGAAACTTAAATTCTGTCCAAGATATGCTATTAAGTCAACTAGTGCAATAAACTCGCTTGATTCAATATAATCATTGAAATCTTCAGGGTATTTTTCACGTAGATATGAAATCATTGTTCTACGTAGAGTTTCAAAATCGTAGCTCTTAAAGTCAGAATTTTTAAAAGATTGGTATACCTTTTTCCAATCTTCGGCTACAAGTAATTTAGAATTTGTTGACGGAATCATATATTATCCAGTTATAGCATATTTATTTTAATAATAAACTGCGTAGTTTATTAGCCGGCCAAGCCAACACGTTTATCAAATGATAATATCATATTATCGCTAACATCTGAGTTTCTATAACTTAAAGTTAACTCAAGAAGAAACCCATAATCTTGTTCGACAATATTAATCAGAGTAGGCACTACTCGAGGATCTAAGTTTAATATTCTATCAATATCTGCCGCTATCTGTTGTTTTACTACAGGAGTTAATGGTTCGTAAATTAAATCCCATATGATAGAACCAAACTCAGGATTCATTACACGCTCGCCTTTACGTGTATTGAACTGATTGAGAATGTCTTGTTTTATTAATTCATAGTCGTAGAGCTTGACATTAGTAGTAGTTTCATCAACTGTACTAAATCCTTTATAAAATTGACTGCGTTGTTGAGTTGTTACGTTGTCAGAATTGGCGGGTGTAATAATAGTATTTTTGTAGGCCATGATAGTATTTATTTGGCTGGATAGGGGCCGGCTCTCCAACTCTCGCCACTGCCAGTTTTGATCGGATTTCCGTCCCTATCTTTCCATACTTGTGCCTCATCTGGTATTTTTAATACTTGTGTTCTAATATAGCTTACTTGATCTCTAACTTTGGCAGCTGCTTCAGCTTTGGTTATGTTTCCATCTTTGTTAAGATCGAGTCCTTTATTTTGTTCGTAGGCTTTTGAAGGACTCGAAAATAAAACATAATCATTAGGTTTGCCCACTGCGGCTGGCCAAAGAATAGCCATATAAAGATCTTCTAAAGTTACACTAGATAATTTTGCAATAGGACCTGCTTTAAAATATTTTAACACATAATCCATTTGTTGAACTCGTGTCATAGTTCTCAATTCATCTGTTGTTGTACCAAGACTTACCGCAGTTGGTCTAATAAACTGTATTAATCCAGTAGCGCCAATACTATTCTGTATCCCAGGATCCATTGTTCTTCCTGTTTCAAAGGCCATACAACATAGTAAATCAAGGTAAGAACATTTTAATTCTGTTGCAACAACTTTGACTTTTTTATAAAACTCAATATCCTTTGTCCAGTCAGTGGGCATATTGGCTCTATTATAATTTGGAGGATTAGGGTCTGCCGATGTGGCCGGTCCTTGATTCTGATAAGGATTAACTACACTACCAAAATTTGTCGGAGTCGGGTTAACCCCTGCTTCAGCATCTGTTTGCGGGCTTGCAAATTGAGCAGCATTTATACTCTCATGATGATCCCAAGGCTCGTGTGTAGGAACCCGCTTCATTATAGAAGTTAGGTCTTGATCTTTATAAAACTTGCCGTCGTCCCAGCCAACTTCTTTATTTCTGTTAGGTAATTTAAATTTAGGTAATGCTGTAGGAATTGCCGCAAAATTAGAAGCTGTAGCCTTAGTTGCACTTACTGGAGTTGGGCCATTCATGTGAATTTGACTTGCTTTTTCAATGTATTGCCCTGTAGCTTTTACATTAAAACTTGCACCAGATTGTTGGTACATGTCATAACCTGACTTAATATGCATTTCGTTAGTGGCAAAATTTAACATACTACTACCTGCATAGTTGTGAAAGTTTTGTGCCGCAGTTTGAAATATACCGGCTGCGGCACCTACATTTAAATTATTACCAACTGAATAGGTAGCATCAGTGTCTACGTTGTGATCAAGAGAACCAGAATAGGTAATATAACCGTTTTTACTAACCATTAGCGTATGATTGCCTACAACGTCAGTTTGCATATTCCCGCCAACTGACATGTTTAAATTCCTTCCTGCCTCAATATTAATATCTCTATCTGCACGAAAATTAAAATCTTGCTCTGTATGAATACTAACACTGTCAGCAGCATATATGTCTATCTTACCGTTACTAGTTAGTTCAATCCAGGCTGTACCTCCAGCATTAGCAATATAGATTAGATCGTGACTGTTATGTAATAAAATTTGATGCCCTGTTCGAGTGCGGATTCGCACTAATTCATTCTGCCCGTCTTTATCTCCGTCATCCATTACAAAAGTTGTGCCGCCTAATCTGCTAGTAGGCGCTGTTGCAACAGTAGAATATCCTACATAACTTTTTTTACTATTAGGATCAATAGGGCCAGGTGTTGATATTCCAAAAACTTTGCTCGGTATTTCTCTACGGGCACTACTTGATGTTATTCCACGAATAGTGTCTGTTAGCAAACCCTGTGCTAATAATCGATCAGCAAAAGGATGTATTGGTTTGTTAAAACTATCAGGACGAGGATTTGATAAATCTCTACCCTTCTTTAAAAATTCTGCAACAGGCAAATTTCTTGTTCCGTATTTTCTTTCTTGTTCTGCTGATATTGCAACATTCTGACTGGCAGCAATTCCGGGAACCATATGATTTTGAAATGTAGCGGGAATACAGCCGAGCCAATAACCGTCATTAGGTTCGCCGTCAATAAACATACAGATCACAGTTGTTCCAACATCTGGAGGTACAAACCACATGCCGTAACTTTTCTGTACGTCTTCAAAATTTGAAGAATTTGCACCTTCGTAAGCAACTGAACTGACTCCGTAAAAAGGCGTCATCTGTCTAACTATTACTGTTTCATTCTGAAGTGTAAGTGAACCGCTAACTGATTTAGCCAGTACAACTTCTAAACTGCCCATACGAGCAGGATCGAGGTAATTAGTTACTACTCCCAACCAAGGACCGGGATGAGGTAATTTTGATTTTCTTCTTTTAAATTCTGACATTCTGTTAAGCCTGTTCTATCGGTGGTAAACCTAATCTTCTTCTTACAATAGGATCAGTGCCTTTATATGGAGGAGCATTAGGATCTCCTAATTTTTGTAATGATTGATTCATTAATTTATCTAAAGGAGACCCTACTGAGTTAGATAAACTGCCAAACTGAGATGTAACATTTTTTCCTAAATTTTCTATCTGTGTTAGATTAGATCCAGGGTTACCAAACGCCTGCTGGATACCACTGAACGCACCTTCTACGGATCCTGCTCCTGATAAACTAGCAGCAGATTTATATCCTATACCGCCTAACGGATTTTGTAAACCTGCTGCAACATCATTTGCTGAAGCAGATCTCGGAATTAGATTATTCATCTGTTCTTGTAGTGACGAGAATTTTCCAGATAACGAGTCAGTAGTGCCAAGGCCTAGAGCAGATAACGATGCTAGATTCCCAGAGCCAGGTAACGGTTTTGCCCCAGGCATTGGTGCTATACCTAGTCTAGCACGGATATAAGGATCTGTAGGATCTGCTTTGCCAAGAGCTTTAATTTGCTCAGGGGAAAGTCCTGCATAGGGATCGCCGTTTGCTAGTTTTTGTGCTGAAGCTGAAAGTCCTTGAACATTTATTCCAAATAAACTAGCGTTTCTTAATGCTTGATCAACTGGAATACCTTTTGCTGTAGCATCGGCAATTACGGCACTTCGTTGTGCAGGAGTAAGCTCTGACGAAAAACTTCTTGCCGGAGTTGCCGCATAAGGAGCTTTTTGTTTAGGGGGAACTGCTGGTAGATTTTTCAATGTATCTACTGCCAAACTACCCATGATAATTCCCTGCTCCTTAATTGCTTTTAGATTAACGTTTTGAGGAACTTCTTCAGCAATTGCTTTCATCTGAGGTGCAACTTTGCTGTCAAGTTCGCCTTTAAGTCCAACTAGTTGTTGTGGGTCAATTCCTAATTTTGCGTATATTGCAGCTGGATTTGCTGTATGTCCGGGTAGATTAACTCCGAATAAATCAGCGTTCCTCAATGCTTGTTCTGGGGAAATACCTTTTGATTTTGCATCTGCTATAACGGCTTCACGTTGACCTGCTGTTAAATTTGCGCCGGGTGCTGAAGCTTTTGGTAATCCGTATGAGTTAACATTTCCAATTTTATCTTTTATTTCAGCACCTAATGCGTCAGCAGATGTTTTAAAATCTAGGGCAGATTGTCGAGGATTATCTAATATTCCAGAGGCTGCTGTTTGTAGGCTTCTCATATTCGGAGACGATTCTAAATTTAAATTTTGAGTAGCGTCCATTAATTTCCCTATGCCGCCCCCCATAGATGACCCTACAGATGAATTTAAAATATCGCCAGACGGGCCTGGTAATATTCCGTTGACTGTATCTCCAATTCTCCCCATAGCTGATGCCGATGCCGGTAATGCAAGTCCTAGACCTGCCAATGCGCCTGCATCTATTGATATTCCTTTGGCCAAAGGATTTATGCCAGAAAGACTATCCCCCACAGATAGTCCCAGTTTATCGCCTACTTGATTTAACACTGACATACCTGGGCCAAGTGCTCCGCTAGTTTTTTTCAGTATTCCTGAAAGATTTGCACCGTCTCCAGGTAATCCTGAAGTAGGTAGACCTCTTTGAATTAAACTGGTAAGTTGTACATCGTTTGGTTTTATACCAGATCGTGCCACATCTGGTGGCGCTGTGTCTATAACCTGTTGTTCACCTGGTTTATTTTCTTGTTCAAGTTTCTTAGTAGTTTCTTTCTGATTTGCATTATCAACTATCTGCCCAGGATATCTCAATAAGTCGAGTCTTTGTTTAAATGCACCGTCTTTAAATGAGCTACGGCATTTTATTACTTGGTATATTCCGCTAAATGAAACATTAGTTTTAGAAAATAGTATATCTCCTGTTACTGGATCAATATCAATAGGATTTCTAAAATTAAGTCTGATAATAACTGGACCGTTGTTTATATTTGCTTCTCCTGATATTGTGATTGCAGGATCTTTTAAAGAGGGTGTAAAATTTCCCATTCCTCCTGTAGTTAGAAAAAACGGATCTCCTAAAATTTCTAACTCCCCTTTAAGCAAATTAACACTTTCTAAAATAGATTTATGAGTATTATATGCTAGTTGATAATAAGGATTTGTCTGTACTACATTTCCTCTACCAGTTATCGAACTAGCCTCGTCATCACTAAAAGTTTGAGGTCTATCATTAGGATCTTTATTAGCCTCTGCGCCGCCTTCTGGTGCTGCTTTAACTTCTGGATCGTTTGATGCTCCGGCGGCTTTATCAGTACCGGACTGATCTGTATTTCCCATTTTAGGATTAGCTGCTTGATAAAATAAATTATTAAAATTTAATTTAAATCCTAACACGTCAATGTTATTTCCCGTGTATAGATAGTTGTATTCTCTTTTTACATAAGTTTGTAATTTTTTAGCATCAAATGTGCTGTATTGCTGTCCAGGTATTCTTGAAAAATGTACTTTATAAGGTACTACCAAATATTGATATTTGAATCTCTGCATATTAAATGTAGTATCCATTTCAGTAGGAACAGAATGAATCATTACTTGAAAATAATCGATCATTCCATCACCTGCTTTGGCTTTTTCTATATCAACTAAAATATTTTCCCAGTACAAACTATCTCTAATTACTGTTTCAATAATTTCGTGTATATTAGAACCTTTGGCAAACTGTATTTGCCCCTTATATGGATCATAACGTCTATTAATATCGCCGGCTACCTCTGTTGCAGAAACTCTGCCTCGTGCTTCTCTTATCATTTCATTCTGTGCTTCACTATTTGCAGACGACGAAGCTTTTGGTGTCTTAGATCCTAGAGAGGTAGTTCCTGGCGCTTCTTCAATTGGTGGAAATTTATACACAACATTTGATCTTAAACTATTGTTTATACGTGCTTTTGCAATGCTGTTTTCAGGAGCATCTTTAGAAATATCTATGCCTTTACCAGCCTGGGGTATGGTGGGAAAGTATATTTCATAGGTATCAACTACTTTAGCAGTTTCTCTTGTTTTTTCTTTTACACTTCTTTCAAGCACACTAAAATTTAACGCATCAAAAAAACTTTCAAATACTTCTTTTACAGTTTCGCCGTAGAATGAAATATCTGTATAAATTTGTCCGGGATTAGAAAATCCAAATTCGTTATATGGTATAGCTTTGCAACGGTATCTAGTTCCGTTCTCAGATACATCCATTTCTACACTGGTTATTTTAAGAGGATAATAACGTGTTGCATCAATAATTTCTGCTTCTGCAACAGGTTGTTTATTTTTATCAGGGTATCCTAAAAAATCTATTTTTAACAAAAAACAGGCATTTAAATATCCTGTCCACCCTGCTGCTAGAGATGATACGTGCAGGGCTTCTATAAAACCATTAATGCTCAACGGTTCAAAAATTTCAAAAGAAATTCCAGTTGCTAAGGAAAGTCCTGTTTTTTCGTTTGGTGCTACTACTGCATCAATATCAACTCCGTCAATGAACATGTCAAATCGACCAGGGCTTACTTTATTAAATTCTTCTACAACATTTTCATATGTTGTAGACGTTGTACCTGTTTTAAATGTTTGGGTAGTACTAGTTAATTTTCTTCCTGCTCTTTCATTTACCGTAGTTGTTTCGTAGACGTCAGATATAATACTTTCGACCTTAGTAGATATTGCACCGGGCCCTTTGCCTTTTGAAGCTGCAATAACATATTTTAATTTTGAATCTCTATATCGGGCAGGATTTTTTAAATCGTCTGGTGTTAATGCTGCTAGTGTAAAATTATATGTGTTAGATCTATAACCGTTTAAAATATTAAGATTTTCGCCAGGAATTTTTTTAGGTACAGTAGCTTTATTTTCGTTTAGCATTCCTTGCGATTCGTTAGATTGAGGAGTGTCATTCGTAGTAGTTTTTCCGTAAGCGCCTGCAGCCTGCGAAGCATACGGAGATTTAACAACTGCGGTGTTGGCGTCTTGCATTATTATAATCCTAGAGCAGAAGTTATTGTACTAAGTTTTGGTAAGTATATTTTTTGTCCTGCTACTAAATCGTATACAGGATCTCTAATAACATTTTTATTTCTCACAGCAAATACCCACCATAAGTTTACATCATTGTATAAATCATAGGCTAGTAAATCAGGACGATGTGTGTATTGTTGTGTAACAGTAAAAAGAATATCGTCTAATTGATTGGGAATATCTCGTAATTTTAAAGTTTCGAGATAAGCACCATTGTTAATAGTGGTGTAATATGGGCTAGTTTTAGAGTACATTTTATAAGTATCCTTGTCCTTTTAAGCTACCAGATCTCCAACCTTGGACTGAAAAATCTTGCATTTCTTGTCTGCTATACATTATTGCTAGCCCTAATGTAATAGTAGAAATTGTTGGTACTAATGTAGTTTTATAAGCGGGTACTTGTATATAATCTACACTGTCTGGCAAATCAAATTTAACACTGGTAATGGCTACAGGCACGTTGCTTAACATATAATCACCGAATGCATCTAGTCTACAAACAGGAGGAGGAGAACCAGCATTAGGTTCACTTCCCCAACGCATTTTTGTTAGAGATCTTAGAAGGTGAATTACTGCACAATAAATTGCTCCTTCTTTTTCGTTTTGCACTGTAAACTTGCCAGAGATAGTGATGTTTCCAACACTGCTATTTTTATAAAAATTTTGTGTAAAATTACTATGTACTGGATTCACTGCGGTATAGTTAGCTGCACTTTCATAACTGATTTGGGGAGTATACGGAAACATTATTCCACCTAGCTCTCTTAGCAGTGGGAAGCCTATCTTGTCAGTTGTTGGTCCTTCAAGGTATGTTGTTGGCACTCGGAGAAATACTCTTAGATCTTTTGCTCCGGCCCAGGCCGCAGATGCCGGTGTTTTATTTGTAGAATCTGCACCTTTTGGAATATTGGGAGGAAGTCTGGTGGCTTTTTTATCATCAGCACTAGACCCTGTAATGGCTGATAAAACACTGTTATTAGTCTGTTGAATTGTTGGTGCGGCGCCGTTGGCTTCAGGCTGTGCTGTAGAAGGATCAGGTACTCTAGTAGGGTCTTCATATTTTTGAGCTGTTTCAGCATCTTTAGACGAAGGCACAGTTGGTTGATTATTGTATTCAGCCAACTGTTTCTCACCTTCTGCTTTCTTAGCTTCGTTGTCTTTTATGTTTTGTCGATTAAAATCAAGACTCTCCTGCCACTTTGCGGCGGCAGCTGTATCGCCGGCGGCAGTTGCTTCTGCTAGTTTTCGTTCTGCTTTTAAGACACCAAATTTAGAAGTTTCAATCGCATTGCCGTATCCCTCAACATCATTTTTGAGACTTGCTGCTTCATCAGATCTTAATGCCATAGTTGTTTCCTTATAGCTTATTTAACCAATAAATAAACCACAGTTTTTAATGGTTGACAACAGTGTTGTGAAAATGTTACACTACTCAAAAGGAGACCGTATCAAATATGGCCACAGTAATAGCCCCCACTGGACGCAAAGTCCGGTATTTAAATAACAGAGATTTACTCTCAGAAATACACAAAAGCAAAAACACATTCAGCGTGTTTACCAAACCCGAATACGGGCAACATGATATTATTCTAACTAATTTAGATAAGATTAATATTAGAACAGTTGCCGAAGCTAAACGGATTCGAGCAAAAAGACTAGGATTAATTGCATTTAACAAAGCAAGACTAGAGGGTGATAAGAAAATCAAACTAGCAGAAGTTACACCAGATTACAAAACTATACAAAAAATAGATCTAGTGTTTCGAATTATGACATTTGATCATATACCCCTAGCGCCTGGTCGTAAAAAAACTACCAAGACCACAGCAGATAGTCATGACAAAGTAAATTTTCCCCCGTTTCAACACTGGAAGTTTGACGACACTGATCAGCTTATTTGTGTTGGTAAAAGTCATTGGAAGGGCGATTTAGTTACTGGGCACTTTAACAAAGATCACGGACGTATTACTGAAAATCTTGGAAAGATGTTTATCAAACTTTCAGAAAGATATGCTCAACGATCAAACTGGCGTGGTTATACTTACAACGATGAAATGCGTGGGCAGGCTATTCTACAACTAAGTCAAATTGGTCTACAGTTTGATGAATCAAAATCAGAAAATCCCTTTGCTTACTATACAGCCGCAGTTACTAATTCATTTACTCGAGTCCTTAACATTGAAAAGAAGATGCAAAATATTCGAGATGACATGTTAGAGTCTCACGGACTTACTCCAAGTATGACTAGACAGAGCCGAGATGAATTTGCCGAAGAGACAGCACGTCAAGCCGAACTATACAAAAACTTTAAATTGCCGAAATCAGAAGAACCGGACGTCGAAGAAGAGGACGAGGCTTGATCTGTATACTGTATTTTGCTATACTGTTCAAGTAGGAGACTCTAATTAATGCCCTTGTTTAAAAAAGTTGCATGTTTCACAGACATACATTTCGGATTAAAATCAAATAGTGCTACGCATAATCAAGATTGCGAAGATTTTGTAGATTGGTTTATTGAAGAAGCCAAGAAGGAACAGTGTGATACCTGTATATTTCTTGGCGACTGGCACCATAATCGAAATACTATCAATCTAACTACCTTAGATTCCAGTCTAAGGTGTTTGGAAAAACTTGGTGCGGCTTTTGATCAATTCTTTTGGTTTCCAGGTAATCACGATTTATTCTATAAGGACAAGCGTGACGTTCATTCCAGTGCCTTTGGTCGGCACGTTCCAGGAGTTACGGTTGTAGACCGTGTTACAACTCTTGATGACGTTACCCTAGTCCCGTGGTTAGTAGGTGATGAATGGAAGACTATGAAAGATTTGAAGTCACGATATGTATTCGGACACTTTGAATTGCCTAGCTTTTATATGAACGCCATGGTACAGATGCCAGATCATGGTGAGTTACAGCGTAGTGACCTAACTAGTCCAGAATATGTATTCTCAGGACACTTTCATAAACGTCAGCATAAAGGTAATGTAGTGTACATTGGTAATACTTTTCCGCATAACTTTGCAGACACTTGGGATGATGATCGCGGAATGATGTTCATGGAGTGGGGCGGTGTTCCTCAATATCGCAATTGGCCTGACGCTCCCAAGTTTAGAAGTCTAAAACTCAGTAGATTGATTGAAGAAAAAGATACATTGATGAAAAGTAAGATGTATCTAAAAGTTAATCTTGATATCGATATCAGTTTTGAAGAAGCTAACTTTATCAAAGAAACTTTTGTTAAAGAGCATGACGTTAGAGAAATCAGTCTTATTCAAGACAAAGACAACGTGGACATACTTGTTGAAGATCAAACTGATGCAAAGTTTGAAAGTGTAGATCAAATCGTAACTGAACAACTGGTAAACATTGAATCAGATACTTTTGACAAATCAACGTTACTTGAAATTTATAATAATCTATAATATGTCGTTTCTAATTAAAAATATAACTGTTAAAAACTTTCTAAGTGTTGGAAATCAAACACAGGCAGTAACCTTTGACAAAGAACACCTTACTTTAGTACTAGGTGAGAATATCGATCTAGGCGGTGACGACAGCGGAAGCCGTAACGGTACAGGTAAAACTACAATTATCAATGCCCTAAGCTATGCACTATACGGGCAAGCACTGACAAATATTAGAAAAGAAAATCTAATTAACAAAACCAATGCTAAACATCTGCTAGTAACAGTAGAATTTGAAGTTAACGGACAATCATTTAGAATTGAACGGGGACGCAAGCCTAATTTGCTAAGACTATTTGTTAATAACCAAGAACAAAAAGCCAAAGATGAAGACGAAAGTCAAGGTGATAGTAGAGAAACACAGAAAACTATCGAAGAATTATTAGGCATGAGCCATACGATGTTCAAGCATCTAGTGGCTTTGAACACCTATACTGAGCCGTTCCTTTCAATGAAGGCTGCTGATCAGCGTGAAGTAATTGAACAACTACTAGGCATTACGCTATTAAGTGAAAAAGCTGAAAAATTAAAAGCCGAAATTAAATCTACTAAAGATTCAATACAATCAGAAACATATAAAATTGATGGTATAAAGACTGCAAATGAAAATGTACAACGTAGTATTGATAGCCTTGGAATCAAGAGTTCTGCGTGGGAAAATAAGAAAAACGACGACTTAGAAAAGCTAGGTAAAGCAATTTTACAGCTAGAAAGTGTTGATATTGATGCAGAATTACAGGCTCATATTGATTTAAAAGCATGGACTGAGAACAATAAAAAGATCAATGACTTAAACAAACAGCGAGCTACCTTAGAGACTGCAAATAACCAAGCGTCAAAGACTGTAGCTAAGTATGTAAAAGAGTTAGAAAGTCTGTCGCATAAGAAGTGTCATGCTTGTGAACAAGAGTTACACGACCATAAGCACGAAGAAATGACTGCAACAACGCGGGCAAGCCTTGAGGACGCACAACAATATGCAACTAAAGTACTAAATGACTGGAATAAGGTTAAAGAAGAACTTGATGCTATTGGTGTTTTAGCTAGACCGCCTATGACGTTCTACGAAACAGAAGCCGAAGCACTAGGTCATAAGAATAATCTAGCCAGTTTAGAAAATAGCCTACAGCAAAAGTTTGACGAAGTTAATCCTTACGAAGAACAGATTGTTGAGCTAAACAACACTGCTATACAGGCAATTGACTGGACTTCAGTTAATAATTTAACAAAACTCAAGGACCATCAAGAGTTCTTATTGAAATTATTAACATCTAAAGATAGTTTTATCCGTAAAAAGATTATAGATCAGAACCTTAGCTATCTAAACAAGCGTCTAAGTTACTATATTACCAAGATGGGATTACCTCATCAGGTAATTTTCTTAAATGATTTGAATGTTGAGATTACACAACTCGGGCAAGACTTGGATTTTGATAATCTAAGTCGTGGAGAACGTAATAGATTGATACTGAGTCTAAGCTGGGCTTTCCGTGATGTATGGGAAAACTTATATCAAAACATCAACTTATTGTTTATTGACGAGCTAATTGATGCAGGTATGGACTCTGCTGGTGTCGAAGCTGGACTTGCAATCCTAAAAAAGATGGCACGTGAACGCAATAAGAATATATACTTGATCTCGCACAAAGACGAACTAATAAGTCGCGTGAATAATGTATTGAAAGTTATAAAAGAAAACGGTTTTACCAGTTATTCAAATAATGCAGACTACGTTGAGGCATAATGCTAAACAACTATAATAAGATTTACGAAGAAATGTTGGCAGCTTTTGCCGAACTTCACAACGGACACATACACTTAAAAGAAAGAACCAGTAATACTTCTGCTCTAGAAGTCAAGAAAGCTCTGCAAAAAATCAAAGCCACTACTATGGCTTTGAGAAATGAAGTTCTTGTTGTTCAAAGACAGTACAATGTTGAGAGAGAAAACAAGAGAGTAGAGTACAAAGAACAGATGCGTAGTGAAAAAGAGCGAGAAGCTCAACGAAAAAAATTAAAAAGGATTAAAAATGACAACCCAGGCAGATTTGGCCGCAGCATATGATGCTTACATGGCAGAAAATACAAAGTTTGAAAGCGGTAACTCAGCCGCAGGTACCCGTGCCCGTAAGGCATTGGCCGACTTAGGCAAAGCAGTAAAAGCTCGTCGTAATGAAATTACAGCCGAGAAGAATGCTCGCAAGGAAGCCAAGGCAACAAAATAATCAATGACTTGGTACCATAATGGTTCTATAGTTACAGAACTGCCTGAAGATTGCGTGGGATTTGTTTATCTTATCTCATGTAATACCTCGGGCAGGATGTATATTGGTAAAAAACTAGCAAAGTTTAGTAAAACGACCTACAAAACTGTAAAGTTGAAGAACGGCACAAAGAAGAAAAAGAAGATCAGAAGTAAAATAGACAGCGACTGGCAAGACTATTATGGCTCAAATATAGAATTAAACAAAGACGTTGAGCTACATGGCAAAGAAAATTTCACAAGAGAAATATTACATTACTGTAAAAGCAAAGCAGAAACATCGTACATTGAGGCCCGCGAACAATTCGACCGCAAAGTATTAGAATCAAACGAATATTATAACGGACAGATTTCAGTCCGTGTACATGGCTCCCACATTATAAACAAAATTTAGGCTCACAAGCGGAAAAAGCTCGCACCTGCTAACTTCGGGTGCCCGGATACCTGGATCTAGGATCACAGGGATGGAAATCTCTCGCCGCAAAGAGTACTCAACCAGTATCCTTAACAGGACCACGATAGCAAAAAGCCTGCTGTTTGGTTGTTTGAATAGAGTAAAAATAGGCAAAAGGAGGGGAAAAAGCCCCAGACATGCAAGTATGTTAGCGTATATTTGTTTGTTGCCGTCATATAAAGACGCTGCTCGTGGTACAGGATGACCGCCACTGTAATGCAGTAACGCTAGGTGATAAATGTTCGACTCGGATAATTTTTCATTTTTTGCCCGCCCTGGGCAAAGTGTGACTGAACGATCTGGATAATATTACATCATCTACGATGATTAAAAATGTTTCGAGTGTTAGCGAAGAAACAAATGAGCGTAGCTCATTTATAAATACAAGACTGTTATCAGGAATTACTCTAAATGAAAATACAAGAACTAGTAGAACAACAGCAGCTAAATGAACTAGATGTCGGGCAAGGCATCGGCAAAGCGGTTGGCGGAGTGGCCAAAGGCATAGGAGCTGTTGCAGGTGGTATTGCAGGTATTCCCGGTGCAGTAAAGAAAGGATATCAAGCAGGTAAAGCCGCAGTGGGCGGTAATGATACAACACAACCTGCAACTGGAACAGCACCTTCGGGTGCTGCTCAGTTTTCTTCTCCAAGTTCAAATCCTGTAACTATTAGAAGTCAAATTCGTCAACATCAAGCTGCGATTAGTCAGTTACAACAACAGTTATCAGCACCGGCTGATGATGAAGAAGATACTACAGAACCAGCACCAAGTACATCTAATTCCAATGTTAGACCATTTGTAAGAACAACTCAGCCAAGTAGCACGGCTCAACCGTTACAATCTACAGATCAAACAGCACAAGCTCCTGCAGATACTGTACCGCAAAGTCCAGAAGAAAAAAGAAAAGCAGATCTAGCCGCGGCTGCAGATGTTGCACAGCAAGACATGGCAGCAAATCCTGTACCGACTCAACAAACAACAACAGTTGCACCTCAGACACCAGAAGAAATTAGAAAAGCCAAACAGGCCGCAGCCGCACAGGCCGCACAAGATCAAATGGGTCCTCCAGGACAGCCAGTTGCTCAACCTACAACAGCACCTGCTCCAACTGGATTAGGCGCAGCAGGCAATATTCGTCCTGGTTCTCCTCAACTTGATCCTAAAGCACAACAGGCTGCAACCAAAGCTAGATTACAAATGCAACGTGCTGGCGGTGTAAGTACTGCTACAAAAACTGGAACTGGATTCAAACAATCTCGAGTCGGAGTACCTGTACAGAAGATGATAGGTTCTAACCCAGACGGGTCTCCTAAGTTTGCCACAGTGCGTGAAAGCACAGAACTATACAGTCGCTTCTTAGGGCGTGTTCTTTAAAAGAACGGCATTTGTATTTTCTTAGTAGTATCGAGATTGTCTTTAATAATCTCGCTAATAATTTCAATATCTTCTATACTTAGGTCAAACGATTCTGAGAATGACAAACTTCCTCGCATGTACCAGCACAGTTTGTACAGTTGATTTTTTAAGGCTTTTGTCTGCTTTTCCATTTTTTCACTTAGCTCTTGAATTTCTTCAAGGTTAAGCGACAAAAGCCTTAGGCGAAAAAATTTGATGGATCAAATTGTATAGGTACACTAATTTGATCCTCAGTTACTCCGGCTTCTCGCATTTCGTCCGTAGTATCAATTACCATCGGCTTAGCAGTGTTATTCTCACGTAGAGTCTCTATATGATTTTTAATTTTGTCAAAAATTTCTTTGTCAGTATTAGTTAAGAATTCGTTGATAAATTTAGGATCGCTAGTAGCTCCTTGACTACTTTCAATATGATATACACTGTCATTGATAATACCAATAGTAAGTTGATTTAACTTAGCAAAACTTTCTTTAAATGCTTTAATTTTGTCTTCTTCGCTGACAGACTCGTCGTTAACTAATTGAATAATTTTTTGAGTTTCAAATGTCTGTAAGGCACTACTAGTCATAGTTTTATAATTGATAGGACGTACATACACAGTCAAATCTTCATTAATAGGAACTTCTTCAGTCCATGTAATTTGAGTCTGTAGTTGATCTAGTAATCTACGAAGATCAACTTGATACTCGCTGTTGAACTCTGCTATATTAATAGGAACAGTCATGTACTCGCCGTAGGTAGCAATACGGATTGCTATCAATATTACATCAAGATCTAAATTTGGACACTGCCAAGCGTTCTTAATATTTGGCATACAGTTTTGAATAACATCGACTACTGCCTGACCATTCATGAGAGCATCGGGAATTTTAAGAGCTAATTCGTCTTTAGCTGTCATTGAGTAAACAGGAAATTCTCCGCTTTCTGGTAAAACTAAACTTCCTTCAGGCCAAAAGTTTCCCCCGCTGGGTAAACGAATATAGATTTTAGGTTGGCGCATCATGCCCATTAAGGGATTTACTGCTGGTTGTTGCTGTGGAACCATGTTTTAACTCTCCGATAAATAACTTTGTAAAACTCTGCGTAGTATTTATATACGCACAGAACCCTGGAAAATAACAATGGCAGAAGTAACTGGACGAATAGGCGACGCAGACGTTGCCCTAGATAACGCAGCAACAGAGACTACTCTCCGAGCTCTTCTCATGGCCACTACTGGTTCAAAAGCTGAATATAAAAAGCTAATGGCCATGGCTAGCAAAACACTTGATCCAAAAAAAGTTGATGCCGCCAATCAATCGTTGAGTCAAAATTCAGCAGTTATGGCTAAAGCATCTGTAGCTGGAAAAGTACTAGGTAGTGCTTTTAGTATATTAGGTTCAGTGTTAGGTGATATTACTGCTAGTGCATTTAAAACTGTTGGTAATTTAACAGATTTTGCCAAAGAGTTATTCAATGGTACAGCAACAGTAAGCGGAATTTTTGCTGCATTTAAAGATTTGCCGTTTGGGCTAGGACTAGTTGCCGGACTGTTTGAAACATTGGCAAAAATAACTGAAGAAAATTTAAACGCCTTCAGGCAACTATCAAAAGTAGGAGTTAACCTTGGCGGCGATCTAAATCAAATTAGGGTAGTAGCAAGCTCTGTAGGTTTATCAATGCAAGAATATGGAGAAGTTATTGCTGCCAATTCTGAGACACTATCTTTACTAGGAAAAAATGCAGATGAAGGCGCTGCTGCATTTGTAAAAATTAATAAAGGACTTACTACAGGTAATCTAGCAAATCAGTTATTAAGTCTTGGTTACGGATTTAGAGATATCAATGAACTCACTGCTAGTTATATCAAAATCAACGGCGGCTTAACTGCATCGCAGTTAAAGAATACTAATCAAGTACAGCAGTCAGTTATTAACTACGGTAAAGAATTAGATGTGTTGGCACGATTAACTGGAAAAAGTCGAGAGGCCCTGCAAAAGCAACAAGAAGAACAGGCTGCTGATTTAAACTTCCAATCATATCTTAATGGACTAGATGAAAATGAAAGAGAAAAAGCTAATGCTGCATTACAACTGGCAATGCAGAGTGGGGGCAAAGGCGCTGCTGACGCACTTAAATCTAAACTGATGGGACTACCTCCACTTACTGAAGAAGCTCAAATGTATGTTGCAACCATGCAGGCTGGCGGTAAAAGTGTAGATGATTTTGCTGCAATAGTTAAAAATGGCAAAACTCTACAACAGAGTCAGAATCAATTAGACAAAGCCTTCAGTCAAGCAGTTGCTGGAAATATTAAAGACTTGAAACAATTTGAAACAGTTCTACGAGCTGGAGGAATGACTGGAGATAAATTTTCTTCTACTCTGCAAGGTGTCCAAGCCGCAACAACTTCTTACATGCAACGAGGTATGACTGAAGAAGCTGCAATTCAACGAGCTTTAAATGATGCAAGGAAAAAACAAATTGCACAAGAAAAGTCGGGTGCAGCACAAGCAGCTGAATCTGAAAGAGCATTGAAAGCTTTGAGTTCAGAGCTTATTGGAGCTATGTTGCCTGTGTTCCAGGCGTTAACTCCTCTAGTACAAGATCTAGCACAAAAATTTATGGGCTTTGCTAGTAAGAATATGCCAATGATAACTGATGTTCTTACTAAATTTGTAACGGCTGTGGCAGACTTTCTTAAAGATTTATTTTCTCCTGGCGGCGTAGATCGCACCATGAAAAAAATAGAAGGTTGGATTGAATTGTTAGTTGGTAAAGTAATGGATATGATTTTAAAGAAGTTAAATCCGTTTCACGTTGATCTAACACCAGATCAACAAAGAGCTAGTGAACAGATGCGACAAAACCAAGAGAGTGGACTAACTGAAACTCCTGGGTTAGGGGCTTATGCCAGCGGTGGTATTACTAATAAACCGTCAATTTTTGGAGATGCGGGTTGGGAAGCAGCAGTTCCGTTACCAGATGGTAGAACTATCCCTGTAACTTTAAAAATGCCAGACCAACCAACCAATGTAGGTATGTCCAGTGTATCTAATAATACAGACTCTAAAGATCTGTTAGACGAGCTACAACTGTTAAATAAGAACATAGCAACACTGATTACACATTCTAAAGCTAATGTAGATCTTGGACGAAGTAACCTTGATGCTCTTAAAGGATTGAACGGCAACCTGTTCGCATAAACTATGTCTTGGAAAAAATACTTTACACCTGTTAATACATCTGGATCCCTAAGTCCGTTGAGCGGATCTGACTACAAACCTACAGGTAGCAAACTAAATTACAGCAGTTACTTGCCAGATGTTTATTCTGGATTTCCAAATCGTGTTGATCGTTATAATCAGTACGATACTATGGACACAGACAGCGAAGTTAATGCTGCCTTAGATATTCTAGCAGAGTTTTGTACACAGCTAAACGAAGAAAACTCTACACCTTTTCAAATCTTTTTCAAAGATCAAGCTACTCCGACTGAAGTTAAAATTATTAAAAAATATCTACAGCAGTGGACTAGATTAAACAAATTTCAAAAACGTATCTTCAAAATTGTTCGCAATGCGTTCAAGTACGGAGATGCGTTCTTTATTAGAGATCCAGAAACTAATGCTTGGTTCTACGTTGATGCAAATAAAGTTGATAAAATTATTGTCAACGAGTCAGAAGGCAAGAAACCTGAGCAGTATGTTATCCGTGATTTGAATATAAACTTTGCTAACTTGTCTGCTACGCAGATTAGTCCTAACAGTACTAATGCACCTATTCCTAGTGCTTACTCCGGACAGAGTGGCGGCTCACGTGCTATGACAGGCAGTTATCCTACAAACGTAGGAACACGTTTTCAAATGAATCAAAACCAGTGGGCAATCAATGCTGAACACGTAATTCATTTGTCAATGAGCGAAGGGCTAGACAACAATTATCCTTTTGGAAACAGTCTTTTAGAGTCAATTTTCAAAGTCTACAAGCAGAAAGAATTGCTAGAAGATGCTATCATTATCTATCGTGTACAACGTGCTCCTGAGCGTAGAGTGTTCTATATTGACGTAGGAAACATGCCTAGTCATTTGGCAATGAGCTTTGTAGAACGTGTTAAAAACGAAGTAAATCAACGCCGTATCCCTAGTGTTACTGGTGGCGGACAGAGTGTAGTTGACAGCAGTTATAATCCGTTGAGTATCAATGAAGATTATTTTTTCCCGCAGACTTCAGAAGGTCGCGGATCAAAAGTTGAAATTTTACCCGGCGGAACTAACCTAGGAGAAATTGATGATCTTAGATATTTCACTAATAAACTTTTTAGAGCCCTTCGTATACCTAGCTCTTATCTGCCTACTGGCCCGGATGATGGAGGTAGTTCTTTCAATGATGGACGAGTAGGCACTGCTTACATTCAAGAACTGCGTTTTAACAAATACTGTGAACGTTTACAGAGTCTGTTAAACGAATCATTTGACTTGGAATTTAAAACTTACCTAATGAAAAAAGGTATAAACTTTGATCCAAACGTATTTGAATTACAGTTTAATCCTCCGCAGAATTTTGCTAGCTATCGTCAAACTGAAATGGACACAGCACGGATCACGGGCTTCACACAGATGATTGCCATTCCTCAAATCAGTAAACGTTTTGCCCTTAAACGCTTCTTAGGATTGACCGCAGAAGAGATGGCAGAGAACGAAGATCTCTGGAAAGAAGAAAACGGTTTGGACAAGAAAGCAGTTAGTGCCAGTGCTGAACTGCGTGGTGCAGGAGTTACATCAGGCGGCATGGAAGCTGATATGACTGGACTTGATCAAGCTGGGGAATTACCTCCAGAAGGTGCCGACCCTGCTGCTACTGCTGCAAATCAACCTGCTGGACAAACACCGGCTCCTCCACCGCCTGCTTAAGATAAATATTCGTATGCTATTAAACGAATTCATTTATTTCAACAGCACTAACGCCGATCTAAAGGATGACGAGCGATATAATCCTTTAGAAGATACTAGTGTAATCACAGCTAAGGATCTACGTAAGACTAGATTAACGCTAGATATGATTAATAATCTACGTAAAGCAGGCGATGCTAGAGAAAAAGAGCAGAAAGAGCATCTTGATTTTGTTAAAATCATGTATGCAACACCTGCAGAAGCTCCTGCTTAAAATAGCATAAGTTAATTTTTGCAGACGTTTTATAAATATTTCTGCAAAACAAATCAAAAGTGATTTAAAAAATCATGCCTCTCTGTCAGAAACGACTCGTTTTTGGCCTATTTCACATAACTAATTTAACTTGGCTGTAAATACATCGACAGCCTTGCCGCATCTAATTAAGGAGAAAACCGCAATGTCTAACAAGTTTGAACAACTATTAGATTATCTTGTCAACGAAGAAATGGATAAGGCCAATGAATTATTCCATGAAATCGTTGTAGAGAAGTCTAGAGAAATTTACGAAAATATGATCGCTGAAGAAGCGGACGAAGATGAATTAACCAAAGAAGCCCAACAAGACGACATGGACGAATCCATGGCCGAACCTGTTGAAGAAGAAACCACACTAGAAATTGGTGGGGATCAAGCTGATGGCCTACCAACTGATACTATGGATCCAATGTCTATGGGCATGGACGATTCAGAAGATGAAGAGCCAGGTATGGACGGCGACCTAGGTGGTATGGGTGGCGGAAGTTTAGAAGATAAAGTATTCGATCTAGAAGCTGAATTTGAAAAACTACAAGCTGACTTTGCTGCTCTTAAGGGCGACGAAAAGAGTGAGCCAGAGCACAGCGACGGTGAAGCTGATCCAGAATTTGGACCTTCAGACGACGATGAAGGCGGCGACGAAGACGGCGAAGACGGCGACGAAGAAAAAGAAAACATGTACAGCGAACGTATGCTTACCCGTGAATATGTTGAGAAAGTCGGCAACGATTGGGACAACAAAAGTTCAATGAGAACACCAGGTCCAGTAGGTTCTGGCTCAGGTGACAAAGCTGGACAGACATCTGTTGATGGTAAAAGAAGTGTAGTTAGCTCTGCTAGCGGACGTCCTACAACCAAAGCCTCTGCACACAATATTCTACAAGGTGGAGTAGGTGAAGGCAACAATACAGGAACAAGTCCAAATGGTAAAACAGGTGGTCTAGTTGGTAATGTCAAAGGTGAATTTACCAATGGCGGTACACACAATGTTAACAATGTTAAGTCCGGTGTTAAAACACTAAAAGGACAAACAGGTTGGCCTAACAACAACAAATCAGCTGGTCCAGTAGGTTCTGGGTCAGGGGACAAAGCAGGACAGACATCTGTAACAGGTACCAAGTCTATCCTAGACAAAGCCCAATAATTGAGAATTTGAGATGCTATATCTTAGAGAACATTTAAGTTTTGATCAAGCAGGAGTCGTATTAGAGTCCGATGACAAGGATGGCAAGAACCTTTATCTAAAAGGTATTGCCATCCAAGGCGGTATTCGCAATGCTAATCAACGGGTTTACCCAGTTGACGAGATTGAGCGAGCTGTAAAAACTCTAAATGATCAAATACAAGAAGGCTATAGCGTTCTCGGAGAAGTAGATCATCCTGATGATCTAAAAGTAAATTTAGACCGTGTGTCCCATATGATTACTCAAATGTGGATGGAAGGTCCAAATGGTTATGGAAAGATGAAAATCCTTCCTACTCCGATGGGCAACTTAATTAGAACAATGCTCGAAAGCGGTGTAAAACTTGGCGTAAGTTCACGTGGCAGCGGTAACGTTAGCGACATGAGTGGCCATGTATCTGATTTTGAGATTATCACTGTTGATATAGTTGCACAACCTAGTGCGCCAGGAGCTTATCCTACACCGGTCTATGAACACCTGATGAACAGTCGTGGTGGCAATAGAGCAGTAAGGGTGGCACACGAGGTAAAAGAAGATCCTAAAGCCCAGAAGCATCTCCGTGAGGCGATGCTTAACATAATAAATGGTTTAAAAACCTAAGGAGACAAGCGATGTTGGACGCATTCAAGAAGCTGGTCGAAAGTGGCATGATGTCAGAGGACGTAAAGTCTGAGATTGAAACTGCATTTAATCAGAAAATTCAAGAAAACCGCGATCTAGTCACCGCTGAACTACGTGAAGAGTTTGCCCAACGATACAGTCACGATAAGACTGTTATGGTTGAGGCACTTGACAAAATGATCAGCGAGAGATTGGTCGCAGAAATGGCTGAGCTTGCAGAAGATAAGAAATCTTTAATTGAAACTAAAGTAGCTTATCAACGCAAGATGAATGAAGATGCTAGTGTACTAGAATCTTTTATCATGAATCAGCTAGGTAAAGAACTTGTAGAATTCCAAAATGATCGTAGAAAAGTTAGCGAGAATTTTGAAAAACTAGAACAGTTCATTGTAACTGCACTAGCAAGAGAGATTAATGAATTTGCCGTTGACAAACGTGATCTAGCCGAAACGAAAGTTAAACTAGTACGTGAAGCAAAATCACAATTTGATGATCTTAAGAAACAATTCGTTACACGCAGTGCCGCAATTGTGAAAGAGACTGTAGAACAAAAATTAACATCAGAAATGAGACAACTCAAAGAAGATATCGATTCTGCACGTCAAAACGCATTCGGTCGCCGTTTATACGAAGCATTTGCACAAGAGTTTAGCACAAGCTATCTAAACGAAAAATCTGAAACAGCAAAACTGTTAAAGATTATTGAGAAGAAAGATGTTGAGCTAGCTGAAGCAAAATCTGTTGTTACTGAAAAAGCAAAATTAGTAGAATCTAAGGATCGCGAAATTCGCGTTGCTCAAGATGTTGCTAAACGCAAAGAAGTAATGGCAGAACTGTTAGCACCGTTAGGTGCTGAACAAAAGGGAATCATGAAAGAATTGCTAGAGTCTGTACAGACTGCAAAACTTAATGAATCGTTTGACAAATACCTACCAGCAGTTATGGAAGGCAACATCAAGAAAGTTACTAAGGCTCCTGCCAAAGAGATGATTACTGAAGGTGCAGAAATAACTGGAGATCGTGAAAATAAACAGCCACAGGTAGGCTTAGATAACATTTTAGATATCCGCAAATTAGCGGGTCTAAAATAATTTAATATTCAAGGAGAAGACATAAAATGTCACAACTATTAAATGAAAGATGGTCAGAGACCAAAGAAGCTCTGCTTGAAGGCCTATCAGGTAACCGCAAGTCTTCTATGAGCGTTTGCTTAGAGAATACACGCAAGTACTTGGCTGAAAGTGCAACTTCTGGAGCTACAAGCTCTGGTAATATCGCAACACTTAACCGTGTTATCCTTCCAGTAATTCGTCGTGTTATGCCGACAGTTATTGCTAACGAAATCGTTGGTGTTCAGCCAATGACAGGCCCAGTTGCCCAGATCCACACTCTACGTGTTCGCTATGCTGATACCAGCAGTGGTGACAGCGTAATGGCTGGTGAAGAAGCACTAAGCCCATTCAAAATTGCTGCTGGTTACTCTGGCGCAGGTTCTACTGGTAAGGCTCAAACAACAGCCGTACTAGAAGGCCAACCAGGTAAGCGTATGAGCATTCAAATCTTGAAAGCACCAGTCGAAGCTAAGTCACGCAAGCTATCAGCTCGTTGGACATTCGAAGCTGCTCAAGATGCTCAAGCAATGCAAGGTATTGACATCGAAGCAGAAATCATGGCTGCTCTTGCTCAAGAAATCACAGCTGAAATTGACCAAGAAGTTCTAGCTTCTTTACGTAGTCTAGGCACAGTTGAACAAACTTATGACCAAGCTAGCGTATCTGGTACAGCTACATTCGTTGGTGATGAACACGCTGCTCTAGCTGTTCAAATCAACCGTGTTGCTAACTTGATTGCACAGCGTACACGTCGTGGTGCTGCTAACTGGGCTGTTGTTTCTAACCAAGCTCTTACAATTCTACAAAGTGCTACAACAAGTGCATTTGCTCGTACCACAGAAGGTACATTCGAAGCTCCTACAAACACCAAGTTTGTTGGTACATTGAACAATGCAATGCGTATCTATGTTGACGCATATCTTGCTGATACAGACGACAACAACCAATGTCTAATTGGTTACAAAGGACCATCTGAAGCAGATGCAGCGGCATTCTATTGCCCTTACATTCCTCTAATGAGTTCTGGTGTTGTTCTTGACCCAGCAACCTTTGAACCAGTAGTTGGCTTCTTAACACGCTACGGCTATGTTGAGTTGACAAACACTGCTAGTTCTTTAGGTAACGCTGCTGACTACCTAGGCAAAGTGGCTATCACTTCTGCTAACGTTAGCTTCCGTTAATCCAAATAGGATTACAATACAAAACCCGCTTCGGCGGGTTTTCTTTTGGACGTAAAAATAAATAGACCATGATACCAATCATAGAATTTAATCCTAATCCTTTTACTGATCACCTTAAACAAAACTGGAAAGGCATTAGAGACGAGTACTACTGGTACTTAAAAAAACACGGCATCATGGACGAGAATAATGTTATAACACAGAAAAAACTTCAAGATCATAATCCGTTGCCTAATTCAAACGACAGTTTATATACAAAAGAATGGACCAGCGATGGATTCTTTGTTAGACCAAATATCTTATGTGAAGATCAGCAGGCAAGAATACATTGGGGAGACGAGCCCTATCGGATGAAACCTGAAATATATGAATGTCCTAATATTTTACACATATACGAAACATGGAAAGAACATCTGGGGTCAATAGTGTTTAATATAAGTTATCCTGGCTCAGTATTAAATCATCACTACGGAGTTGACCCTCAATATATCAGGATGCATGTCTGTATTAAAACAGAAGAACATTGTACATTTGATGTTGAGAATTATAGACGAGGCTGGAAGGACGGAGATGTTTTTGGTTTTGATGATGCAAATTGGTTTCATGGAACAAATCACAGTGTAGAAGGCAAACACGAACGAATTATATTACTAGTTGATATTGCTAAAACACTAGTAAAACCTTGGGCAAAGACTTGGCCAGTACGTGATAAACGCCCGTTAGAGACTGTAAAAATTAATCCCTGGTAAATACACTGTTCGCTCTTAATTGAGAGTTTATGCGGCACCCACCGCGTAGGCCTAGAACGCCAAACACAAAGGAGAAAACAAATGGGACGTCCGATTCAAAAGAAATATTTTGGTAATACAAATTACCCGTATGACAATGACAGCACTGGTGGATTTACAGGTCTAGGGGGCGAAGGTGTTGCCTCAGTTACAATCAGTAACAGCGGTACTAACTATTCTGTAGGTACAGTGGGAGCATTTTCTGCACCTAATATTGCAGGCGGTGTACAAGCTCTAGGTACTTTAGAAATTATTGGTACTGGAGCACTTCGCGGTAAAATTATGAGTGTAACTGTTACTGAACCTGGTACAGGTTATACAGCAGCACCTACATTTACCTTAACTACAGCAACTGCCGTTACATCTGCAACAACAGGTACTAACGGTGCAACAAGATTATACCCGGCAGCAGTCGCTGGTATTGTTGTTGGTATGTTAGCTGTTGGTGCTAACGTAGGTACAAGTTCTTACGTAACAGCAGTAGGTGCAAACTATGTTGATGTAAGTGCAACAAATGCAAATACTGTTAACGCTTCGGTAAAATATCAAGACAATGGTATTGGTTTTGCTAACACTGTTGCAGCAACATCTTCAAAAGTTGATGCTATTACAATTACATCATATCTAACCACAGGCTCAAGTGCTGTTAGTGGTGGCGATATTATGAAACAAGTTGGTTCACGTCGTTACAAAGTACGTAACAGTCAAGGCGTTGGAGTAGTCAAACTAACTACAGGTACCAACGGTGCTGGAACACTAGCTGCAGGACAAATGAGTGTTGTTGGTACTGACTGGGGTGGTTCAACATACTACTTTGAAAAAATCAATGCTAATACTGGTCGTGTGTTTACAAGAACTAGTACTAGTACTGCTGTATTCTCAGACGGTCAACTTGCTAAATGGACCATTGGTGCTGCTACAGGTACAACTGTTGCAACTGCACTTATTTCAATCTCTCATACAATTTAAACTCAATTGTATAATAAGAAAAGGGCTTAGGCCCTTTTCTTATGATCTGCTAAATATGTATAAAGGAAATCTGCATGGCAACGGACGTAATTAGATACTCTGGTGATTTAAAAATAGCAACTGCTGTTGGCGGAACTATGACGTTTGACACCGGCGTCAATACTGGCAGTGTGATTATCACCGGTAATCTAACTGTAAGAGGAACGCAGACTTATATCAGTTCTACAAATACCAATGTTACAGATAACATATTAGTTTTGAATTCTGGCGAAACCAACGGCTATGTAACCTTGGGTCAAGCAGGTATAGTAATTGATCGAGGTAATAACGCTAGCTCAACTTCGTCAGCACAGTTAATCTATGACGATACACAACCGTGGTCTGCTTATAGATATACTGCTACAACTGGAACATCATATTCAGGACAATGGGTTGTTAAAGCACAAAATAAATTAAGTGCGATTCAAGTCTCAGCAATTAGGTTTGACGGACTGGGTCCTGAGAATGACGGTAGATTAAATTTACTTGGCCGTGGTGTAGTAGGTATGTTGTCCGTTGCAGGACAAAATAATTATGCCAGTCGTGTTACACATGATGATGATATTCCAAACAAGTCTTATGTTGATAATCGACCGTTTAATGGTTTGGCTACTTCAGCCGAATGGGCAGCGGTTTTAAAAGAAAGCACCGGTTCGGACACTTCTATAGTACCAGCCGACAGTGCATTTTCTGGAGTTCCTAGTAAAATAACTACTTACATTGATGGTGTAACCAATATTATTGTACAACAAGGCACTGTTCAGTTTACCGGATTATCATTTATTGGTAATACAATTAGACCAAATACTAACAACACTAACCTAACTCTACAAACACAGGGTACAGGTACGGTTGTTGTAAATAATGGACTGACAATTGGTTATAGTGCAGCAGCTCCTCAACCAAATGCTACCAGTGTAAAAATTTATACAACATCAACTCTAGGTGCTGGCAGTACAGGAATTATGTTTACAACATTAGATAGAAGAACAATACCATCTAGTACTGCCCGTGGAGAATTAATTTCAGCAAGAAAGGCACTTGTCCTTTCAATAATATTTTAAGGATTAGAAATGGCAATCGCAAACGCACAACTAAGTTCATCAGCAAAGACTCCAGTTTTTGTGGCCGCAGGAGAAAACGCAGTTACTTGTATTATATTTTGTAATACCAGTTTAACTACAGATGCAACAGTATCTGTTTGGTTAGTACCTGCAACAATACCTGCCAGTGCAGCTAATCAAATTATCAATGAAATATCTGTTCCAGCAGGTGAAACTTTCAGTATTGACACAGAACGATTTATCATGGAAGACAGCGATAGTATACAAGCTCAAGCTAGTCAAAACTTAATTGTAACTGCTACTGTAAGTTACGTTTCAACAGGCCAGTAAGATGAAATTTTATAAAAGACAATCATTAAACTCTCATAGTCCGCAAGACAATACATTTGCTGTTGAGCAAGACGGCCGAGCAATTATTGACACTACACAGAGTTTGAGACTACCTAGAGGTATTATTAGCCAGCGACCTACTGACACAGTACCTGGACAGATTAGACAAAATTCAGAATTATCTGAAATTGAAACACTGGTTAATGCTGTATGGGAACGTAATCGTACTGTGCGTCCAGGAACAATTACTGTACAAAATTTAGGCAGCGGAAACTATTATAGTAATATTTTTGGTCCTTTGAATTCTGACTATCAACCTAGTTATGATAAAAGTGCAGCGAATATACAAGTATATGTTGATAATGTATTTCAAATTCCTTTTACAAATTACGATATAACTAATGACCCAAGTCCAGTGTCAGCGGAGACAACAGCTACAAGTACCGCAACTAGCTCTATACTTTATCTTGATAATGTTATAAATGTTCAACCAGGATGTACTGTTAGCGGTTCTGCTTCACTAAGTCCGGGCACAACAGTACTTGGAACACTTACTGGAACAACTTGGGTTGAAATAAGCAGTCCATTAGTCGGCAACATTAATCCAGCTGTTAATCTAACGTTTTCTTTTAATACCGGTAGCTATATTGCGTTCACAGGTGACGTCCCTGCAAAACCAGTTGTGGCTGTATTAGGCTACGACGGTTACTTCCCTCCATGATTTGGGCCTATAAAGCACAAATATTACTTTCCAAATAAATACATCGATGCCAGCGTGTCTGGCAGAGTTATACTGTGGTAAACCCGCAATGCAAGGTGGTTATCCGTGAAACTCGGTGTATAGGGAGCAATAATGGCCGTAGGTCGTATTACAGGCCCGCTACTCGCAAGCAATCTGCGAAGAGACGGTGTCGACATAGCGTTTGAAACAGATCTACTGTACCTTGATGTAGTCAATGGCCGTATTGGCATCAAGAAAGATACACCCCTATTCGAGTTAGATGTAAACGGCACAATCAACGCCCATAGGATAATTGTTAATACTGCCACTATTGGCCTAGTAACAATTACCAGTACTACTTCTAGTAGTACAATGTCCACAACATACGGACCAATCTCAATCATTCCAGGCGGAAATGATCAAATTAATTTAGATGCAAATACTTTTGTTAAAGGCGATTTGCATGCCACCGGTGATATTACTGCTGACGGAAATATTCGATTAGGTGATACAACAGGCACTGATACACTGATAATTGATGCCGAAATCAAATCTGATGTGTTACCTTATATTAGCACAGGCTCAGTTGAATTTGTTGGAACAACCACCGCAACAATTTTTGTTACTAACACTAACATAGTTTCTGAATTTAGTTTAGGTAATACTAGTTCTTATTGGAACAACTCATATTTAGAAAATATTTTTACACGCCAGATTGACACTGCTGGCACTGCAACTGATATACAATTCTTTCCAGACATTCCGTTATTAGAAAGAACACTGAATAAATCAGTGACCATTAATGGGGATATTCGTGTTTACGGCGGAAATCCAATTGGTACGTTCCCAGTTGTAAACAACATTCTATATGTAAATGAAAACGGTAGTGACGACAATGACGGCCGTGCAATGGACTCTAGTCGTGCATGCCGTACAATTACTGGAGCAACTAATAGTCCTTATTTTAAACAAGGCACAATTATTAGAGTAGCGCCGGGATACTACGCTGAAAATAATCCAATTAGATTATTGCCATATACATCGGTAGTTGGAGACAGTCTTAGAGCAGTGTTTGTTGAAGCAATGAATAAGACAGTAGACTTGTTCCATGTTAATTCTGGAGTATATATCACTGGTATGACTATGTTAAATCTTCGCAGAGGAGAAGTAACTAGATATGCACCAGGTGGTGCAGGAACTTATACTACAGGGGCATATTGTGTGGCCTTCCCCCCATTACTTGATGATCCTATTGATGTATTCCACAGTCCTTATATTCAAAACTGTACCAATCAATCAGGTCCTTGGTTGTATGACGGTACAATGTTTTTACCAAATCAGACTGTACAAATTCCTTTAGTGGTTGCAACTTCAACTTATATTGCAAATACTACTTCATTATTAGTAACAATACAGCCAGAAATTACTGCACAGCAACTAGAAATTGGAATGTCAGTTAACGGATCTGGAATAACAATTGACGTTGATGTACCCGTTGCTACAATTGAATCTATTGAAAATCCAATTAATGGATATCGCTCTGCAAAATCATTACTAACTTTAAATAAAGAGTTCATTAAAGATGAAGTGATTGCTTATGTTTACAATACATTTCCTGGATTCAGTTTTGACGAAACTGTTTGTCGCAGAGACACAGGATATATTGTTAATGCACTGATAAATGATGCCATACTAGGTGGTAATCAACAAATAGTTGAAGCAGGCCGTGCATATTATGAAGGCAACGTTCAAATACTAGGTGACGAACTAGGCCCGACAATAGCTGCTTTTAGAAGAATTAAAGATATTTCTTTAGATATTGTTGATAATGTTTCTGTAGTTAAAACTACAGGCAACTCTGCAACTCAAACTATTAACACTTCAACTACTGGTGGTGCAATAGCTCAAGAAAATATTGTCATGCTAATAGATTTATTAGTTGACATATTAGAAAATAATGCAGGTTATGAAAATGCTGCTGCATTACTTAACGCTAATCGAGGATTCATTCAAGCTGAGACAGTGGCATTTGTAAACGAAACTTATGTAGGACAGCCTCTACCAAGTTTTACATATGACAGAGGTAAATGTTTTAGAGATGTTGGGTACATTGTTGATGCTGTTGCTAATGATTTATTATACGGTGGTAACCAACAGTCTGTAGCAGCCGGTGTTGCTTATTGGACTGGAAATACTAGTTTAATACCTGGAGAAGTGGACGAAACAATAGCAGGGTTTACATATCTTGCATCAATCGTTAGAGATATAGTTTTACAAAATGAATTCAAAGACGGATACCAAACAACGGTTACGCAGATAACAAATTTAACCACAGGTAGTAATGCGGCTATTGAGTTAGTTGCTCGAAATGTTGGTATTATCAATGATATCTTAACTAACGGAGCAGACGCTGCACCAACTGTTATTAATAATTCGTTAACGCCTAGTTCAATTCCTGGAGTTACTGCTAGTTACAATTTAATTGTTGCAAATAAAAATTTCCTACAACACGAAGTTGTCAAATACATCGATGTCACGTTTACAAATTTAGATTTTGAATACAATGCTGTTAAGTGTGCTCGCGATACAGGATTAATTTTAGATGGGCTAGTATTAGACTTAGTTTATAACAGCAACAGTCAAAGTACGTTTGCTGGACTACAATATTGGGACCACGGTAGCACAGTGATTCCTGGAGAAGAAACAACTACAACAAACGCATTTGCATATTGTAAAACTGCAACTCAAGCATTGTTAGCAGCAAACACTTCTCTAAGTACATCGTCATCGATCTTATTAGGACAGAAATTTGATGTATTCTTAGGTATATTGAACACTGGAACTAATGGAGTAACTGATATTATTGTTCCTAACGGCGTCATTAATTCAATGTTACAGCCTGTGGTTGACTACATACAATCTGAAAAATTGAATATAATTCAAGATACTATTGATTGGATTGAAGCAAATAAAACTCCAGGATTCACTTATGACGATACAAAATGTCGAAGAGACATTGGCTATGTATTAGATTCAGTATGCATGGACATATTACGTGGCGGCAACAGACAAAGTGTACAAGCAGGTGTTTATTACTTTGGATATGACACAACCAGCACAGTACTAATTAACGAAATTCCTCAAACTAATGCAGCTTATAAGTTCATGAAATCGTTAATTGACAAAGTTGTACAACGAGTTACTGTTACAAAAACTTATCAATCATTAGTTGAACAAAATACAGATCCTGTTGGAGCAACTGTACAAGAGTCTAGAGCAATTAGCAACAACATCGATCTGATTAGAGATATAATTAGAAAAGGACCTGCGGCTGCTCCAGAAAGAACACCGTTACCATTAACCCCTACTACTTCGACTAACATTGCCCGTGCATACGACATACTAACTGTAAATAGAGATTTCATTGTTGCAGAAGTAGTTGAATTTGTCAATGCAACTTTTATTCAACCATACGCATTTAATTATAATGAAAGCAAGTGTTTTAGAGATGTGGGATTAATTGTTGATTCTATTGCTACAGATATTATTCGTCGATCAAATACTAATTCATTAGAAGCAGGTTTAGCCTACTGGGACGGTGCAGTTAGTGTTATTGAAGGACAATTAAAAGAAACATCTGGAGCAATTCAATATGCAAAAACAATAGCTCTAGATGTTATTGCAAATAATCCTGTTACAAGTTTCTATCAAAAGTCTGTAATTTATACTATACCAGGCACTACCTCCACTACTAGTACTAGCGTAGTACAACAAAATATTAATTCTCAATTGCCAGGCGGAGAAGTTGCAAGAGATTTAGTGGACAGTAACTTTAATGCAATTACTACCATTATACAGAATGGTCCTGCATACGCACCTACAAGTACAAATTCAACCCTTACACAATTTATTATTAATCTAAGCACTGTAACTAATAGTTCAGCGGTAGAAGACATTTTATATTTTGGAGAAACTTCAGTTTACCCAGTTGAAGATAAAAAAATGCCAGGAGAGTGGAGTGAAGACGGCTATGCTGACAGAAGAATTGATCCTAATGGTTCAGGCGGCGGCGCCCTAGTAGACGGAAATGCTCCATCTCGTCGTAGTCCAATTAATTCTTTTGTATTTGATGCGTTTACACAAATTACTCAAGGCGGTCGAGGCATCCATATCATTAACGAAGGGTACGCACAGCTAGTATCTGTGTTTACAATTTTTTGTAATGTTGCCGTTGAAACTGCATCAGGCGGCATTGCTTCAATTACTAATTCAAACAATAACTTTGGTGACTTATGTTTGTTATCTACTGGTTACGGTTCAAGAAAGTTCGGCGGAACTATTTACAATCCGGCTAATCTTGCCTATAACGAATTAACTAATGCGTTTGAACCAAATGAATATTTCCCTCAAGGATATTTCCCAACCAATCAACAAGTATGTGTATTTGTTCCCGACCCTGCAAACAGACCTCACATTAGTTTAGTAATGGAAGTAGTTCCTCCTGATCAATATGTTAACTATGACGGTCAAACTGTTCCGTATGTTAACGAACAAGGATTCCCAGGATTCTTAACAGCAATTGTTAACACTTCAAGTCTAACAACCAGTAGTTATACCATTGAGGCAGTAGATGTTACAGGTGTTGCGGTTGGCCAAACTGTATACATACGTGACCAATTTGGCTATGAAGCAGACGACAACGGTGCAGGAACTCCATACTTATCAACTGGTACTATAGTAATTGATGTAACATATCAAACCATTACTTTAAGCAATCCTATTCTTCAAGGCGGCGGCCAATATGCTAACAATAACTATTTTAATATCTACTGTTGTGGCAATGCTTATTATAATGTTATCACAAGTAAAACTTCTGCAAGTCCTTATCCAACTGGACAGAGTAAAATTTTAGGACAAGAAACTGAGACGATTGACGCAGTTAATTACTTAAGAAACACTGCGATTTCTATAGTTAATAATCAACCCGTAAACGCGATTAACAACACTACAGAACAAACTTTTAATTTATTAAAAACAGGCAACGGCACTGAATCGTTTATACAAGACCAATTAGGAATTATTACAAATGTGATACTTTCAGGACCTCAAGCAGCTCCTGCAGAAACTACAACTGGTACACTATTAACTAATAGATCAGGAGCAATTAGCTTACTTGAAGCAAATAAAATTTTCTTACAAGATGAAGTAGTTGCATATACTGATACAATATTTGGCGGATTTACATACGATGAAGGCAAGTGTTCAAGAGATACAAAATTAATTATTGATAGTATTGCTATAGATATGCTATATCCTGGAACAAGCCAAAGTACTTTTGCTGGCTTACAATATTGGGATCAAAGTGAAAGTGCAATACCTGGCGAAGAAACTACTACAACAAATGCTATTACCTATGCTAAGGGACTAGCCGCAACAGTTGCATTAAGTGCAGGAGGATCAACTCCGTCTGGGATTGTTACTTCAAGATTTAACGATGTTTTAAGTATTATTGCATCTGGAACTGTAGGAATAACCGATGCTATTACATCTAACGGATTACCAAGTACTAATGTTAATACACTAGCAGCGTATACTGCTGTTGTTAATAATACATCAACTATTATTTCTCAAACGATTTCTTATATTAATTCTAATAATCCAGGATTTGTATATGATCAAACAAAGTGTCGTCGAGACTTACACTATATTTTAGATAGTGTAGCATTTGATTTGAAACACGGCGGTAATAGACAGAGTGTAATGTCAGGAGTCTACTATTACAATTATAATAGTACTAGTACTGCTATCACTAACGAGATACCTCAGACAGTTGCTGCCTATAATTTTATTAAAGCAATTATTGGAGATGTAATTACAGGAACTCCTATATCACCAAAGTACCAAACAGTTGAAGTTCAGATAACAAACTTAACTCCGGCAACTGTCGCAGAGACCGCTACATTACAATCTAAAATTGATATAATTACAGACATCATTGCCAACGGCCCTGATGTTGCAGGACCAAAAGTTCCTGTAGGACTAACAATATCAGCAAACACTAGCACAGTAAATGCATTTAGTTTACTAATGGCTAACAAAAATTTTATTGCCGCAGAAGTAATTGCTTATATTGCAAATGAGTTTGGCGGCTTACAATACAACAAACAAAAATGTCGTAGAGATGTTGGCCTAATGATAGATGCATTGATTGCAGATTTATCTACTGGCGGAAACTTTAGAAGTGTTGAAGCAGCAAAAACATATTATAGCAAAGACGGAACATATCATATTGTTACATTAGAAGATAATGTAAGAAATCAATTATTATTTGTTGACGGTAGTACAGTTAATTTCTATCAAAGAAGTTATCAAAGTGCCAGCGGTTACTTATTTGAATATTGCGGTGCAGGCACGCAGTACGGTGCATTGCCTCAGGTAGGTAGAGTAGATCCAAATCAGACTAAAGAAGTAGTTCAGTTAAATAATGGTAAGGTGTTCTTTACCTCAACTGATCAAAACGGCGATTTTAGAATCGGACCAACACTTGTTATTAGTCAAGCAACTGGTGTACTATCCGGAAGAACATTTGAAAAGAGTTTATTCGCACAGATGACCCCGTTCATCTTAGCGGTTGAAGCAGGTGGTGGAGAATAAAGGAGATATAAATGGCATTAATTCCATTAAACACGTTTAAGACAAAGACAAAAGTATTAGATACAAATACAACAGCAACAGCATACGTAGCACCTATTGGTGTCACTAGCATTGTACTCATGGCACAGGTTGCTAATGTTGATGCAAACAATGCACATACAATTACATTCAGTCATCATAGACGATTTAGAGTGTTGCCCGATGCACAGGGTAACAATGCTCAGGATCCAAATGTGACAACAGAATTGGTTATGGATTTTGAAGTTCCGCCAAATGATTCTGCTAGTTTAATTACAGGTAAAATGATTTTAGAAGCACAAGACAGCATTAGAGCATATTCTGACACAGCTGGTACAATGAAATTAGTATTAAGTATTCTTGAAACAGCTAATAACTAAGATATTTTAAAAGAGAAATCTGATGCCACGTTTATTAAGTAATAGAAAACCAGTTCTTCGACCTGAAGATCTAAAAGCAGATAGATGGGATTATTTAAATCTCCAGAATGCCCAGCCTGCATTGGGTTTGGCACCTGCTAATAATGCTGGCTATACTTTGCAAACAGATGCAGACGGAAAAGTTACATGGTCTGATACATTAGGTCGTTTACAATTTGAAAATCAAATTATTGGAGCTACAGAACAAAACGTCGATATTGAAATCACTAGTTTAGATACTAATTCTGATATTGTATTATCTCCTTACCAACAAGTCAGAATTCGTGGCGATCTAGCAGTAGATCAAAATGTAGAAATTACCGGCGACATAACAGTTACTGGAAATCCGTTAGGTACTTTTCCTATCAATGACAGAACTTTGTATGTTACTCCTAACGGTGATGACCGCAATGACGGAACAGCACTCGATGCTAGCCGTGCTTGCCGTACAATTAGCGGTGCTGTTCGCAGCCCTTTCTATACAGAAGGTACTACTATTAAGGTAGCAGCCGGTGTATATTTTGAAGATAATCCTATTCCTCTAAAGAGAGATAGTTCTGTTTTAGGTAACGATTTAAGAACAACATTTGTTGAACCTTTAAACAAAGATTTAGATTTATTCCATGTAAATTCTGGTGTATATATTGCACAGATGCAGATGCGTAATCTACGTAGAGGTGCTGTAGAAAGATACGCACCAGGCGGCGCTGGAACTTATACTACAGGTGCTTACTGTGCAGCATTTCCTCCTAATTTAGAAAATCCTATTAACGTATATCATAGTCCGTACATTCAAAACTGTACCAACCAATCAGGTCCCTGGTTAAAAGATGGTACAATGTTTGTACCTAATCAAATTGTACAAATTCCTGTAGGTGCCGGCACTTCAACTTGGGTAGCAAATGTTAATACTATTACTGTAACTCTTTTTACTGGCACAGTTGCAGTTGGTATGGCAGTTAATGATGCTGCCAACGAAGGTTATAGAAATGCTCAACTGTTATTGCAGGCTAACAAGCAATTTTTACAAAGTCAAACAGTGGCCTATGTTAATGACACATATCCTCTATTAGATTATAACGAAGCACTCTGTTATCGAGATGTAGGTTATATTATTGATGCAGTTTCAGGTGATGCTAGATTTGGCGGCAATAAACGAAGTATTGAAGCCGGCCTAGCTTATTGGAGAGGCAATATTAGTTTAATTGAAGGACAACAAAACGAAACTGCCGATGCTATCAATTATCTACGTGACGTAAGTTTAGAAATTATCACCAACACTACTGTTACAAACATTTTTAACACGTTGACCAATCAGGTTCTTAATTTAAATTACGACAAAGGTGCAGTTGTTTCAACTCGAGTATCTAGTAGTTTTGGAGTAATAACTTCAATTATACAAAACGGTGAAGGTGCTGTTCCAAATACCGTTGAAGATTTGTACGGATTAATTTACCCAAGCGGCTTAAGTCCTAACAGTCCAAATTCTGCATCTACAATTACTTCGATTACTACGGTTACTACAGGCACTTACTTAATAACATTAAGTACTGCCACAGTATCACCTAGCGACAATGCTACATTGTATTTTGGGGAAACATCAGTTTATCCTTTCTTAGATGCTGATATACCAAGTGAGTGGACATTAGCAGACGCCGACGGCATATTTGCAGATCGTCGACTAGATCCTAACGGGTCAGGCGGTGGTGCCCTAGTAGACGGCAATGCACCATCATTGATCTCTCCAATTCAATCGTTTGTTTTTGATGCGTTTACACAATTAAATCAAGGCGGTATTGGCATCCATATTATTAATAATGGATATGCACAGCTAGTATCTGTGTTTACTATTTTCTGTTCCAACTCAGTGTTAGTTGAAAATGGCGGCATTGCTTCTATTACCAACTCCAACGCCAACTTTGGTGATCAATGCTTGACTGCAAAAGGCCTAGGTAAATTGGCCTTTCAAGGATTTGTTCGCAACCCTGCATATCCAACTAATGTACCAAACGGAGAATACTATCCTTTAGGTTATTGGCCAAACAAACAACAAATGGAAGTGTTTATCCCTAGTGATCGGGATAGACCCCACATCGGTCAAGTTATGGAAGTTGTTCCTCCAGATACATACAGAAATTATGAAGGTCAACGAGTTCCATTTATAAACGAAGCAGGATACCCCGGTTACCTAGCGGTCGTTGCAAATACGTCAACCATTTCCACTGGAAGTTATACAATTAATGATATTGATGTTACAAGTATTGCTGTAGGTCATACGCTATATGTTCGAGATGTATTAGGAAATGAAACTAGTCCAGAAAACGGACAGCCATATGTGACTACAGGTACACAAGTTGTTGATGTTAACTTCAGAAGTGTAACATTAGACAGACCAATATTAACTGGTTATTCAGACCCTGACAATTTTTCAAATTATTTTAATTTATATTTTTGCGGGAATGCTTATTACACAGTGTTATCGAGTCAAATAGATTATTCGTTATCAACAACAGTAACTAATCAATCAACACTTGTTCCGGGACAAGAAACTACTACATCATTAGCAATTAGTTATGCTAAAAATCTTGCAACAAGAGTAATTCAAAATATTCCAGTAGACGGTTTTGTCTACGACATTGACCAATGTGAAAGAGATACTGGATTAATTGTTGACAGTATTGCTCTTGATACGTTATATCCCACACCTGAATTCAGTCAAAGTAATTTTGCTGGATTACAATACTGGAATCAAGATCGATACATAGGAACAATTGGCAATGAAATTACCACAACAACAAATGCTATAAGATATGTAAAACAACTAGCACAGAAAATTGTTCAAGGCATTACCACAGGCACACGTTATCAAAGCACAGTGACTCAAATTACAAGTTCTACAGTTGCAAGCCTAACTGAAGCAACTGTTGTTGCCAACGATTTTGAAGTTATTATAGATATTCTTGTAGATGGAATAGCCGGAGTGACTGACAAAATCGTTACTAACGGAGTTATTTCTACATCCACAGGAACCTTAACGGCCTATAATTTACTTACCGCTAATAAAAACTATATACAAAGAGAAGCAGTAGCATACGTGGAATCTACTAAAACACCTGGATTCGTTTATGATCAGGCCAAGTGTCTACGTGACGTAGGGTATATGGTTGACAGCGTTGCATTTGATTTATTAAGACCAAACAATAACAAAACACCAAGCAATAAGCAAGCGATTCAAAGTGGAGTATTATATTACGGATATAATTCTACTTCGTCACAAATTACAGGTCAGATTCCTCAAACAATTCAAGCATTTACATATATTAAAGACCTTGTGCCTTATATTGTACAAGGTATTACTACTTCAACACCTTACCAAGATTATGTTACACAAGTTGTTAATTTAACCACAGCTTCGTATGGAATTGTGCCCACAATTCAAAATTATCTTGATCATATCATAATGATTATTGATATGGGTCCTAGTATGGCCAATGCTAGTGTTCCAATTAGCCTTACTAAATCTGTAAGTCCAAATGCACAAGCTGCTTATGATCTGCTAAAAGCAAATACAGAATTTATCAAAGCAGAATTAACAGCCTTTATTAATTTTCAAAATCCATTAGGCCCTTATCAATCTGAATATCCTCAGGTATTTGATGCTGAATTAACAGGCGGAAGTAATGGTGTTACATCAGTTATTGATAAATTTGATATTATTTCTAACATAGTTAAAGATGGTTCCGAAAGCAGCCCTCCTATACAACGTCCAAGACAGTATGTAACTACGGATCAAGGTGTTTTAAATGCCAAAAAACTATTAGATAAAAATCGTTTGTTTATTCAAGCAGAAACAGTAGCGTATGTTGACAGTCTGTGGCCTAGTAAATTTAGTTACGACCCGGCCAAGTGTTCACGAGATACAGGTTTAATTGTTGACGCACTGGCTCAAGACTTGTTATTCGACGGCACAAGTCAAAGTGCATTTGCAGGTATTCAATACTGGAATCAAGGTTTAACTGTTATTCCTGGAGAACAGACTACAACTACCAATGCTATCAAATACTTAAAGACTGTAGCACAAAAAGTTATTACAAATAATACATCGTCATATCGATATCAAAATACTGTAACACAAATTGTAAGTACAGTCACTAGCTCTACAGCAGCCATTTCGTTAGTACTAGGAACAAAATTTGATGTAATAACTGATATATTGACTAATGGTACTGAGGGAATTACAGATAGAATTATACCAAATAGTTTAGAAGCAAGCACAACTGTTCCTGTAACATCCGCATATAGTTTGTTACAGTCTAACAAAGAATACCTACAACACGAAGTTGTAGCATGGGTTGAAGCAAATGCAAACTTTGTTTACGATTCTGTTAAATGTGCTAGAGATACAGGATTAATTGTTGATGCAATTGCCTTAGACTTACTATATCCAACTACGCACGATAGTCAAAGTACATTTGCTGGTTTACAATATTGGAATCAAGGAAATTACACAGGAGATATTCTTAACGAACTAACAACTACAACTAATGCTATCATTTATCTAAGTGGCCTAGCACAAAAAGTTGTGGTTAACAATAAGTCTGGAACTCGTTATCAAAATACTTTAACACAAACAACTTCTACGCTGGTAGCAACTGCCGGCGAAGCCGCAATCATCGGTAATGACTTTGGTGTTATTATCAATATTTTAAACACAGGTACTGCTGGCGTAACTGATATTATAGTACCTAACGGTAGATCAAGTATCAATACTGCTACAATAAATGCTTATAATTTATTGTTGTCAAATAAAGATTATTTGATAGCAGAAACTATTGCCTACGTAGAAGCAAATAAAGCTCCCGGGTTTGTTTATAGTAAAACTAAGTGTGCTCGTGATACTGGTTATATGATCGACAGTGTTGCGTTTGATTTACTACATGGCGGTAATAAACAAGCTGTGCAAAGCGGAGTGTTATACTATGCTCATCTAAGTACTAGCACTGCGATTGTAGGAGAAATACCTCAAACAACAGCAGCATATAATAGAATTAGAGAAATATTACCAAATATTTTAAACGGTATAGAAATTACACCGAGTGTAGGCAATACTACTCAACAAATTGTATATATGTTGCCCGCTAGTGCTACACAAATTGCAAAAGCACAAGCTAAAGTTGATAAAATTACAAATATTATTAACAATGGACCAATTGTTGCATCAACACTGACATCAATAAGTCTAACTGCCAGTGCAGATCCTTATGCAGATTGTGCATATGATATACTTGTGGCCAATAGAGAGTTTATTAAAGACGAAATTATTGCATATATTGACAGTAATTTTACAGGATTCTCTTATGATAAAGTTAAATGTTTCCGTGATGTAGGCTATATGATTGACAGTGTGTCATTTGATTTATTATATGGCGGTAATAAACAATCAATTCAAAGCGGAGTTTATTATTACGGATATGACAGTACTAGTACTGCCATCGTAGGTGAAATTCCTCAAACAACTAGTGCTTATAACTTCATTGAGCAGATTGTTGGCGATATTGTAACAGGAACATTAATTACTGATCCTCAACAAACTACTGTTGCCCAGATAACTAGTTTGAATTATACTTACAATCAAAACAAATGTGAAAGAGACACAGGTATTTTAGTTGACAGTTTTGTAACAGATTTATTGTTTAGAGGTAATGGCTATACTCAAAGTAACTTCTCTGGCTTGCAGTACTGGAATCAGAGCGGCTATACAGGTGATATTAGAAATGAAATCACTACTACAACTAATGCAATTAAGTTTTTAAGTTCTTTAGCACAACAAGTAGTTGTTAACAACACTTCTACTAGTACAGTTGTTAGATATCAAAACACTGTTTCTCAAGTTACTAATTTAACTACAGCAACTTATGATCAAGTTTATCGTATAAGAGATGACTTTAAAGTTATCACTGATATATTATCAACAGGTACTGTAGGCGTAACTGATCGTGTAATTGCTAACGGTGTTGATCCTGTTTCTAATGATGCTCAATATGCTTATAATATATTACAAGCTAACAAGGCATATTTACAAGCAGAAGTTGTTGCGTATGTTGAAGCTACTAAACGTCCTGGATTTATATACGATCAAACCAAATGTCTACGTGACGTAGGCTATATGGTTGACAGTGTTGCATTTGATGTTTTATATGGCGGTAACAGACAAGCAATTCAAAGCGGTGTTTACTACTATGGATTCTCTGGAACTAGCTCTGCAATACCTGGAGAAAGTACGCAAACTCTTGCAGCTTATACAAGATTGCGTGATATACTACCTAGCATTGTTACAAATCAAACAATTACTAAGAGTCCCAATAATACTTTAACACAAGTAACTAACTTAACTAGTTCAACCGTAGGTCAAAGTACATACCTAGTTGGCATGGTAGACTTAATTACTGATATTATTACTAATGGTCCAAGTGCGGCTGAGACACAACTACCAGTCAGCTTAACAATGAACACTGCTACTGAAGTTACAGCCGCAGTAGATATATTAATTGCTAATAGAGAATTTATTAAACAAGAAATTGTTTCTTATATTAACTATGAATTTTTAGTAGGTACTGACACTGAAGCACAACTAATAAGAGACAATGTTAATTTCATTAATAGAATTATTGAAAGCGGCCCTGACGAAGTTACAGTAAAAGAACCAATCGGGTTATTAGCTAATCAAAATCGTAGAGTACAAAATGCAGCTAAATTATTAAATGCTAACAGAAACTTTATACGTGCTGAAACTATTGCTTATATTAATAACACTTACAACACAGGATTCTTATACGATAAAACAAAGTGCAAGAGAGATACAGGACTAATTGTTGATAGTATTGCATTTGATTTATTGTATAACGGAACTACTGAAAGTACATTTGCTGGACTACAGTATTGGAATCAAGCAGACTATACTGGAACAATTAAAGGCGAAATTACTACAACTACTAATGCAATTCGTTACATCAAAGAACTAGTTGGAAAAGTAATCCTTAAAGAAACAGTCGAAGTTACAACTGGCAACACGTCGACACAAGATGTATCTTTACCAATAGGCACTTCCGGAGTTGCGGCAGAAGTTACCGGAAATGTTGACGTAATATTATCAATATTAACCAACGGAACTGCCGGAGTAACTGATGCTATTGTTCCGAACGGAGCAGTAAAAACTTCTAGCGATGTAGTTAATAGCTACAATCTACTACAGGCAAATAAAGCATTCATTCAAAATGAAGTCATTGCTAGGATTGATTATGACAACACTGAATTTGAATATGATAGAACTACTTGCCGTAGAGATGTAGGGTATATTATTGACAGTCTGTCATTTGATTTACTACACGGCGGCAACAGACAAAGTATTACATCTGGGGTATACTACTATGGATTCAATGCAGCTGACACTGCAATTGACGATCAAATACCTCAAACTACTGCGGCCTACGAAAGAATCAAAGAAATGATTAACAGCATTGTTCTTGGACAGGCTGTAACGACATCTTATCAGTTTAAAGTTCCGCAGGCATTCAATGATAATATTGCAACTTCTGTAGAAGTCACAGCACTGGGAACTAAAATTGATAATATTACAAATATTATTAATAATGGTCCGAGTGTGGCACCTGCACAGCAACCAATTAGTCAAACAGCCAGCACTGCTACAACAGTTATTAATGCATTTAATTTATTATTAGCAAATAGAAATTTTATCAAAGCTGAAGTTGTTGCGTATATTGATGCAATTTACACTGATACACCTAACTACGATAGGGACAAGTGCTTCCGTGATATGGGTGCAATTGTTGATGCCGTAGGTTACGACTTAGTTTATGGCGGAAATTATAATTCTGTAAACACAGGTAACGGTTATTTTAATCGTAAAGGTCAGTATCATATTGTTAGACTAGAACAAAATGTTACAGATCCAACATTGTTTGTTGACGGCGCAACAGTGAGGTTTTATCAGCAGAGTTATATTTCTGCTTCAGGATATCTGTTTGAATATGTAGGTGCCGGCACACAGTATGGTGCGTTACCGCAGGTTGGTACAGCTGACCCTCAACAAAGCAAAGAAGTAGTCCAGTTAAATAATGGCAAGGTGTTCTTTACATCAACAGATCAAAACGGAGATTTCCGTATAGGACCAACATTGGTAATTAGTCAAAGCACTGGAGTCTTAAGTGGACGAACATTCCAAAAGAGTTTGTATGCTGAAATGACACCATTTATCTTGGTGGTAGGAGCATAACGTGGCATCATTATTAAGCGGAAACGTAAAGAACCCAACATCTCCTAGTGGCTATACAGGTCTAGGTGGCACACAGGTAGCTTTGGGTAACACTCCTACTACCTCAACTGGTTATACTATTATCACGGTTAATAGTATTGCAACATATTCTAATACGTTACAAAATTTACAATTTAAAACAGACTTTTCCACAGAAACTAGAATCACAAGTCAGTTACCAGATGGTAACATAATGATAGAAACTACCGGAACTGGCACTATCTATTTGTTAGGCAATGTTAGTATTCCAAGATTAGATGCTCAGACAGCATTTAAAGGACCTGTCAAAGCAGCAACTACTGCCAGTGTTGACCTTATTGGCGGAGCACCAAACATAGTCGACGGTTACTTGTTAACAACTAGTGATAGGGTGCTGGTTAAAGATCAGGTCGATGAAGCTGAAAATGGTATATATGTTGTATTAAATCTAGGTGTGGGATCAAACGGTACATGGGAAAGAGCCACAGATGCAGACACTTCTGCGAAATTAGCACAGGCCATTGTTAGTGTTTCAAGAGGCGACACTCTAGCAGGCAGATATTTCTATACTGACTTTACTTCTAATTTAACCTTAGGTGTTGATCCAATAAAATGGTACCAACTTATTGCCGATAAACTAGATCAGAATATAACAAATAAAAATATTGATTCAACAAATATTGGTGCTACTGCTCCAGGTTACGGTGCATTTAACGACTTACGTGCAACTAGTACAGCAACATCTACGGGTACAAATAGTGGAGCATTGATTGTATCAGGCGGTATTGGTATTGCTGATAATATGCACTTAGGCGGAGTTGCTTATATCGACAACGGAACTAGTGCTACTTCAACGTTTTCAGGAGCAATGATTGTTCAAGGTGGCTTAGGAGTAAACGGTGCAGGTTATTTTAGATCATTGTATGTAGACGGAGTACCTGTTAATAATCCTATATGGAATGGCGGCACAATCAGTAGCCCTTTCTACGTAGCAAATATTGAAGGTGCTACTAGCACTAACACAGGTGCTTTAAAAGTATTAGGCGGCGTTGGCATCGGCGGAGACTTGTTTGTTGGCAAGAGTATTACACTCGAAAGTATAAAACCAACAGAACGTGTTTATTTCCGTATGCGAAATACCGCTACAAATGGACAAAGTTATACATGGGAAGTTGGCGGAAACAACTTTGCAGGACAATCTGGTGCTAATCTACGTGAAGGCAGTTTGACATTATTCAGTGATACTGCCAATACTTTTAGACTAGCAGTGGTCAAATCAAACGGAAATGTATTAATTGGACCACAGACAGACAACGGTGTAGATAAGTTACAAGTTTCAGGAAGTGTTAGATTTGGAGATGGTCAGCTGTTTACACGCAGTACCAACATAAATAACACAAGTACTACAGTGATAGACAGTTTCCCGGCTGCGAATTATAGAACTGCAAAGCTCTTAGTTCAAATTTCGGATGGTATAGGACCTGGAACAAAATTTCATGTTGTAGAAATAGTTATATTAGCAGACAATGACGGCAATGTTTATAAGTCTGAATATGGTATTATTACTACAGGAGGAGCAGTAGGAGTGTTTGACGTAGATTATGATATAAGCGGTAATGGTCTGGTTAGATTATTATTCAGTGCATCGTCTGCTTCTGCAAAACAAATTAAGGTACTGAGAACCAGCATCAGCAGGTAAACGTAAGGATATAAAAATGTCATTAACTAGAGATTTCGTCGTAAAAGAAGGCTTACAAGTTCAAGGAACGACACAGTCTGCCTTGACTTCATCAGGAGCACTGTTGGTTGCTGGCGGAGCTGGAATTGGCGGCAACATCAACATTGGCGGATCTATTAAACGTACAGGTGCTATCACTGGCGGCACGTTTGCTACAGGCGCTCAATTAAGTCTAGGTGACGGAACTTTTACAGATACACTTACTTCAGGTCGTGTGACCTGGGGCGTTACAAACTATTTTGGCAGTTCAGTTTTAGATACAGTAAGTTTAAACGCAACTTATACCAACGCTACTAGCATTTATATCAAAGGCGCACCAACTGCCGGTAGTAACTTAACAATTGAAAAAGCCTGGGCGTTATATGCCACTTCTGGTAGTTTCTATATTGGAGAACTGTCTGGTTCGACATCGTCTGCCAACAATCAAGCATTACAGGTAGCAGGCGGTATTAGTTTTGGTAACGGACTTTATGGTGGGGGTGGTGGTAGTTTATTTGGATATTATGAAATAAACAATAGTGAAATTCTAACTCGTGCCAATGCAAATCTTGGCGTTATTGAATTCCCTAACGGTATACAAATTACTACCAGCACTAATTCTTATAGTACAACAACTGGTGCTGTAATTATCAACAAAGGCGGCGGTCTAGGTGTGGGCGGTAACGCATACATTGGCGGATACTTGGCAGTATTGACAACTGCCACTATTCTTGGAACAGAAAACGCAGTTAGCACAACAACTGGTGCTTTAAGACTAGCAGGCGGACTAGGCATTGGCCAAGATCTATGGGCTAGAAATGGTTTCTTTATTTCCGGTGCTGCCAATACAGCAACAATTGCTGGTAATAGTTTACAAATTGGCAACAGCGGCGGGTTAGGAGTTACAGGATCTGCACGTATTGAAGGCCAAGTCTATATCACAGACACTACTGTTTCTTCTCAATTAGGTAGAGGTGCATTGATAGTACGTGGTGGTACTAGTATTGAAGGAAAATTAAATGTTGCATCTGTACATGTTAACGATGCAACTTTGGCTACTACCCCTAGTAATGCAGCATTAGTAGTTGATGGCGGATTAGGTGTTGCTGGCAATGTAATCATCGGTAACACTGACAGTTCAACAGGTACTACTGCAACAAATGCGTTAGTAGTTGACGGCGGAGTATACATCAAACGTGATTTAACAGTTAAAGGTAATACTATTGTCGAAGGCGACTTATTACTATTAGGCACCGGTGCTCAAGTAACTGTAAATTCAACAAATACTTACATTGTTGATCCAATTATTGAAATTGGCGGCGGTGCCGGCGGTGCAATGCTGACCACACCTGATGTATATGACAAAGGTTTATTGATACATTATCAAAATGCTATTAATACATTGACTGATTATCGTGCATTTGTTGGACTAGAAAACACTACTCAAAGATTTATTTTAAAACAAAGTATTCAACCAGGTGTGAACGGTAGCAATCCATTTGGTGACTATTATACCTCAGGAACTTGGAGTACTTTAGAAGCTGGCAGTATAATTTTACGTGATACCACTGAAGCTGTAGACGAAAATACGGGGGCTTTAATTCTTGATGGTGGTATTGGCGTTGCTGGCAAAACTGTTTTTGCTAATACAACAACATTTACATCAAATAAATTTAACACTCAAGGTATATCAAACAATGCACTTCAAGTACCCTACGGCGGAATTGGTGCATCATACTTATATGTAACAAACGAAGGTTGGATTAACGGAGCACAAATTCTTACTACTGGTACTGTTAATAATGGTATTGGTGGTATTTTTACAAACACATTCCAATTTACAAACCTAACACAAAGTAATAGTACTGATACTGGCGCAGTTACTATTGCTGGCGGTCTAGGTGTTGGTGGAAATGTATATATTGGCGGTAACGAAGTACTATACGGTACATTAAATATCACCAATGATACGCAGTCTGATAATACTACTTCTGGTGCATTAGAAGTAGTCGGCGGCGTAGGCATTGGGAAAAATTTAAATGTTGGCGGCACAGTTAGCGTAACTGATGCAACTAATAGCACTGCAACCAATAATGGATCGTTAGTCACAGCAGGTGGTGTAGGTGTTGCTAAGAGTCTAACTGTTGGAGGCAATGTATCTGTAGCTAATACAGTTACAACCACTGATTTACGTGTAACAGGGACTACAGATAGCACAAGTAAAACCACTGGCGCTGCCACTGTTGCTGGCGGGCTAGGTGTTGCAGAAACAATTAGAGCTAGCAGAGTAGTATCTGGTACAGCATATATCAACAGCGGAACTACTGCGACTTCAACTGCTACTGGCGATCTAGTAGTTACAGGTGGAGTTGGCATTGGACAAGATGCATACATTGGCGGAAATGTTAGAATATTATCTACAGTTACTTCGGATAATGTAGGCACAGGAGCATTATTAGTATCAGGCGGAGTTGGCATTGGAATTGATCTTACAGTTGGTGGGTCAATTACTAGAACTGGCACTGTTACAAAGAATATTATTAATTCATCTGGTGCTGGGTTGATATTATCTACAGCAACATTTATTGATGCTGGTTCAGTTGGTAGTATCAATAATATTGTAGCAATTAACAGTGTTGGACGTCCAACAATTACAGCAACACAAAATCCTACCTGGGCAGATGCTGCAACATTCTATATTGATAACGCACCCGCATTTACTAATGGTGATGCAACTAACAAGTGGTCATTGTTTGTCGCCAACGGTAATGTTAAGATCAATACTACCACAATTAATAATCAAAATACTACTTCTGGTGCATTAGTAGTTGCAGGCGGTATTGGTGTTGCAGGTAATATTACTTCTGGAGCACAAGTCAAAGGTCTAACAGTTAAAGTTGATGACAACTTAATTAGTTCACCTAAGATAACAGGCAAAACAGATTCTACACCAGTAACTATTGACACATATACTGCTAACGCATTTACAACCGCAAAATATCTAGTACAGATTGTTGATTTAGGAACACCTAATAAATTCCATGTTGTTGAACTGGTTGTTACCTATGATGGATCTAGCGGAGCTCCAGGGACATATATAAGCCAATATGGATTAATTACAAATACAGGAGAATTGGGAACATTTGATGTAACCTACGGTGGTGGTACATTATCCGTGGTATTCACTCCTAACTATACTCCAGTAAGCATGAGTTTAAGGGCAATTAGATTAGCAATAATTACCTAATATAAATATTCGACAAGCCGTCAAGTGGAAAGGGAAACTGAATGGCACAAGCTGATTTCATCGTTAAAAACGGTGCGGTAATCCTTAATGGTCAAACTGCAACGTCAACTAGCACAACAACAGGTGCTCTGGTCATTCAAGGTGGCATAGGTCTATCTGGCAATTCAACCTTTGGCGGCAAGTTAAACATAACAAATGCCACAAGCTCAACAAATTCAACTACAGGTGCATTTACTGTCTTAGGTGGCGCAGGATTCTACAGTGATGTTAACATAGGCGGAGGTTTAAGAGTCGGCGGAGTTGACTTAATGACCTACGATGGAACAATATATTATGTTTCAGATGCTACAGGTAATGACGGCAATGACGGACACAGAATACAAAGTGCATTTCGTACAATTAAATACGCATTGAGTCAAACAAATGTTGGAGACACAGTTTTTGTTGAAGCAGGTAATTATCAAGAACAATTTCCATTAACTGTTCCTAAAGGAGTAAGCATACGTGGCGCTGGACTACGCGAAGTTTATGTTTATCCCACAACTGCTACAAACACTCAAAGTGCTTTTTTACTCAACGGTGAAACAACTATCAGTGACTTTACTGTTGGCGGTTTTTACAAACCAGGATATGCATTTAAATATGCAAATTCAGCAACTATCACAACACGCAGTCCATATGTAGAAAGATTTTCAGTAATTACTAGAGGATCAAATCCTACAGCCAATGACCCTTACGGTTTTGACAGCAACGATGCAGGTGGCGGTGCATATCTTGACGGTAGTCAGGTGTCGGCAAACAGTTTAGAAGCAGCATTTTTATTTAATGAAGCAACATTTATCACGCCAAGTTCGACTGCGGTGTATATTACCAACGGTACTAGAGTTGAATTATTAAACGGGTTTAGTTATTTTTCAGACAAAGGTATAGTTGCAACTAGTGGTAGTACAGGTTGGGGCGGCCAAGGTAGAACAAGACTAAGATTAGCAAATACCACTGGTACATTTACTGTAGGACATAATTTATATTACATTGGCAGTACTGGCACTGTGCTAGCCAGTGGTGTAATTAATCAAGTGACTCCTGAATATGTTTACCTAACTGGCAAGGCCAGCGGATTTGTTGAAGCAGCTGATAGAACTGGTAAGACTGTTAACGTACTTGGCAACACACAAGTCAGTAGCTTCCAAAAGAAATTTGGAACAGCATCTGCACGTTTTACCACAGACGGGGACTTATTAGAAATTGGTAGTGATGCTGATTTACAGTACGGTTTCAGTACATATACTTTAGAAGCATGGGTTCATTTAACTGCAAATGGCAGAAAACAATATATTATCAACAAAGGTAATACTGCTGCAACTGCGTTTGGTTTATATTTAGAAACTAGCAATAAACTAACAGGTCAACACGGTACAACAGTATTCACAGCAACCACAGTACTCAGCACAGGCACTTGGTATCATGTAATGATGAGCAGAGATTCTGCAAATCAAAACAGATTGTTTGTTAATGGTGTACTAGAAGCCACAACCACCGCATCAGCTAATGTTACAAATTCTGATAATTTAACAATTGGTGGTTATTCTGGAACAAGTAACCTGTCATTAAGAGGTTATCTTGATGAAATACGTGTTAGTACTGTGGCTAGATACACCAATAGTTTTACAGTACCCACAGCGTCTTATAATTCAGATGTAAGTACTACAATTTTAATTCACGCTGACGGTGCAGACGGCAGCATCAATATTACAGATGACGGCCTAGGTAGTCAAAATGTTTATTCTACCACAGCATCATATACTGCCGCAGTGGTTGCCAGTGCTCAACAAATTACTCTAGCTGACTATAGACAGTTCGGCGGTGAAATGCGTAGTATTGGTTCAGCTGTGTGTTACGGTAATTATGGTATATATGCAGACGGCGAAGGTATCGACTTAAAAGCAATTGCTTTTAATATGAGCTACATTGGTAGCGGAAAAGATTTTACCAACGATCCAAATCTAGCAGTACAAGCCAATGAGATTGTTGCACTAAATGGCGCTAAAGTTTACTATCAAACAGTTGACCATTTAGGAGATTTCCGTGTTGGTCCCGAATTCCGTATTAATCAACGTACAGGCAATGTTGATTTTGGTACGGCAAACTTTAATTTAGGCCCTTTATCTAGTTTAACAATCAGTGACGGAGTTAATTCGTCTGTGTTAACTCCAACCAGTATTCAAATTGGTCAGTTGTTATTCTCAGGTAGTAGAATACAAACCAGCAGTGGTAATTTAACTATAGATCCTGCAGGCACACTAGTAACAATTGAAAGCGATTTACAGGTTAACGGAGCATTAAATTTTACTGGACAAATTTTAGCTACTAGTGTTGCAAACAGCACGTCAACTACAACTGGTGCATTAGTAGTAAGCGGTGGAGTCGGTATTGCTAAAGATCTAGTTGTGGGAGGCAATACATATCTTCAAGGTGATTTATATGTAGACGGCGATCAATTTCAACTTAATAGTAATAATTTAAACATTGGCGACAAAACTATAAGTTTAAGTACAGGTGCATTTACTGCATCAATCGCTGCTCTAAGCGGTTTACAAATTGGACCATCAGCAACTCCTCACATTACATGGTTATATGACGGTGTTAATAATTGGGTATCAAGTAACGGTATTAAATCAACAAATACTTTAACAGTTATTTCTTCCGTTAATGCTATTAATACAACAACAGGTGCTTTACAAGTTGCAGGTGGCGTTGGAATTGGTGGAGATTTATACGCTAAGAATGCCTACGATAGTTTAGGAAAATTAATTTCTACAGGTACTATTGCTAGCTATGCAGTTACTAATTTATCTGCAGGTGCAGATATTAATCTAACTGCTAATGTTGGTGCTGTTACTGTTTCAAACACTTCAACATTACAAACTGTCACGGCAAGGGGTTCTAGTACAAATGTAATTGTTCGTTTTTCAAATACAACTAATTCAATTGGCACAGACACCGGCGCTGTTACTATTGCAGGCGGCTTAGGAGTAGGTGGCGATATTTACGGCACTGGAATTTACAGTAATGGTAGTGCCGTGGTTACTGTAGGTACTATAGGTAGTCTTGGAGTCACTGCAATAGTTGCGGGCACAGATACTGCGGTTAGTACTTCAACTGGTGTAGTCACAGTTTGGAATACCTCAACATTACAAACAGTTACATCAAGAGGTTCGACAACTACAGCTAAGATCAGTATACTAAACAATACTGCATCAACATCAACAACAACCGGAGCCTTAACTATTGAAGGCGGTCTAGGAGTTGGTGGAGCTATATATGCTAAAGGAACTATCTATTCTAATGGATTTCCAGTGCTTATTGCAGAATCTGACACATTGCAGTCAGTTACTGGAAGGGGTAACACAACAGATAGACCAATACTCATTACTAATACTGCCAGTTCTACTGCTACTAGTTCAGGGGCATTAATTGTCACTGGTGGTGTAGCCGTTGGAGAAAATTTAAGTGTTGGCGGATATGCAGCTATTACAGGAAATGCCACAGTTAGTGGCGATGTAGCAGTAGAAGGTGGAACAGTTTCACTGAATGCAGTATCTAACGAAATTATTTCAACTACTGGCGATGTTAATATTATTACAACTGTTGGTAAAATTGGAATACGTTCGGTTCCTGGTGGATTAATATCACTAACTGCTACTAATATTGTACTAGATGGAAAAACATCCATCTTAAGTTCTGCAACATCTACAGGCACAACAACCGGAGCACTAACGGTTAATGGAGGAGTTGGAGTTAGTGGTGAAATATATGCTGGTAATATGTTTGCCAACGGTAGTCAAGTTTTAACCAATGCAACACTTGGCTCATATGGTGTGATTTCTATCAGCACAGGCTCTGGAATATCAATTAACACGTCAACTGGTGCTGTAACAATCACATCAGTAGATACTCTTGAGTTAGTGACTGGTAGAGGTAATAGTACCACAAATCCAATTTACATAACCAATGTAACAGATTCAACTGGAACAAACACAGGAGCACTGATAGTCAGTGGCGGTACTAATTTACGAGGAAATTTAAATGTTGCTGGTAATACAACAGCAACGAATGTGTTAATTAATAATACTTTAACAGTATATGGTACTATTCAATCATTTAACACTATCAATTCTACAGGTACTACAACTGGTGCTGTAATACTAGTAGGAGGATTAGGTGTTGGGAAAGATCTATATGCTGCAAACATATATGGTACTACAGTTTATGATAACAACAAACGAGTAGTTACAGATGTAACACCTGTAGCTGGATCGGGCATCAGTATTTCAGGATTAACCAGTGTCGGCCCTAGCGTAACTTTTAATATAAACAATACTGGTGTTATAGCATTACAAGGCTCTACATATATTGGTATAAGTTCTGCAACTGGTATTATTTCGTTAACTAATCTAGGGGTACAAACATTAACTGCTGGAACAGATACTGTAGTAAGTTCTAGTACCGGCACAATTACTATTTGGAACAACAGTACACTACAATCAGTGACTGATCGAGGTAACACTACCAATCGAGCAATTAGTATTTCAAACGCCACTGATGCCAATACGTCAACTGCTGGCGCATTAATTGTTTCAGGCGGTGTTGGCGTTGGTAAAAATTTAATTGTTGGAGCCAATGCAACAATTTACGGAAATTTACAAGTATACGGAACCTCCACTTATGTAAATTCTACACAAACTGTGATTGTTGACCCAGTAATAGATATTGGTACTGGCCCAAACAACACCGCACTTGGTGTTAATGATGGATTTGATAGGGGTCTACTATTACATTACAATACTACAGCTTCACTAAACACAGCATACGATAATCATTCGTTCATAGGCATGGATAATGCCACACAGACATTTGTTTATAAGACAAATATCTATCCGGGTGCAGGACAGACATTTCCGTCATTGTTTAGTAATACAGGAACATTTGGCGATGCAAAATTTGGTAGTCTACAACTAACAGCCGCAACCAGTGCTACAAGTACCACAACAGGTGCATTGGTTGTTACCGGTGGAGTGGGAATTGGTGGTAATTTATATGTTAACAACACAATCTATTCTGGAGGTCTTGAAGTACTAACAACATCGAGTCTAGGTTCAGGAGGCGTTGGTGTTAGTACAATATTTGCAGGCACAGACACTGCGGTCAGTGCTAATTTTGGCGCAGTTACTATATGGAATACCAGTACACTACAATCAATAACCAATCGAGGTGCTGCAACATCTAACGTAATTACGTTAACAAACACCACCCCTTCATCAAATACCAGTTCTGGGGCATTAATTGTCTATGGCGGAGTAGGCATTGGCGGTAATTTATATGTGGCTAACACCAGTTTTGTTTCTGGTGCTCAAATTATAACTACCGCAACTATTGGTTTATTTGCAGTATCTAGTCTTACTGCTGGCACAGATACCGCAATCAGTACATCAACTGGTAATATAACCGTATGGAACACTAGTACATTACAGTCAATCACTAACAGAGGATCAACTACCACTAACGCTATTGCAATCACTAATACTACAACATCAGTGTCAACCAGCACAGGTGCATTGGTTGTAGCAGGTGGTGTCGGTATTGCCAGTGATGTATATATTGGCAAAACATTATCTGTAAACGCTGTTGGTTCAAAGTTACTTATAGACGGTGGCAATGGAATTATAGCCCAAGCTGGCAGTAATTTAAGATTACAAGCAGGAGCAAATGGTGCATCGAGTACGCATGGTAATTTAGTATTATCAAACAACGGCGGCGTTACCATATCCGGCGGAAACAGCTATCTTTACACAGGCACCAATGTTGGTATTTGGTTAAACGGTGGATACGGTGAAGTGTATGTTGGTAAAAATACTGTAGCTTCGTCATCAACTTTCGGTGCTTTTGTTGTAACTGGCGGCGCGGGTATTGGTAAAAATATATTAGTAGGTTCTGGCGCAATAACTAGAACTGGCGCAGTACAAAATGCTTATGCCAGTGGAAGTTTTGCTGTTGACGGCGACGCCCAAGCTGGCATTTACGTCCTAAGACGATCAATAGCTTCTACAACTCCTACAGCACTAACATCAGACGGTGCCACAGCATCTGGATCAAATCAAATTGTTTTACCAAATGATTCAACATTTGCTTTTAGAATTCTTGTTAGTGTTAGAGCCATAACCAGCAACCAAGCTGGGGCCTGGGAATTTAACGGAGTTATTACTAGAAATACTGGCGTAGCAACTACAACTTTGAGAGTAGTTAACAAAACTAAAATTTGGTCAAGCGTTGCAGGATATGACGTAAATGTTGTTGCAGATGTTACAAACGGTGCTTTACAAATTTTAGCTAACGGTGCAGATGCCAATACTGTGAGATTTGTGGCAAAAGTTGATACCACAGAAGTGACCGGTTAAACATGCATAAATATGGAATAATGATAGCAAACTATGTCAATTAATTTAGATACAAATCAACAAGGCAGTGTTACCCTAATAGGACCCTCAACAGGTACAGTCTCTTTGACTTTACCAAGTTCAGCAAATACCAGCGGATGGGTTTTATCTACAGACGGAACTGGTATTTTAGGATTTATTCCTCCAGGAACTGGTGCTTCTGGAATTAACGGTGCTACTGGTGCAACAGGTGCTACTGGTATTACAGGGTCTACTGGCGCTACTGGATCAACCGGTCCTATAGGTTCAACAGGTGCTACAGGTTTGCAGGGATCTACTGGTTTACAAGGTGGCACAGGTGCAACAGGTTTAACTGGATCAACAGGAGCCGGCGGAACTATTGGCGCTCAAGGTAGTACAGGTGCTACTGGTCTTCAAGGTGCAACTGGTGCAACTGGTTTTACTGGTGCAACGGGCGGGGCTGGTGTTGAAGGTGCAACTGGTGCTACTGGATTACAAGGTGCTACTGGTGCTATTGGATCAACAGGTGCTACTGGTGCTACTGGCCCGGCGGGTGCTACCGGTGCTGCTGGTGGTGCAGGTTCTCAAGGTGCTACTGGTCTGGGATATGATGTAACATCTGCTAGCTCATTTACCCTATCAACTGGTAGTAAAACTTTTACAGTGAACAAAGCTAATGCCTATGTTATTGGCAGTCGAGTGCAAGTTACATATACTTCAATTACCAGCAATTTTTTACAAGGTGTTATTACTGGAATTGCTGGCCTAAACATAACAGTCCTTGTTGACCTAGTCAACGGATCAGTTGGTGCAGGTCCTTACGCTAGTTGGACATTTAGTGTAACAGGACTAATTGGTAGTACTGGTGCCACCGGTACTGCTGGATCGTCAGGGGCAACAGGGGCAACAGGACCTGGCGGTACCGCAGGAAATCAAGGATCAACTGGTGCCACTGGGCAACAAGGTAATTTAGGATCAACTGGTGCTACCGGTCCAATTGGTGCTACAGGCGGTGCTGGCGGTGTTGGTAATCAGGGAACAACAGGTGCTACTGGACCAACTGGCGCAACTGGCGCAACAGGTGCAACTGGATTTACAGGCTCAACTGGTGCTACCGGTCCAAGCGGTACTGGCGGCTCTACTGGAGCTACAGGTATTGGTATAGCTGGAGCAAATGCCTGGACCCCTCAATATACAGCTAACATTATTACCAGTACAAATTATACCGTTTATACCAAAGTAGGCGGAACTAACGGATCTTGGGACGGACAAGTTTATTCTGTAGAAGGATTTACTCGAGGTGCATTTGCAGCAGCAATGGTTGATACAACAACCAGTCGAGTAATGTTTGGCTTAAATTCGGATCCAGCAAACAGCACAAACTTTGTTGATCTTGATTATGCTTTCTATTTCAACCAAGGATCATTAGTAGTATACGAAAGTGGTGCCAGTGTATCTACCTACGGAGCATACACTACATCAACCAGCTGTTTGATTGTATATGACGGTGCAACTGTTCGATATTACGTTAACGGAGTACAGCATTACAGCACTCCTCGAGTAGTAGGCAATGCACTGTATTTTGATTCTTCATTTAACACTGCAAATGCACAGTTGAAAAATGTAGCTTATGGCGCTGCCGGCGAACAAGGTGTAGGTGGTTCTACAGGTTTTGGTTATGACGCAGGTGCAGCTAATCAGGTTATATACAAAGACGCTAGTAACTTAGTTGCTGGCTCTGCAAACTTAACATTTGACGGCACTAATTTAAGTTTACAAGGCGCATTAAGATTTGACAGTAAGACCAGTTGGGATCATACTGAGACAGTTTATTCAGGCGGCCCAAATCTAGCATATCATGTGCTTAAATCAGGATTCAAAAGTGCCAGTTTCTTAGATGAAAA
>Ga0114978_10000006_pt1 | contig 177939 bp, 208 predicted proteins | sample S_140212_EF_Meta_FD_87027 | JGI IMG/M metagenome (GOLD analysis project Ga0114978, IMG submission 87027) | Freshwater microbial communities from Lake Simoncouche, Canada to study carbon cycling - S_140212_EF_MetaG | ecosystem: Environmental > Aquatic > Freshwater > Lake | place: Lake...
TGGAATAAACGCAGCAAGTGCAAATACCGCTTCTTATGTAGTTCAAAGAGATGCTTCTGGTAACTTTTCTGCTGGCACTATCACCGCAGCGTTAACAGGGAACGCATCAACTGCAACTAGTCTTGCTAGTGGTGGTGCTGGTCAAGTTCCTTACAACACAGCATCTGGTGCAACTAGTTTTCTTGCTGCTGGAACAGCTGGGCAAGTACTACAATCAAACGCAACATCTGCTCCTACATGGTCAAGTAGAGTAAACTACACCGCTGGTACATCCGCCCCTACAAGCCCAGTTGCTGGGGATCAATGGTACGATACCAATACTGGAGCTTTGTTAGTTTATGTAAATGATGGAAACACTTCGCAGTGGGTTGAAGCAAGTAACCCTAGCGTTGGTGCTGCTTCTATTCAATCAAATGGAAGGCTTACCTTAGAGTCTGGTGTTCCTGTTTCATCAACCGATCAGACAGCTAAAACAACTGTTTATTACACTCCATACAATGGAAACTTTCTTAGCCTTTATAACGGAACAAGCTGGAATGCTTATAGCTTTGCTGAGTTATCCATAACCACTTCTGGATTATCTGCTAACGCCAACTACGATATATTTGCCTATGTAAGCGGATCAACAGTTACGCTAGAGTACAGTTCAGCGTGGACTAATGACACTACTAGAGCTAATGCTTTATCCTTGCTTAATGGTGTTTATGTTAAGAGCAGCGATAATACTAGAAGATACTTAGGAACAATAAGAAGCAACGCTTCCGCACAATTTACAGACTCGCAAGCAAATAGGCTGGTTTGGAATTTTAATAATAGAATTTTAAGAGCAATGAGCCAAGTTATGTATTCGGGATCACACACCTATAACGGAGGCTCAAGAGAATGGAATGGTGGTACTGGTGTTACAAGACTGTATTTTATGACAGGAATTAATGGTGAGACATTTACTGCTAGTGGCATGTTTGCGGTTACAGGTACACTTAATATACCAGGAAACTGTAATTACGCTGTTGATTCAACAATAAACAGTTTTGGTATGGGCACTGCTGATGATCGTGCTGCAGTATTTACAAGAAGACCTATGACTGTAATGGGTACACTTAATGCTGGATTTCATTACCTTACCGCAACTCAAAGCACAGAGTCGTCTGGAACCGTTACATTTTTAGATGTATTTGGCGGTGGTATGCTTTTATGCTAAAGGAACTTTATGCCAATTGACTTTCCAGCATCACCTACAACAAACCAAATCTACTCCTACAACAATAGGGCATGGACATGGAACGGGTCTGCATGGCTATCTGCCCAACCATCTAACTCTTTTGGAAACATATTCTCATCAGGAAGGTTAACAGTAAGTTCTGGTGTTCCTGTTCCAACAACAGACATAAGCACTAGCACCATTTACTACACACCTTACAACGGTAATGTAATAAGTCTTTATGACGGCACAAGCTGGGCTGCCTACACTTTTACAGAAAGAACATTAGCACTAGGCACTTTAGTATCTGGTAAAAACTACGATGTGTTTATGTACAACAACGCAGGAACTCTTACTCTAGAGTCTCTGGTGTGGACTTCGGATACTGCAAGAGCTACCGCACTAGTATTAACAGATGGTGTTTACCTAAAGACTGGTGCCTTAACTAGAAGATACTTAGGTACTTTTAGAACTACTTCAACTACTACTACAGCAGACAGCGTTAACAACAGACTTGTTTGGAATGTTAACAATCAAGTAGAGCGTGTAGTTGTACAGAACACTTATAATACTTACGCTTACACCGGACACACTTATACTACAGCAGCATGGAGAGCATGGAACAATGATGCAAATATGAAAATAGGTTATGTAGTTGGGCTAGACCGTGGCATATCCGTTGGATTTGGTTGTGCTTCAAGCGGTTCGGCAACTAGCCAAGCTGCCGCATGGGATGGCGCTACTCCAGGTTATGATACATTAGACCTTGCTAGTAGAGCCGGAAGAACTTACTCGACTAGAGGTTCAGTTTTAGGGTATCATTATGTACAAATGTGGGAATATGGGCAGGCTTCTTCTAATTACATTCAAGGTATTTTAGAAGGTACTTTTTGGTGTTAAGTTACTTTAGAAAGGAATCACAATGTTAATTGTATTACACGAAAAGATTAACTCTATTGTCCCCATACAAGGTATCTCCGACAATGGAGACGGAACCTACAGGGTTGACTATGTGTCTGAGCCTACGGAAGAACAGTTAGTTCTAGTAAACAAAGCTATTGAAGACTTTCCTTTATCTTTAGCAAAAGAAGCTAAGTTAAAGCAGATAGAGGCTGAGTGGACAGCCGTAGAAAAAACTGGATGGGACTCAGGCCAAGGTTATCACTTAGGTATCACTCCTTCTGATGTTGCCCTTATTGTAGGTGTATTTTCTTTAGCCAGAGAGGCGGTAGCAGTCGGGCTACCTTTACCAGGATTAATCAGCTTAGAAGGAAACTCAGTTGAATTTGAATCTATACAAGATATGACTGTACTACTTCTGCACTATGGTAAGGCTAGATCTGATATGTCTAAAGATTTTGCTGCTAGACGCAAGGCTGTTGAAGCTGCTACTATGATTGAAGAGATACCAGTAACTTAAGAAAGAACAAGTATGATACCTTTCAAAACTCGAGTGGCAGTCCAGCTCAGTGTAGATGACCCGCACGATTTAGAACCTATCAAACAAGCTTACTGCGTACTCGTTGAAGTTCATATGAACTTTGAACTTGAAGCTATGGTTGCTGTGTTTAAGTGCTGGAAGAGTGAACAAGCATTCCTGTCTGACCGCAAAGCATTTCATACCATTCAAGTACCTTTCCCTCCCGAAGAAGGGGGCAAGGTATTCTTTGAAAAGTGGGGAACAGATGAAGCAAGCGTAAAGCTAAGCGAACATTTGCGAAACCACTGTCTGCGTCATTCAGCCCTAGCAAAAGCAAAGGTCGTAAGTGAGTAAGACTCAGCTTGTTATCAAGCACAAATGGGCACTAGGCGATACAGTGCTGCTAACTGCACTCGTTCGTGATATTCAGCTAGCCTACCCTAATCAGTATCAAATCGTAGTAAACACCAACTGGAGTAATGTTTGGTGGAACAACCCCCATGTTGTGCGGTCTGACGCAGCTGCATCAAGTCAAGCAAAGCATGTAGAGGTAAGCTGGGGAGATGCTATTCGCTGGAACTCCTATGCCAAATATGATGACCGCCGTGAGATGAAACATATCCTAGCTTGGTATCACTATGACTTTGAACGCAAAACCGGCATTCATGTCCCAGTGACGAAACCTCGCCCAGACCTACACATGTCGGAACAAGAGTTAAATTCCAGAATTGAAGGACGCTACTGGGTTATCTTATCTGGAGGTAAACTAGACCTAACTGCTAAGCACTGGCATGCTCATCGAGCACAAGAGGTGGTAGATAAGTTATTAGCAAAAGGTATTCATTGCGTACAAGCTGGGGCAACCCACACCAACCACATACATCCGCCATTGCAGAACACTACAAACATGCTTGGTAAAACTGAGAATGTAAGAGATTTATGGAATATCATTCGCTATGCTGATGGTGTGATTTGTGGGGTAACTGGTGCAATGCATATTGCAGCAGCTTTTGAAAGACCCTGTGTGGTTTACGCAGGCGGGCGAGAAGACCCTTGGTTTGAAGCCTATGTAAATGCTTTCCAAGCTTTTGGGCCAACTGCTGAACCTGTGAAAGTAGAACACAAGTTTTTACACACTATTGGATTACTAGAATGCTGTGCGAATCAAGGGTGCTGGAAGAACAGAACAGTAGCATTAGACCCACAGGATCTAACACGCAAAGCACACACGCTCTGTCGGCAGCCACTTCGCACCGCTCCTCATCCGGTACCGAAATGCCAAGACTTAATTTCATCGGATCATGTAGTAGAGGCAGTTATGGACTATTACGATAAGTCGGTATTACCCCCTATTAAAATTGTGGATAACCCTGCTCCAACTGTAAGCATAGTACGAGTGCAAGAGGGTAACCCCATAACAACAGAAATGCCTATAAAGATTGTGCGAGAGCCCTCCACCCCTATCAAGGAACAGAAACCTTTTCAAAAGGTTCATCCACTAGAACTAACAAGTGTAGGAGTGGGGCAGATACAACGGCAGTTGCCTCTCATGGATAACCCAATAATCGGGGGTAGGATTACTATCTGTGTCCTTTGCTATGGTCCGCATCCACAGCTCGCCAAGACTTGCCTATCCAGCATTCTAGCCACCATTCCGCCCGAACGATTAGACTTGCGCATTGGGCTTAATGAAGTGCACCCCGATACTTTTGCTTACGTGAAAACATTACCGGTTACAAAGATCTACGCAAACAGTCTTAACCGCTATAAGTATCCTGTCATGCGAGATATGTTCTGGGATGAGCAAAGACCTATTACCACGAACTATGTAGTATGGTTTGACGATGATACTTGGGTAGTTAATCCAAACTGGATCAATGATCTATGCCAGACCATCATAGATAATCATCCTAAAAATTATCGTATGTTTGGTTCTTTATTGTACCATGATTTAACAATGTATGCTAAAAATGGCAACGACCCATCTATTTGGTTTAAGACTGCTGACTGGTACCAAGGTCGTAATTTTCGCATGCGTGGCAGTCAGAAAGAGCAAGCAAATGGAAGTGTAATAGACTTTGCAACAGGATGGTGCTGGGCTGCAGCTACGGAAGCTATTCGTAAAGCGAACATCCCAGATGTAAGGCTTGGGCATAATGGTGGCGATATCGCATGCGGAGAAGCAATGCACCAAGCTGGCTTTGGTATTAAGCAATGGAATATGGGCAAAGCATTAGTAGCTTGCCCAAGTAAAGTTGATGGCGGACGAAGAGGTTATTCTGAAAAATTCCCATGGGCAAGCGAGTAATAAAATGAAGAAGATTGGCTTATGCATGATTGTTAAAGACGAGAGCAAAGTAATTAAAAGGTGTCTTGATAGCGTCAAGCCACTGATAGACTATGTCTGTATTGTGGACACTGGTTCAACCGATAACACGATTGAGCTAATCTTATCTTGGCTTAATGAAAATAACATACTAGGTAAGGTAATCACAGAACCTTGGAAAGATTTTGCACACAACCGCACCTCCGCACTTGCACACATCCGTAAGCAAGTTGACATGGACTATGTATTGATGATCGATGCAGACGAAACCTTGGTGTACGATATTGACTTTGATGCCGATAAGTTTAAACAAACTATGGACAAAGATCTTTACATGATTAAGTGTCATCACGATAACATCGTGTTTGATCGTCTATCTATTACAAAGAATGAAAAACCTTTTATATACAAAGGTGTCTTGCACGAGTATGTAGATTGCGAAGAACCAATAGAAACTAGAGCTGTGTTACTTGGTGTTCGCAACACCACACCACACGATGGGGCAAGAAGCCAAATCAATAAGTTTGAGAATGATGTGGCTATCTTTGAGAATGCTCTTCTGACTGAAACAGATCCATTCTTAATAGCAAGGTATACATTCTATCTCGCACAGTCATTCCGAGATCTTAATCAAGATGCCAAAGCATTAAAGTTTTATCTTGAAAGATCGACAAAGGGTTTCTGGTCTGAAGAAGTCTTTATGTCTCTTTTAAACGCAGCAAGATTGAAAGAAAAATTAAAGTACAAGGATGAGGATATTATTCAAAGCTACATGCAAGCACATGAGGTAGCCCCCCATAGGATTGAAGCCTTACATGGAGCAGCAAAGTTTTGTCGCACAAGCTCAAAATACCATCAAGCTTACATCCTTGGTAAATGGGGACAAAGCCTTCCAGTGCAAAAAGATGGGTTGTTTGTGGAAGCTTGGATCTGGGACTATGGTATAGACGATGAAGTTAGCGTAAGTGCTTACTGGTCGGGACACTACGAAGATGGGGCAAAAATTTCTAAAGAACTTTTAAAAAAGATACCAGAGAAACATTTGGACAGAATTAAACAAAATCTTATCTATTTTGAAGGTAAACTCAAATGCTGATTTTTGACCACAATATAATGCATACATTGTGGCAAGATCCTCTATTCTGGGAATGCGTACCCTGCCTTGAAAACTACCGAGAAGAAGCAGAGCAAGTGGCTGTACAAGCAAATATTGTGCAAAGTAGTCTAAAAGTAAAACAGAGTTTATTGTATACTCAATGGCTACAACTGCTGCAAGAATGGGTAACAGAGCAGCCAGACAAGGTAGGACAGCTAGTAGCCTACATTCAACAGAAACGACAGCATTGTATGGAAGACATTACGCTACCGCTTATGCTGGGGCAGAAAGCTCAAGTGTTTCTTTTTAGGAAGTAATTACATGACTCGACGCATATGCCTTACACGATCTGCAACCACCGCTACTTCATACACAAATTATGGGACCTACCGCTTACGAGTAGATGTCACTGCGGTAACCGGACCCGATATAGACGCTAATGTTTTTGTGTACCGCCGTAACCCGCCTAGTCCTTACACTACGCTATCCACGGACATATTTGAAGCTGTAGCTGGACCCCAACAGATTGCCGGTGTTCCTGCAGGAGCTCCAAATCCGGATTTGAACTGGCCTTACTATCGCCTAGATTACATTGAATTAGATGTAGCCTCCACAGCTCAAGCAGACAGTATTTGGGAAGAGATTCAAGCACAGGTACAAGAGCTGCTCGGTGCGATGGAGCGACTAGAGCAACTACAAGTGGTTCAAACTGTGTGGCTTCCTTCTACACCTCCATGTATTACCGGCTGGGAACTTACAAACTTTACCGGTACAACATTTAGGAATGGCAATCCTATTCCTCAAATTACAGATCAGGCAGCTTGGAATGCTGCCACAGGCCCAGGCTGGTGTTATTATAATAATGACCCTTTGAACAATGATATTTACGGCAAACTTTACAATTGGTTTGCTGTGACTGATGCTAGGGGATTAGCTCCAGTGGGCTTCCATGTGCCGACTCTAGCAGAATGGGTAACTTTAATCACATGCCTAGGTGGCACAGATACAGGCGGTGGCATATGGTTTGTTGCAGGGGCCAAGATGAAGACGACAGGCACGCTTGCAAATAATGATGGGTTGTGGAATTCTCCTAATGTTGCAACAAATGAAAGTGGTTTCTCTGGAGTACCAGCTGGCTGCAGAACAGGTAGCTTTATTAATCTTAATGCAAGAGGCAGCTTCTGGGTTTACGATCAAACTACATGTGTTAATCTTAACAATGGTGCTTCTACTGTTTACATCGGTGGCGATAGTTCAACAGTTGGATATTCTGTACGATTAAAACAAGGTGCTCCACCTACCCCATAAGAATCTATTAACTACAAGGAAGACAAGCCATGGCCGAACTAAACAAACTGTTAATCCTAGAAGAATCCGTACTGCTAGGTATGATTGGCAATCCTAGCTTCGTGCAAGAGTTTCCTTTCTTGGCAGGTTCCGAGAGTACTATAAAAGCTAAGTCATCGGGATGTGGGCGATGCAGCCAGAAAGCTGGAAGAAGGATTCAAGCAATCAATGGCATTAAGCAATCGATTGTCTCCATGAGTATTGAGAAGAAACAGAAGCTTAAACAAATGGTAAACGCAGACAAAGTCCGTGTATTAATCTCCGCTGGCGGTAAGGTTACAGCCTACACTTTTTAGCCTAAATAATAGGCAATTCGGTGTCATTATTATATGAGAGCGATTAGCTCTTGAACCCTTTCTTTACTTGCTAGTGCTAGCAAGAGTTAGGAGTTCTGTTTCTAGGTATCTAGTAGGGAGACTTTGCAGTGAATATTATACAATCTAAGTTGACGGCCTACATCAATCCAACGTCGGACGGTGAGGGACGAGAGTACTCAGTTCCTGTAAAGGGGACTAGATATTCGACAGGTTGCACAAACCTCCGTGACATTCGTCACGGAAAAGACCAGCTAGACAAGGCTGCGGCCTTGTTTTGTGGGAACAACTTCTGGGCCACCCGAGTGGCACAGTTGATGGGGCAAGGGTGTCCGGTGTCTCACATCCAAAAAATGGCTGCGGAGGGTCGTGCCGCTTACGAGGCGGATCAAAAGAGGGCCGAAGAAAGGTCAGACCTTAAACGAAACATCTTTGAAAAGTATGGCGGCTGGAAAAAGTCGTACTTGGCTAACACGGCCAAGTGGCGTGAGATGATCGAGGAATTTAGGGAAAACCATTTCTTGGAAGAGGCCGAAAAGCAAGAGCTCTGCCTAGCTCGTGAACTGTCGGATTGCTACGGCCCAGAGGGAGAAAGACCCTCAAAGTTTCGGTTGGTAGACGTAAATCCGTATTACTACAACTGTGGGCATTACCCCACGTTTGTAGTGAGGGCCGTTGAAAGCGGCGGATTTGAAACATACGAAGAGGCAGAAGCTGCTGCTTCAGTGGCTAATGAAAAAAGCCACAGAAGCTGGATACAGTTTCTGAATGGCTAAACCCCGTCCTGAGCCGACGTTAAAGGGCTCATTGTTATTATTACCCGCCCTCGCTTACCAACTAATGGTAAGTGAGGGTTTTCTTTTTTTAACTATTGGAGAATAACGTGACTAAAGTAGCACTGGGTTACCATACCCTATACGGGCAAGGGAGCTATCAAAAAGATATTTTTACTCTCCTCTTTGATGATGGCAGCATTAGTGAAGTGCGGGAGGAGCCTAATGGCATACCTTGTGTATGCCATTATTTGTTTCTTGACCAGCTGGGGGTGGGGGCACGAGACTTGGTAGCGGGAAGCCGCGCCATAATTGTTGGTGAAGACCGGTGGGAAAAAGAACAAGTTGAGGCACTAAACAAACTTGAAAAAGTTTGGAAAGCTCAACGCAGATTTACAGCTACCCCAGCCTAAGCCGACATCAAAGGAGGTATTAATGGAAAATGTGATAGTTCAAAAATCCTTGTTTTCCGTCATCCGGCGGACAAGGTATCACTTCACAAAAGAACCAAGGTGGGAGACTCTTATCCCAGCCTTAGTTCTTTTAGTTTCAATCTTAGTTGCTTGTGCCTATTACAAGGCATAAGCAGCTAGTCCTAAGCAGGACATTAAAAGGCTTGCAGCCCTCAGCTAAATAAATGGCAATTCGGTGTCATTATTATATGAGGGCAACCTTAACTATTGACCCTCGTTTACCCGCTACTGGTAAACGAGGGTTTTCTTTTAACCAAGTAGCATGGAGGATTGACCATTAACGATCTACAAGTTTTTCATAGGTTAGCCGAGGGAAAGCTCACTGCTATGGAGATGTCAGCTATTCACGACATACTCAAAAATTATGAGCCACCGGAAAGATCTTTTGCAGCTAAAGCAAAGGACATAGCAAGTGATTTACTCATATTGGCAATATCAGTATGTGCAGTCACTTGCGCATACTACTACAAGTAAACCATGTCCTAAGCAAGACATTAAAAGGCTTAATGATATTGTTACCCTCGTTTGCCAGCTACAGCAAGCGAGGGTTTTTTATTCGTAGTAGGTAATCGAGTAAGGAGATATCAACATGGACGATTATGAGTCGCCCGATGATGATCAGGATCACCAAGAATTTATCGCAGGGTTGGATATCAACAACCCTGCGATAACAGAAGTTAGCAGGTGCAATTCCTGCAAAGAGGTATGGACTGGGACATACCTCGTGGAAGGCGAGTTTTATCCTCGTGCTAATTGCTGCGGGATGAACTAATCTCATGTCCTAAGCAAGACGTTAAAAGGCTTTTAAAGGTAGGGGAAAGAGTTCACTTCAAGTTATCGGCCTGCCTACTTGGCTTGATAATGATGAGGTACTGCCAACCGGCGAAGTGAACTAGTACTAATGGCTGCAAAGTTAGATATGGTAACCCACCAGAGGCAAATGGGAAGTAGATGAAAATTCTAATCGCCCTCGGCAAGGCGTTAAAAGGTCAGTCTTCATTGTAACCCCCTCACTTGAGCTACAGCAAGTGAGGGTTTTTTATTTGTAGCAAGTATCGAGCAGGGAGATATCGAGATGGAATTGTTTATTTGGGTAGTTGGTTTGGTTGTGTTCGTAGTGGTTTCAGTTTACTCGGTGGACATGGCCTTAAGTGGCCTAGGTTCCCATAAGTAATTTTTTCAACCCTCGCTTGCTCGCTACAGCAGGTGAGGGTTTTTATTTGTAGCAGGGAGACTCTATCATGAGTCCTTATACTTGTCCGTTCTATGGAGAGTTGTCGGAGGAGGAGGCGGAACTTTTACGAGTACCTCACGGTACTCCGGTTAAGCTAGTCAAAGAAATGCGTAAGGTTAGACGCATAATGCGTCTGGTGCTGCGAGCAGCCTCGGCTGCAATCGTGATGGTAGCGGTGGCAATTGTGGTGGTGGTATTAATTTAACTTTTCAACCCCTTGTGTGAGGCACAAGCGCAAGGGGGTATTCTAGTGCCATGGAGATTAGCGATGACTCTGACTATGCAGTTTCAAAAGAGCGTTCAGCCGGAGGCGGGGGTTTATGACGATTCCCAAGGCACCAAGGCAAGACTCTATGCCTTGGCCCAGAAGGCCAAGCGGCTCAAAGGTAGAGGTAAACGATTGCCAAAAGGGTTTCAGTTGGATGCGTTCGACCCCGAAAAAGTCGGTCTAGATCAGGAAACCTCGGACTTTTACAGTCCCGAGCAGCTGGTAGAACTGTTCGCTCATCCACGGAAAACCGTGGATTGGGATCAACTAGACGAGCTAAATTCGATTGGTTACTTTTATACAGGAGATGAGTAATGCTAGTTCTAACCAGAAAGCCAGGTGAGATAATTGTTCTCGACCTTGATGGTCGAGAGATTAGTGTGCACATCTTGCACACTAGTACAGGCAGAGTTTCCCTTGGGGTTGATGCCCCAAGGGAAGTAAAAGTGCGGAGAGGTGAACTCTCCGCAAACCCCGCCAAGATGGCGGGGATAGTTGGGTAATCCCAATGGTCGCAGTATGCGATTTGTTATTGTTGCTTTATTGCAATAATAATGAATCTCATACTGCGGCCGTTACCTTCCTATTGCTACAACGCAATGGGAAGGTTTTTTTCTTAGCTATTGGACAAGGAGATGATATGGAAGCAGAAAGAGATAACATGTCGGATGTGTACCAAAGCTTTATGCTACAGGTACAGTCCACGCTGGAAGCCAACCTAGCCCCAAAGGCTAAGCTAGATATCATTGCAGAAGTCGTGGAAGACTTCCAAAAGTTCCGCAAGGCATGTAGGCATGTCAAGCGGGTACTACGAAAACAAAAACCCCTAGATAAGTAATTTAGCTTTCTTATTAAGGGGTCGTGTAATAAACTAACCTTAGTTCAAAATGAAAGGAACTAAACATGGCCGTAAAAGCATTGGTAGTAGAATTGTTAGGAGATGGTAGTCGAGGCGTAGTTACGATTGAAAGTGACTTGCCTGACTTCGTCATGCAGATTGAAGAGCTTCAGTCTGCCAAAGCAAGGGACTTTGTCTTGCAAGCAACGGTGAAAGCGGGCATCAAGGGTCTGCCTGGCATTAGCCGGACAGTAGATAGCCCTTATCCTGTAACGGCAGAGGGTGAACCACTGGAAACGCTGAAAGACGATAAGGGTGTACCAATTCCTTTGACAGACCCAAGAGCGGTGCCTAAGAGCTACAGAGCTAAGTACGAGGTCACCGCTCGCCAATGAGCCAAAACGAAATGATCATGCTTGATGAGGCAGCAACAAAGCGTCTCATCAAAGCAGTCGGTACAGATCTAGAGCAGATCTTATGGCTGGCGGACTGGTTGCTGCATCTGAATGTATTTTCAGATGCACAAGTCTATGATACATTGAACTTTGTAAAATCTGGAATTGAAGCTTTTGCAGTATCAGTAAAGACTGACACTCCACGAGTTACCACTGTCTGTGTATGCGATTCCCGCTGGGTTTCCATATCGGGTGCTGCTTCCTTTCTAGATACGCAAACCTCGGAAGTGGTAGAACAATTACCACAAGCAGCGGTAACGCATATCTTTTGCGACCTAGCTGCACTGCAGCTACGCATGGAACACCGAAAGAGGAAGTTCAATGGTCCACAACCAGCTACTAAAGAATCTGCTCAAGCAAGCAGCGACAAGCCAACTGAGCAAACCAGTGGCCCCAAAGATGATTCAGCGCACACTGCTGATGTCTGAGGACGCATTTGCTACACCCCTATTCCTATTGGTAATGGATAAGTATGGCCCAGAAGCTATGCAATGGGCTCCAGAAACGATACGCATGGAGCTAGAAGCGGATTTCCAATGTGAGCTGCCTTCATTCTCCCTAGATAAAATCATGGCTGCAATTACAATTGTAACCACAAACTTCTTTTACAAGGATGTAGGTAGGTTCATATCTATCTGCAACATACTCGCAGGGGATGACTTCAATCCCGAAGTCTTTGACCCTGCAGATACAGACGAAATGCTTCTCGGAATTACGGAAGCCATGCTTTTATGGCCTCCGGATGAAGACAAGAATGATTCAGAATTTTGTGAAGAAATCCGAGAATACATTTCACAAATGTTAAAGGTAGAAGGTATACTTCACCCCTTCGATGTCCTGCGATTGGCGTTACCCGCCGACCAATCGGTAAATGTGGACGCAGATTACGCCGATGATCCAGAGATGTATTCTGCCATTTACCAAGTACAGCAGGGGAAGACAGACGAGACGCGGGCTATATATCTGGATAATGTCTCAGCGTTAGCTAAACAATTATCTGCGTTGTCTTTGCAAAATGGCAGCACAGAACCTATGGTTAAACAACTACAGGATATTGTACAAAAGGCTGGGCTGGGATCTTCTCAAGGAGAAGCGTTATGATGACTGTTATTGCGGTGGCGTTAATGTCGGTAACTAGTGCAGGCGAACCTGCAAAATGTGCTGGAGCTACTTGCTCCGCTGCCCCTAGAAAGGTAGTGACTATTAATAGGACTCGTACCACAACCAAGGGTTGCGGTGCTAAAGTTAGCAGAAAGAAACGCTGCTGCCGTTAAGCACTAGCGTTAAATTACAAACCAAAGGACTAGCATGAAAGTGCTGGTCCTTTTTCTTTTATAGGGGAACAAAATGGAACCAGTAAAGGTCGTAGTGGTGTGGGCATCTACCCAAGAAAACTTGGACAAAGGGTTTGTCCACATAGTGACTGGGCACGAAGGCCCAAGGGTATACGATAAAGATGTTTTGGATACAAGAATAGAAGAGGACAAAAACATACCATATGCGTTGACTTGGCAGGAAGCTTGGCACTTCATGGATGGAGCTAACATCGGAAACAAAGTTCAGTTGAACTTAAAAACAGCAAAGCGTATCGGACTATTTAAATAAGGAGAAAGAATGATAGTCAATTTATTCTTTAATGAGCGGGGTCGGGCTAGGTCTAGAGGAGCATATCACCCACTCAGAAAACGCTACCCATTTACCCGCAACGAGAAAATCGTCGTGAAGCTGGCAGCGAGTTTAAAGGACATGACTATGGGCGACTACATAAGGTCGGTAGTTGTGCCAAAAGCATCGCAAGATGCAAATAAGATCAACGAAATTATTGACACATTATAAAGGAGAAAATATGTCGCATCTCGCAAGCGGGTTCTGCGTTACAGATATTGAGGCACTCGCCTTGACTGTAAAAGAGAAGTGCCCAGAGTTGGAGTTAGTTAAACAAAAGACCTACAGAACATGGACCACCGATCATGGTGGTAGGCTTGTGGGGGATTATCCCCTGCCAGGCTTGTATCAACTCAAAATGATGGCAGTATTAAAGCGGCAAGGTGTTGATGTACATGCCAAGGCAGAAGTACAAGGAGTTAAGCTCCCAGCTAATCTCGCTGAGTTGGAACTTAAATCTTGGGACCTAGCCCAGCAAAATTTATTGCTGCAAGACGCAGAGTTCAAAGCTGCATACCAAAAGATATGCAGTGAAACAGTGGGTCAAGATGCCGAATTCGTCATTCGGTACAAGCAGTCCCACAACAACACTAAAGCCTACGAGATAGGCTTGATCCCTCACCCGATAAGAAAAGGTGAATACTTGATGATGACGGACTTCTATGCCCAAGGTAATGGGCTGCTTAATGCTAAAGGCATGGGCCAGCACAAGTACAAAGACGGAAGCTGGGGTGGAGAGCTTAAGCAAGCTTATGCAGGCATGGCAGCAGAAAGAGCCATCGTATCTCAGATCAAAGCTGGGAACCCAGAGTATGGCCGGTATGAGAAGACTGTGTTGCCCGATGGCAAGATAAAGATCGAAGTATTCCCAAGGAGTTAACATGAACAACAAGAAGATCGTCATCATGATCGATGACAAAGGTGAAGTGCAAGTAGAAGCCTTCGGGCACAAAGGTGGAAGTTGCACTAAAGCAACAGATCCACTGACCAAAGCATTAATAGGCGGAGTGATAGAAGATCGGAAAAAACCCGAATTCTATCAGAATGATGTGACAATAAAAGTTCGTGAGTTCGAATAACTAAAGGAGTCAGTATGAATATTGTGGAAAAATTGAATGGGTATTTCGCAGCTGGTCAATCCGGGCTAGTACTTACCTCAGTCGAGCCAGAGGAGTGTCTTCGTGAGCTAGCTGAAGCAGCTAGAGCTTCGCAAGCAACGGAAGACAGACTTGACCTATTGTTCTGGGATGTTGCCGACGGCGTGACGGATGCCCATGGCAACCCCGTCAACCTCGGGGCAGCAGATGCGTCACAAGATGACGATATAGCTGCGTTGGGTCTTGGTAGCTCATCTAAGAAGATTGGGCTGCATGACTGCTTTGAGATCGTGCTAGGTATGATCCGTGGCCGTGCTTACCGAGCAGCTGCGGATGAGACTAGCGCAGATGATAAGCACATGCGTGTACTTGTTGTAAGGAACTTTGACCGACATCTGATGCCACAAGGCCAGCAAGGTGCACTAGACTCTGTGCTACTAGCACAAGCTCAAAAGCTTATCAACGAGGGGCAAGCAACGCAGGTGTTCTTGATCATGCAGACTACACCAGAGTTCGAGCTCCCCATGGAGCTCATGGTTCATTGTGAATATGTGGTGCATGAGCTTCCCACAGGAGAAGAGCGTAGCACCATCATCACGGACTTAGGAGTGTCCGAGGTCAGTCAAGCGTTGCTTAATGCAACTGCGGGCCTATCTAGGGCCAAGACGGCACAATATGTAGCAGAGACGATGGCAAACTTTGGGTACCTTAACCCAGCTGCCATCTTCCAGAAGAAGGCTAGCCACTTGTCTAGGGCATCCAAGCTGGATGTCTGGAGTCCAGAGTTTGTTACGCAGATCAAGCTGTGGCCAACCCCTAACTGTCTTGAGCTGCAAGATGCTACAGATGTGACAATGATCCAAGAGGAGAGTCATGTCCAGAACAAGCAGTTAAAGGAAGGGGAAATCCGTGTAAGGGTAAAGTATGTGCAGAATGGTAAGAAGATAGAGAAGTGGCTAGACCCAATGCTATCTAGTTACTTTGAGCACACATGCCGACCCGAGCGGGATTTCTTCTCGCTTAAGTCGGTGGTTGGTCTTAATGGTTTGAAGGGTTTTCTAAGGAAAGGTTTTAGACCCGAAGTGCCAGATCGTGCCCGCATGAAGCATGTCCTTATGTTGGGTGTGCCGGGCACTGGTAAGTCATTTACCATGCAGTGCTGCTCCGGCGAGTTCAACACTCCGCTATCCAGCATGCAAGCTTCCAATCTGTATTCCAAGTGGCTGGGCGACACCGACAAGATCCTTGCTAGAATGCTATCCACAGTTGAGATGATCGGTGGCATCCTTGCTATCGACGAGTTTCAGCGGTTCTTGCCCCAAGGTGGTGGTGGCGAAAGCGGTGGGGTAGAAAGCCGTCTGTTGGGTACGCTACTCGGTTGGTTTAACAATCAGCAAAGTAACTTAGTGTTATCGGCGGCTAACAACATCAGCAACCTACCCGACGAGATCACCCGCTCTGGTCGTGTGGATGCTTTGATGTTTGTAGGTTTCCCAGGCAGAGAAGCCAAGGATGCTGCATGGGCTATGTACATGAAGCGGCATGAGCTAATCGAGCAAGAGAGACCAGAAGACAACTATTGGACTCCAGCCGACATCATGTCGTGCTGTCGTCTAGCTGAGTTACAAGGTGTAACCATCAAGTACGCAAGCAGGTGGATAACTCCTTCGTATGAAAAGAATCAGAAACAGATGGATGGCCTAATGGAGTGGGCAGAGTCCGCTGGCTGTATCTGCTCCGAAAGTGGAGAACGGTTTAAGCATCCAAAAAGTGCAGGGAAATCCTCTGTGACTGATGCCCCTAAGAAAGTGACTAGAAAAGTAAAAACTAGTCGAGAACTCTAAAAGGAGAGTGAAAATGGCACACGATGAAAAGTTATACAAAAAATGCGTAAGCATTTATGAAGCAGATGGGCAACATGCAGTAATCGAGTACTGCACGAAAATAGGACATAAAAAATGGGGCAAGTGTAAGCCTTGTGATTACGATGAAAGTCCAATCATGGATGATAACTTTATGACCTGTCTAGTGTGCGGACATTCTACCTATCACGATGGAAAATTTAACAAGGAGAAATAACATGGGAATGATTACAAGAATGCTAATGAAGTTAGTGCCTCAAGAAAAAATCGATAGCCTCATCAAAGAGGTTATCGAAGCTAAGTTCAGCGATGTGTTAATGCAAGATCAAATCCAGCTATCCATAAGGGTAGCTGCAGAGGCAGGGATAAATAATTTGGAACTGGAAGAAGCGGTTTCTTCCAAGTGGAGCCTCAAAGATGTGGCAGCTTCGGTTGCAGATGTGCTTTCTCAAGACAGGGGCCTCTTAATAGATGAGATCGCAGAGAAGTTCCATGCCTCAGACATCGCCAACGAGATCGACACCAGTGATATTGCCTACGAAATCGGAGCAGAGTCCGTTGCGGAAAATGTCAACATAGGCGATGTCGCTGGTTCCATTGATCTTGATGCGTTAGCCGACAAGATCATAGATAAGAGAATGAAGGAAATAGACATGTCTAAGATTGACTATGAGCAACTAGCCATAGCATTGATGTCCACAATTAAATTACTAGCAACACTCAAAGAAAAAGTTTCTAAATAATAATAAGGAGAATAGTATGCAGAAGGAAATATTCAGTCCCGAAGGTAAGTCTTTGGTAAACAACAAGACGGTAACCTATTGCACAGTGAAGTTCACTGTGGGCTGGTTGCCCGGAAGCATAGGCTTCACGGAACAAGCCAAGGCCGTGTTGGCATCTGGACTTGGCACAGACAGCAAGGTCATCCGAGGATCCTATGCGATCCTCGGTGCATCTAGAGACAGTCTAATCCAAGAGGGAGCTGCCCTTCGTAGATTGCTCACCCTCATCCGTGACAGTTACACGATTCCAGAGTACACCTTGGTTGCATCCGCAGCCCAAGATATCTCGAATCTTCGTCCAGAGAAAATCAAGGGTAGCTACCTTATCGAGTCATGTAAGGTAGATGAGTTCATGAAGAGGTTCAATGAAGCAAGGTTACAGTACCTCACATGGGGTAAACGAGTATCTGAGCCAGATAACTACGAGCGTATCCGAGATGCAGATCGCATCAGCCTTGCTAAGGACTGGGATATCATCAGTAGTAAGTATCCAAGTGCACATGCACTTGCAGACTCTGTCACTTGTGACATGCCTCGCATCGAGCCCTTCGATGCATCGTTCACCATGGCGGATGTCGCCCCAGCGACCGCCAAGTACCTGCGAGAACAAGCAGAAGCACGACTCAATGCTTCTGTAGAAGGTGCTACCTCCGAGCTTATTGCTGAGTTCAAGGAAATGGTCGAAGCCGTTGCCAAGAACTGCGGTAAGCGTATTCGCCTATTGCCTGGGCTAGAGTCTAAACGGCAAGAACTGCGTTACGCAGAAGTTCAGCAGATCCTCCGTCACACTGACGACGAGGAAGTACCAGTAGGAAAGTTACTGGTGACAGTGCAAACAGCAAGTCCTAAAGGCGGATCATCCGATGCCTTTATTCAAACAGGTAAGCCAACCACCCTGCTTCTCACCGAGGCAGAGTACAAGGCGCTGCAGCCCTACGAGACTGAGGAGCATCGTGCTCTAACTCAGTCCGCATTCGAGAATCTTCAATGGCTAGCCCAGAAGATATCTGCAGTCAAAACTATGCTGGGAACTGACCCAGAAGTTAGTAACCTAACAACCCTTGCAGATGAGATCTCTGCAACCTTAGGTACCTTAGGCGGTTCTGCTGCTGAGATTACCAAGCAGCTAAAGAACAGCAGCTTTGCTAGGACTACAACCAAGCAAACCTTTAACAAGTTCTTTGATCGTCTTGTAGCACAAGACATCGAGGTCAAGACCAAGAGCAAAGTAGCTCGCCGTAAGATCAAGGTAGGTGGAGGTGATGAATGATCATCTTCATCAAGAAGGACGGAATAACTGAAGGGCTAGTCAGCCCAGTTACCCAGCTACTACAGCTGGGTAACATCAAGAGGGTTAGTCACATTGAACCTGTTAACTCCGTATTGCGGTGGTTGTTCCACCTCATTCGGTGTCGGGTCAAGGACACCTCTTATCTCGCAGCATTCACCCGCTATTGGCCTTGCCAGTGGCGGGCAAACATTATTGGTGGGCCTATTATCGGTCCATTCAAAAGGCGTAAAGATGCGATAGCAGCGGAAGTACTTTGGATTAATTCTAAACTAGGAGAATAACTATGAGTGATTTAAACATTGTTGAAGTAACAGCTTTAGGTAAATTAGTTGACAAGCAGCTCAAGCAGCTTAAGGATGCAGGTGAAACAATTGCCCCAGGCAATCATACCTTCAATTTTGATGTTCATTTGGACGGAAGTCTGTCCAGAGGGGAAGATACTAAGGCTACCCCACCTTTCGCAATTGCGGGGTTCCTAAAGCCCTTGCTGTTGAAGTATGCAATGGGGCTAGGCAAAGAAGAAGGCAAACAGTGGTTGCAAAACTTAATGAGCGTACAAGCTGCGTTAGGGGCTGTCATTCAGCTGGGTGCAGACTCAGTCATGCAGTCGATTGATCCAGCGTTCACAGCGTTGTGGTCAGCAGCGGAAGCTGCTGCTAAGGAAAAATTTCAGTCAGTTGCCGAGAAGGCTGACAGAGCTGGACAGACCATCGTGGTCGGCGGTTTAGAAAGAGTAGCAGAGGTAGCAAAGCTGCCTAAGATCGTAAGGTCAGCTAAGAAGAAATAAACACTTTAAAGGAGATTGTTATGAAAATTGAAGTCTCAAGTGCGGAGTTAGACTTACTTCATGTGGTAATAGAAAATGTAAGATATCTATTAAAGGAGGAAGCAAAAAAACTTGATGCTGTTACATTTGTGGGCATGAATGAGCTGTGTCAGTCTCGTACAACTCACTTAGAGAATCTAAAGCTACAAATATCAGTGCTAGATGCACTTTATTCAAAACTTCCAGACTAAGACTAGCCTTGGCCATAAGCCTTGGCTAGTTCTTCTAGTGTAGCGTCATCAATCTCACGGAACTCTGCTGACTTACTAAGCTGTGGGTGCTGCCCAGCTTCGCTCATCAAGCGTTCGAGCAGCTCCGCATCTGGCCTAGGCAGGGTGTGTGCTACTTCTGCAATCTTTTCGGGGTCTATGTCAAACCCACGGCATACCTCATCAGCAAAGTCGTTACCGAATAAGCTGACTACATCTTCACGCGCAAGCTTGGAGAACTGTGACTTATCGTATGCGTTCCCTGTTTGCAGTGTGCACAGCTTTGTGATATCTGCAGCAGCCTTCGTGTAACTGACTTTGAAAAGGACATCTTCAGCCCTTGGGATTAGTTCCGTGTACTTGCCCTTAAGCCCAATGTTATGGTCAATCAGATCGACTATAGCAGCCAACTTGATTAGCTCTCTAGGTTGCAATGCAGTGCGAGGAGTAGTCCTAACAGCTGCAGCAAGCTTTGTAATCGCCTCACGCTGTTCGTGCTTGTTGGCAAGTCTGGCTCTGTTCTCTAGCATGCTACATACTTCAAGGGGATCGGGTATACCTCGCCCTGCTTGCTTCTCGATAAAGTCAGTAATAGCTTCGCCCATGTTTGCACCATAGCGAGCAGCTTTCTCTAGAATCTTATCGGCAATTTTATTACGATCAATAAAAGGTATTCGGTCACAGTTTGATTGCAACCATTCAGCTGCAGTTTTGACTTGCAAAGAATTGGTCATGGGGTAATAGCGTTCCTTAATCCCATCTTTGCTTTGCCATACATAAGCATAGCTGCTGTCTGGAAGTTGATCGCTGCCCCTTAAATCGGTGGCACGCTTGACTATTGCATCGTAAGCGGGTCGAATACCAAAATAATCAGAAAACCTTTTAAAACGTTCACAAATTTTGTTTTGGTCGTTAGGATGGTACTCTGCTGACTTTTCATGGAAGTACGCTGCAGACAGCCAAGTAGCAGCTGCGGAATGGCATGCGTACTTCTTATGTAGCGGGTCGGCATAAGCGGTGACTGCGATAGTTGCTGGAGCCATTGTGGTTTCCAGATCGGCATCCTTCACGAATTGTGGGAAATCATAACGCTGAGCGATCTTAACCAGCTCGGTTTTATTTTTGTCACTTGCAGGATCTAAAACTATAGAAGGCGAAGGCATTGTGTCTCTCCTAGATATTCATGCAGGGTTATCATTTGCGGCCATTGCTCCACTAATCGGGATGGAACCAACCGCATCTTACCCAGTAGCAGCTAAGTGCCCTTACTGTGAAGCACAAGCTTGGGCCATTTATCAAGATACCAAGTCTTTGGAAGAATGGTATTATTGCTCCCAGTGTAAGGCCACAGGGACGATTTTGGCAATGGCAGCTGCACGATTAAATATGCTTCAAGAAGAAGCAATGTACTATTTAGCCGAGCAGTTGAACAGAACCATAAGTCCGAGCAATATGCGATTATACATACGTGGGTTAGGATTTTCTGCAAAATTGCAAGAATTATGGAAACAATCTCAACTTTCCATGAAGAACGAAGGCAGAGAACATTATCAAGCTTTGCTTCGTTTGGGCTGGAATATATCTTCACCCATGAGCCGAGAAAGACATCTAGCAGGGCCTGGTCAACTCTTGGGTATTCTAACCCCAACACAAGTTGCTAAGTATGGAAGGTTCCGTTTACTTAAAAAGAAAGACCCTACCGTGGTAGTGCCTTATTACCGCTCACCTACGCAGATAGGTGCGCTAGCATGCTTCAACAACGGAACCGAAACAATAGTGACTTCTAATATAGGTGGTGAGGTCGGGTTTGCAGGCTTGCCATTCCTATGGCAAACGCAGTCAGACAGTCTTGTGCTCACTTCAATGCTTACCAACATGGTGCGGATGCAGCTGCGTAACTTTAATAGCAGCGAGATGCCATTGCCCATACTAGCATGGCGACAGTTCATGATTACTGAGCGTAAGAAGCAATGGCCTATGCTAGGAGGTAGACAACTAATCTTCTGGGAGTGTCATCCTACTGCAGCAATCTTGCATCAAGCTATGTTGTCCAATGCTTCTATGACTTTTACTGGTCCGGAGACTGTGCGACAGCAACCTAAAGAAGTCAGTGGACCTAGGTGGAATCGCTGGATGTCTGACATGCCGGTAATGGAAGTCTATCAGCAGATAGTACGCACAGCTAAGCCTTACGAGCGAGCTCTTTCTAACTGGGCACTATACGCAGCACCAGCAGACAAGACTAAATTGCTTCAAGATGCAGAACAGCATAGCTCGGAAGTAGCTAAGCTTGTCCGCTCCTATGTTGCTCCAAACTTGCTCACAGAAGTTGGTAGACGGATACGAGTTCCAGTCCACCAGAAGCTTCCAACAGTAGGTGGCACCACCTACATGGTAATGGTAGAGAAGAATAACAAGTGGTATGACGATGCGGGCAACGTAAGGTTCTCAGGCATTCTTCGAGTAGACAAGATAGTGATTCGCCCCGATACATCTAAAGAATACATTGGATACTTGCAGACTAACGAAGGCAAGTATCCATTTAGAGTTCCGGTTGAGAAGGCTAACCTATCTTGGATAACTGAATTTGCATTGAGCCATGGCATAGTCTTGCAATCTGATTGCTTCTGTAACATATGGGGTAATCGTTGGTTAGAGAAGTTTAACCCCTTCGTGGCAGCTTGTCAGATTGAGTTACCCGAAGTTGTTAATGGGTTGGAATCTATTGGCTGGGATGGTAGTGGTTTTCAATTCCGTAACTCTAGATTGTGTCGTGGTGAGTTTTCTTCAAATCCGGAATTTACATTTCCAGAGGATGCCCCTGGTCCTAAACAATTACTGTGTAGGTTGCGAGATGATGTGATCTTTGCAATCAGTGACGAGAGCCCAGAGTTAGAAATAATATGGGCTTTTGCTCTAGCCATGTGCGCTCAGATTACAGCCCCTGCTGTAAACTTTCCAGCTTATGGCATATGGGTAGACCATCCTACTTGCAGTTTGTTTTTGCAAGAACTGTACCATAGGTTTGAGATAAGATGCGGGCAACCTCGTGGATGGGTACACAAATGGCCACGCAGGCTTCAGCGGTTTGCAACTGCTTTAACTCAAGATGATACCGGATTCTTTGTAACTAGCTTCACAGCAAGCCAATGTAAAAGCAACACATCTAACTTAATCAAAGTTACGAACATTCCTAAAGGGCTGCAGCCTAGGAAAGTAACCCACAGTTGTGACAAAATTGTGCTGCAGTATTTAAAACATTTTAGTAAGTCTGACCATGAGATACCCGCTAGTTGGGAAGCGTGGAAGGATTATACAGTAAGGCAGATGCAACAGCTGTTTGGCTTTATTAAATCTAAAGCTTTAGACAATGCTCCAAGTCATCTGCACATTACATAAGGAGTAACATGAGAGACAATTTTATAATCTATGTAGATCGTGGAGGAAATATGCCACAGCTGTGGCGTAAAAAATGGGATAGTAAAACACATCCATTTTACATTCGATATCAAAACAATCACCCAGTAGGGTTACATGGCCCTACCGCAGTGCTGGCCGAAGACATAACAAAGACGAAAGTGTATAGCTACGCTAAGCATGAGTTCGTCAATATTGCAGGCATACCACAAGAGTAGCTACTCTGGATCAGCGATGGCTCGTCCTTGCATTGCAGTACGAACCTCATCGCTGATACGCATGTCTTCGTAAGCGGACAAGTCTGGCCATCGTCCATGCATCTGGAACAGCATCATAGTCCCCATAGTAACTGCTTGTGCAAAGTCATCTGGACCTGCTGGATCTCGCAGAATTCGGTAATGATCTCTCCCGCTTCCAGATTCTGATTTATCTTCAATAAGATTTAGAAAGTCGTGGAGTAATCCAATGTCTTCCGAACCTTTATGATCATATTGGAAGAATCGAACTATGTGTGACTTGATAAACTGACAGCAGTAGTTCAAAGCACGATTGCGATCCATGGTGTAATGGTTTCGGGGATGAAACTCATTAGCTGGCTTAAAGTTAATCAACCCGCTCTTAGCTGGACCTACATAGGCAACCGCTAAGATGTTAGCTGGGTCTAACCCAGATTGCACTAACAAAGTTTCTCGGACAGTACCCGCACCTGTGTAGTCGTGCACCACATGGCTGCAATAGAATGTCTGCATGATTCCAAGGATAAGCCTAGCTTCTCGTACATGGTCATGCGGAGTTAGACTGCGGAAGCCATAGATAATATCTACCCGCCCATCTGGGGTCAAACCGCACACTGCAATCGTAGTGTACGACTGCAAGCTCATGCTGCTTTTACCTCGGCTTACACCACCGCCACCCCAGTCTACAGAGACAAAGCGGTATATGTAACTGTCAATGTTCTTTTTGGCTTCGTCTACCATACAACGCCAAGGAAGACAAGCAGCTTGCTTTAAGTCAGTAACAGTAACTAACTTAGAGCCACTGTCCCAAGACTCTCCGCAGACTTCGTTGTAGAAAACATTGATAGGGACATTGCCCTTACCATTCATCTTGTCTACAAGCTTTTGCCATTTCTCGGGGTCAGAGTAATGCATCGGCATAATTAGCTGAGGAACATGGTATCCCACAAAGGACCAGCGTTTGCTTGCGTTGCGGTGCACCCATCGTCCTGTTCCACCTTGTGCAGCTGGGCGAGGGTTTATAGCTTTTGCACACTTAGCACAAATTACACCCGGTACAGTTTCGCTGATGCCGGAATGAACTGGCCCAATCATCTTGATTAGGTCGTACTCCAATGCTGGAATGTTCCAATGTCCGCAGCCGGGGTGAGGGCAATGGATAACCCACTCAGCCATGGAAGAATCATTCCAAAGCTTCTCGATAGTATTGTCTAGAGTCTTAGGAGTTCCAGCGTATTGGATAATCCCCCAGTCTCTAGACGCAGACAGCGTTTCATGAATGATAGGTAAAAATGAGATATCCATGTATTGGATCTCGTCAATACAGTTCTTATCCGCACTTACCCCACGCACTCTTTCTGCGTCGGTGTAGGCAAACGAGAAGAGCATCTGCGACTTATTCTTAAATGAACGCTGTAGCACATTGTTAATCGTAGTCTCTCCAGAAAACAGACGACCTACTGGACTGCTTTCAATAAAGGGAGCTACATAGTTTTGCGAAAACCTTCGCACCATTTCAAACAGTGGTGTGATGTAAAGTGTCGAAAAATAGGGAATGCAGTTAGCGAATAACACTCCTTGCGCTGCAAGTGAAGTAGACTTCGACACCTGCCTTCCTGTTTTCAATAAGGTGGTACGAGGCATTCTTGTTCTAAAGAAAGGAGCAAATGGAAAATGGTCATGTAAGTGATAAGGCTTTCCTCGAATAGATAACAAAAGAGGAAGCAATGGCTTGAGTGTCAGATAACCAGTCTTGGCCATTACATGCTGGGCCATGCGTAACTGTTGAATTTGCTGAGTATCTAAAGAATTCTTTACATAATCAGATAACAGCGACGACTCCAGCATTGGGCCGAAGTCAATTCCAGAACTTGAACTTTGTTCCTCTGCCAACATTTGGCTAGAGGTTTTTTGTAAATTAAGCATAAAGGAACTTTCTATGTCAAAACCAGAAATCAGTAATATCATCGGTATGTGTCTAGCATACCCTGTTCTTGTGGTCGGTTGCACTTGTTATTATACTGGAAAAGGTCTAGTAACAGTGGGATCTTTTATGGTGGAAGCTAGCGGGCTAGTCCCACCCCCAGTCGTAATAAAGAACGAATAAACTTAACCAGGGGAGGCTATTATGCCATCTCGAAGTGCCTACGCCTACCAAACAAGACAGCAAATGCGACCGCCCGGAGGGTTGTTGCCATCGTTTTCTACTAAACAATTATTAATTCACCAATACCCAGACCCGACTGGTAAGCCATTAAGTGAACTAGTAATTGGCGAAGGTGCACCGTCCCCTGACCGAGTTGTATTAGCTAATTGGTCTCCTCCCAACACGGAAGAGACGTAAAGAAATGGATTCAGATATCGCTTTGTGGGGGCTATGCTATACCATAGCCATCGTTGTTTTTTTGTTCATGGGACTTTATTTCGCTGCATTTGTAGCAGGGGTAATCCTATACATGGGGATGAGACTTACAGGTCATTAAGGAATCTTATGTTTATAATCGTTGCTGCGTTAGCCACTTGGCAGATCGTAGAGATATGGAGACACTCAAAACTAATGGCATCGTTGCGAAGTCGCACCGAGATGTGGGATAACTTCCTAGGGGAACTACTAAGCTGCCCCTTTTGCCTATCAGTCTGGGTGAGTCTCTTTTGTATGCTCGGTCTAGAGCTGTCTGACTGGGGATTAGCGGGATATATACTATCACTGATGATCTATGCATTAGCGGTATCAAGGCTCGCCAATCTAGGCAACGATGTTTTTAAACAATTCTGTCTTACCCCAAAGATGGATATAAATTTTAAAGAAATGGAGGAGTTATGAGTCAAGAACCAGAAGTCGAACCTAATTACATGTTCGATGAAAAACTAGACAACAAGTTTAGAACAGTTATCCATTCTGCGTTTCTGGAAGTCCCAGAACTACGCAGTGTAATAGTCGTGTATGACTATTACAGAAACCTAAACGATATTCAAGATATCGGCAAAGGTATGTGGCTGTCCGCAGAAGGTGGCAAAGAAAAACCAATAGACTCCGTTGTTGGGTCTTTTGGTGCCTTGCTACAAAGTGCTGCACACATCCTTGATGAAATGTTTCAAAGACACCAAGCACTGTTAACGGAATTAACAAAAGTGTCTAAAGAATTACTGGAGAAGAAAAATGAATTACAAAAATAAAGGAGTATAAATGACAACCTCAACTGAGGCACCAATCGTGCCAGAATTCGTTATTAGGCGGGATGGTACTGACATAAGCGTGCAGCTTCGTGTAAGCTGCATAGGTAATGGTTACCTAATAAAAACAGGTGGTGCTCCATTATACTTTGCAACTAAAGAGGGTATGGCAAAAGCCGTATACGCAGGGTTGCTAAACTTAAAAGATAGCCAGAAGGTTTAGTAATGAAATATTTATCAGTGTGTTCAGGGATAGAAGCCGCAACCGCAGCTTGGCACCATCTTGGTTGGAAGCCTGTTGCCTTCTCAGAAATTGATAAATTCCCTTCTGCAGTCCTCCACCATCATTACCCTAAAGTCCCTAACCTTGGGGATATGACTAAGTACATGGAATGGAAAAATGAAAAAATCGATCTTCTCGTCGGCGGCACTCCCTGTCAAAGCTTCTCCATCGCCGGCCTTAGAAAAGGTCTCGAAGATCCCCGAGGTAACCTTATGCTTACCTATCTTGCAATCGCTGCGCGTTACCAACCTAGGTGGATGGTCTGGGAAAACGTCCCCGGTGTTCTGTCCTCCAACGGAGGAAGGGATTTTGGAACCTTCCTCGGGGCGTTGGGAAACTTGGGGTATGGGTTCGCATTTAGGGTCATGGACGCTCAGTGGTTCGGAGTGGCCCAGAGAAGGCGACGTGTGTTCGTTGTCGGATGTCTTGGAGACGCAGGGAGTGCAGCAAAAGTTCTATTTGAGTCCGAGAGCTTGTCAAGGCATCCTGCGCCGAGCAGAGAAACGGGGAAAAGAGTTGCCGCCACTCTTACGGGCGGCTTTGGAGAACGCGGCGTTGATTCCGACCAAATAGCTAATGGCAACTATGCAGTTGCGGCTTGCCTCAGAAGTGGTGGCAATGGCGGGGTGCCAAGCTCCAGAGGCGAGCATTTAGTTGTCGGCAGTCTCGACACCGAATGCGGTGGCGGGAAGTTGACGCACCAAACAATAGCCAATGGTCATATCATCGGTGAATGGCAAAGCCCAAATGGTAAAGACATCGTAGGGGCTATGCGGGCTAGAGACTACAAAGGAATTGGTAATGATGACCTTACCGAAGGTCGTGGGCTAGCAGTAGCCTATGCCTTCGAGCCGGGCATTGCAGCTCGAGAAGGTAATCCTAGTCGATTCACAGAGGAAGTAGCGGGCACATTAAGACGCAACATGGGAGATAACCAGACTGCAGTAGCCATCGGTACTGACTGCTACAATGGTGCAGTAACTGGAGATGTCTCCGCAACCGTAACCTCAAGTACAGGCAGCAGTGCGACCCATTCTGGTCCCACTGTGATGCAACCTGTGCTTGGTACTGACTGCTACAATGGTGCGATCACTGGAGATGTTGCTGCCACGATGGGTACATCAGGCAGCAGCGTAAATGCCAGCGGTCCGACTGTTATGCACGCATTCAGAATGCAAGCCTTCGGTGAATACGCAGACGACCAGACAGCCTCAGCCATGAAGGCTAGAGATTACAAGGACGCAACCGACCTAGTGTCTGTAACAACTATGAAAGCAGTTGGCACAGATATGTTTAATGGTGCGATAACTGGCGATGTTGCAGTGCCCATGACCAACAGAGCAGACGGAACAGGTACCGGCCCCACTGTCATGCAAGCCATGGCAGTGCGAAGATTAACCCCCATCGAGTGTGAAAGATTGCAAGGATTCCCTGACAATTACACTCAGATTCCCTGGAGTAAAAAGCCAGCGGATCAGTGCCCAGATGGAGTTCGTTACAAAGCATTAGGTAACAGCATGGCTGTACCCGTAATGCGTTGGATTGGCGAACGAATCAACAAGTTCAAATAACCTCACCATTACAAATACGCTTTGACACAATTACATTGTGTGTGTATTTGCACACCTACAAGGAAGTTCCAATGGTAAAGACAAGCTTAATGTTATTAGTAACCGCAGTGTTGTTGAGCAACATAGGTTGTACCCGCACGATGGAGTACACAACGAGTACCGAAGTGTATCCAAACAACCCGAATGTGGTACAGCGTATCAATGTTAGCACCACATTTAGATCACAATGGTAAAGAGAGAAAAATGAAGAAAGCAAAGTTAGTGCTTGTAATAGAACCGAAAGAAGCATGGGTAATAATCAGCGAGGAGCTAAATGGAGCCATTGTTCCAGCATGGTGGGACACTGATGAAAAGAACTTCAGCACTCCTGTAACCTATGCAACCCAGCGAGAGGCTTATCTCGAAGTAGTAGATCTATTAAAGCATAGGATCGAGACCTTTCTCGAAGATAAGACCATGGATTGCCCCCACCTCGATGAAGACATGGTTGTTCCATGTTCCATCACAAATGGAATTATCACCACAGAGTACGGTGAACTGTTCAGCCCCTTTAGACCTCAATCTGATTATGGGAGATAAATGACACCTTACCACCACGCAGTAAGCAGTGCCCTAAAGTTCGGAGGGTTTCCCGATGATTACATGGAAATCCATAATTGGTTTGATGAGACCAAAGCTTTCACAGGCAACTGGACTCATAGGGCATTGCGCCACCATTCCGCTGGCGTGGAATGGGCGGTGCAAAAGTTTGGTAACACGCTGCGCAACAGTGAAGAAAAGAAAGTGCCAGTAAAGTTCATTGCGGAGCAGCATGTAGAAGAAGATTGTGGTTTCATCCCTACAGTACAAGACTGGCTTCAACCAGTCTTAGAAAGCCCTAAGAAGTGGATGCTTAGGGTGGCTAAGAAAAGTGTTGAAAGTAATTTAGAAATTAGTGAATAAGGAGAAACTATGTCAGATTTGAGTCCTATCCCATTGCCAAAGAAGATTTACGATGAAGCAAAAGAGTTAGGTGTAAGTTCTATAGAACTTGAATTTCGTGGAGGGAATGACGAAGGTCATCTACATGTAGGTTTTGTAGAACATAAAACAGACGATCTAGTAAAGATTGTGAAAAGAAAAAATAGAATAAACGAGCTAGCCATGGAGATAGAAGAATGGGCATTTGATGCCTATTCGTACAGCGGTGCCGGTGACGGAAACGATTATGGTGACGATGTCACCTATAACCTAGACACGATGAAAGCTTCTGTTTCATCGTGGTATATGGAACGAGTAGACCTTGAGCCAGATGAAGAAGTCTCTATCGAAATAGAGACTGAGAACGAAAACGAAAATGAGGAGGTAGAAGACGATGAGTGATAATAGCAAACCAGTTTATGACAATCCAAACCTTTTACAAAGGTGGGAAAGACAACATATTAGGACATGTGTTAGGTTTTACACTGATAGCATGAGGGCTTTTCTCGAAAGCCAAGTAGCTACAAAAGGCAATCAGGATATTTGGATCCAACGCAACGACGCAAGGCAAGAACATATAATGGAGAAGCTTCTACAGTTTCAAGATCAACATGAGCCAGAAGATGATGATGAAGAAGAAGAAACTTACGAAGAACAGCTTGCAGAAATAACCACTTTCACAAAGGTGGATAACAATGAGTAGCATATCGTACGATGTGTATATCGATTCTGGAATCAACCTTAAACTTCCTTCTGGAACAGATCCAGATACACCAGAAGGCAGTAAAGTTTTAAGTGAATTAGCAACTCAAATATTTATTGACATGCTATTAAAAAAGCAAATTGATTTTACACATGAACCTTTAGATGGAGATAACAATGAGTGATTTAAAGAGCCCAGTAGAATTAAACACCTATGGCCAAGACTGCTTGGAAATACTAAACACTAAGGTCAATAGGTATCTGCATGGACTCGCAGAGCATTGGAAAGGTAAAGCCTACTTTACGCAGCATGGGGAAACCCGACTTGGTTCTATTGCAGGGTATATCCTTGCAATGTACCATGCGGGGAAAACCGACACTGCCGAGAAGTTAGCAGAAAGTTTCTTTACCAAGATGGCACACCTAACTCACAGCAGCACTGCCCAATATGCAGAGCTGCCCGATCCATCTTGGATAGAGCTACAAGTTCTGTTTGGTCCGGAAGACAAAGATCCGGTCACCATTGGTGTACCTAAGCAGAAAATTATCTTGCATGACGATGGCTGTCTGCACAGCTTTAGTTTCTCCGCTTACTTCCCGCTTAGATCAGAAATGTATTGGGATTGCTTTAACAAGCATGCCCAAGCAGGAGTTAGCAACCCGCATCAAAAAGTGGTGGAAGAGCTCAAGATAACGGAGCGAGTGCATCTAAACGAAGGGTACTCTCAGCAACTGACCGAGTATGCGTTTAAAAATGCGTATAGATATAGTCAGTACTATACCTACGGGTATAATGGCGGGCTCATCTATCATGGACCAGGCTCGGGAGAAACCTTTAGCGTGACTCTTGAGACCAACGCACTTTGGAGCATTCATACCTAGGAGGAGTGTTATGAAGAATCAAGGATACGAAGCGTGGACTTCCAGACTCAAATTCTTCAATGGAGAGTTTGGGTTCGGACCACTTAAACGAATCTTAAATGAAGATGGTAGGCTCCATTGTGATAATGGGCCAGCCTACATTAGTCCAACGAGGATAATGTGGTACAAGAATGGTCAACAGCATGGGATGGATGCCGACAAGTTCGGCAGCATCCTGTATTACTATGAAGGGGTGCGTATTCCTCCGCATTTCTTTACCAAGCCGGAAACGGTTTTGTTAGAAGAGGTGTTGCGAAATCCAAACACTGAGGTAAGATATGTAGGCATGAAGGTCATAGGTCTAGAAAAGATTATGGCCCTGCCTACTACTAAAATTATCCACAAGGATGTGGATCAGTTTGGAAGAGAAAGGATTCTGTTTGAGATCCCAAGGGTCTTCACAGAGCCTACCTTGTATGTCAAGGTAGTCAACTCTACTGCAGAGCCCGATGGTACATTTAAGAATTACTTCTTATGCGTACCTCCCACGATGAAAACTTGCCTTGAGGCAGTTGCGTGGACCAATTACATGAAGGCTGACAAGTATCAGCCTTCGCAAGAATCTTAACTTTTACGAAGGAGCATTAGTATGAAGAATTTTCAAAGTCGTCAAGGTGATATCTTTTTCAAGACTGTGGCTAAGCCCAAGGACTTGAAGGAGATGAAGAAGCATGAATCTAGAATTCTTGCATTCGGAGAAGTGACTGGTCACAGTCATGCCATCAAAGCAGGGCCCGAAGTCGAAAGCTATGTAAATGTAAAAGGAGATATCTATCTCTTTTCCAAAGAAGAAACCATCGTAGGACATGATGAGCATTCGGATATCCGTTTGCCCGCCAACAGCTGGGTATGTGTCACCAGACAGCGTGAGTATGACCCCTTATCTGCAGAGCGTGAACGTAAAGTAGCAGACTAATCGGTGTCGTTGTTAATATTATTTAGTTTACCCAAGGGAGCAGAGTGTCTGCTCCCTTTTTCGTTGGAATCAATCTTATCTTAAGGAATTAGTATTATGGCAAAAGTAAAGAACAAAGTGGCTTTGGTTAACATCGATGGCACCCTTGCTGGCAACATGGCTAGTATTGCACAACAGTTTCTGGGTCAACCTGTTGCGGTGCTTTGTGCCCGCTACAACTATCGTGGAATCCTCAGCCATGTGGCTGATGACTGCCTAGTGTTGGCCCAAGCTAGGGCAGTAGAGACATCGGGTGCTTCTTCCCAAGAGCAACCTAACACAGAGGATCCAATCGGTTCTTCTGTTGTGATCTCCTTAGGTGCTATAGAGATCATCTATCAGCCACGCTGGTGCTTCGCTCCCTTGGATGCATAACAAGGGGTGCATATGAGAATAATAAGATCTATTCCGCCGTGGTCCAGAGCACAGCTCTGGACCAATGGTTGGACTTGTAGCACTTTTAGAACAGTCTACTGCGTGTATTCATGTAATAGAACAGTGATACAGCCTTGGTCAGTTAACTGGTCACATAGTGAAGTTATTTCCACTACAGCATGGAGGGAATACCGATGATAAGAAGAAGTATAGATTTTGCGGGGTCTGAGTCTTGGGCCGAGAATTTTAATACATCTATTTGGATGCCATTTGCACCTCAATATGTGGCTGTGGCTTGGTCTCAAAATTATGCTAAATCTTGGTCTGGGATTGGGTCTTGGGCTAGGTCTGGTGCTTGGGTTAAAAATAGAATTGAATCTTGGCATTGGAGGGATAACTTATGATAAGAAAAACAATATATTCTCAAACTTATTCTTGGGCTTTGTCTTACCCTACAGCTTGTCACTGGATGTTTACTTTTAAAAGCTGGTCTAGGTCTTGGATATGGAAAAAGCATTGTCCTAAGTCTAAATCTTGGAGAAATAACTTATGATAAGAAAAATATCATATAGAGGGTCATACTCTTGGAGAGGTGCTATGGATAAGCCTTGGGGCGAAACTGAATCTGCAGCTTGGTCAGATTCTAGGTACAGATTTGGAAATTGGAGTTTAACTAGGGCTTGGGCAAAGTCTTGGTCTTCTTTTTCTTCTTGGGGTTGGGTTTGGTCGGCGACAGCTGTTATGTCTTCACCTACATCCGAGTCATGGGGAGAAGACACATGATAAGAAAAGTATTGGCAAATTCTCAAACTGAAGCTTGGTCCATAGGTCTTTCTTGGTGCCATCATCACTCTTGGGCTGCGCCTTGGAGTTGGAACTGGCATTTAAGTCAAACTTACACTAAGTGCTGGCCTCAAGCTAGACTGCGTTCTAAATTCGTAGTCGATTCCACCCCTAGATCTTGGAAGCACCACATATGATAAAACGAACAATGAGAGAACCTGAAAAACTATCTCGTAACTGGGCTGGGTCTGTGTACTGGTCTGCGTCTTTGTTATCCGGTTCTGGATCTCTAGGCTGGCCCGGACGCTGGCATTACAGCTATGCGTGGAAATCTAGAAACTGGACCCTAGCTATTCTGCGAATAGGATGGAGATAACATGATAAGAAAAACATTAATAACTCCTAGATCAAGAGATTGGTCAGACTTGTTTTTATGGGGAACTTGCTTTACACGGAACTGGCACAGAGCCACCGCTACGCCTTCCGGAAAAGCTTGGTCCTACTTGTGGGTCTTTCCAAAACTCAGATCTAATTCTTGGAGTTCTTTCCGATGATAAGAAGAAAAGCTTTTGGCCAATCTTTCTCTTGGTCTTTAGATACGAACATGTCTTGGTGTTTGGCTAAATATAGACCTTGGCCTACATGGGCTCATCTTTGGACAGAAGAATGGCGTATTGGCGGGTCTTGGGCTGAGGACAATATAGAATCTTCCTCTTGGAAAGGAGATATATGATAAGAAAGCTAGCACGGCCTAGAACTATAGCTTGGGCGGGATTTACGTGCAAGTCTGGGTGTTCTGAGAATTGGAGTTGGGTGTGCGAGGTTTGGCGTAGGTCCGACAATTACTCTGTATGTTGGACTAAGTTTGGGTGTTGTTCTTGGGTATGGAGGAATAACACATGATAAGAAAAATGCGACCTGATTCTGGGGCTATGTCCCTTTCTTGGCATTGCTCTGCGTTTAGGTCTAAGTCTTGGGCTGAGTCTTGGCCCGGGATTAGGTCTTGGTCTTCGTTTATGATTTGGTCCTGGTCTTGGCACTGGGCTAGCTCTAGATCTTGGAAAGGACATATATGATAAGAAAAATATGGTCTGGGTCTGGGTCTGAGTCTGGGTCTTGGTCTGAGTCTGGGGCTGAGTCTGGGTCTTGGCCTAGGTCTGGGTCTTGGTCTTGGCCTTGGTCTGTGCCTTGGTTTTGGTCTGGGTCTTGGTCTAAATCTTGGAAAGGGCGTATATGATAAGAAAAACTTTAGCTATGGGAGGTTGTGCTTGGTCTACATCTCAACCTTCCGCTAGTGTTGACAATACAGACTTCGATATGCGAGAGCGTAGTGTTATTAATTTTTGTTGGACTAGGCTTCGTTGGAAATCTGTTAGCGGTCAAGATGGTGAAATTACTTCTTATTCTTGGAGCACCAGCACATGATAAGAAAAACAAAATGTTTTGCTGCTACGACTTTTTCTCGGGATTGTGCTAGATCTTGGGATTGGACAGAAGAATGGCGTGAGTCTTGGTCTTGGTCTATGTCTAATTATGATTCTGGGTCTTGGACTAATACTTGGGTAAAGGCTAGGTGCTGGGGAAGGAATTCTCAATGATAAGAAAAACAAATGCAGTAATCATCTCTGATGTTTGGAATTGCCAACAGAAATGTTCGTGGTTTAATCAATGGGATCATTACGATTTAAAATCAGGTAACTGGTTTCGTGAGCGCACCCATAGCGATTTTGGTAGTTCCATATGGTACAACCGTTCCCACTCTTGGAGAACAAATCAATGAGAACGATAATATCGTCAACACGGTCTAAAAATTGGACGATAGAAATGAAAAGGTCTACAACATCAACTAACCCTTGGTCGCTTTCTCTGCACAGTTGTGCTGCTTGCTGGTCTTTGTGTCGTCTATTCTCTGAAGCTATTTGGGTTCGATCAAAGAGTTGGAGAACAGACGCATGATAAGAAAGGTAGCCAGAATACATGCTAAGACCGGATCTTGGGACAACAGTTATGTCTGGTCTTCGTGGGGTGGCACACTTGTTAAAGGGCCAGGTGTTCCATTCTTTGGAGGCTGGGGTTCTGGCCCTGCATTTTCTAAAGTCTGGGCGCATCGTCACCTATGGTCTGACTATGGGGTTGCACTCTGGCCGTCACCTAGAAGGAGGAGGTAATGATAAGAAGAACTAACTCATTTCCAGGAGCTCAATCTAAGTCTTTTACAGAAGCTATAGTTTGGAGTTACTCTTATCCAAGAAATCATTCTTGGTCTGCAAGTTGGAGAGTTCTTGTAGCCACAAGTAGATCAGAATCTTGGTCTCTTGACTGGACTACTTATTGGAAAGGAATGTTCCAATGATAAGAAGAATACGATCTGCAAATTGTTCATGGGATACTAAACTCCCTTCTAAAGGTTGGCATAGAAATAGGATTTGGTCGTTGAGTAATCTCAATGCAATGTCAAAATCCAGATTTGTAAACAATGCGTATTCAGGTGTATGGGCTATTAATAGCTCTGCAACTGAAAATTGGTCACAACAATTCTAACAAAGAAATGAGATTCTAATGGAAACTAAATCGTTCAGTCATATACCTTTCTTCACCAAACCCGAACTACTAAAAGCCAACTTGTTGGCAATCAATAGAGGTTACAACCGCACTCTTAGCCCAGAGCTGCTAGCAGAACTGCCAGAAGACTTCATATTCCCAGTAAGCTTCAGCATGATTCATGAACATGCTGCAGGCAACTCAGTAGATCCGCACATGCGTTGCATCATAATCACAGGGCACAACTGTAAAGGAGTATTCTTAGATTGCGATATGAACATCTTTAAACAAATTAAAGAAAGAAAGGACTAAAGATGAGACTAACGATTGCTGTTACGGCCTATGGTAACATTGACCACGGGCAAAACCCAGAGAAACCCATTTGCGGTGCATGGCTTAAAGCCGACACCATTGAAGAAATGAGAGCAAAAGTTCGAAAATGGCAATATGATGAAAATGTGGGGGCGGGCAACTGGGCACCTGCCCCCCTTTGGTTAGGTGACAAGCGTGTAGGATATATGTCCTACAATGGAAAAGTTTGGAAAAATAAATTAAGCAAGTCAAAAGTCATCGAAGTACCTGACTGGAAACTCTAACAAAAGGAGCATAAAATGAAGATTTTTACTACATATCAAAAAGCAGTAGGCAAATGTCCTAAATGCAAAAGATTCCCCAGATGGTTCAATGATGTACCACTAAGAGCATTTTGTTGGGGGCCAACAAAGAAAGAACATGAAGAATGTTCAAGGGTAGTGCCAAGCCCAGAACAACCCTACGGCACTGCAAACAATACTCCATGGATTATAAGAAAAGAATTTACAATAATGGAGGAAATATAGCATGACCTACATAGAAAAGCTAACCAGCGAAGACACAGGAGGCGGTGTCATGGTAGATGTAGTCCATCTAAAGGATGGAAGATGTCTCGGCATTACAAACGAATGTGTAGTGCTATGCCCAGATTTCGAAGGTGTATTTACAGCCACTGCTGATTTTCCAGCAATCAATTTAATAGAAGGAAAAGTACCATGAAGAAGAATGTATCAGCTAAAATCGGAGTTACGGAACCAACAATCCAAAAAACAATGAAGGTGCTGCTCTCTCCCGAGCAGCATGCCACTGTAACCTTTGCTGCAAACAGCAAAGGGATGCGTGTAGGAGCCTACATGCAAAAAGTAGTAATGGAACAAGCCACGAAAGATTTTAAAGAAAAAACTAAAGGAGAATAACTATGACAGAAGAAAAAGAAGAAGAAAAAAGAGTAAAAATCAAATTGCAAGAAAATGTGTTACCAGACCGTTTTATGTCCGTGCTGGAATACAAAAACATGGTAGGCAAAATGGAACGAAAAGTCGTTGCTGTTGCCGACTTAATAATCATGGCTAAATATGCTCTTGTAGATTTTGAGAAAATTCTAAAAGAGTATGAGTTTAGTGGAGAAAAGAAACCTTCAAGCTGGAAACATCCAGCTTGTCAAACAATTGAGCAACTCCGAATAGCAATTCAAAATGCTGCTTGGTGCTTTGTATGAAAGGTGGTTTAAATGAAAGCAGTTCGATTCTTTAATCTAGGGTCTGGCGGTGGTGGTAGTCAAGAGTTCTGGGTCAACCCTGCGTTTGTCAAATCGTTCTGGGAAGAAAAGTCAAAGTACTCCACCGCAATTACTTGCATCGAAGTGTCGGGTCCTACTTATCCTAATGGACTTCTCTGGGTAAAAGAAACACCCAGAGAAGTGGCTAATTTGCTAAACACTCAAATAGGAGAAAAACATGAAGATTGATGATGCAATTAAATCTCTAATAGAAGTGAAGAAAAGAGGTGTTAAGAACATCATCTTTGCTCACTGGGAAGCTGACTTGTTTGACGAAAAAGATGACAAGGATTGGGAAATCATCTGTGAGCACATCGACAGCGAAATGGATTGGGGCAATGCTTATGACAACATTGTAAGAGTTATGGATCTAATGCCCACGACAACTGCAGAAAGTATTTACAGTAGGAACCAACCTGTTATGGCTTCATTCTTCGATGATCCCAGATATGGGAAACAAAAGAAAGAGCCAGAGCTAGTTGACGATATCCTCAAAGCAATGATGCAAGCGGAAGGAGTTGACGAATTCCCAAAGAAGATTGAAGACTCTATTCGTGAGCAAATTATTGATGGGTTAACTTAAATAAAGTACATAATGTAGGTAGCCACAAGCTTAGTTCATTGCTAAACTTGTGGCTAAATGTTTTTTAACTCACAGGTGCTAAATGGAACTACACGGCGGGCCGGTCAAACGTAAACGAAGAAAACCCCCAGATCAACTCTGGGTGCAATTCATGTCTGACGACGAAAAAGAGAAAGACAGAATTGAACAATGTCAAACTATCTCGTTGTCAGATGTTGGACTGCCTGTCCGTGTAGCTAACACGCTAGAAAACTATGGGCTATTGACTGTAGGGGATCTAGCTAAGCTAACTGTGGAAGACTTAGAAAGCATTCAAAATCTTGGAGAAGTTACTATTGCACGCTGCACTAAGCTGTTAGATGAAATGCAGATACCCCATCGCCTTGGAGAATAAGGAAATACACATGAGCGAAATCTTAGTAGTAATTCCCACTATCTTTAAAAACTCTTTTAAAGACAACCTATTAGATCAGCTGTGTGGTGACTCTTTAGTCAAACAAGTAGTAGTAGTAGATAATGGAAACTGTTTTGAGATACCTCCAGAAAAACAACAAGCATGGGCTAAAGTGCAACGTGTAGAAGCTGGCTGCAACTTAAACTGGCTTACCTCTTGTAACCTTGGAGCTGCTATCACAATAGCACAACAAATTCCCTATGTCTGCTTCTTGAACGATGATGTTAAACTTTCAAATCCGTTTTTTAAAGAAATGTTAAAAACTTTTACTAACTGTAAAGATGCAGCAGTTGTAGTACCTAGGTATACTGGGTATTGTCCTACTGCAAAAGAACTTCGTAACGAAGCAGACTGGAAACCAGAGGAAAAAGAAAAAGTAGTAGGTTATGTAGATGGAACTTGCATGTTAATATCTTTGCAAACGCTTCAAACTATAGGGTTACTAGATCCAAGCTTTCAACCACCTGGCTGGGGAGCAGATCAAGATTATTCCTACAGAGTCAAATGCAAAGGCAAATCACTTTATGTTAGTTATCGTGCCATGCTTTGGCATGGAGAAGAAAACAAAGAAAAAGATAACCGAGTTTATGGCGGCACTTCTGCTACAAAATTATATGGAAGTAAAGCTAATTGGCTATCTGCAGGCTGCCGACAAATGAATCATGATATGGATAAAAAGTATGGTAAAGACTGGAAAAGAATTCTTGAAATACAAGAATAAAACTAAAAGAAAGGAAAACATAATGCGGAAAGACTACACAAAAGGTTTTAACAAAGGTAAGCAAAAGATTTGTCAGTATATCAAACAGCTTGGTAGTGTTTGTGACATAGACATACAAAAGGCGACAGGGCTAACTAAAGCAACGGTATTAATATATCGGAGTCAGTTAGTTCAAGCAGGGATAATTGAAAGGCATATGTCTACAATTAGAGCGGGTAAAACCAGACCTGCATGGAGAATGAAAGCAGATATACCTAAGTTGGCAGTAATTACCGCCAAAGTTAAAACCCAACCTAAATCAGAAATTCAAACAAGTATAAAGCTACTTCATCAAATTCTTAATTTAATTGAAAAAGAAATTTTAAAACTGTAGACATTGATACATATCGTCCTACAATATGTATCAATAACCACAACACAAGTTCACAACTTTGTGAACTTGTGGTATTCTACACTAAAGTGTAGAGAAGAACACCCGTAGGAAAGTGTTCTTCTCTAATTAACAAAATTGAAAGCAAACTAAGGCCAGTGCTAAGAAGAAGGCGACTCTTTTTCGATGTGTGTTGCCCCTTGAGATCCGGCACTGGCTTTAGCTTTAAACCTAACGAGGAGAACCAATGGAAAACAAAGAACTAGAAGACGGAGACTATGTCCTAACCAATCAGGCAGGTTGGTTTACTGTAAAAGGATTTTCAATAAGAATCCACGCAACCGACGAAGGAGTAGCGGTGGATGTGTATGTGAATGGAAAGGAAACAGACGGCCCCATCTCGAGCGCGTATGGGTTAGACGTGGAGGCGGATGTGCGTGAGTTGGCTTAGCTATTGTTCTACTCTCTTAGAGTAGAATACCACAAGTTCACAACTTTGTGAACTTGTGTTGTAACTTACTAAAGGAAAACATATGGAACTACGCTACAAGATTATTCGGTTTTACTCTAAAGGAGGGGCTAGAACGCTGCATCGAGGGTTAACTCTTGAGCAAGCCCAAAAGCATTGCTCTGACCCAGAGACAAGTTCTAAGACGGCTGTGCTGCCGCTTGCAAAAGCTAGAACAGCAAAGGTTGGAGATTGGTTTGAAGGTTATGAAGTGGACGCTTGAACAGGAGATTGATATGACTGAGTGGAAAACTGAAGAAGAAGTAGTTAATGGGGTTAAACATGTTACTCACCGCTTTAAATATTCTAAAACTGTTTACCCCACTATTTTCGAGCGTGGCAACATTGCTGGGGTTACTTTGATGATTAATGGGTATCAGTTTAAATGTAAATCAGTAGAAGATGCCAAGATTGAAGCTGAAGACCGATTGCGGACAAACAGAGGCATCTATTTGCAGTCTTCTAACTAACAGGAGGGGTAAGGGTATGCTTAAGACTAAGAAGCGAGAAAAGCTGTTTAAAGCGGTAGACAAGTTTGTGTCAAAATACATTGATACAAAAACCTATACGGCTGAACAGTGGGAAGAGAAAGAAAAGGATATGGCGTTTGGAGAAGTGGTGTTTGTTGCAGAAGGGCTATTGTACCATTTGTTAAATGGGGGCAATGGGGAAAAAGAGTGGGCTAAGTTGGATAAGATAGCTGCGGATCATGGGTGCCACATTGAGCAAGGCTTTCATTGGTCCTGGCATTTCTGTGATAGTCAAAATTTAGAAAGAGAAAGAAACAGTAAACATGAATAATTACATTGCCTTATTGCAAGATGATAAGGCTGTAAACAATAGGCTAGGGTATCACGCAAAGATTACAGACATACTTCGTAACTGGGATAAGGATTTAAAGCAGTTTTGTAAACACTTAACTGACAATAAATTTCCTATTGGTTATACGCTTTTTGTTCCTGACTTTTTTGCTATAACCTTTGGAACTTCGCAAGTGCTTTGCCCAAAAGAAATAGCTTTCTTATGGCGAAGCATTGCTGAAGTTAGCAAAGTGTTAAAGTTTCAGAAGGAACAGAATCAAATAACAGCAGTACAAGTTTACAAACCTTATTTAGGCACACAGTTTATTTGGTAACAGAAAGACTTATCATGGACGATCCGAACATTGTTGAAGCAGTTAATTCTATTAAAGGCGTGGTTAAACATCAGTTGCAAGATAAAGGGGAAAACACTGCGTTATCACTTTTACGCTATTGTGTTTTAAACGCATTACCAAATACGCACAGCTCGGATATGGCTCGCACGCAAATACTGCAGAAGAATCTGCGTAATCAGTACTATCGATTAATGCACCAATATCCAGAAAACAAGTACGCTTACACCTATGCTTTAAACTGTTGTCCTGTTGGTTTTTTGATAGAGCCTATCACTCGCTTTTGTAACAATCCAAAAGCTTGTCCTTGGTGTTTTGTGCGTAGGCGGCTGTATCCTATTTACTTGGCTTTAAATCGTATCCCTAGAGCAATAAGGCAACCTTGTAAAGTCATAGCTTGGCAGCGTACCAAAATCTGGAATTTACAAGAATTACCTTTCTTTCGTTCTGACTATGGCCCGCATCAGTGGTGCTCTGCTTTGGCTACTGTTCAACTGTGCGTTCCATTTGTAGACAAAGGTAACCTACAAGTACGGCATGCAGGTATTCAAATTGTACCGGCAGATTGTGACATTCGTAAGCAACTGACTAGGCTTGCCGTACAGCCTAGTTTAACTTTTACAACTTTTAAAGGAGGTACTAACACTAACATCGTTAAAGCAATGGCGACAGTTTTGCGTGTTCCTTGGGCAACTTTGTTTGCTTCTGAAAATCTGCAAAGTTTTGTTTCGTTATTGACTAGATCTGACGCTCATTTATTACGCATTACTAAATACAAACAAAGAGGAGACATCGATGGAAATTAATTCACCCCCATATCCCAAGAACAGCGGCAGCCCACGAGACTTATTCTTCAATCTAACAGAATTATATCAGTGGGCTGCAGAGCAGTTTGACTGGGCTAATGAAGAAGCTATTCGTTTAAATGCTCCCGAAACTCCTTTTATTAGGAAGATGGGGCAAGAGCCCTTGCCAACGGATGCATCTATAAACCAGTTTACACGGCTGGCTGTACCCGATATGTTTATGTCGTGGCAAGCTCTAAGACGCATCCGTGAAAAGTACGATGCTATCGTGCGGAACTATGAAGAGGAAGATGAATGGAATTCAGATGCGTGTGTGTTTCACCGCATCACAACAGTAAAGGCAGCTGCACTGCTGCTGTCCGTAGCATTTCTTGACTTTGAGAGGCGGGAAGCCAAAGGTATGGAATTGGCTAAAAAGACAAGGAAAGAGTTTTTTAAATGGCTTAAAGGTGCTCTTGGAGAGTTAAGCCACATTCAAGGAGGAAATGATAATGACGAAATCGACTTCGATAGCTTCCAAGGGGAAGAAGACTAGGACTAGCGTTTGTCGTATGCATGTGTCTCGGGCAGACATGCGTAGCAACATTAGAAGCGGTAAAGATGATCCGGTGATTGCGGTGCATAGACGAGGTCGCAGTTTGCGTGGCAATTTAGTGATCATATACGATAAGCTAGGTAACGAGGTTGCACGCATTGTGCAGAGTATGGACAAGCCTTTGAAGAATGGAGCTAGAATTTGGATTGAGACGCATGAGACTGTAGCTTTGTTTTACACTGATGGCGATGCAGTAGTATCTGAGTTATTGGACCGCTGACTAATGTGATTCATTTTGCAGTCACTAAATTCAGGTTGTCCGGCCAACATGGTAATCTTGTTTTTAATGGCAACTCGAATGCAATTTAAATTCCGGATTTTAATAGCTCGTTTACCTATTTCAGCTAGCCCTAGTATGTCGTCTAGCCCTTTGCGTATGTCGTGTTCTGCGTCCCACATTTGTCCGTTGATATCAAGCAACGCAGCAATCAAATCGCAGATTTTGGAATCGTTATGATCAATCCCAGTTTCATAGTATGCAATTTGTTTTCGTAATAAAGTTTTGTTTAGTTCTTCAGCTGGCAATCGTTGCAGTTTTAACTTTGCAATGGTAAGACGATCACATAGCTCGCAAATGGGCATGGCAACTATCTGTACATTATTTTTTAACATAAGGAGTATCTCATGAATATCTTAGTAACAAGTGACCTTCACCTCAGCAATCGAGTCTGGACTCATCGCCCTATCGAGGGAGATAGTTATTATGCGTGGGACCAGATTGTAACGCTAGCCCTCGACAATGGAGTCGAGGCAGTCATACTTGCAGGAGACATCCTTGACAAACAGGTCAATGTCTCAGAACCCATTCACAAGCTTTTGGAGGGTGTCCGTAAACTAACGGAAACGGGTATTAAGGTTTATTATAACCAAGGGCAGCATGAGTATCAAGAAAGCCCATGGCTACAAGCAGCTACTAAGGCTGTTTGGCTTCACGAACAAAGCACATCTTTTGACGGCTGGCAAATTGCTGGATGCGATTACCAGAACAATGAAGAGAATTTAAAACAATTTCTCAAAAGTGATTTAGCAAAAGAGTCTTCTATACTTGTTTGCCATCAAGTGTGGCGAGACTTTATGGGAGACATGGCTAAACCACAAGGGTGTTTCAATGACATCCCTCCAAATGTAAAGTATCTAATCACTGGTGATTACCATATGAATTTGATTCATCACCATGGTGATCTTACTGTGCTCAGTCCTGGCAGCACGCACATGCGTAGTATCTCAGAGCCCGTGGATAAGAAAGTATTTTTAATTAAGAATTACGATAAAAAATACAATACAACAGAGAAGCTTATAATAGAAACTCTGCCTTTGTATAGCCGTAGGTGCATTCGTTTGAATGCAACTACAGCAAAAGGTTCTTGGGAAGTATTAAGATTAATGGCAGAAAAAGAATTAGCTACAGCTGCAGCTTATGCGGAAGACAACGCAATACCCGCAGAAATCGCAATGCCTTTGCTGCACCTATTACATACCTCTAGTGACATCGAGTTGGTAGGTAGATTTAAACAACACTTTGAATCCAAAGCTCATTTGTTTTTCAAACAAAAAGAAAACAAACAATTTGAAGTAGAAGAACAAGGTGTTCAAGTTGTCGCTGGGGATCGCATAGGCATGATGCAATGCGTAGACGCTTGTATAAGCAAATCAGAAAAGCCTTTAGTTCATGATTTAGTGTTAACGCTTTTACAAAGCCCTGACCCTGAACAAGCATTACAACAGTGGGTTAAATCCCATGCTTAGGAGTTACCATGTATATCGAACAAGTAGAGCTTAAGAACATAGGCCCGCACCAAAGCTTAAATGTTAAGTTTGGGCGTGGTCTTGTTGGTATTGTAGGAGCCAATGGGGCGGGTAAATCAACATTAGTCAACGCAATTTATGCAGCGTTGACTAATGACTTCACTCGCCTTGGCGGTACTAAAGCCGAGATCATTACAAATGGTAGCAGCGATCCAAGTTACATTCGTGTAATAGGGAAACACCAAGGTCAATCGTTTACCTTGACAAGATGGCTGCGACCCAACAAGAACGAGTTTAAGATAGGCATATCTGTATTTGACAAAACTACAGATGTGAACGAAGCAATTATTAACTACCTCGACATCAGTAAAGCAGTGATTGACAAGTATGTGTTTGTTAATCAGTGGGAAATGTTTAGTTTTTTGGATCAGACAGCTAGCGAGAGAGCTAAAACCTTTCAGTATCTGTGCGGGACGGAAGCAGCCTCAGCCATTCACAAAGTGTGTATGGACTATGTGGCAAGGCAGCAGGGTATTGAGGTAGTGGACAATAGCGTGGAGCTAGAAGACGCTATTACCGAAACTCGCACAGCGATGACGGAGCACAGTAAGGTAGGTAAAGCTGCCAAGCTACACATCTTAACAGATGAAGAGCTGGAAGTACGGCAGTTATTGCTTTCGCAGTATGAGTTAGGTAAAGAAGCTCAGACTCAGTTGAAAGAAGTAAAACATAAAATTGAAAGGCTAGAACTATCTTTAGAAGAGCTGCAGCAAAGCCAATCTAAGCATAAGCTGGCTAGGCGAGAAGCTTGGCAAGCTAAGTTTAAAAACAAGTTAGCAGTAGCTCAAGAAGTGTTAGACCTAGTAGAAGTGCATAAGACAGCTCGACTTAACCTTTTTTCTAAAAAAGACATCTACGATGAACATGTAGCAGTGGCTGAGCTTAAGAAACGAAGTAAGCCTAAATCTAATAAAGATTATGTGGATTTAAAACTTCAAAAACAACTGACCAAAGAAAAGCATGAGCTTGAGTTTCAAATAAAACAAGTAGCTACATTGTTGACACATTCGGACAATCGTCTTTGTACGCAATGCCAGCAAGAAGTTACAAAAGAATATGTCGAGCAGGTAAAGGTAGAGTATCTAAGAAATGTAACCAGACTTGCAGAAGTTGTGCGTATTTTAACTTATTCCGAAAGCTATGATAGGAAGTTAGAGCAGTATCAAGAGGGATATAAAATTTGCCAACAACTTTGTATGGATGCGGCAGCAGAATTAGAAGAAGTAGAAAAAGAGGTTGAGTTACTTTCCAAGAAACTAATAGGAGTAAACGATGAGCATATAGATACAGCCAAGGCTTTGATCGCTCGAAATCTTGATATAGAGCAACAAAAGTTTTATTTAGAGAAAGATGTTAAACAAGAACAGCATCACATAGCAGGGTTTCAAGGCGAGCTTAAAAATGTGTTAGAGCAAAAAAGTAAACTAAGTAAACAAATTAAACAAATGCCTGCTGTGGACAAAGTCTCGACTGCAAAGATACGGTTAGCTCAACATCAAGAAGCTCTTGCTGTTTGGCAGAAATCTGTAGGAGCTTTTCAAGAAGCTAAGAGGTCTTGGCTTCGTACTAAGCAAAGCTTAGAACAGCTTACTGCTAAGATGGCAGATCGTGAAAAGGTGCGTAAGCTATTAGACACAGTCAGTTCCGCTGGAGATGTATTCCATTGGAATAACTTACCTAAGCTAGTGTCGCAGTCAAATCTCCAATTGCTGGTTGGAGACATCAACGCAAACCTACAGTTCTTTAATGATCCGTTCTATGTGGAAGCGGATGCTGACTTAACTTTCAATGTGTTTTTTGCCGGACAAGAGCCAGTTAAAGCAAAACAATTGAGTGGCGGGCAGAAAGTTCTACTTTCCATCGCTTTTCGTGCAGCTTTAGATAGGGTTTTTGGGCATAATATAGGTATGATGTTTCTTGATGAACCGACCTCCGGCCTAGATGCCGACAATGTAAGCTTCTTTCAAGAGGCATTACAACAGCTGGCAAAGAAGGTAGGAGAAGACCATCAATTGATTGTAATTACTCATGTTCAAGAACTAGGGAAGGTTTTTGATCAGCTTGTTGAAATTAAAAAAGGTGAAGTTTGTTGAGATCACTTATGACCTGTATTCACATAGACCATGATGGCACTACTTGGGTGATAACTCCAGAAGGTATACCTACACAGGTAATTGGAAAGTATCGCCCAAGTAAACTGCTGTCAACCGTTTACCGAGTTATCGGAATACCACAGAATTATAAGCTTATTATTTCTTTGTATCTAGCTTTGATCAGCAAGGAGATAAAGGGTAAGTTGTTGGTGGGTGCTCCTTCAATCTGTCACCGATATCATAATTCAAGTTTGCAACTGTTAAACTGTATTTCAGTGCTTAACGCACATGATAATTTGCCCCATACTTGGCATACTGTAGACAGTGCAAGCTATCGTAATTTTTTATTATTACAAGTGAAGCAAGAACAGATCTATGATTCTTCTCCGAAGCTACAAGATAGAGTACAGCACTGGTATTCACAGCATGTTACTTATCCGTTCTGGCAGTTTTTAAAAATAGAACAGCATAGTGACTTGCTGATAGATATACTTGCAGCAATAGCGGATCCACGCTGGTACTTCAATGTGAACCATCCTAATAGATTGACAAAGTTAGACAGTTATTTTGGGTTAATGCCTTTTGCTGATTTTTCTAAGTTTTGGAATTTACGCATAAGGAAAAAGACAGCAGAACTTGATGCTAAACAAGATAGGGCTCGTTTGCTAGTAGAAGCTGTAAAAGCTTTACCAGCGGATAGTCCTCTTTTGTTAGACTATTCTTGTGACATCACCGACAAGAAAGATGTGCATAAAACTTGTAAGCGGTTGTTACATTTTATAGTGCGTAACTGGCTGGCTGGAACTATGGAACATGCTGACTTTGATCCTCGAGTATTTTTCAGCAACAAGCTGGTTAAAGACAGTTTTTTAAAGCAATTTGGAGAATAGCTGTGCGTGAATTATCTGTAAGAATTCGTTTCACCACTCCTAGTTTGGGTAATGAAAAAGAAAAAAAGACAGGTCGTTTTCGGTTCCAACGAAGTCCTGGTCGGGATGGTAAGATTTTATTTTTAGCTACATGGCATCATAGCAATATGAAGTTAGCTGCAGAAATGTTAGGCAAACACCAAGAAGCAGTTAAACGCATTTGCTGGGATATAGGATTAGACGCAGAGATCAAAGACAAATGTTTAACTCGTTGCTTCTATCAGAAATCTGCAAATGGTAGGGAACGCTGGTCGTTACATGAATCAATTATGGCAAATCAAACTGTCGTGATTAATTGTGTTGTGCCTATAGAAATTGATGAGCAAGATTTTTGGACATTGATGCAAATTGCAGGTAAGTATAAAGGGTTGTCTCCGTGGCAGCCCGGTAAGTATGGGCACTACGAAGTTGTAAGCATACAACCACGAAGACAACCTCAAAATAATACTTTGGATTAATAAAAAACCATCGGCTGGGTGCGGTGTCCAGCCGATGGTGAGTGTAGCGGGTGCGATGTATCGCCAACCCACAGCTGCATTCTAATCAATTAATTCAAAAATGCAATAAGGAGTTAATATAAATGGACAAACAAATTGTCACATTATATAAGAATGGAAACACGCTTTATATAGACCCAACATCAGACAGTATGCTTGAGCTGCTCAAGCCAGTTTTAAGTTTCACCGAACGAAAATGTTACTTTGGATACGAAGCACAGGAACGCAAACAACAAGGTCTTTCCGTGATGGAAGTGCAAGAGCATACGCTCTTGGATATAGATCATAAACAACGCATTGTGACTTTCTATGGTTTCTGGCAGTTGTTACGAAAGACGCTTAGCCAAGCTGGATACGATGTGCAATTTAAAGATCTAGCTCCCATGGATCCTAAGAAGCTAGAACCACAATGGCAGAACATTAATAAGTATAAGCTTCGCCCCAATCAAAAGGAATTTCTAGATAAAGTTTTAGCAAACCGCTGTGGTCGCTTTGATTGTCCGCCTGGCTTTGGTAAATCTTTCATGATTGGTTTAGTAGCCTCTTTGCTGCCAAGGACAAAGATTGATGTAGTTACTAAGCGGGTATCTGTACTACGAGATCGTATCTACCCAGAGCTATGCCAGATGGTAGGAGATGTTGGCATTGTAGGCGGGACTAAGAATGTGCGTAATAAGCGAGTGATGTGTTATACAGTTGGTTCTCTGCATCATAGCCCAGCTACTGCAGACATCCTTATCGGGGATGAGTGTCATGAGCTTTCTGCGGACAAAGCCTCTGGCGAATTAGCAAGATGGCAGAACAGTCGTAACTTCGGGTTGTCTGCATCGCATGACCTTCGTTGGGATGGTAAAGACTTTAGAAACTTAGGTATGTTCGGCCCTGTGATCTTTAAAGTAAATTACGCACAAGCACAATCTGCCAGCATGGTAGTTCCTATCAAAGTACAGTGGACATCTGTGGTGATGGATCAAGATCCATGTATGGACGCAGAAGATGTAAGAAAGAAAAGGCAGGGTATCTGGTGTAACGATTATCGTAACCGGCGGATAGCAGAAGATGCTAAACGCTATGACGATGATACACAGGTACTGATTACAGTAGAGACGATAGAGCATGCCTTTAACTTAAAGAAACAGTTACCTAATTTTACTCTTGTGTACATGGAGAATGGGCTAAGTCAGCTGGATAGAGCACACTACGCTCGTGGAGGTTTCTGCAAAGCAGATGAGCCTTTAATGGACTTAAATCGAAGGCAGAAGCTAACACAAGACTTTGAAAAAGGCATATTGAAAAAAGTGATATGTACTACTGTGTGGAATGTCGGTGTATCCTTTAATAGTTTAGCTGTTTTAATTAGGGCAGATGGTGGTGGCAGCCCCATCAACGATATTCAAATTCCCGGTCGTGTATCTAGGATTTCAGCGGACAAACCTTATGGGCAAGTCCATGATTACCTAGATCAGTTTAACTATACATTTAAAACACGAGCAAAGAATCGTTGTGCTTCTTACGCACTTAATAAATGGGAACAGTCTTTTCCATCCCCAGGATTACAAAAGGAGTACAATGGAAAACGGTAAATACAAATTTAGTCGTCCTCCTATGCCTGGTTTAAATTCTCGAGCTTCATCGGGTAACGAGGCCACAGGGTTAACGACAGAAGTACAGTTGTTTAAAGATACTTACATACAAGAGAGACAAGTCTTAGACCGGTTTCGTAAGGGTGAGTTTTCGGTTGCTTATCAGCCGGCTTCAAGTTTAGATGGCGAATCTAAGTTTAACACACCAGAGGAAAGAAAAACCACAAATCAATGGCAAGCCATGTACAAAAAGCTTGAGCAGATGAAACAGTTAAATCCTATTCATTATGTTCGTGTTCTTTTTTACATATTGCGGGGTAGTGCATTGACTGTGCCTTCCTTAGGACAATTGGCAGCACCTAACACAGTTGAACTAGTTCTTGATTTTTTAAAAAAAGCAGAAGATGATGTACGCCGTCAGTTTATTGCGGAAAGCCAAAGAACCAAAACTGCAATTGTTATACTTCAAAAAGGAAATGGCTATTCACTTAGCTTGTCTATATATTACGCATTAATTGATTCACGATTAGAATTGTCTCCTTTATTTAAATATTGCGTTGCAACTTCTACTTGTAAAGGTCTGTTAAACACAGACCCGCACATGGAAAAGTTAAATAAAGTAGCAAAGCAGTTTGAATTTTTGGCGGCAATGGATTACACTCTTTTTCCCCAACTGTATACAGCGGTGTTGGGGGAGTTAGTTCCAGCGAGTTTTTGTGTAGCGGCGGCTGAGATAGTTTCAGCTGCAAGGTGTTAACGATGTAATTCTGTGCGAGAAAGGATGCACATGCCAAGCAACCGACAACAAGGTCGGCTGTCAGCTGCTCACTTGCGATTATTTGTTACAATTCTAATGCAGAATGAAACAGTATTTTCGCACTTTAAGAGTAAAATGACTGTCGCCCACTTCCCCGAAGAAAGCTATCAATTGCTTTATCGGGTATTGTTAGATTTTAATAAAGAAAACAATTGTTTACCCAGTTTTACCGAAATATGGGCAGACTTAGAATCTATGTTTGAGCAAGATTCTGAAATCATTTCGGATGGTGGTCGTATCGACCTTGAAGATTTTCTATCTGAAGCTACAGATCCAGATTTTTTAAATAGCGAACAAGCTCACAGCAAAAAATTAGAAAAGTTTGCGCTTAGGATAGGCAGACGCATTCTAATGTTTGCACAGACTGATAAATTGCAGTTAGCTTTGGACAAAGGTATAGAGGAAAAAGATTTACCTTTTGTTTTGCAGAAAGTCCAGATTGAACTGGAAATGCTCAAAACAATGGGAATTAAAGATAAAGCTGCTCTAACCTTTGACATTGATTGGGATAAACGTGACGCTAGGATAATTCGTACCACAGGTCTTGGATTTATCGACAAGTACTTAGGCGGCGGTAGTGCAGAAGGTGAAATCTATAGCATCATGGCACCTTATGGTACTTGTAAAACTACCTTAGCAGTAATGCTTTGGTGCGAAGCTGCAAAACAATGCTATGAAGAAAAGCTAGAAAACAGCGAAAGTAAACATGGTATTTCTGTGCTTATTACTTACGAAGCCCCTAAAGCTCCTGAGATCTTGCATCGTGCTTTAATGTACGCAGCAAGAGTGAACCGAGCGAGCTTAGATAAGATGGGTATGGAAGGATTAAATTCTTTATTGGATGATCCAGAAAACCCATTAGATTATGAACGAAAGCTATTTGCACGGGAAATTGAAGATGGGGTATTTGAACCAGAGCGATCTCGTGTAGAGAAAGCTATAGTTTGGTTAAACAGCCATACACTATGTTTGGATTTTTCTGGTAGTGATAAAGATTATCCTACTGCGGGTAGCAATGGCATTGATGAGATTCTGCATCGTATTAAGTTAGAGTTGCGTACCCGTGGTCCTAATTACTATGTCAAGAATGTAATTGTTGACTATCTTGGATTAATGGTGGATAGAGATACCAATTTAAAAGAGCAAGAAAAAGGACGGCAAGAAGATCACAAGACATATCAAACTGCAGTAGCTCGGCTTGTTCGTGAAATTTGTAAACCATTAAATTGTCATTGTTTTGTAATGCATCAGCTTAGCGGTCATGCTAACTCTATGCTAAGCCCTACAAAGACTTTGCATCATACTGATGCTAAAGGTAGTAAAAGCTTTGGTGAGAATTTAGATTTTTCTTTAGTAATAGGTAATCTAAATTCGGATTCAATGGGACAAATTGCTTGTACTAAGCATCGCCGTTTTCGCAAAGTGCCCCCAAGCATTATTCGTGTAGATGGTGAGTACAACTCAGTAGTAGCTCTTAACAATTACCATATAGATAGCCGTGGGCAAATTGTAGAAAAATCTACAATGGCAGCAGTGGGAGTATCTGCCACTAACCCAGCTTACGACAATCTTCCAGATCAAGAAGATCATCCACCTTCCGATAATGAAGAAGTAAATATGGACGAAAATGATTAAACGAGGAGCCAATGACTAATGACGAAAAGAATGCATTAAATCGAACTTTATTTCGTAGGTGTAAAGCCGTTTTTGGTAATGTGCGTATCTCTCAAGTTGGAGAAAAGCAAATACGAAAAACAAGCATTGATTTAATAACAGGTAAACAAAAGGAAGTGATTATACATGCTGGCGAATACTACGCAGTATGCTGTCCTTTCTGCAACGACACACGATTTCGTTGCTATATCAACCACTGCTATGGATCTGACAATCAATGGGGAAAACCTCAACTCCATCTTGCTACTTGTTTTAATGGAGGTTGTCCGCTATCGCTTAAAACTGCTCATATTTATGAGGAGTTAGAGCAAATGTTAGTGGGGCATCATTTGGTAGATCTGCGTAAGGTACAATTACGAGAAGGGCGAACAGTTGATGTTTCAAAGATAAGATCAAGCTGGCCCGGTGAAGTTACTCGGGTTGATAAGCTGCCGAGCACACACGAAGCCAATGTGTACTTAGTAGGACGAGGGTTTGATCCGGATAAGATTGGTCGGTTCTACAATGTGCACTGGTGTCATGCTAGTGATCGATACATTTGTAGAAACCGTTTAATCATTCCTATCTACCACGACAAGCAGATGGTGGGGTGGCAAGCTAGAGCTGCTTTCGAGACTGATTGGAAGAAATCTAGCTTGCCTAAGTATTACACAGCACCTGGAACTCCTAGGCGTAATATCCTCTACAACCTTGGGAATGCTTCCCAATATGAGGTGGGTATCATTGTTGAAGGAGTAACAGATGTATGGCGGGTAGGGCCTCAAGCTGTGTGTACGCTTGGAGCGACTTTAACTAATGAGCAACAAACTCTGTTTAGGCAGCATTTCAAAGATTACTCTGGAGTGTTGCTGTTTGACCCAGATGTCAAAGACAAGCTTGAATCAAAGGTCAACGTGATAGAGGCTGATTTAAATGCTCGTTTAAAATCCGGATTTTGCAGCGTGCAACTTCCAGAGGGAACCGATCCTGGTTCCTTGGACCGCACAATGCTTCGTGAATACATTACGAAGCAAGCTAGTGACAAAGGTGTAATTATTTCTTGGAAGAAGAGGTAGACATGGCACGAAAGATAAAGATGGCGGGAGGAGGTGGGATTGCTCCAGCAATTAAAACTTCCTCTGCAGCAATTGAAATGGTTTATAAAAAACGATTACATGAAGTACAGAATGGCGGAGGCATCTTTCCTTTAGCAGCTCCCGGCTTGCCTATCTTGCCTGCTAACTCTGCGTTTCTTAGACATGTGTTAGGCTTAGGAGATATCGAGTCTAAGTTAGTTGAGGAAACGATAACCAATGCCGATGGAGAAAAAACTAAAGCAAAGCGATTAGAGTACAGTAATGAACTGATGAATTTAATCCTGTGTTCTTTACGAGTTTCTCCTTTTACTTTAGATGTAGAAGTAGGCCCGCACCAGTTTAAAGAAGCAGAGTTTGTTCTCGGTCACTTGTTAGGCTCGGTCACGCCTAGCGGTCCAGTTCCTGCAGATGTGATGATCATTGGACGCAATCCTTGGGCGGAAGAAGTTAATCTAGGTAGATGCATGGCAGGAGCAGATGGAACTCTATTGATTAATACCTTTCGTAATTTAAAGGCATCTAATTTAAGTAAATTTTATGTAACAAATTTAGTTAAGTTTAAACCGCCAGATTACAAAACCACATTAAAAGCGGTTTGGATCAAAGACTGCATGCATCTGCTTTACCAAGAGATAAAGATTGTGCAACCTAAGTACATTCTTTGCTTGGGTGCGGATGTTAGTAAAGCTTTGCTTGGCGGTACTGCTGGCGTAGGTGAGATGGAAGGTAGAGTAGAAAAACTACGCTACAATGTTGCGTTTACATCTAGAGATCAAGAGCAGCATTGGAAAGAAGCACAGGTTATGACAGTGGTACATCCTAGGCAAGTACTTCGAGATCAATCTGCGGGCAGACAACTAGAAAACGGAATATCTCGTTTCATTGCTTTAACCAAGGGAGTAACGATTGGAGCTTCAGAAGTAATAGATCATAAGGTGGTGGATAACCATTGGGATCTGCTGCAGCAACTTATTAGCATTGAGAAAGACGAGAACAAGAGAGACAGCATTATTGCAGTAGATGCAGAATGGCATGGAAAACATCCTATCAACAAGAATGCTTACATGCGAACTATGCAAATCTCGTGGTATGAGAAGAAAGCACTTGGTATCAAGTTTCATGAGGCTGGGGGTGAGATGACTCCCGGTTTTGCTACTAGTAGAGCAAGACAGTTACCCGACAAAACTCTAAAGCTTTTAAACATGTTCTTTCTTGGCGGTGTCTTTAAATACAAAGATGCTGAAGAGGTCAAAGAAATTAAGTTTAGGCGTAAACGAGTTATCGGGCATTTCTTCAATGCAGATTTAGAATGGTTGTTAGATTACGGAATCAACATCCAAGCTTGTTTCTCATGCCAGTTGTTTGATTATGAAATGAAGCCAGAAAATGCGGATAAGAGATTGTTTAAACTTTACAAGAAAGAAGGGTTTACTGAAGAAGCAATCGTACCCGCATGGTATCGCACTAATTTTGAAGGTGGGGCAGACACAGGGTTGATGGCACATGCTATTGAAGAAACCGCTAGTTATAAGTTAGAAACTTTGGCGATGCGGTATACTTCGGCTCCAAGGTATGACCGAGAACTGCAACATTGGAAGACAGCTTACTGCAAATCTCAAGGTATCACTAATGCAGATCTAGAAGGTTATGGAGAGTGCCCTGACGATATTTTGCTGCCTTATGGTATGTACGATGCTGATGTTACTTTGCGGTTGTTCTACAAGTTGTCAGTGTTACTTGATGAAGATTACGAAGGTAATAACTGTCGAGAAGCATTTTGGGAATCTCAGATTGCAACCCCTGCGGTGTTAGAGATACACCGGACTGGAATTACTGTAGACAAGGATCGTATTGATTTTCTAACTAAACGATTCATGCATGCAAAGAATACACTTGAAGTAAAGCTACGCACAGAAATCAAATGGCCCGAGTTTAATATTAGGTCTACGCAACATGTGCGAGAATTTCTTTATGGTCATGCTCTTAATGGTAAGAAAGACAGTAAAACTGGAGATGTAATAAGGTTAAGGCCAGCGGGTGCAGTTAGCTTAAACTTAGAGCCATTGTTTGACACAGGTAAACCGCCTAAGCCTTGGTCTGAAGTTAAAAAGTTAGGTAGGTCGGCGGAGCACGCTCCATCTACTAACAAAATGATTTTATCATTGTTGGCTCAAGCAACTTCTAATGAAGGTAAAGCAAAGTTAATAAATCAACTGCGTGATTACCGATTCTTAGATCAAGTCTTGAAAACAGTTTTGCATCCTCCTACTTGTGACGAGGCTACCGAAGAATCAATGTACGATGACGATGGTAACTTAGAGTACAACGATGGACTTGCTTCTTTGTGCTGCGATGATGGCAAAGTGCGTACTCATGTCTATCAAACCAAGGAGACTGGAAGGTGGTCTAGTGCTCGCCCTAACTTACAAAACATTAGTAAGCAGCGAGACCCAGACTACAAACGGCTACTTGGGGAGGAAGATTACAAATACACTTTGCGTAGTGTGCTAAAAGCTTCGCCTGGCCATGTGATGGTAGAGGCAGATTATGTTGGTGCAGAGTTATTCGGAATGGCAGTTATGTCTGGTGACGAAAATATGATTAAACATGCGTTGCGAAATCAACTGCCTGAGAATCATCCAGATTATTATGACATACACAGCCAAGTGGCTTGCTTTGCATTTAAGTTAGATTGCCCACCTACTAAAAGTGGTTTAGCTGCTATAGGTAAAAAGCACATTAGGATCGTAGCCAAGTCTGTAATTTTCGGCATTGCATATGGTCGAGGCCCTAAAGCAATTGCGATAGCAGCAAAAGAGCAAGGTATTGAAATTGAAGTAGATGAAGCACAGGCGGTCATCGATGCAATTTTCCAAATGTATCCAAGGTTAAATCCATTCTTTAAAGAATGCAAAGATCGAGCAACTGGAAGTTACATAGATCCAAAGACCGGCGAGACAGTAGCTGGGCGTTACTTGTGTAATTGCTATGGTAGGTTTCGTAGGTTTCCCGAAGCTCACTCTGACAGAGGTCTAGAAGGTGAGTTTGAAAGGCAAGCTATGAACTACCCAATTCAATCTATGATTGCTTCAGCGGTTAGCCGTGCTTTGGCTTATATCCACGATTACAAGGAAAAGCAGTTAAAGCAGGGTAAAGACTTGTTTAAAGTATTGCTCCAAATCCACGATGCAGTGCTGCTTGAGGTTCCTTACGAACATGTAAAACATGTTTGCGAATATGTTTTGCCTACTTTCATGCGAGACGCAGTTCCAATCTATCCTTCTAGCTTAGATGGGTTACCAACTGGAACCGGCCCATATTACTTAGGGATTGAAATGGAAGTGGTAAAGCATTGGGGTGAACTTTTAACAGCAGCAGAAGCTCGAGAACTTGGATTGCCGGTTGGAGTCGGTGGAGTTGAAAGCTGTGTTGTCAATTACAGTAAACCTGATTAAATAAAGGAGTACTGTAATGTTTGTAGTAATTGAAGGTATTGATGGATCGGGCAAAGGATCTGTAACCAAGGTATTGCAGTCAAGCCTGCAGGAAGCAGGTTTGACTGTTGCAACGATTAGTTTTCCTAGGTACACAGATACTCTTTATGGAAAGTTAGTTGGTCGGTATCTGAATGGTGATTTTGGAAAAAACACACATCCTTACCTACACAGCACTTTATTTTCCATTGACCGCTACGAGTCCAAATCATACCTAGAATCGTTAATTAAAAATAACGATGTGGTTATTGCAGATCGTTACATACCTTCAGCATTGTGTTATTCCGCAATGAAGACGGAGGAAGGAGAACGAGATGAATTAATCAAGCATTTTGTTAAATTGGAATATGGCTTATGGCAGATGCCAGTTCCAGACATAATGTTTTTTTTGGATGTTCCCACATCTTTTGCAATAAAAAACATTGCACAAAAAAATGTCCGTGGGTACACTGCTAAACCGAAAGATCTTCACGAAGAAGATGAAGTGTATCTAGAGAAAGTTAGATCTTTCTACACATCGGATTTAATGGATTATCATCCGAAGACTAAGTTTGAAGTAGTTGACTGTATGGGTGTTTCTCAACTTTTGTCAATTGCGGTAATTGGCAATGAGATACACACCCGTGTTGTTTCACTTTTGAAAGGTTTTAATCATGCGTAAGCAAAGATCGTTAGTTCCTCGCACCTTAGCTTCCTTAAATAGGCAGATGGATCCTGCCAAGGAAGACACAACTCGTAGGGGAGTCCCGATGGGTAATGTGTGCATCAACCCAAGTCTCTCTAGTGTAAGACTTGAGAATTTGCGCTGCTACACTGGTGGCAAAACAGTATTGCGAGTATGGCCTATGTTGGATCCAGAAGATCCAAGTAACAAGCTGCTCAATGGTAGGCTATCTGCCATTGATATGGCTGGGCTTGGTGGCATGTCGGTTTCGGAACCTGCGTACACAATCCAGTATGCGGGCATTAAAAGGGACACTCCACACTTCGGTGGCAATGGGGAGTTTCAGCAATGCAGTTATATTATTGCACGCAACAAAAGCTCTGTTTACGAAGGTGTAACCTTCTGGAACGAGCCTTATGTAAAGCTTTATATGACAGTTAAAAAGGCATTTGAAGGTAAAGACTTCGGATATGGTGGTGTTTATGACGCAAAATGGAATGGCTTGATGAGTGCAAAAATGCCCGCTCTTGGGGCTTTCACTCAGAAGTATTTCGTCATTGCTTCTGTGTACGAAAATGGGGATTCGCTTGATTTGCTGCGTGAGCATATCTCATACAAACAGCAAGGCAAGGATGTGTCGAAAGACATACCACGCAATGGTATCCCACTAGGTGAAGGTGAGAACGATCCTTTAGTTGTTATCCCTATGTCTGTATCTGCTGGCAGAAATCTGCTTAAGCTTTGTTGCATTGAAAAGCAAGAGTGGGTAGGGGATGAACAAGCAAACCCTAGTCTTCCCTTTAAATACGGCGATCCTACTGGTATCTTTGATGCCAAAACAGGAACTGTTAAAGGTGGATTGTTCTTTACAATCTACAACCCAACCAAGGAAGTAGTTGACAAGCACAGTACATTTGCAGGTGGTGCAACCAGCAAGATGGCTGTGGAATACGAAGCAGCTGTTAGCACTAAATATTCAGGTCCAACGGGAGTTTTGACTCCAGACTTGAGTAGTGCCCAAGTTGATCACATTCTTAGTAAGAATGTGTTCTTGTGGAAAGAAAATGCAGGTGACCCTGCTGATTCTTACCTACTGCATGAGCCAACGATTGAAGAAAGGTGCGTGTTGATTGCGAAAGCATTTCGACAAGTACCAAAACTTCTCGAGTTTGGTTGGATGAGCCACCCAGAGTATCTAAACTTTGATGCGGTGGCTGGCATTCTAAACAACCGTGTGGTGACCTCGGGGGTTGCTAATATGGTCGAGGAGGATAGTGAGGAAGATTTGCCGGTTTATCCAAAGGTTAATCCTTTGGCAAAACCAAAGGTGGTTGCAGCTAAGGCGGGCGTTACCAACAGCCCTAACCTTGCTAAACCATCCAGTGGCAAAAAATCCGCTGCAGAACTCGTAGATGAGTTTGACGAAGAACTCGACGAGGATAAGTTGGATGACGAGGAGTCTGATGATGAGTTTGCAACAGGATCTATCGGGAATGCGAAAGTCAGCAAAAGTAAGTCCAAAGACGAAGACTTCGGTGACGAAGAGTTCGACGAAGACGAGCTTGAAGAAGACGACGACAGCGAAGAAGCTGACCCCAAAGAAGACGACGAAGACAGCGAAGACGATGACGACTTCGTTGACGAAGACGAAGAAAACAGCAAGTCCAAAGACTTCGATGAAGACGAAGAAGCCAGCGAAACGCTAAACGACCAGCTGAACAACAGCTTGGCCAAAGCAAAAGGGCTGGCTCGAAGCCGTAAACGAATTGCGCCTATTCCAGCAAAAGAAGTGGCACCCGCTCCTTCTCCTGTTAAGAAAAAGCGTCCTCGTTAATTGGCACTACTGTTAATTTCAATAAGAGTGGGGTTATCAGCCTCACTCTTATTTTCTATGTAATTTTATCTGAGGAGTGGTTATGTCAGATGAGACAGATGACTTGCTAGACTCGGTTTTAAATCCGCCAATTCAACCTGCAAAGAAATCAAAAGTTAAACTTAAAGAAGCTAAAATTGATGTGCCTACTCCGAGCAACAAAGACACTGAACCGAAGAAAAAGATTATAGGTTTGTCCGGTGGGGTTAAGCTTACTAACAAAGGTAAAGACACTTTACGAGCACGCTGGTCTAGAGAGAAGAGCGGGGAAAGCCGTAATGAGATGATGAATACTTTATTCTCAACCGCTCGAGATAAATTTGGAGCAGATCGAGTGTTTGGTTCACGAGAAGAGTTAGGACAATTGGCAATTGGTATCCCAACTCCTTCCTTGGCATTTGAATACTTGATTGCCAATGATGTGTTCCCGCTGTCAAGCGTGATGATGCTTGCGGGTAGCTGGGGTAGTTGTAAGTCTGCGTTGGCTTATGAGTTCTTTCGTTGGTTCTACGAGCAGCGAGGGTTAGCGGTACATATCGATACCGAAGATAAATTTGATGCAGATTTTGCATGCGACATCATGCGTGTGGAACGAGATGCTATTCCAATCTTATCTAACCGAGCAAACTCTGTAGAACAGATGCAGCAGATCCTTACGCATTATTTAAGGGAAGTGCAGCAGATGCTGGTAGGTACTGCTACTGAGCCTGGCCCAGGCAAAACCATACCATGTTGTTTTTGCATTGACTCTCTTGCTGGTGCAACTTCTGAAGAGATTCAAGAGAAAATTATCAAGGAAGGTAATGCAGGGCGAACTCACCCAATCAATGCATTGAAGAATACTCACTACTTAACTGGCATCAAAAAGCAGTTTGAGAACTGGCCCTTCACTCTTTTGATTGTTAATCATCTTAAGGAAAAAACAGATGATCGAGGTAATGCTCACCAGTATACCTTGGGTGGCCAAAGCTTTAACTTCCATGAAAGCTTTGAGCTTCGAAATTCGGTGTGGAGATCTAAGTTTAAAAACGCACAGTTTGAAGGGTTAGGCATTAAAATCCATTGTGCTAAGAACTCATTTGGTCCCACAGGTCGTGCGCTTAAAACTAGGTTCCTATGGTGGATCGAAGATGAACCCGAAACAGGTCACCCTCGTGATATGTTCCTATGGGACTGGAACTGGGCATTGTGTACCTTGCTGAATGAAATGGATGGAATTCATAAAGTAAGGTTGACGGATCGAGAGCTAGTAATTAAATGTAAGTCTCCAGCTGCTGATGTTGAATGCTTAGCAAACTTTAGAGCAATTGGTATGGGTAAAGATGAATATCTGCCTTTTCAAGAAGTTGGGCAACTTATTCAAGATAATCCTAAAGTATGCGATGGCATCAGAGATGCCTTGAATATTAAACGCAGGTATCAGCTAGACAGACCGTATGATGAGATTGTGGCTAAACACATAAAATCAGCGGAGTAACCCATGGATAAGATAAACCCATTAAATCCACTGCTCAGCAAGATCGCTAAGTTTGAGCAAGTGGATACACATGGTAAACAATGGGAATCTAATCGAGTAGAATGGACTTTACGAAGATTAAAGTTAGAGAAGAAACGAAAAGAAATCTTAGATCTAGGACCTTACTATTCTTTTGAAGCCTATAATCAAGTAGTTAATTTCCCGATGTACTTATTTGCGGAACCATTATTAAATGTTCCTCCAATTCATCGAGACCCTAGAACTATTCATCCTTTTTGGTTTAAAGCTTTTCGTGGGCTTCCCTTTGTGGAACGCTACGAAGAACAACTGGAACCTTTGCTAGCAAAGTACCCAGATCGCCCTATTGGTATGGTGTTCCCACGGAAGGGTTTCCTACAAGGATTGTTGATTCATAATGGTGACTGGGAATTGTTCGCACCGCTGCAAGCCAGCTGCCATATTTTTAAAAGCGGTAAAAAGAGAGAGATGAATCTAATTGTACAGCCGTACAGTGGATTCATCGACCATGTACGAGATGTTCTCGCATGGAAAGAATAAGTTTAAAATCCAGATTTTAAGGAACGCACTATGAGTAAGACAAAATCAGTGACACCAAACAAGTTAGTAAGGTTAGATGTAAAGAAACAGGAAGATAGAGAAGCCATCTTTTCGGAGATGGACCCAACAACGCAAGCAATTGCTTTAGAGGTGGGAAAGAAGCTCCAAGTAGGATTTCAAGTTGCACTGTTAGTACAGCATGATATTGGCACATCAGTCTTAAATCTGCTCAACCAAGAGCATTTAAATGAGGCACAGAAAAAGACTGAGATAAGAAAGCTGGCAGCGTATTGGAATTTACCAACGCTTACCCCAGCTACGATCTATGATCTTTCCAATGTTTCTGCTGCGTTCACCCGTGACTTTGTTAAAGCACAGGTTGAAGAAAAGATGTCTAATGGTGGCTATCTGACATGGAATCACTTCAAAGAATTGCAGAAGGTTGGTTCAGAAAAGCGACAGTTGGCATTGCTTAAGCAAGTGCGAAGAGAATGCTTATCCGCAAATGAGCTTGCACTTGAATTGCAGGGTAATAAGGAAGCTGAAGTAAAGCGGTCCGGTGGTCGCAAGCCTAAGTTACCAAGAACACCTGTAGCGATGCTCCAGAAGATCTACACTACCATCCAGCTAGCTGATAACTACTTGGAAGCAGTAGCTGAGCCTCTTGATGGCATGTTCATGGAAATGCCACCACAAGAAGTGTCTGAGCAGTTTGTGAGCAACATTAAGAACACGATGGAGCGTATTGGTAAGACTAAGAACCAATTAATCAGCACAATGGAAAAGCTTTCCAAAGTGCTTGAGCGTTCCCAGAGTGTGTTGATTAAGCAAGCTCAGCTTCCATTAAGTAAGAATGTAATGGCTTTAGCTGCTAAGAAATCAGTTGAAGAACTTGATGAGCTACCTGAGATAATTGAATTGCCCGAAGCTCCAGCGAAAAGGCAGTTAAGAGGCCGGTCACCCCGCTAACAATAGCTAAAATAAAAAGGCTCACAGTATTAACACTGTGGGCCTTTTTTTTAGCTATTATCTAAAGGAGTTATTTATGTTTTCTGTGTGTGCACTTCTGTATGGAGATTACCCAAATCTGGCGAAAGATTTGTTAAGTTCTTTTAGATATACCGCACATATACAAGATATTCGTCTCGGTTTAAATGCAGTTAGTAGGGAAACTAAAGAATATGTAGAAGGTTGGGCAACAAAACAAATGCGTAGTTGTCCCGTTTATATTTACGAAGAAGAACAAGGAAAAAACTTAGGTAAGTATCCTTTAATGCGACAGATGTTTAAAGATAGACAGTTAGCACCTAAGACAATGTGGTTTGATGATGATAGTTTTTTAGACGCAACTTACACGGATTGGTGGGATAAAGCTTTAGCAATGAGCCAGCATCATACTCAAATTGGATCTTTACATAAAATGCCGCAGCAAGGTCTTCAGTATGAAGTAATTGCTAAACAGCCTTGGTTTACTGGAAAACCATTTAACAACCGTAGCCTATATTTATTTGCCACAGGTGGTTGGTGGGTTGCAGATACTGCATTTTTAGCTAAATGGGATTATCCTTTTGCAGACTTATACCATAATGGTGGCGATTCTATTTTAGGAGAGTTGATAAGGCAGCAAGGTGGCAGCGTAGGTGAGTTTCATAAAGGAGTGCAATGCTGTTGCGATAGTTGTCTTAAAAATTACATAAAACTACATGCAGTAGTTAGGATCAATGTCGGGGGTAGAAATGGTAGACGGGGGATAGGTAAAACCTCTGAACAAACTCTTTGGAAAGATGGTAATGTTACCCCCTCGCTTGAACATCAAGCATTTAATTTAAAAATAACTAGATATGAAAAAGGAGGAGTTGAATGACTATTGCAGAAGAACATCCTCCTTTACCGGAGATGTCAATTAAGCGGGTGCTGGCGACTCGAGATAGGCTAATAGGTACTTTGGCCTCTTTTATAAGCACTACATTAGTAGGCCCTAATTTTGCTTCTTTTGTGTCACAGCTACATACTGCCTTACCGGACAACATTCTTAAAACTACGGTATATGCCAGCGTTAAAAGCTTAGTAGGTAGAGAGCTGACTCGTCCGCTATTGGTAGCTACTTGTTGGCGGATGGCCGGTAATTTACCCGCACTAGCTTGCCAACGACCTGTTACGCAATGGTTACATCAAGCGTGTTTCGAGTGGATTCCGGCGCGCATATGTGATGTATGTACACATAAGCAATCTAAACAATTTGTAAATGCTTTTACTTTTCAAAGCCTAGCAGGAACTGTAGTGCCTAAAAAGTTAACGCAAACTTGGTCTTTCAAAAAAACACAGTATTTGGCAACTTACCGTAATGCGAAGGGATTAGGTTTTGGGTTTAATAGGTCCCGCATAAACAGTAGAGGGGAACAGCGTAACCAAGGGTTGTACTCTGATTTGCAGCAATTTTATGGGTTACAGTGTTTTCTACTACTTGATCCAAAACGCTCACAGCAAGACCCTTTTGTAATAGAAATTGGACACAGTCATGCTACAATGACGCACAATCGTCAACTGATTGTGGCGAGAGATAGAAGTCAGACACCCTGCTTGAAAGGATTTCCAGAGACACACGAATGTTTTCGTTGCCCTTATGGTACTGATAATTGTGCGTTGGCAACGCATCTATTAACTTATAAAAAGGGTAAGTGTAAAAGGTGTAATCAGTTAAGTTTTTTTAACCCTGCAGAAATAGATCATATTGGGATATGTATCACATGTGCAGACATTGAAAGGAAGTCATGACACTACAAGCTAGAATGAGTTCGGAAGATCGCCGGCTTTATAACCCAAGTAGAGATGTTGCTCATAATTTTCAACAAGTTATGGAGCTGGTGGCAGCTAGATTAGAAGATCAAAGTTGGCCTGAGCTTGAAGAAATACTCCGTCGGGAGAAAGTAAGCATGGACGATTTAGGGGAAGCTTGCGGAGCTTATTGTTGTTATCTAGCTAACGCTGTTGATTCTCCTACCTTGTCTATGTTTGACAGTTTAGCTCAAAGTAAATTCTTCCAGTGCAAACCAGGAGCACAAGTAGCTGTTCTAGCTATGATTGGTACATGTTATGCTGGTATACATTATGCAGGCATAAGAGAAGCTACAGTTGCTAGTGAAGGTCCAATGCAGACTATTGGCGATTTGCTGAAACATGCCGAACGATTTCGTAAATACGCTGGTATGTCCAGATGGCAACGCTGGTTTATTAAATGGAAAGCTCGCATATATGCTAGCTTTTCTGCTTTATCAAAGTAAGAAAGTAAGTAAATGATTATTGACGCATGGGGGCAAGAGTTCGCCACAAAGTATGGTAATACTTTACCTAAAAGCTATTTGTGTTTCGACACGGAGTTTACAGGTAGTAGCGAACAAACTGATCTGATTATGGAAATTGGGCACACAATGGTTGAGGATGGCAGAGTTGTTGATCAACTTAGTCTTGTCCTTAACTGGTATGATCATCCTTCTATTACAGAGGATTGGTTAGACTACAAGCTGAACACCATGCGATCTATCGTAGGTGAAGGCTGGCAATTGCTCCCAGCCCATGTGAAGAAAACTGGTATCAATCCTATACAAGCCTTACAATTCTATTACAAGTTGTTTGATGCGTGGAACAATAGAAATCTTCCATTTGTGGCTCAGAATGGGCAGAACGCAGATGAAAGGTTGCTGCGTGGTAACTTTAATAGGTTCTTAAATAAAGGGTTTGAATTACCTTCTGATAATTACTTTGATATAGGTGGCATTTATAAGGCTACGCAGATATGGGAATCATCAAGCCCTAACTGTGCTAACTTACGAATGGCTGTATTACCTTATAGGTCAGACGACTTAAAAAGTTATTTCAAACGAGTAATTGGAATAAAAGTAGCTGGAATCAAATGGTCATTACCACTAATACTAGAACAGTATGGGTTGATAGCTAAGCATAGTGTTTCTCCGGAGCAGATGCATAGTGCTGGTTTTGACTCATTATGTTTACATTGGATTATGGAAGAATTTAGAACACAGACAAAGAATCAGAAGGAGCTAAGGCCCAAGTCTTCGCAATCTGATATGGGGCAGCGTAACTCAACACGGCGACAACGCTTAATATGAAAGGAAATATAGATATGGCAAAACGGAAAAATTCTCGCAACAAAGGGGCGGTAGGAGAACGAGAATTAGCAGCAGAACTAAATAAGTTATTTGGAGCAAAGGCCCGAAGAGGGCAGCAATATAGCGGATTAGAGGGAGAAGATGTTGTTGGGCTAGACGGTATACATGTAGAGTGCAAACGAGTTGAGAAATTAAATATTTATGAAGCAGTAGAACAAGCTGTTACTGACTCAAAGTCTGTTAAAATTCCTGCAGTGTTTCACCGTAGGAATCACAAGCCTTGGTTGGTGACAGTTCGCTTAGATGATATTGAAGCTTTCTCTATCGCACTACAAAAAGTGCTGTCTCAACAAAAACCCGCAATTAATTTATTTGAAGCTAATGTAGCAGAGCTGATGAAACAAATGTTGTAAATGATGTTAGTTAATTTATTTTAAAATCCGGATTTTAGAAAGGATTAGAATGTCAGAAGAAATCAAACCTACAGAACCAGAGGCTAACCCAGTTGCTGAAGCAATTGACCCACAGCTGGTTACCGACATAGAATTAGTTGCAGCTGTTGCTAATAAATTAGTAGGTAGCCATCCTGGTTTCACCCAGCTCATTGCAAGTATGCTGGCGTCTAGACAATTATATGCCATGTGCCTTTATGAGCTAGATTGGCTTTGTCGAGATACTGATTTTAGTGCGGTAGACACGGCCCTTGCTGACATGACGGATCAGCAGAGAATTATGTTTAAAGAAGTGCTAATTAATGCAGCTGCGGTACAAGCCCAGCAGCCTTTTGATGAACAAGTGCTTTTTGCTGGAATGACTCAAACTGTATTCCCTTGGATGCAGACTGTAGTTAAAAAACACAGTGAGCATCAAGCTGCAGAGAAGAAGAAGGGGAACGAACAAAGAGAAGAGTTGCGTGTTTCTACTCCCATCAACCTTGGATTTCAATTTTATGCCGAAACCGAAGCAATTGAAACACATGCGATCAATCGGCATAAACCTGTTTTGTTGGTTGGCAAACAAGATGCAGTCCGTTGGCTATTGCATCGAATTACTGAAAGTGTTTTAACTCCTGCAAGTGGTGCAACGCAACTGACTAGGCTGCTAGAAGGTGCACCTAAAATTACGGACTCGCATCTAGTTAACATTCCCAAAGATGTGTGGGAGAACTGTGCAAGCAGTAATACAGGCTTTCAAAAGATATATGACTTTTTTGTTTATCCCAAGCTTAATGAACCGGTAGATCTACTGATAGTGGATAACTTGTTGCAAACTTGCAAAGGTATGACTTCTATACCTATTACAAGTATCGCTAACGAGGCACAGCGTAGATTTAAAAACTGGGGAGAAAAAGCTGGAGCTTTAGTTCTTGGCTGCATTCCTTTAGACAGAGAGCTACGAGCAAATGAGCTAAATGGCACAGAGTACGAAACTCTAAGAGTTCATAATATTATTCGAGGAGTGGTAGCAGAACCTTGCGTAATCAATGATGCTCCTCATTTTAAAATATGTGTAGGTCAGCACGAAGTTGCACAAATTCCAGCTGCAGAGCTAGAAGCTTTTCACTTTAGTAAAATTATTACAGCTTAGGAGGGTTTATGCGTGTATTTGTTAGCTGGGCAGATGTGTCAACTGCTGAAGAAGCAGAAACGGCACGATTGGATTGGGTAGAAAAAGCTAAGAAATCTAAAGCTGTAGAAGACAAACAATTTGTAGCTACACTTTCCCCTACTTTATGCTTACCCGAGTACCATGAATACCTACAGACGATAAAGCAACAAGAAGGAGCATTTGCACAATTAGACCCGCTTAACCGCAATATTCTCGCAATTCGATTTGTTGTCCCTGCCTTGGAAAAAGTAGTAACATATCAACTTGCTAAGCGAGTGCCCGGAGATAACAAGTTATCGGTCAGTTTGGCTGCTCGTGCTTTCCTACTAAATACATTTCCAGGGGAATGGGTAGGCGAAGCAAATCCTAAGCATGTTGTGTTTGTAGGAATGCAGGGTTTAAAACATTTTATGCAAAGATTTGCATATGCATGTGGGGCACTCGGTCAAGCACTTCCTTCAAGTTTATGGTTTAACAGCCCACAAATAGAATTGGCAGATGCTATTTCCGCTCGAGAGCTGATAGATGCTTGTGCTTTTGTACAGTCAACCATTGAAACCAAGCAGCCATACTTATCATTGACACAAGGTTGGATGGGCATAGGGGCTAGCGCAGACCGTGATAGCTCCTTACTATTAGCCACAGCTTTTAAGCTAGGGCTTGGTGGTGTTTAAACTATGGACTCACCGGCTAAACCACAAGATGATAAGTTTTATGAGTTTAAAGCATTTCGTGTGCCAAAGTATCGAATAGAATTTCAACGAGCAGGGAAGCTCGAAGATATTCCCGGATATGTTTGGTACACGCCTGCTGCCTTATATCTGTATGGCAGATATACAGATACAAATTTGGCAGATTTAGTGCAGCTGCATAATTTAAAAATCTTTTGGTACAAGTTTGAAAAACCAATCTTTAATGGGTTCAAGTTTAATGAAGATCCCAGCTGGAATCATGTATTATGGGCTGCGAGCACTGAACAATGGAGTAAGTTAGTGGACGGCATTTTAGAATCTGTCCAATTTGATCTTAAAAATTCAAAGCTTTATCAATATGCTTTGCAGCAGTTAACCATATATGATCCTTTGTCTGTAGATAACAAGCGTATTGTGTCAGAACTTACTCCTACAATAAAAGTACATGCTTTTGCAGTGTTGAGCAATGAAAAGCAATATGCTTTTGATGTTCGAAATAAAGATGTGCGATTGCTTCCGGCTATGTCTAGTTTTAAGCCAGATCCTTTGCATGTAATGGCAGCACAGCGTCTTTTTTCTTCTCCGAATATGACTCAAGATAAAGCTTTTAATCGTTACAAAGAAATCTTAGTTAGCGAGCAAGATGCTGAGTTTCGTAAAAAGAATATGAAGAAAGGAACATCATGAGTAAGTCTGTAGATTTTCCATTACAATCTTTGCGACAGTTTATGCTGCCGGATCAAACTGTGCAGTTAAAGACTTTTCAAGCAAAAGACATACAACAGTTAGATATTCAAATTAATGCTTGGGTGCAAAAGACCAAAAGCATTATTGCAGTGCCTGGACCTTTGGTAACTAATGCAGAAGGCGTAGCGTTAAGCTTAACATTTGTAGACGCAGCAGAAGGGATATCCAATGGCTAAGGTTAACAACGAAAAGTGGGAAGCTTATAAAGTTTCTATTCCCGGCCTAGAATCTCTGTTAAAGCCAGCACTTACAGCCCCATCTGACTCAGACATAGAATATAACTCTTTAACAGAGAAACTGCCTTCAGATGTACTTGCACAGATGCAAGACACAAAACAGGGAGCTAACGAACAAGTGTGGGGGGCTAGCATAGCACATCACTGGTGCTTATGTGATATGCAAGAAGGGGATTTTCCCAGAGTACATATCTACCCAAACTTGCAAAGCTTAACCGAAGCTATAGCTAAACGAGAAGGAAAAGAAACTGCTGTTTGGGCAATGTATGGTATACCTTTACAGTTGACTAAGCCAATCCTCAAACCTAATGGGGATAAGCAGCGTTATTTGTTGTTACCTAATCAAATGGCGGTTACTGTGGGAAGTAAAGAAGATTATAGAATGATGGAGCAATCATTATTGCCCGCTACGACTTTGGAAGAAACTGGATGGCTTGGCAATCCTTTGTACTTAGAATCACAACAGTTTTACACGCCTGGCTTTGTGGATGATGACCAGTTTTCAGAAGAGCCAGACGAAGACTAACTCTTTTTTTTAGCTATTGGACAACAATTATGGCGGATAACTCAGTCAGATCTAATACCCCAGACCCTACACGCTACCACGCTAACCAGTCTGGTATGACTGGTACTATGATACCGAGGTCGGGGATGGATGGCCAATCTTTAGGATTTGATCCTAATCAGCCTCAAACTGTAATAGTAGATCCTGGGGTAGAAGGTGGTGGTTTTGTTTTAGATTTAAAAGCTGCATCTTCTTCCCGACCTCAGTTTAATGCCGAGGCAAGGCGTAGCAATGTAATTAACGATGTGCATTCGTTTTACAAAGGGCTGAGCCAGCAGGTGGCGGTAGACGAAAAGATAACCCATAATGAAAAGGAACTGCTTGTGGACGAACCTCTTAAACCTTTAAACTTTTCTGCACCAAGCAACGATTTTGAAGAAACTTCTCAACCTCAAATTGAAAACAATCCAACTGTTAAGCTTGCTGAAGAAATTCAAAACTTGCTGCAAGCTGAGTTACCTAGAGTGCAAGACACACGAACAAAAGTACAAAATCGTAGAATGGAAGTAGAAGCGTCGATTGCGGCTATATCTTCAAAATCTACTCCGCAGCAATTATCTGACCAAACCAATCTATTAAATGCACTCGTGGGCAGAGTAAATAGGTTAAGTGCTGCTTCTGCTGAAAACAAAGAAATGCCAGATTCGATTCAAACAGCATTTTCTAAGTTACAAATTCCATTCTTTTCTGGGGTCAAACCAGAAAGACCACAATATGAAGTCTATTTTGAAATGGCAAAGTTGGGTACAATATCTGCAAGGTATCACGCAGTGATTGCCGGTGATGCTTGTGTTGCGCTGGTTTATGACACTAGATTTGAAGATGGTTTTCAATATTTACCGCCCAATCTAGGTGAAGAGCAGATTATGGTTTCTGTCCCAAAGACAAAAGAAACTTATTCATGTTCATCACTTGGGTTACACTGGTCGCTTGGTTGTTTAGATGTAGTTATTTTAATTAGATATAAGGAGGATTAGTACAATGGAAAAGAATGGAGCTATTAACGCAAACACACCTAGGTGTGGCGGTGGCTGTAGTTGCGGTGGCAACTGTAGCTGCAAAGCTAAAACAGCTAGTGCAAAACAACTTTTGTTATTTCCAGAGACTAACGAAGTTGCAGACAACCTAGATCAAGATTTGATTAAACAAGCAGTAGAAATAGTTAAAGTGAATAGTAATCCAGCTCATTGATTAGCTGTGCATAATTGCTAGGGGGAAACAGTAATGTCAATGATGTCTTCGGGCAGCCCATTCTTTAATCGTAGCACCACTAACACTGGTTTTGCTGACCCTTTCAATGACATAGCCACTACGCAGATGCCGACTACTATGAAGTCGGCACTGTGGTGGTCTGAATACATTTGGACGGTGCAAGGTACCTACCGCATGGCAATGGAACGCATTGTCAGCTATTTCATCACAGATATTGAGATAGGTGGCGATGTAAGCGATGACGAGAAAACTAAATATTCTGATTTTTTAAATAAACAATTAAATGTATTAGCTTTTCTTGGTCAGCTTATGCGAGACCGTCTTTGTTATGGTAATTCCTTTGCTAGCGTAGTTGTTCCATTTCGTAGATTTCTGCGTAATCCAAAAACTGGGGATATCTACCCACTCAAGTATGTATTTGATAACTTTGATTTTAAGTTTACAGAAGACTTTAAGTTTGAAGCCACTTGCCCAAAAACTAAATGGCGTGGTGCTTGGATCGTAGAAGACAAGGCAAGAGAAGAATCTAAACATGTGATTCTAAAGCGATGGAGTCCTCATGAGATAGAAATTTTACATGATCCATATACGGATGAAGTTGCCTACTTGTGGCGTATCCCCGAGTACTATAAGAAAATGGTAAAAGATGGAAATCTGTTTCATTTAGAACGAGCGAGTAAACAAGTCCTTGAAGCTATTCGCACAGACAAATTGTTTAGGTTCAACCCAGATGCTGTCTTTCACATGAAAGAGCCAACTTTGGCAGGTATCCGCAACCTTGGCTGGGGTCTTCCCCGCAGTTTAACCAACTATCGTCAAATATGGTATGTACAGGTTCTTCGTAGATACAACGAAGCAATTGCCTTGGACTATGTTATTCCATTCCGTCTAATCACTCCCGCTGCACGCAGTGGTGGTTCTAATGCAGGTAGCGTAGCCACACAAGACCCGATGTCTATTTACTCAGCGGGGGACTTCCGCTCTCAAGTTAGACAAATGATCAATAGACGCAGACGGGATCCAGCAGCTTGGCAGCTTCTGCCTTTCCCAGTCAATTATCAGATCCTTGGTGGTGACGCTAAACAGCTAGCTCCTACAGAGTTGATACAGCAAGGCACTGAAGAACTATTAAATGAGTGTGGTACTCCTGTAGAGTTCTATCAAGGTTCTTTGTCGCTACAAGCTGCACCTGTGGCTCTTCGCCTTTTTGAAAGCACCCATCGTCAGTTAGTTACAGATGCAAACACTTTCTTGCAGTGGATGGTTACTACCCTTAGTCAAATTATGTCTTGGGAATCTGTAGAGTGTAGCTTACAGAGAGTTACCACTGCAGATGATATGCAGAAACAAATGGCTGCGTTGCAGTTAATGATGGGTCAGCAGTTGTCTGGCACAACAGGGCTTCGTGCTATGGGTTATAGTTGGGATTCCGAACAGAAGCTACTCGCAGAAGAAGCAAGCAAACAGCAAAAGATGCAAGCTCGACAAGCTGAAGAAGCAGAGCAAGCTGGATTCGCTGCACAAGTATCTAAAGGTGTTAATCCAGAAGCTGGGGCGGGTGCTCCTCCCGCTGGTGGTGCTCCTCCAGCCGGTGGCGGTCCTGCCCCAGCGGGTGCTGGTGGTGCGCTTGGTGGTGGTGTTCCAACGCCTGTTACCACTTATTTGCAATCAATGGGTCCAAATGCAGCTATTACCCCTAATGACTTACAATCAACCGCAGAACAGCTAGCTCAAGAGTTGTTAGGCATTCCTGAATCAATCAAAGATTCAGAACTGCGTAAACTTAAGCAAAATAATGCTACGCTGCATTCGATTACGCGCACCAAGCTAGACGAAGCTCGCCAGAAGATGAAAGCACAGGGCGGAGCTATGTTGCAGCAACAGCTGCAGCAAGGTGGCGGAGGTTAAAAAGAAAGATCGTGCCAAAAATTGGGTTTATTTGCCCTGTGTACAATGCTACGGTTTTTGCAAATTATACGCAAAAAGCTTTAAAATCTTTTTTTGATACTACTCCAGATGGTGTAGCTATCGTTGTAAACGATGGTTCAGCCGGGTGGAGTGATGCTTATGAGCAATCTTTATTAAAGCTAGCAGATAGTTATCCTATTGTTTCTTTATACATTTTAAAATTTTACACATCTGGTGGCCTAACCCGAAGCTGGAATGCGGGGTTGGCTAAAGCTGCGGAACTCAACTTAGACTATGCCATTGCTGGTAATAATGACATAATTTTCTCAGATGGTTGGCATAAAGGAATGATACATGCGTTAGCCAATGGTTATTCGTTAGTAGGCCCAACTTCTAACGCACCTGGAGTTACAGCGAAAGGCAAGCAAAATATAGAGTTATATGTGCCTAATTACCAGCTCACCGATAATTTGATAGAGGTAAATAAGGTCGCAGCCCAATTGCAGCAATTGCATTTTAACGAAGTTTTAGAACGCAGTGTTAATGGGTTTTTCCTAATGGCAACTGTAGAATCATGGAATAATGGAAAATTTGACGAACATCATTTTTTCAGACCTAAAAACAAATATACATCTAAAGGAAAAGTTATCCCAACTCCCACGATGGTCGGGAATGAAGATGAACTGCAAGGAAGATGGGCTAAAAAAGGTATGAAATCTGGAATTGCTTTGAGCACTTTTATTTTTCATTATCGGTCTGTCTCTAGAGGAGACAAATATAAGAAAGGAAAATGGTATCGACAAGCATGACTAAAACATTAATTTACAGCTGTATTGCAGGTGACTTCGAAGACGCTACAAAAGGCGTATTGTCTTCAATGGCTCCAATGGAAAAAGATGCAGTATATGTATTATACACCGATCAAATAATTAAAAATGCTGTAAAAACAAATCAAAATTGTTTGCAATATCAGGTTCCAAATGGAAATATTCTTTGGCAAATTAAACCTTTAGTTTGGGAACATCCTTTTTGTAAAAGACGCACAGCTCGTTTTTGCAAAATTAACCCTCACATTTTTTGCGAAGATGAAATAACACACACTATATGGATGGATGGTACTCAAGTTATCAAAGAAAATATGGAACTAGCTAAAAATATGTTGCCATTATTAGGTGACAATTTCGTGGCTGCGTTTAAACATTATGAGCGTAATTGTATTTATCAAGAATTAAACATGTGCATAAAGTTAAAAAAAGATAACAAAACATTAATGCAGCAACAGATTGCAAAATATCAAAAAGAGAATTATCCCGCTTACAATGGTCTAGTTGAAACAGGTTGTTTGATACGCAAACAAGGAAAGGAAGCAGCTGAGTTTAATAACCATTGGTGGAATGAAATTACGCAGAACAGCTATAGAGATCAGTTAAGTTTTAATTATGTGATGTGGAAATATAATCAAAATTATAGTCTAATCCCAGAGCAACCTCGTAAATGTAAATTTTTCCATCATGTGTCGCACTCAAACAGATAATTCAAGCCTAGGAGTTATCATGCTTAAAGTTGGAATTTTTGCACCTTATGTTCGCAATGAAACCACTTTAGCAGCTGTGCAGATAGCAGATTGGTTAATACGTTGTGGCATTGAAGTAGAGTTCCTAGCTGATGGCAAAGTCTCAAAAGGTATTCACCCAGTATGGGATAACAAGGTTAAGCGAGCAAATGAAGACTCAATTCACCATTGGGCTTTTCAAGCAACACATCTATGCTGGTTCAGTCCTAACCTATGGGCATTACAAGAAGCTAAGTTGGTAAGTTCATTCAGCCCAAAGTATCAGACTCTTCATTACTATTTTCCTTATTGGGGTATGTGGAATGAATATAACTCAATATTCTTGAAAATGGCGGATCGAGTCATTTGTTTAAGTCATGACTTATCTAACTGGTTAGACAAGCATCAAGGTAAAGTGTTGCCTAACCGCACTTGGGCTAACTTAGTGGTTTCAGATAAGTTGTTGTCTCCGAAGAGTGGTTGGGTACAGCCTGGCATACAAAAATTCTTAATTGTCGTATCTAAATCAGTAAAATTAGATTTAGGGCCAGAGCTACTCGACATATTTTATTCACTTTTAGACAATTACAGTGGGACTAGATTTACTTTTTTGTTAGAACATTCCATGCCCCGCAGATATCGTACAGATATCAAAAACTTGCAGCAGGCTTACCCTAATCGAGTTGCTTGTGTGACTAGCCCGCCTTACTATGATTACAGTAATCTAGCACGGCAGCATGACTGGGTTTACATGGCTAGCACTCGTTATACTTATGGATCTGTGATGGCAGCCTTGGTTAGTAGTTCTTCAGTTTTGGCTTGTCATGACATTCCCCCAGTAGGAGCCCATGTAATAGATGATTCAAATGGTAAGTTAATTGTGTGTGGGCTAGATGAGCAGCCCGCTCCTATTGCTGAAGTGTCTTTAGATGATGTGGAAATCGCCTTATCAGAGTTAGCTGAGGTGCCCACAGAGCTGCTGGAGTCTATGCAATTAGTTACAGCAGAGTACATACGCAAGAAACAGAAAGCTTTTGAATGGTTCATTTGCAACGAGTTTGTGTGACCAAGCATGTGTTAGTAGCAGGTACTCCCGGAGCTTGGACTAATCATGTGGCTAAACGCTTGCACAATTTTGGCTGGGCTGTGCTCTGGCCCAACCAAGACATAGAAATGCCACATATTCGTTTCTACTATGACCATGACTTCCAAAATTACGAAGCACAGAAGATTCATGAAAGTATTTGTGAGAAACATGGGGTTAGTTGTTTAAGTGATAAGCTTCCTACTTATTACGATCCACCATTTCCGGGCCCATCTGAGTTTATTGCAAAGTTTGATAGCCCTGCTGTTATTTCCGCAACAACGATAGCCCCATTTTTAGATTTGTGGGCTAATACAACTAATGTTGTAATAGATATACAAGCAACAGAGGCAGAAGATAAAGCCATGATTGAACGTTGGACAAAGAGTTCATTTACCTCCGACTATATAAAATCTATCTGTAATTGTTATCATAATAGGTATAATGCTCACTTGAAATTGTTTAGTAAAGTTTTCACAATGACAAACGCAGAAGTTAAGGACAGGCATTTTAATAAGTTAGATAAGTTTCTAACCTCTATTTAATGTTTTTAAAACAAGGATAAACGCAATGAGTAATTCAGATGGGTCGATTGAACAGCAAATGAAGGCATCGTTGAGCAAGGCATCGGGTGTGCCAATTGCCACTCCTCCAGTTGCTCCCCCGGTTGCCCCTATTGTCACACCTTCAATCGCACCCCCAGTTGCAGCCCCCGGTGTTGTGCACATAGGTAACATCGCTGCAGCATTGAATCCTGCTGCCCATAAGCAAGCAGCAACCCAAGTAGTGGTAAACGATGCCTTTCCTTATGATGTCGCATTTAACATGGCATTTCTGGGGTCTGGGCAGGGCGGTGCTCGCTTAGCCTCCAGCTTCTGGTCCTTAGGCTATAGACGAGTGGCCTTATTCAATACCGCAGAAAGCGACTTCCAAGGTTTACCCGATGAGATTCAGCGACACACGCTGCAATTGGGTGGGGCTGCAAAAGATGCAAGGTTTGCTGAACAAGCCATAAATGGGCACGAAGAGGAAATCTGGGATCTGTTGCAACGTTCATGGGGCAACGATGTGGACTATGGCTTAATCTGTGTTGGCCTAGGTGGTGGTACTGGCTCTGGTACTAGCGGTAAGCTGGTACAAGTGGCTAGAGAGTACTTAGAGTCAAAAGGCAAGCCACCCCGAGTTGGAGTGATAGCTTCAATTCCGGCTTTTACGGAAGGTCAGCAAGTATGTCGCAATGCAGTTACATCCTTCCAAAGATTAATGGAGCTCAAAGTAAGCCCATTAATCTTGATTGACAATGCACGCATTAACCAACTGTATCGCCCAGGCATGGCACAGCTGTACAATGTGGCTAATAGCACAGTCAGTCAGCTATTCCATTTGTTTAATCAATTGGCTGCGGTACATAGCCCTTTAATCACCTTTGATCGCAGTGAGCTAGCTCAGTTACTGGATCATGGTATCTGTGTGATGGGTGCAGCCAGCTTACAAAACATCACTAGCCCTGCAGACATCTCTGCAGCGATTAGGGATCAGCTCACTAACAATGTGTTAGCTGAGGTGGATTTAAAGCAAGGCACCAAGGGTGCTTGTCTGTTCGTAGGTGATCAGCATCACTTGGACAGCCTCGGTTTAGAGTACTTTGATGCAGGGTTCACGCAAATGAATCGTACATTGAAGGGTGGTACTAGTGTGGTGCATAGGGGTGTGTACATTGGCTCGTCGCCTGGGTTACAAGCTTATGCTATGATTAGTGATCTTAAGCCACCCTTGCCTACCTTGGCAAAGTTGGCAAAAGAAGCTAATATTTCCAAAAGTCAGCTGACCAGTGGGTTAGCTCAGTTCCTCGGTGTGAATGATTAGGAAAGGATTGATATGAATAGTGTTATAAACGGAAAATCTGGAGAGCTTCCCGATTTGATTGCTTTCTTGACTACGGCATATCGTAAAGAAATCAAGATTCCCGAAGGTGTTCAAGATTCTTCAGATGCTTTTGTTAGCTGGGCAAAGAGCTATCTAGCCAAATATCGCCCTAGCGAAGTATTTGCTGTAGATAACAACTATGGGGTACAATTAAACAATGGGCAGCGTCTTCAAATCAGTCCTAGTGCCTCTGTAGATGGGGCTGTAGCTGGTAAGATGGCGAGCCAAGATTCATCGATTGCAATCTTTAATAGTTAGTGTTTTGCCTTATTAGCAGCGGGATTGAACGAATTCAACCCGCTATTTTGTTTCGTTACCATGTATAGAAAAAGAGGTATAAAATGGACTCTGCACAGAAATTGCCTAGGTTGAGACGAGGTAGGAAGGGTTTAGGACTTAAAGAACTAATAGATTATATCAACAAAATAGCTCCAACTAAGGAAATGACATTAGTAGAGATAGGAGCTTATGCAGGGGAATCTACATCTGTCTTTTGTGAGAATTTTAAAAGCGTAATCACAATTGATCCTTATCTTAATGGATATGACCCCAGCAATAAAATTAGTTATATAGTTCCCATGTCTAGGGTGTATGAAGTATTTTGTCAAAATATGCAAAAATACGATAACTATAGGCTAATACAAAAAAAATCTGATGAAGCTATTCTTGAGCTAGCTGATCAGCAATTTGATGTTATTTACATAGATGGTGCGCATCAGTATGAGCAAGCAAACAATGATATTATTAATTACAGCAAAATTGTAAAAGTAGGCGGGTTTATAACTGGTCATGATTATAACAAACGCTGGACTGGTGTTGTCCAAGCTGTATCTGAAAACTTTAACAAACCTGAAGTAAGATTTAGAGACTCAAGCTGGTTAGTAAGAAAAACTGAAAAGGTATAATAGTATGAGCACATCTCAAATCTTTCAAATGAGAGGTGAAGAGTTAGAGCAAGGTTTGCTAGATATGATAGCTTATATCAACAGAAGATCTCCGACTAAAAACATGAGACTGTTAGAGATAGGTGCTTATACTGGGGAATCAACAGCCATCTTTTGTCAGCACTTTAAACATGTAACTACTATTGATCCGTATAAGGGTAGTTATGACCCACAAGACTATGTTTGTTACTTTTCTCCCATGTCTACAGTCTATGAAGCATTTTGCGCAAGGATGAGCAAGTACACCAACTACACACTAATAATTAAAACATCTGACGAGGCTATTAAGGATATAGCAGATCAGCCGGTAGTGCACTGCTTTGATGTAGTGTATATAGATGGCATGCACCAGTATGAACAAGTGAAACGAGACATATTGAATTATAGGGTTGTGGTGAACCGAGGTGGGTTTGTCACTGGGCATGATTATGGGGGTGGTTGGGTAGGTTATGTGGATAAGGCTGTAGATGAGATCTATGGAGCACCAGATGTTGTTTTCAATGATACTAGCTGGTTAGTTAGAAAAGGCACTTGACAGAAAGTGCGATATCGAACACCCTTATTTGGCCAATGCCTTAGGAAAAATGAATATGAAAATTAGGCCATTTGACGGCAAAGTATTAGATGAGATTATATGTATGTTTAATAACGATGTAGTTATTTGCGGAAGCTTATTAGATTACCTTTACATAGACTATGCAACTGTACATGATTTTGATTTCATTACTGATAAATTTGTTTTTCTTAAAAGTTTTAATCTATCTGAGTTAAACAACGAAATAAACTTAAATGGTTTTTCTCTTAAAAAGAAAACAGTAACAACTTACAAACATGTATCATATTTTGGAAGATACAAAGAAAATACAACAGTAGACTTTTTTATAAAGGACCAAGTTGTAGACGATGTTAATGTACAAATAACTTCAAGTTTATTTCTTGATAACAGCAGATATGAAACCTATACAGTTAACAATGTGGCAACGCGAAAGAAAAGACTAAATGAATTACTTGTAATTGCTAGTAGCACTGATGATGCTAATGAGAACTGGATCTTAGAGTGGAGAAAGAAAAAGTTACAACAAGTAAATGAAAAGTTACCCTTGTATAACAACAAATTTCCCAATGACTAACTAGAATACCGCTAAACAGGCCCATATTGTGATAGATTTCAGAGCATACTGCAGAAAGGATTAGATAATGGCTAACTTATACGGCAATTTAGTGGACATTGTGGCGGACCATTTGGAGATCGAAGCGGATCGCATTCGATCCACTGACACCTTTCATTCCCTAGGAATAGACAGTCTTAGCTCTATGGAGCTATGGTTCGTGATTGAAGATCGCTGGGGCATAGACAAGGACTTAGTAGACAACGGCATGCACCAGACCTTGGGAGATCTAGCACACCAGCTAGAGCAACAAGTCCATAAACAAGGCATGCCTGACAAGCCAGTTTTCATCAAGTGATGGAATTTAGTTTCAAATCCGGATTTTAACTTGCAAGGATGCATGTATGTGGTTCGCACTATCGGATGGTGGTGAATTAAACAAATCTGAATTTCTAAATGAACTTCGCAACAATCGTGTATGTCCTCTGCTGGTGTACCAGAAGGAAGATCAAGCAATTGTCCCTACATTTGCGAGCCAAGAGCTTGCTGCCCGATTCGCTAGACGAAACACTTCCAAGGAATGCTCGGTTGGAGCAATGGAAGCTATAGAGGAAGATATGGAAAAGCTTCGCAAGGAAGGCTTTGTCTTCGAGAAGCTGGAATGGCCCAATCTTCGTAGTGTTACTGTGCATGTCCTATGGATAGATCGAGAGGTGGAACCAATAACCAAAGGCTTTAGAAAAGACATTAGTTGATGTTATAAACTCTCTTGAAAGGAATTCTCATGTTTAATTGCGTTTTTGTTTTAATTGCACTGCCCCTACAGGGAGCAGTTTCTTTCCCCAATGCAGGCCAAGATCAATACTTACCTTTAGCGGAACAACAAAGGATCCATAAGATGTGGCCCAAGGGATTAGCATTCCCCGATAGGCTGCACTTCTACAACCGATCTAACTACAGCCAGCGACTCACTATCACCAATGGACTGGATCACCATGTATGGGTGCCTACCAGCCAAGACGACAGCATTGCAAGGGAAACTAACCCCAACCGCAAGTTTCCTTGGGCAACCTCGGGTGGTACAGACGATCTAGCCGACTTTGTATCCTATGTGGGAGTATCCTTCCCCAAAGATGCGGAAGTAAACCTCTACATTGAGAATGTGGATGCAGGAGCAAGAAGGGCATTACCCATGCACAAGTGGGGCTGGCCCAAAGGTTCTATCTTCATTGACATGCTAACGCACAAAAAACAAACCTTTGAGGTGCGTAAGCGTGAGAAGGTGAGCGAAGATGAATGGACATCTAAAGTGGTATTCACTGACGCTGACTGTGCCCCTAATGGTTTCACTGGGGCTGGGCAGTCGTGTATGTCCTGTCATGGTAAGACTGGTAGCCAAGATGGCTATGGGATTAGGATCCGTGGTGGTGATACCGTGTTCTCCTTAACCCCAGTCAGTCTGATACCTAAAAAATAGCTCCATATCTCTGCTAGGCTGAGATATGGAAGCATCGCCAGTCTATATTATAGGCTGGCGATAATATCAATAACTTTGATCATATTTGCAATGCTGCTGTGTACTATTTAGGCATGTCTTGGGTAGACTCATATCTTATGAGACGCACTATGAAAACAGCCAAAGCCCTCCCCGATATTGCTTCAGCACCGCATCTGACAGCATGGCCTGTCGCAATGCAGATAAGTCGCTGTAGGCAGAAGGCTACACTTCAAGACATGAGCTCTAAGGGGCTATCTGACCTAGTGTGTAATGGTTGGCACTGTGACTTAAATCCGGAATTTAACTGCTTATCTTTGAACCTAGTAGCTGGGCAAAGAAAGTCGTTATGTCACTGGGTTAAGAAGTTCAGCATGCTGGGGCATGAGCACTGCATACTAATACAATTGCCAAAGACTGAAGTGTTGCTGTACCGCCCTGTGTGTACGCAATCTAGTGACGATTATCTCTGCTTTCATTACTTAAACCGAATATACCGACCTTGGAAACAATTCACCTTTGACAAGGAGTCTTACCATGGCCAGCAAGAAGAAACCTAATACACCTACATCATTGCAAGAGACTGTGTTTCACTTTAAGCCCGCTAACCCTACTCAGATCAAAGTTGCTAAAGATTACCCGACTCATGACCTTATCTTTTTGACCGGACCCGCTGGGACAGGCAAAACTCATTGTGCCCTCGCTTGTGCACTACAAGAGCTATTAGCTGGTGAGAAGAAACAAATCTTAGTGGTTAGGCCCATTGTAGAGGTGGGTGATACCCTAGGATTCTTACCAGGCACTGTAGAGGAGAAGATATCTCCTTACTTTGATCCTATCCGAAGATTGATCAAACGCTTGACCTATAAGCTGCCCGAGGAAGCTGTATTGTTTCAGCCCTTAGCCTATATGCGGGGCGATACCTTCGAGGACACTGTCTTGTTCCTTGATGAGGCCCAAAACGCAACCTATAGCCAACTTAAGATGTTTTTGACTAGGGTGGGCAACAACTCTAAGGTACTCATCTCCTGCGATCCCGAGCAAACAGATGTTAGACCACACAACCCTGACAACACACCTTGTGATATACTCTCTGTAATGCAGCGGTTGTCCCCTATGCCTACCGCATGCACGCATACTTTTACTGAAGGTGAGTCGCTTCGCCATCCGTTGGTGCGTGAAGTGCTAAAGAGACTGTAAACTAATAAGGTTAATCATGGCTAACATTCCTAAACTGCGATTGATGCTTGCTCGGCTGGAGAAAGAAGCTGCAGTAACCAAGGCAGAGCTACCATGGCGAGACAGAGTTGAGGTCTACACTCAAAACCCCAAGGGCAAGATCTATGGTGGCATTTGGGACAATGACAAGTCCTTTGCCCTCCCTGGCGGTGGTATTGACGAAGGTGAGGATCCTTTAGTAGCTGCTTTGAGAGAGCTTAAGGAAGAGACAGGCATTACTGCCAAGAATCCTAGGTTGCTCCCTATTGATCCCGTAGACAGTCCTTGGAGTGATGCTCATAGAGCTAAGATTAAACGCAACTTCGCTGGTTCTAGAACGCACTTTGTTTTAGCGGACGCTATGGGTAGACGAGGTAACAAGAACTTAGATGTCTGGAATGCTTCTAATAGGGGTTATTATACACCAGCCAAAGCCATTGATATCATGAACAGCAACACTAATTACATGGCTCCTACAGCTGCTGCTGCTCGGCTCAAAGCTTTGCAGCATATCCAGTCCCTAGCCATGGCAGCAGCTAAAGAAAAGTCAGCCGCTCCAATGAACCTATACTCTTACATTCCAAGTAGTTCTATCGAGCATGTAAAAAAGCATGGACTGTTATCGGGAAACGAATTAGCAAAGCCCGAAAATAGGCACTTGTTAGACATAGCTAGACCAGATGGAGATGCAGACAGATGGCTCAAAGAAAGGGATGCAAGATTAGCTAAGTCTCCATGGACAAACTCTTATAACGGCCCCTCTGCTTTCTTTGGGGACATAGACGCTGGGAAAATCCACGATAAGCACCCAATCAAGAAGTTTGATACAACTAGGGCTGTAATTAAATTACGAGAACTATTGAGGGACTACCCCGCTACAAAGATGGAAGGTAGCGAATTGATTCCATTCTCAGACACTACTTACGATGCCTTAGATGAAAAAGGTCAAAATGAATTTGTGAATAAACGGCATCATACGCTATCATTGGACGAGATTAAGGCATTGCTGACGAGGGGTCAAAACCCGAAAGATATGTGGAAAGACTTCAAGGACACAGAAGGTAAGTACTACGCATCAGACGTGCCACATGCACAAGTTGTTACACCTATGGGAAAGATACCTTCTAAATACATTGAGTTTAAATAAGTAAGTAATGAAAAAGTTAGAAATTGGACCATCTAGTCACCAGCGTACCCCCGATGGTGCACCTACAGCGACTTGGGATACATTAGATAGTAGCTATAAAGCGACCTTCAACGCTAAATGGTCTGGTGATGTAGCCTCACTCCCTATCCCAGAATCTACCTACGATTGGGTGCACGCTTCGCATGTATTAGAACATTTGCCATGGTGGCAGACTATTGGTGCGTTGACCGCTGTACATAACATCTTGAAGTTTGGTGGTCGGTTTACAGTTTGGGTGCCCGATGCTTTAAAAATCATCAAGTTAGCAATGGAAGATCCTGCGCAATTGCAAGAGCTTGAGAAGATTTGGCGGTGCGGTGGTCTTAACCCTAGCAAAGATCCTTGGATTTACATGAATGCTCGTGTATTCTGGGGAGCTAGGCCGGGCGAGGTAGGACAGGAGCAGCACTTTCATCGTGCTATGTTTGGGGAAGAATCATTGAAAAGGTTGATGGAGAAGGCTGGGTTCACTAGCGTGGCTCGAATTGAGCGGGACACCGCTGTTGATGTGGGGCATGGTTGGATGGAAATTGGGATGGAAGGGTTTAAATGAGCAAGATAACCTTTGTCCTTTTGAACTATAAGCGACCCGATAACTTAATTAAACATATCATCCCAAGCTTATTAAAGAACGAGCTAACCGCTAAAGTGATCGTGTCTCACGCACTGAGAGAGACTTGCTTTGATACCTATGTACATGACGATAGGTTACTACAGTTAAAAAGCTTTGACGAGCAGAAGCGGGTAGGGATGTATTGTAGGTTCTTAGCCACGGAAAGAGCCACCACTGAGTGTATTGCCTTTCAAGACGATGACTTCTTAGTAGATAATGCTTCTATTAAGTTTTGTTATGAGCAGTGGGCAGAAGACAAGCATTCCATTCATGGGGTTACAGGTAGGGTTATAACAGAAGACACCTACATTCCTAAAGATACACCCTCTGCCCGTGTTCCAGTGATATTGCCCCACTTTGCCATGACCTCTAGCCTTACGATAAAGAAAGTGATGGAGCTGGCACCTACAGTTGCACCCTATGTTCAAGACTGTACACCGATATGGAATGGGGAAGACATCTTTCTAAGCATTGTTGCGATGTTGCAAACAAAGAAGTTCAACCGAAGGCATGATTTGAAGCTCCAAGCATTACCATGCCCCGCTGCTATTTGTGAAATCGAAGGACACTATGACCATAGAACTTACCTAGTTACAAAATTATTTAAACTATTTCCAGAGCTCAAAGAAATATTTAAATCAAATAATTGAGTGGCAAGGAGCAGCAAGGAATGGCAAGGAGCAGCAAAGAGGTTCATAGAAGTTCATTTTAAGATTGAACAAGATTGAACGTTCAATTTTGTTTAAAAGATTTAACTAGACAACCCCCCAAAGGGGGCTAAAATGGTCTGCAGTTATTAGATCCTTATACATAGAAAGTAGGGTAACATGCTTGAGGAAGCAAAATACTGTGTAGATAATGCGGATACTATTAAAGCTATAAAAACTGCTCAACGGAAAAAACGTAAAGTACTTCAGCAGAAAGAACGTAGAGCGTTTGGAAAAGAGTATGTGGTAATATCTGGTAAACAGAAAAGAGTAAAATACCCAGATAAGATAATAGATGTATTGAGTGAGCGTTTTACAGTTTCTGGTTGTTCTGAAACTGGGTTAAAGTGGTCTGACTCTGCTATTAATAAGTCTTGGCTTAGAGGTCAAGAAGCAGGTTATCCCTCCTCTGATGGATATTTTTTCGTTACTATTGTTATAGATTTGGTTACTTATGCAATACAAGTAGCAAACGTTGTGTGGATGTTGACTCATAAACAACAAATTAAAGATGGCGAAATAATAGACCACATTAATCATAATCGTCGTGATAATAGAATAGAAAACTTAAAAAGTGGTGACTATTTACACAATGCAATCAATTGTTCACATAAAAAATCATATGGGTATCCCAACATAAGTATTAAAAAGTTTGCCAATTTTAAAAAAATATATTTCGTGGCTAGATTTAGCTGTTCGGGCTCAAACTGGTCTTCTAAATATGTACAATCACAGGACCATGCTTTTGTATTAGGGTGGGAAATACTAACATCAGGACAAATTCCTTTGAATTATATAAAAAGCAAATCTTTAGAGTTTTTAGACGGCACTTATTTAAAAGAAGCCCTAGCCGAGTGCGCAAAGCAAGGCATAACCATCGCATCTCTTAAATTCAAAACGCTGTACGAATACATAGCTTCTGTTGAGAACAACGCTAACTAAGTAACCAATAGTAGAATAGGAAATTAGATTATGACTACTGATGAAGCTTTGGATCAGCTTATAACTCAACTTCAAGGAAAAACAGCTAAAGTGATGGTGGTAGGTCTCGGCTACGCTGGCCTACCTCTTGCTGAGTGTATTGCCAGTGCTGGGTTTGATGTCATTGGTTACGACATAGACCCAAACAAGGTTGAAATCCTACAACAAGGGAAAAGCTACTTAGAAACCATTCCTGCAGCTAGGGTGCAAAGCTTATTAAACACAGGTAAGTTTAAAGCAACCTCAGACATTGCTACTGCAGAACCTTGTGCCGTCTATTGGATTTGTGTCCCCACTCCTTTGGTAAATGGTGCCCCTACTCTAGATATCTTATATAATGCGATCAATGCAGTAAGCACAGTAGCTAAAACACCTTTCTTGGTTGTGGTCTCTAGTACATCCTTCCCCGGAACCACTCGGTCTATGGGCTTGAGCATTCTAGAAGAAGATAGGAAAGAGGATCGCAACTTCTTTCTTGCCTTTAGCCAAGAAAGAGAAGATCCAGGCAATACCAAATTTACCACGAGAACGCTTCCTAGAGTCTTTGGAGCACTCAATGACTCTTCGGAAAAAGTGACTTCAGTTTTGTTTAATCAGCTGTTTGATGAGGTGCATCAAGCAAGCTCCATGGAAGCAGCAGAAGCCTCTAAAATGATGGAGAATGTCTATCGTGCGGTAAACATCGCACTTGCAAACGAATGGGCTGATATTTGTAATAAATTGGGTTTGGATGTGTGGGAGGTGATTAAACTCGCAGCAACCAAGCCTTTTGGCTTTCAAGCGTTTTATCCTGGTCCGGGTGTTGGTGGTCATTGCATCCCTGTGGACCCTTATTACCTTCTTCAAAAGCTGCAGAGCATGGGTTCAGACGCTGAGCTTATTAGTCTTGCGTGTGAACTGAACAAAAAGAGGCCAAGCGTAATCGTAGGCAAGCTAGTGGAGTTCTTAGGACTTTACACCCACCGCTTTGATGAAAGCTTTCCTATATTATTGATTGGGATAAGCTACAAAAAAAATGTAGGAGATCTTCGAGGTTCGCCAGCGCTTGAAATCCTTGATTTGCTCTGCAGAGAAGGTTTTGATGTAACATGGTATGATCCTTTAGTAGATAAGACAGACTTGGCTCTAGAATTATTGAGAGAAACTACTCTCAGCTCAATACTATTAAAGGAGCAAGCTGTCTGCATTATCCTTTCGGACCATGACATAATTGACTGGGATATGGTGTTAGCCCACTCCAACTTTATATTTGATACTAAGAACAAATATGCAAAGTGTGATGGGGTAAACCCGTTCAAGCTGATAAGACTTTAGCTACCCTTGCGTTTAATCCCTATGCTATTTAAACTAAATTAGTGAAGTAGTTTAATAACATAGGGAAATGCATTATGTACGCACAACGCACCAAACAAGCAAACATTGGTAAACTTTTGGCAAGCCTAGGGCTTGGCGGATTGATTGGAGGCGGTATTGGCCGTGTCTCTGGCTATAATTCTGGTAACCACGCAGGTTACGCAGAAGGCTCTGCAAATGCGAGCAAAGACACTTTAATAAATCTACTCAAAGGTATGACTGGTGTTGTACAACAAGGCGCAGAAAGCAAGCTAGACTTAAAGAAGCTACTTGAATCTAAACCTGGTGTAATGCCATCTATTCCTATGGCTCCACTAAATGCAGAATCAATTAAAACTGCAAAACTACGCAGAGTACTCCGCCGAGTAGAAAAGTCAGCTGCGGAGAAACGAGCCATTGCTGCGTTGTTAGCTGCGCTTAAGGGTGGTGGTGGTAAAGCGATGGGTGCAATTGAACGGCTGATGGGTAAAGCTGCACCTAAAACTCCTTTTGTTTCACAAGGTGCGCTCAATGCCGGACTTGAATCTTCTGCGGCGCGCCCCTTAAGCTTTGCGGAGTCTGCTCTGCCTGCCCTACCTAAAGGGTTTAGTGGTGTGCACCCCGCAGAACTTCCTGACACCGATATAATGCACAAATTATTTATGCTTAACCAAAAGTTTAAACACCAGAACTAGGAATTTAACTGTGCCATTTAAATCTGATGCTCAGCGTAAATTATGTTATGTCCTTAAAGGCAAAGGTCAGGCAGGTTCATGGGACTGCGCTGAATGGTCTGAAGCCACCGGCGATAAGAAGTTGCCAGAGCATGTAGAGGACCAAACAGAGAAGAAGGCACTGGGAATCACCAACAAGCTGAAAGGCGGAGTTGGTGATAATAAAAATCCTGCGGAGTTAGACAGATCTGAATTAAATTCTGGAATTAAAGAAGAAAAAGAACATACCAATGATACGGATGTAGCCACAGAGATTGCAGTGGATCATCTTACCGAAGAGCCTAAGTACTACTCAAAAATGAAAAAGGTTGAAAAGAGGAGTGCTATGCACATTATACAACCCTCAAAATTCGCTGAGTTGTTAGCTAAGGTGGCAGCAGCACGACCCGGCCTTTGGGCTAACATACGAGCTAAAAAGAAGCGTGGCGAGACTGCTGCTACGCCTGGGGACGAGGACTATCCAGATTCTAAGAACTGGGACAAGGTAACGGCGATCTCTGAGAAGAAGGCTCAATGCTGGGAAGGCTATGAGCGTGTTCCGGGCACTAAGGCATTAACTTCTGGTTCTTGTCGGCCTAAAGGTAAAAAGAAAGAAGATAAAAGTGCAGCAGCTTGGGAAACCTCTGAAGGTAAGAATCCCGAAGGCGGTTTGAACGACAAGGGCAGAGCTAGCTTAAAGGCACAAGGACACGACATCAAACGACCTCAGCCTGAGGGCGGAGCTCGTAAAGATAGCTTCTGTGCACGCATGGGCGGGATGAAGGCTAAGCTCACCTCTAGCGAGACAGCTAACGATCCCGATAGCCGAATCAACAAAGCATTGCGTAAGTGGAAGTGCGGTAGTGACATGGTAGAGAAACAAGCTATCGCTGCATTATTTAAGACATTGGGTCAAGGTGCATTAAGAGCTATGTCTAAGGCTCCTATGACCACGGCTGCTGTGGGTATTGGTGGTGCGGGTGCGTATGAAGCTACTCGACCTACGAACAAGCTTATTCCTCAGATACTTCCTAATGCAACTGGTGCAGCTCCGCCTACTCCTCCTCTTAATGAGAAAACTGGTTATGTTATTGCTGCTTTGGCCAAATTGGCAGTAGATCAAGCTGGTGGATCTTATTTAAATGCACAAAATACTATAAATGCACAACGAGTAGCACAAATAAAAGCAGATGCCGAGCGAGTGCGAATTGCTTCGGGTGCTCCTAAACCATCTGGAAATGGAACTTATAGATACAGCGGCACTGTATTTCCCAACAGAGTTGAAAACGCACAGCACAGCTTTACTCCTCCCGCAGCCCAAGGCCAAGGAGAGTTTCTACGACAACCAGTTCAAGCTCCTAGCATGAAAGGTGACACTACACCTACTTTTAACAATCCTACTCCGCCTACCTCTAATAACACTTTTGCACCGAGCACGGCAAAGCCTACTAATCCTCCTCCTGCTAATCGTTGGAAACCCATAGACATTAGTGGAGATCGAAGAAGAAAAGAGAAAGAGATGGGTTGGGCTCCTAATTCTATGGATCAAGGTGGGAGTCGCTATGGAGAGAATGGCCCACGTTCTGCGGAACTAGTAAAACAGTATGGTCCAACTGGTGCACCTTCTAAACCCGCTACACCTACTTCTTTAACGCAGGCTCCGGTGGCTAATGCTTCTAAAGCCCCATCTAATACTTATGCTACTTCTAGGTTCTCTTCCACACCCCCAAGTTGGGCGACACAAGGTTGGAACCCAAAACTTTAAGAGCTAAATGTGTTCAAATGCTCCGGCAGTACCTTTGATGCAATTGCACACTTAGCTGCCCATGCTGCTAATTTAAATCTTACAAAATACGCAGACTTAAATTCTGGAATTGAACTGCAGCCTCATCAAGCAAGAGTTGTACGCAATGTACAAAATCAACTAGCTACTGAAGACAAGGTTAGACTGTTGCTGTACCAAGGGCTGGGCTCTGGCAAGACCTTAGGTGGTCTTGCTGCTGCTGAAAGCTCTAAGCTACCTTACACCGCAATCGTACCCGCTGCTCTCCGTACTAATCTTAGGAAAGAGCAAGAGAAGTTCATCGACCAAGATACGGCGGTGCCTAGCAGCATCATGAGCCATACTGGGTTAGGTAGAGGGCTTCCCATAGCAAATCCTGACTCGTTGCTCATTGACGAAACACACCGGTTTAGGAACGCACAATCTTCTCAAACGCAGAACTTGTTAGATGCAGCTAGAAAAGCAAAGCAAGTAGTGATGTTGAGTGGTACACCTATTGTGAACTCTCCTGCGGATTTTGCAGTACCTTATAGCGTGCTTACCGGCAAGGATACGACCCCAGAAGAGTTTAGTGCTAGGTATGTGGACAACGACCCACAACCTTCGCTGTATCGCCGTTTCTTTAATTTAAAGGCACCCGATCCCGGCTTAAAGAATGTAGAGGAGCTGAAGAGCAACTTAAAAGGTAAGGTAGATTACTTTGCACCAGCTAAGCCTCAAGCAGAGATTAATAGAGAAGATGTGATCACGGAGATGACTAGGGATCAAACAGACCTAAACTCACAGATGTATGGTAAGCTCCCCGCCTTGCTCAAATGGAAGCTACAACTAAACTACCCACTGAGTGACGCAGAGTCTAAGAAGATGGTTAGCTTTCTGACTGGACCAAGACAGCTAGGGTTGTCTACGAGCACATTCACGCAGGATAAGTCTGACCCCATGGCTGCGTTTAACAGCTCACCTAAGCTAACAGAAGCATTTAAAAGGGTTAACGAAATGATCCAAAAGGATCCTAAAGGTAAAGCTCTCATCTTTTCTAACTTCATTGAGTCGGGCTTGAACCCTTATCAAGCTGCGTTGGACAAAGCGGGCATCCCTGCAGCATCCTTCACAGGAGCACTCTCTGACAAACAGCGAAAGAAGCTGGTAGACGACTATAACTCAGATAAGCTGAAGGTGGCATTGCTGGGGCCATCTGGTACTGAGGGGCTCTCGTTCAAAGGTACAAAGCTTATGCAGCTATTGGATCCACATTGGAATAATGTTAGGTCTGAGCAGAGTGAAGGGAGAGGATTAAGGTATGACAGTCATGCCCATCTTCCGCTTGCCGATAGGAAAGTAAAGATAGAGCGGTACATAGCTAGGACAGCCCCAAGCCGATTAAAATCATTACTCCGCTACATTGGGGTTAAAGTTAATCCCTTATCTGCTACTGATGATTACCTCATTGCAGCGGGTAATCGTAAGCAGCAGCTAAATGACAAGTTCTTAGACTTACTCAAAGGATTAGATTAGTGCTTTCTAAGATTTAGAGGAATAGCTATGAAATTGTTATGCGGAGTTATCGACAATCCAAAACATGATTTAAAAATTAGAGGGATAACTGAATTTCGCTCTTTGTATATGTTTGGAGAAGATCATTTAATGAGCCCCAATGCCAACTTGTTGCTTAAGCAGGCTGAGCATCGTGGCGACTACATTGTAATGATTGATCCTGGATATCATTTCACACATAAAAAAGTTATAGAGAGTTGGGCTTTAGCTTCCGATGTACTTTGTATGGGGCAAGAAGGAATTACGCTTATACATTTAAAAAAATGGGTACAACAAGATAAACCTTCTTGGGACCAGCTTTTATCAACTAAAATACATGTAGATATTTCGGATAAAGTTGTTTTGTTTAATAATTTAGATTGCATTGAATATGCAAACCATTACCGCAACCGCATTTGGCATATAAACACAGAGCAAATTCAACCGGCTCTACCTACAAATCGTAATATTAATTGTATAGTGATACCTACTGCTGGGCTAAAAGCCATTACCGCAGCTCACTATTTTAAATGTCCTCCAAATTCTGAAATTGTCTTTTTTGACTATTCAAAACCTAGTTTGGAATTTAAGAAGAACTTAATTTTAAATTGGGATGGAATCGATTATCCTAAATATGTTCGGGCTAACCCGACAAATGATGTGTTAGAAGATATGGATAATTTACCTCAAGACTCATTATATGGCTACTGGCAAGCTGTGTTGAAATGGTTTAAAGGTTCAGCTGCTTTTGTTGAACATTGGAAACTTTTTTGTAGTTTTAAACATTCTTTTGTGCATTGCGATTTGCTAGACGAATCAAACCAAGATACACTGTTTAAAACGATGGCTAATAAAAATGTCGCTGTTTTTACTAGTAACATTTTTTTTACTTCTTATGCCTACCACACTGCACCGCCTCCTACTGTAAATCAATTAAGCGAAAGATGGTTTGCCTTGTTGAAATCGCATCCTTCTTTAATTGTAGAGCATAACTGTTATACTTCACGCCATGGGTACTTTATGTAGCTCTGTTTAAAGAATCAAATTAAAGTTAGCCCCAGCAATTGCTAAAGTTAACAAACAAAGTTAAAGTAATGACTAAGTTTGCGGTTTTGTTTCGATTTTATGGAGATAATCATGTACGAAAAAAATGCTGATCTAATGGGTTCGTTTTCCAATGCAAGAAGTGCAGTGTCTAAAAGTGCATTAGGTCTATTAGACAAGATTAGAGGTACTTCCGTAAATGATGTAGTGGCGGATCGTGAAGCACAGGGCAAGCAGCTGCAAGACAGCATAACCGAAGCTATTCCTAAGTCTATTCGAGAAAATGTAGATTCCTTAAGCAGCCAACCTATAGGTGAATTAGCAGACAAAGCTACAAAAGCTTTGTCAAGCGTGGGAAATCATTCCAAATTAGACACAAGTCCTTCCGCTTTATCCTACATTCCCGGCATTGGTGGATTTTTAGGTGGGTTAGCCAAACCGACACCAGGACGGGGCCGATTTGTTAGCTCCTTGGGTGAAGGTATTACCGGCAACGCTGGAGCTGGGTTAGGTGGTGCTTTAGGTTTTACAGGCGGTGCAGCACTAGGGGGTGTTGGTCACCTACTCATGTCTTTGTTATCTAAGGGTAAATATCATAAGTTAACTGCTGGACTTGGAGCACAGCCTGCCATGATGGGTGGTGCAGCCCTTGGTGGCTTAACTGGTGGTTCCTTAGGTACGCACGCTGGTGCTGGTCTTTTCCGTGACATTGCTGCCAAACCAGAGAAAAGTGCTGAGCTTACCGGAAACCAAGAAGAAATTGATGTTAACAACAATGATAAAATTGAAGCAGCAGATTTAGCTAATTTGAGAAAAGGTAAAAATCTTTCTAAGGATAAGACTAAGTTTGCTGAATGGCCAGACAAGCCTACATTTACAGCAAATATGTCACTACCTGAAAAGCAACCTAATCGTTATGTGGTTGGTAAGAAATCTGCTCCAAAAGCAAATACAGCTGGGATAGAAGAGGCGCAGGCTAAACTTGCCTCACAAGACAATGCTTCTCCCTCTCGCTCAGCTGCAGGTGACAGTAAAGGAGTGAAGTACAAACAGCAGAACGAAGACCATGCAACAGGCACAGCTGCGTTTGACTCTTTAGACAAGTATCTAAGAATGTCTAAGAAAGCCGGATTAAACGATTTCCAAACTAACTTCTTTGGTCGATTGATCCAAGAAGGCAGAAATCAACAAGAGATTTACGCAGCGGTTAAACAAGCTAATGCTCAATTTGGAGCTGAAGTTGGTAAAGAATTAAAGCGTGGCTTTAAGAAGTTAGCAGGGGTTGGTAGCTTACTAGGACAAGGTCTTATGACCGCCGGTAGAGCTGCGATGGGTAATGCTGGCAATATTGCTAAGATTGGGGTTGGCGGTGGGGCACTAGCAGCGGGAGCAGGTGCGGGCTATGGTGCAGCTCAAATGCCCGAAGCAGTAAAAGGAGGAATCACTCAAGCAGCCCCCGCTATCGGTGCTGGTGTTGCAAATACTGCAATGGATCGCATGCAGAAGATGCCCGGACAAATTGCACAAAATCTACCTAGTCAGTTTGGTGACATGGCTGGTCAAGCTTTACAAAGAATGCCAGCACAGTTTGGTGACATGGCTGGTCAAGCTTTACAAAGAATGCCATTTCAAATGGGCGGGGGACAATCTGGAATAGGACAATCAACCGGCGGCTTTGCTGGTCCTTACAAGCAAAGTAGGGATAAACAAGCAGGTGTGTGGGATAAGCTAGTAGGGTTAGGGCTTAAAGGTACAGGAGTTGCAACAAAAGCAGCACCTAGAATCATTGGTACTCCTACCGCAGGCACAGGCTTAGCTAATGTAGTAAATCAATCTACTAAGAGCACACTTGTACCTCGTATGGTAACAGGTGCAACTACAGGTGCTATAAACCCATTCACTGGGGCTATGGCAGAAGGCCCTGAAGACGAAAGCGGTTGGGGTATGGCTGGAAGAATTGGAGCTAGTGCTTTAGCTGGTGCCGGCCTTGGTGGTGCTGGCAACATGAAAATGAATAACATGCTGAAGCGTATGAGTGGTGGTACTTTTGCCGGTGGTGCTGCGGACCAAGCTGCAGGGCTAGCAGGTTATGACACAGGTGGTTATGGCGCAAAAGGCGGTTTCCTTGGTGCAGCTGCTTTACCTAAACTCTACTCTAAAGGTGGCGTTACAGGAATTGGGGCCACTAAAATACCTGGCACACAGAAAACTATCTCAGATTTAGCGGGCTTTGCTGGTGGTACCGGCGGTAAATCCATACAGACTGCAGATTTACTAAGTTTAGCTGATCCATTTAATATGGGCATGAAAGGTATAGGTGCAGGTTACAAAGCATTAAAACCATTTGCCAAATCTAATCCTATAGCCACTGCTGGTTTAGGGTTAGGAGCTGCAGGGGTTGGCACTGGAGCTTACATGGCTAATTCAGTTAAGGGTATGCGTGATGACATGGCCAAGCAAATGACTAGCTTCCGCAATGAAGCTAACAACCACTTGTCCGGTATTCGTCAAGATCTTGGCGGTGGCATGGGCGGAATTGGACAGTTCTTTAATGAGAATAAACATTGGTTGATGCCTGCGTTGTTGGCGGGCGGGGGTGCCCTTGCGGGCGGTGCACTAGGTGGTGGTACCGGTGCTGCACTAGGCGGTCTTAGCTTACCCGCTCTCTACATGATGCACCAGAATGGTATGTTTGGTGGCGGTGGTGCTGCTAATCCTTTACAAGCACCAGAAGGTAAACCACGTCTCGATTACGCACAGCAAAATCAACAACATGCAAGAGAGGAAGCAGACAAGCAAGTTGCTGCTCGTACTCAAGATCCAAGGTTGGCAAGCCCCACGAAAAAAAATAACTCCGTGGGTGGTGGTGGATTAATAAATCCTAATAACATGAAATAAATGAAGCTGTGTGTCGAGTAAGTGGCTGTGTAGAGCGCAAGGCGGGTTGTATACTCCCCGTATCATCTCTAGCAGCTGGGTGCGTTTGTTTCTAGTAGATAAACGCACAGAACGCTGCTGGGGAAAATTCCTTGCGATCAGTGTTTCGGGCAGTTGGAATGGTGGCTGTTTTAAAGGGTCCACGATACCTCAGGTCTCCTTTCGCCCTACCACCATACAACTTGAGACCTCTGATACACCACAGGGTGTCACGTTTCGACGAGGAAAGGCGGAAACGCTAGACCGGGTGCGACTGCCCAGCTTGACTTTAAATTCTGGATTTTAGAAAAGAAAGAATAACATGATTAGTAAGGAATTCTATTTTTTTGATTGTTTAGGACTTTATCATAAACGAAATGTTTTTGCTCCAGAGCAAATAGCTGCAGCTAATCAAGTGGTGGACGAGTGTCAAGCAAACGCAAGATTTAAGCGTGGTACTTTGGCTAATGAGATCATCAAATACTTTGGCATATGGGAATCACACCCAATTTTCTTAGAGTTAGCAAACCACCCTGCCGTCCTTGAAGTGTGTAACCATTCCTTTGGAGGCCCAGATTCTTTTCGTTTGGATCATGCTCTCATCGTTGAATCTACTCCTAAAGATAAATTACAAGGTCTTTTGCATGGGCTTAGTTTTGGTAAGAACACTACGCACTATCACTTAACCCAAGGTCAGCCACATTTGAACAGCGTATGTTGGACTAGAATTGGGCAGCTTTCTGTTGCAATCATATTACAGCCACAAAGTTCAAAGACGGGGGGCTTTTGTTTTATACCCGGATCGCATAAAACTTCTTATTTTGTTTCAGGGCAAGAACTGCACAAGCACATATTTAAAAAACAATCTTTAGACATAAATGAGGAACATCTTATTATTCCTGATTTAAACCCAGGAGATCTGATTGCATTTCCCGAGTCTTTAATTCATGGACAAACAGGTATAGCGGGAGCAGAAGAAAATCGTAGGCTTATTTTTAATATGTTCTATCCCATGGGTATTAGGTTTATGGACTGGACTGAGCAATACAAAAAGATTAGAGAGCATACAAAAGACGAGAAAAAGTTAAAAATTATTAAAGAGTTACCTTCAGATTTAATAAAGTTAGACCCAAATTACGCTGGACCCTCTAAGTGAAAAACTACAAGTTTGCAATTGTGCGCATTTTGGGTAATGAAAATCCTCCCCGAGATGTGATTGGGGCAAGGTTAAAGTCATTAGAATTTACTTTAAAAAATGAACCTTCTTTTCCAGATACCATTAAACTTTTCTTGCTGAACCGTTTTTTAGATCCTATTTTTCGAAATCAAATAGAAGAGCTTCTGTTAGAGCGGCGTATGCGGTACATGGAGCTCCCATTAGACTGGGATAAGCTAAAAACGATGCAACAGAATAAAGCTACAAACGAAGCTTTAAATTTAGAAGTCATTGGTATCAACTCTGCAAGAAATGTGGCGATAGACTATGGTCATGTGTTTGCTACAAATGCAATTGTGCTAGATGGAGATTGTATCTTTGATCAAGAAGGCTGGAATCAGTTCAGGCAAATTACAGAAGAACAACCTAGTCAGTACTACAGCCTACCTATGGCACGCATACCTCTTGAGCATTACAGCCAAAGGCTAACTGCTCCTCTAGAAGAGAGTCAGTTAGCCTTTCGAGAGGATTCCTCATTACGCTTTGACTCGGCTAGATTATTTGGGGATAACGATAAATTGGATTTGTTGTTCCGGCTTGGGCATGACCGTACTCCTCTAACCGCTCATCTTAAAATAGAAGGAGATAAGACAAAATTAGCTGGATATGTTTTGCACCTACAGACTGGAAAAAATGTTACAGAAAGCTCAGTGCTTGTACGTTGTAAAGAGCGAAACGAATCGTTGCGTTGTTTGTTTGACAAAGTTCGAACAATGGCAGAGGAGCGGAATCGTTGTTAAATGCTCGTAAAATACTACATGTAGATTGGCCTCTCGAACTTCAGCTAATGAATACGCTTAGGGACAATTTACTCAAGTTAAATATAAATGCGTCTAACACAGTTGTAGTCGCAGTATCCACAGACTATTCCTCTGTAGTCGCCCAGTACCTTAGGCACCAGTTATCTCACGATGGCGAAATATGTGAAGGGTTTGGCATTGATGTTCCCTATCCCGATGAAAAGTTTGATGACAAATTTGTTACCGCTATCTTGGCTTTGTTCTATTTAAACCTTGCAAACATCGGAAACAAGAAAATCCTTCTTGTAGAAGCGGGTGTTATTCGAGGTGGTAACTACACCAAGGTTCATGAGATAATTAGGCAGCAACTTAAGCTAACTCAAGAGGTATACACCCTTACTTTGTTTGAGAATTTTGGAAGTAAATTCAAGTCTGACTTTGTAGGCAGGTATTACAATGATTTAAAAGAAGATTTAACTTTTTGGTGGGAAAAGCCAAACAAACATTGGCCACTTTAGCAAATAACAAGGATTGCAATGCGAGTCAGCAAAAAAGCTAAATTGGTCTACATTAACCCGCCTCGTACCGGCACCACATTAATCGACCAAGTCATGCACGAGTTTTTTGATGATGTATGGCATCCTAAAAAATGCACACAGCATACTACTGTTTGGAACCCTAATTGGCATGATTACTTCATTTTTATCTCAGTAAGAAATCCTTACACTCGTGCAGTTAGTATTTGGCAACGCCAAGCCCAGTACTGGAATCGTAGAAAAGACAGTTGGAAAAAATGGCTCAATAATGGAAAGATATCTTTTGAAGATTTAATCTTACACCCTAGCGAAGAGGTGCAGAATTGGTGGCAATGGCAGGTATGCTCTTCTTTTACGAAACTTATTCCCCGCATTGACCATGTAGTGCATTTGGAACAACTGCAAGAAGACTTAGAAAAAGTGCCTGGGTTAAAAAAAGAAAAGTATGATTGTGTTAATCCAAGCCATTATTCAAAAGCATGGCAAGCTAACTATCAAAGTGAACGATGTATTTCTGCGGTGAAAAGAATATTCCAGCCTGATTTTGAATCTTATGGGTACAGCGACACATTTTCTCAATATCTTTAGCTGCTATAGCCTAGAATTATAATTGGAAGGTATAATGATTTTTTAGGATGGACTCGATTTGTATGTCAAATTGGGCTGAATCTGTTGACACAGATTACCAACATTAGGTATTACTAATAGTTGATGATACAAGATAAATAACAAGGAGCATTGCAATGCGAAGAAGTTTAGCAAGTCAGTATCGAGTTAAAACCGCACATCACTTACTTAACATCGTTGCGTTGAAGCGAGAAATGGACACCTACAGTGTAGACGGTCTGTTGAAAGCTGCTTCTACTGGGCATAGCAAAGAAGCTTGTTTAAGATACGCTGGATTACACGCTGCTTTGTTGATTGAAAAGCGAGCGGTAGACAGCTATAATTTTGGACCAGATACAGCTGCATTTAAAAACAATAGTCCAAAACCAGCTGCACCTACAGTAACACCGCCTACAGCAGCACCTGCAGCAAAAATACCAAATCGTGGCTTTGCTGGCTTATTTGGAGGCGGAAGCGCAGCTCCTAAACCCGCAGCTTCGAGTTCTAGTGGTTCTGGTTACACCGGTGGTAACTATATGATTAACACTCAAGCTACAAAGCCTTCCACCGCACCTAGCAACCTTGATGCAAGTATGCTGGATGGACTTCTTGCCCACAGTAAAGCTAATGATGTGCAAGCCCCTGGTTTATCAGTTCTATCCCCAGCAAGCCCACCACCTGCAATGAATAATGCAGGCACAGCCTCAAGGAGACAAGCTCCGGCACCACTTACCGCAAATGTGATTCCTAAACCGCAAGGCACGGCTAATGCAACCAGTGGTTTAGGTTATGATCCTACTGGCTCCGGAAGTGCTGGAAGAGTTTCGGGTACTAAGCCTGCTCCAACCCCTCCCGAAAATGATATGAGCAGCAAAAAGTTTAAACCTACTGCAGACACCGTAGACCCTGTTGAAGAAGCTTACTCCAAGCAATTAAACGAAAGTGCTGCTGCTGCTGCAAAAACTGACAAAATGCCAAGCCTTTCAGAAAGTTCTGGGGCAGAAGGCGGTGTACCTGCAGCACAAGAAGCAATAGCTGCACAATCTCAAGGTAATGGGCGTAGTGGTCGCTTCTTTAATGGACAAGGTATTGGGCAAGGTCTCCAAAACCGTGGTCGCCTATTTGGGCGAGGCCGTTAATTAGTTAAAATCTAGAATTGAACCTAGGCACTTATTTGTAGCTTAGGTTCAATCTAGTTTCTTTTGAGGGATAGCATGGCAAATTATACGAATGAAAAGCTTGCTTGGGAGGCTTTAACCAACATGTTTGGGGGTTCAAAGCCTACTCCAAATCCAGCTCTTGCACGTATCAATTTACCAGCTCCTGCTCAACCTGATTACTCTGGCGGTTGGTTAGGTGGTATGCTTGGTATGTCTGGGCCTACTCCTAATACCTTAACTAAAGGTATGCAGGCAGATAGGGCTGCTGGAACAGATACTGCTTCTCGTCATGAAGCTATGCGCAAAGCTATGCCCGCAAATCTACCAGCTCCACCTCCTCCACCACCTGATCACTCAGGCGGTTGGTTAGGTAATATGCTTGGTATGTCTGGGCCTACCCCTAATACTACAACTGCAGGTTTTCGTGCAGATCAAGCTGCGGGGACAGATACAGCATCAAGACAAAACGCACAGATGCAAGCTGGAACAAATGTTGGGGGTGGTACCCCTATAGGCGTAGACGAAGTGGCGGGAACTAATGTTGGCGGTGGAATCCCTGAAGGAGTTAAACAATCCATGGACAAGCAAGCTATAGCTCTTAGAGCAAATCGTTTACATATTTTGAACACAGAGATTGCTCGATACAATCCTGCCAATTTGATTAAACAAGCTGCAGACTATCCCACTACAAGCAATAAGCAAGCATGTGCTTATTACCTTGGGTTGAAGAAGCAAGCAGCGGTAGAGAAGAAAGCTTTTCTTAAAGCATTAGGTAAAATATTAGGTGGTGCTTATGGTGTGGCCAAAGGTGCAGTTACTGGGGCAGCTCCTCATGTAGGTGACGCAATGCGTGGAGCAGCAACAGGAGTTAGAAATTACACTGTAGCTAATCCTCTTAAAGCCGTAGCAGGTGGTGGTGCCCTTGGGCTTACCGGCGAACACTATGTCTTACCATTCTTAGGTGATGTAGCTAACACCGTCAAAGATAGATACAACGAGTCCGCAAAAGGATTTGATGAATTCATGCATAGGCTTGGTAGAGGCTACAAAGCAACTACTGCTGACCCGACTTCTGACTTTTCAAGCGATGGTATAAACAAAGCCAAAAAAGTAATAGAAAGCGTTACTCCTAAAGCAATTACTTCTGGCATCATACCTTCCAAACCTTCTAGACTGCTTGAAGTAGAAGAAGGCTCTATTCCTGATGATTTTAAGTCTAGATCTTTGCCTAGGGATAACCCCCAGTGGAGAAGTGGAACACGTGGTCGAGACTACCCCAGATACTAGTTTGTAAGTTTTTTTGATGGAAATGTTGACAACCACTTTGTATGTTAGTTCTTCATGTCAAAGCTTAAACTTATAATCACCGGCTGGTCTCGTGGTGGCTTAGGTTATGTTGCTGAGCTATTACGGCTCAGCGGGGCAGAGGTTGGCCAGACATTTGATGAAAATATCTGTTATAAAAATGTCGAAGAGTGGTTACAGAATGCCAAGGAAATAGAAGTTTCCTCATTTTTTGTACCTTGGTTGGCTTACGAAAAGTTGAAAGGTATTCGTGTAGTTTTTATTACACGAGACCCAATGTGCGTTTTAAACAGTTTGTATTTTCATGGGATGTTCCATGATGAAAAGATGTCTAAAATAAAAGAAAAAGCTTATTATGTATTTCATAATTTCAAAAAAACCTATGAAGGTAAACCTGCACAAGCAGCAGTAGCTTATATTATTGATTGGCATGGCTTAGCTAAACTTCTTTGTCCTACGCTAGTTGAATTGCCGGTAGAAGAAGGCCCTCATCATTTGTTAAAAATACTTTTATCTCAACAATTTAAAGACACTATCTTTTGTCCGCCTACCGTTAACAGTTCTAATTGTAGACAAGTTTTAGTTCCTTCTAAACTTCCAAAAAATGCAAAACAAAACATGTTAGAGCTTCTTATTCAGCTAGGTTACCGTGAAAGATTCTGGCTCCCTTGCGGTAACCATGTTTATTATGCTAACGCAGATTGGCACTGTTAATGAACACTATTGTTGTTAATCGATTTAAGCCATATCGTAAATTTAGGTGGATACGATCTAATTATTTATGGCAAGATAGCAATCCTTATTTAGCTAAATATAATATTAAAGTAAAACACGAATCTGCGGGGCCTCACGATGTAATGGTCATACCTTGTCCGCACTTGCCCGGTAAAGAATCTTTTGCGCACCAAGACCATGTCATTGAAATTGAAAGGGGACATCGTGGAATTATGGATTTCCAAGATACCCCATTAATTTGTGACAGTTCTTTAGATTATGCTTATTTAGACCCTGTTATGCGTAGCTTAATAAGTCACCCTCAAGTTCGTGCATACTTGCCTAATGTTTCTTTTCGAGATCCTATTGTGCAGCAGCGTGGTTCTCTTAATGGGGAATATTATGGCACAGTTTATGCTGCTCGAGAACTGTATGCTAGTGGACCTTCTTCTCGCCAAAATAATCATCCAATGCCTGCAGAGCTGTTAGCTAAGATTCAGCCGGTTAGTCGTCCTCCTACTCCTCTTTTTTCAGATACTGTTTTTGAGTACATAGCTAAAAAAATTAAACCATTAAAAAATCGTAGCGTTGACGCTATGTTTAGTGGTCGAACTTTTTATGGGCAAACACAAAAAGCTACATATATTACAAAGCATCGAAAGCACCTCGAATATTTGTGGGACAGTTTGCCAGGCTGTAACATTATAAAAAGTTACGACAATTACGAAGGAGATATTAAAAATGGAAAGCCGACAAAGATTTATTCTTATCCTTATGAGTATGTAGACGCTTTATTAGAAGCTAAAGTGGTTATCAGCCCTTGGGGTTGGTCTCCTTGGTGCATTAGAGATTTAGAGGCGCTGGCTTGTGGCTGTATAGTGATTAAGCCGGAGTGTAGCAATATGTTAATCTACCCAGACATTTATGCCCCACATCGACAATTGATGGTTTGGTGCGACATCGTTTTTGATAGTTTAAAATCACAGTTATATTACATTTATCGAAGTCTGGATGAAATGCAGGATCGGGCGGACCGAGGTAGGCAATTTGTCACGGATGCCCTATACCCTAATGATAAGATTTATGCGAGCTGGACCAAGGATATACGACGCATATTAGAGAATGCGTTAGAGCGTCCTGCTTACAGTGTTGCTGCACAAATGCTGGACTTTAACTCTTAAATCATTTACCGCTGTTGCATGATTAAACATATCTGCCCATAATCAAAAAGTTGGAAAAGCTCTATTTGATCGATTTCACTAGCATCGCACCGTCATGGAGGACTCTGTATGCCAGTTAAGCCCAAGTATGATATTCCCATTCAAGTCATTTTTGATACGGCAATAAGTTGTGGTGGTAGCTTGGCTAAAACAGCTATAGCACTAGGCATACCTTATCGTTCCACTGTTGGTGCAAGGCTTAAAAAAGCTGGGCTGATGGCACGCATGCGTGCAATGACTAACACTAAGCAAAAGACTGCAACAGCTGCTAAAGAAAAACTAACCATCAACGAACGTGGTCAATTTACTGAAGTTGATTATGTGGGAGACCAAATTAACACTGCGGAAGAACTCCTCTTAAAATCCGGAATTGACATGGAGTTGTACGAGGTAGAACGCATTACTGTCAACAACTGGGAAGTGGCAGGGGCTAAACCAACCAGTGGGATTTGGAAGACTGGATTAAAACAGATCAAAGTACAGCTAAGGCGCAAGCGAGACGAAAGAGTGGCGGTAGACCGTGTGCTTCAAAAGCTAGAAGATAACTCACCTATTAACTTGAAGATTAAATACCCTAAAGACAAGAAGCAGAAAGCTCGTCGTGCCCTCGAAGTGTCGATTATGGATCCTCACTATGGCATGCAATGCTACAAGGGCGAAAGCGATCACAATTGGAGTTTAGAAGAGTGTAGTCGCATGTGTCTGTGGGCAATTGACTCATTGCTAGCTCAAGCCCATTTGTATGGCAAGTTTGAAGAGATTGTCTTTCCTTTTGGCAACGACTTCCTTCATCATGATAATGCAATGCACACCACCACGAGGGGAACACTGCAGCCAGAAGGTCTGTCTTTCCAGCATGTGTATGAAAATGCAATTAAGCTTGCTGTAACTATGGTGGACAAGCTTACGGCACTGGCTCCTGTTCGAGTTATTCAAGTTTCTGGTAATCACGACCAGCAAGCTTCGTTTAGCTTAGGACAGGTGTTAAAAGCCTACTATCGCAACGATGATAATGTTACAGTAGATGTAACTCCAAGCCCTTATAAGTTTTACCGGTTTGGTACAAACTTGATTGGGTTTGATCATGGCCATCATATTAAGTCGATTCGGCTAGCTGCTTTGATGGCACACGAATGCCGTGAGCACTGGGCAGACACTAGCTTTAGAGAATGGCATTTAGGAGACCAGCATCGCAAGGGAACTGGAAGTCCTGTGGTAATGGAGGAGCAAGGGGTTGGCGTTGAGTATTTGCCCGCTTTAACCCCTCCTAATGCTTGGCATCGGTTAAAAGGGTTTAACTGGCAGCAACGTGGTGCTATGGCTTTTATATGGGATCACGACACTGGACCAGTGGCAAGATTGCAGGTAAACCTTAATAGTTACACGGGGAAGCCTACGGGTGTGGGTTTTCCCCAGAAGGGCAAGTAAATGAAGTTCTTCTGGTTAGTATTTTTGTTGTTTTTTGGCTGTTTATTGGGGTGGGGGATTTTCCCCACCCTCTATGAACTGGAAATTCCGCTAGAGCCAGTTGAACAACAAGCTGAGATGGTATCGCATGACCATGCGGTATTTGAGGGCCCTCGCTCGGGGAAGTGGCCTGCGGTGCGTCAGCGATTTATCAAGGCGCACCCTTGCTGTGAAGCTTGCGGCAGCTTGCAGAACCTAAATGTGCATCATATTTTTAGTTTTAAAAATAATCCCGAGTTGGAGTTGGATCCTGATAATTTAATTACCTTATGTCGCAAGCATCATTTTTTTCTAGGTCATTCGGGTAACTGGACAATCACTAACAAAAAGTGTCAGGAAGAGGTGAAGGCTTACCGCCAACTACATCCGTGGAAATAAACTGTTGTTTTCTGCCAAAGTGCCAAGGAGGGTGACATGGCTGAGCGAACAGATGGACAAGGTGCAAAGTTTCGTGCGGTCTTACGCATGTTACGCAAAGAGTGCAAAATAGCCCGCCCTATCAAAGTAATTAGCAAAGATTTAAATAGAGAAAAGCTATGCGGTTGCTGCATTGCTTATTTAGATGATAATGGTCAAGTAACTCGTTTCGCTATTGAAGTAGATAGTAATCTAGCCCCAGTTACCGCTATTGATACTCTTTTACATGAGTGGGCACACGCACTAGATCAAGTGACTAATGGAGTGACCGGAGAGCCTCATCGTAGTAGCTGGGGTAAATGCTACGCTAGAGTATGGCGAGCTTATGTATCTAAAATAATTGATTAAATTTAGTTGACTATGTCCCCTTAAGTGGGTACAAACCCATCTGCTTAGGATGATCAATGTAAAATCCACGGAGGGTTTATGGCTTGGTACAACCGAGAAAATGCGGAAATTCTTAACTTTATGGTGATTGGAAATAGGCATTCGGGCTATGGTTTATTGCAGTCTTCGCTCGCAGCTCACCCAGATATAGTTTGTCATGGTGATCTTCTTCACGATGACGATAAAGTTAGAAAAGTCGAGCACTCCATGTATTTTGGGACTACCGGTAAAATAATCGATCACTTCGACCCAACTCATTTAAGTGTGGAACAATATTTCAATAACAAGATATTTGACAACATATTGCACGGCGAAAAAGCTGTGGGTGTAAAAGTAACTTACGATCATCTGCGTCATTATGATTTATGGGATTACACAGACCAGCGGTGTCGCCGGGGTGACTTCTGTTTAGTACATGTTGTGCGTAACCCTATTGCTTGTTATGTTGCATGGAAACAGCAGCAGCAAAGGGAAGGTAATGCGGAAATTAGTAGTAGTGATCGCTTGCCTGCAATTTGCATTGAGCCCGCTGAACTAACTCAGTTTGTGAGGGACCATACCGCTGCCATGTCTAAAGTTAATAAACTTTGCCCAGACCGAGCTGTTATTCCTTATCATGAGTTACTTTTAGACTTTCGAGGTGTCTTAGAAAATCTGTTAGAGTTTTTGGAGTTAAAGTTCAGCCCAGCATGTTTGCCCAACCAAAAACGAGTACAGCGTAGAGATGTTCGTAGCCGTGTCATGAATTGGACTGAATTAAAGAATGTAGTACCCCATGATGTTCTTGAGTACATGAATAGCACCACTTTGTTTTAATAACGAGGTAGCCATGAGTTTTGAACTTCATTTAATGTGTTGGGGTAGTCTTATTCTTCTTGTGGGAATTGTTTTAAATATATGGCTTATTAGTGTATCCGATGACCACGGCACTGATGATTTTTAATTAGAATGGTAAAATAAAAACATGCAGCAAGATAAAGGATTGACGGCACGGGAACGAGAGATAGTCATACTAATCAGCAAAAACTTAAAGTATAAAGACATTGCGATAAAGCTTAATCTTGGCTATGAAACAATTAAGACTTATGTTAAACGTATTCGTAAAAAACTAAACCTTTCCTCCAAGCTAGAGGTAGGGTTGTGGGGTTACAAACAAGGGTGGACAGAAGGTTAAACTAAAGAAAGGACCTACATGAGTAAGTTTAAGAAGGCGGTTATGTTGCATAACAAAGAGGAGTGGCAGCATTATCAGAAAGATATGATAACTGAATTAAATATGCTTTCTTATGGCCATTCGTTGTCAATACAGTTACCTAAAAGTCCAGAATCTTATCCCTGCCTAGTGTACACAACATTATTACCTTTAAGTCAAAACTCTGAAGCTATAGATCACGCTGAAATCGCCTGTTGCTATGTGTATACAGACAATGCAGAAGAACTAGTAAAGTTAATAGGCCCAGAAAATCTGCTTGATTTCTTTTCTTCGTTGGAAAGCAAACTGGCTACAGATAACACATATACGGAGAAATATAAGGAGTGCCATAACTACGAAGGGCACAAAGGTAGGGAAGGGGTTGAAGGCAAGGACGAAGATGACGAAGAAGAAATTCTTTTTGATGACGATGCTTATCTTCCAGCTGCAGACTCTTTTGAAGCGGATGAGGATGAGGATGAGATAAAGATGAAAAAAGGTAAAACAGAAGACTATGTGCCAGCTTCTGCTGGTGTATTACTACTTACCTTGGTATCAGAGCTACGAAGCATAGGAGCTTTGCGGTTAGATCGAATGCTGGAAACTGCAAAGGAAATAGAAAAGTGGATGGTGGAAAACAAAGAAGAAAATCTACATTCGGATCTGTGGGAACTTTTAAAAAGATTGTGGGATAAAAAAGATGCTAGCTAACTTCATAAACCAGTGTTGGTGGTACATGGAGATTCCAAGAACAGGTTCATCTACCATTGATAGAGGCTTGCGTAGGTTTTTTCCTCATGCACAAGCAATATATCAGAAACATTGGCCAATCACGCCTGCTCCGTTTATGGATAAGGATACAAAAGAAGTTTTTGGTTTTACTTCTATTAGAAACCCTTACAGTCGGGCAGTAAGCTGTTGGCAGTTTTTTACTCAGCCTGGGAAAATCTCTTTTCTAGACTGGACAAAAGAGCGAAGAGACCAAGGTTTTATGGATGTACATATTGAGGCGCGTCCGCAACATTTCTGGTTTAATCTTCATCAGTGGGAAGCTGTTATTCGGCAAGAGCATCTAGAATATGATTTTTGGCAAATAGCTCAAAAGCTTAACTCTCGTTTGTCTCCCATGCCATTAATTAAATACAATGATATAAATGGACCATGGGTAAACAGAGTGCATGCTAAAACTTCTCGGGATAAGCCTTGGCAAGACTACTACTGTACAGAAAGTAAGCAAAATGTTCTGCAACTGTACCAAGAAGACTTTAAATGCTTAGCCCCTTGGTATTCTGTCCAGTTTCCTACTATTGCTGTCACCTCTGCTCAAGAGGTATAATCAGCCCAAGTGGCTTTATCGCAGGTGCCGATAGGTTAGGAAATGCAGTGCAGCTAGGATAGCCGCAATTTGTATTAGGATTGCTGGGCAAGTGAAAAACAGCCAGCTGGTGGAGTTTCAGTCGCACCTTATGACTGTTACCAGCGGAACGCTTCCGCACTGGACTTGAGGGAGGGGATCTCAAGGGGCCACTTAGCTATTTCTCTTGCTTACAAGGATGTCACAAGCATGACAACTACTCAATACCACGCTTTAGCCTTAACCCAAGAACGATTAATACAGCAAGTGGCATCGGTTGAGGCTAAGGTGGATCATATGAGCCATGATATTGGTATCTTGTGTAAGCTAGTGCGGGATGGAAACGGCCAGCCATCTATTATGCAGCGGTTAGCCCAAGTAGAGACAGTGTTAGAAGCTCAAGTTAAAGATTTAGAACAAATTAGCCAATATGCCAATTCTATGACTGCGTCCCGCATGCTTACTCGAACACAGTTAGTTGTAGGGTTATCGGGGATGATACTTACTGTGTTGCTTTCTTCATTTTCAGTTTATGCAGCAATTATGAAATAGGTTAAGGGAGTTTTTATGAGTTTGATTTCTACGGCTGATATTCCAGATTATCGGCATTTATTGCTTTATGATGTTTTACAAATGCCGGAGAAATGGGCTGAAGTTAAGATGACAGGTTTGTTACAACTCACTAATTCAAAATGTGCAGCTCCTAGCTATTTAATAGTAGGCATACCCACTGCTTTGGTTCGTGGTGTTTTTGATGCAATGCATGAACCTGGTATTTCTTTACCTGCATCTGTAGACGGAGGGGCTATGCGTGCCGGTATTGTGGTCATGACTCCGGAAGAACTAAAACAAATAGGTGGTTCTGAAAAGATTAGCGAGCGGGGTAAATCTTTTAGTTATTACCTTGATGGGCTAACAGAAACACCAGCTAAAGGGTGGCCCGGTGTCTCCACTTGCTGGCACATGAGAATTAAATCACCAGACCTTGGTAAGTTACGCCGTAGCTACGGGTTACCTACCAAAGTTGAAGGTGATTCTGACTTTTCCATAGTAGTGGCAGTGCGTAAAACTGGAGTACTTACTGCCAATGCTACGAGTAAATCTACGAAGCAGAAGGATTCTCAGGAGCTTCCAAGTTGGACTCTGCCTTAAGCTTATTCTCAATTAACTTTGCGATTTCGCTGCGGTGAACAGCAACTTCACGGGGAGCTGCTATCCCAATTTGAATTTTGTCACCACGGATGTCAACAATGGTGATAGTGATGTTATCACTGATTTTAATGCTCTCGCCTTTTTTTCTACTTAATACTAGCATTTGAATCGTCCTTCCTTGAAGTTAAAATGCTTGGAATTCGACCACCATACTTATTTTATACAAGCAAGTCAATAAGGAGTTATCATGGAAGCTTTTCTTCAACGTTTACCTGCAATATTTAACAATAAAACGGCAGCTAACAGCAATGGCTGGTACATTGCGGAATCAAATATAAAAGGTAAAGGCATATTTGCTGACAAGGATTACAAGGAAGGGGAGATCATTGGCAGTGGGGGTACAGCGGGCGGAGAAGATGAATTCGGTTCTAAAATCTGGAATTTAACAGAACTGGCTCGTTATTGTAACCATCAATGGAAATCGAATGTTGACATAAAGAAAGATAATGATCAAATTGATTTAGTGGCAAAACGAGAAATTAGCAAGGATCAAGAAATTGTAGCGGATTACGCACAAGTTTCTCGAGAGCTTGGAGCTCGTTCACGCATGATGTGGAATGGCAAAGATGTACCATCTACCGACTTTTCTGACTATGTGGAAAAAAACAACGAAGATGAATAAGAAAGTTAAAAATGAATTTTATCAGTTTAGCAGAGCTTTACCGAGATATAGCGGTATGGGAGAGACAGTTACCGCAATTCGACGCAGTGTGTGGTGTACCTCGCAGCGGATTGATTCCTTCCACTTACATTGCGCTGCGTCGTAATATTCGGTTAGTGGAGCTTTCCGACTTACTACGACAACCCGAAGGAGCAATTGATAGGGCGCACTTACGCCCTAATAATCCTGTTTGCCGTTATAACATACCTTATGGTAACAGACTTTTAATCGTAGACGATTCTTCTAGTTCGGACAGTGTCACTTTTACCGGTTTGCGTGAGCAACTAGAAACACAAACTAGCTTACAGATTGCCTATGGGGCGGTGTATCGAAGCTCAGAAAAAAGCAAAGTTAATTACTACTATCGAGAAGTCACACAACCTCGCATGTTTGAATGGAACTGGTGGCGTAACTGGTGGACACAATTCGCACTATGTGATCTAGATGGTGTGTTGTGTGAAGATTGGAAAGGTAAAAGTGAAGTAACTGACGATCTTGAGTTTGCTAGACATGTGAGAGAAGTTGCTCCTTTGTACATTCCTCAGATGCCAATTAAAGCTGTGGTGACTAGCCGGATTGAAAAATACCGTAAAGAGACAGAGAAGTGGCTGGCTAAGCACAATGTTATGTATTCTAAATTGATCATGCACCCAGCCTCTACGCCAGAGCTGCGAAGGCAAATGAACGACCACGCAATTCGAAAAGCCGAAGCTTACATGCAGATTCCAGAAGGTAATCTTTTTATTGAAAGTGATGTGAAACAAGCTGCTCAAATTTTTAAGTTGACGCAACGTCCTGTGCTGTGTATCGATAGTATGACTATGTTTAAATAAAGGAGCAAACCATGTTATCCGATTATATTGAAGAAGATTTTAGGTTTGCTACTTCGCTGCAGATTAGGCATTATACTCCCACAGAATTGGTATTTAAACCACATTGTAATGGGTATGCACTCTCGCAGCTAATAGATCAGATTGATGGGCAAGTCTTAAGGCATTGCCCTCAGTCAACCATATTCTATTTACGGGCTCCTGGAGGTACGGCATTGTGGTTAGCTCGTCACTTACATGTATTTGCGAGTAAATTTGAACTTTTTTTATCTATTGAACCTCAGCATTGTACGGAGCAGGTACTCATCGAATTACAAAGCATACCTAATGTAAGACAAGCGATAGCAGAATCAGCGCCCTCTAATAATAACGATTTACAGGAAATAGACTGTGTAATATTAGCAAATAGTGTGGATTTGTTAGCGTGGGTAAATTGGGTGCAGACACGCACAGATTTACGAAGGGCAACTATGTTAGGTTATGATCCTCAGCGACAGTTACAGCCGACTAAAGCTGGGTATTATTTCATGAACTCTTCCATTTGGGTGGACAATAGACAGCGGTCTAAAAGTGTTTGAATTGTAGGTTTGTAACAGTTTTAATTTACTAGGAGATAGGTGTGCAAATTACTTCTTTTAAAAAAGATGCTTCAGCTCGTAGTCATGTAGATTTAACGGTCAAGAAGCGAAGTGGCAAAGTGGTGAACTTCGATCAAGCTCGTATTTACACTGCTTTACATCGTTGTTTGGTAAGTGAGCTGAAATACGATGAAGCCGAGGCAGCTCGCATCAGCAAACTAGTTGGTGAGCAGGTATACAACATTGTATGCAGCAGCAACAAAGTAGTAGATGTGGAAGAGATTCAGAATCTGGTGGAAACTCAATTGATGGCTAATGGGTTATACCTTGTGGCCAAGCAGTACATTCTCTTTCGAGAAGTAAAAAGACAGCAACGAGAAAACGCACCACTGCCAGAAGAAGTAATTGTCGCATTCCAAGAAAACGACACTTATTTTGATAATGAGTTACAGAAGTTTCAAGCATTAGACAAATTCGCACGCTTTGTCCCCGAGCTGGGTCGCAGAGAGACTTGGCCTGAAACAGTGGATCGGGTTATCGGATTTTTTCAAACACATTGCAAGCGTGAAAACCACAATGTAACTGAAGAAGAATGGGGTAATCTTAAGCAAAGTCTTTTGCGGTTAGAGTCTGCTCCTTCCATGCGTTGTGTGCAAATGGCTGGACCTGCTTTAGAACGATGTCATGTCGGAGTATACAACTGTTCTTTTCAAATGCTGCAGAATACTACAGATTTGGCAGAGGAACTCTATGTACTTATGCAGGGCACGGGTGTTGGATTTTCAGTGGAAAAAGAGTTTAGCGTAGAAGAGTTTCCTCGAGTTAAACGACAAAAGAAGCATAGTGAGCCTACTACCTATGTAATTGAAGACAGTACAGAAGGCTGGTGTGATGCATACAAGGCAGGGTTAGATGCATGGTGGGCGGGTGAAGATATTCATTTCGATTATAGTCATATCCGAGAATCAGGTGCTCCACTTAAAATCAAAGGTGGAAGAGCTTCTGGCCCAGGCCCATTAAAAGACTTGTTAGAGTTTTCTAAAGCTCGAATCTTAGCAAGACAAGGACGGTATCTGTCTAGCTTGGATCTTCATGACATTAATTGTTTTGCTCATCGAATTGTGCGTATGGGTGGGGTGCGTAGGGCTAGTGGTATCTCTCTATCGGATCTGCATGATCGTGAAATGCGAGATTGCAAGCAACAAGATTTTTGGACTACTAATGAACAACGCAATCAAGCTAATAACTCTGCTGTTTATAATGAAAAACCTGATCAATTGATTTGGATGGAAGAATGGCTATCGATGGCCAAGTCAAACTCGGGTGAGCGGGGTATTTTCAATCGAGGCGGGTTGAAAAGTCAATTCCCTAAACGTCGCAAACACCATGGTCACCTTTTTGGGACTAATCCTTGTGGTGAAATTATTCTGAGACACAAGCAGTTCTGCAACCTATCCATTGCAGTTATTCGTGTCACAGACACTTATGAAGAGATTGCTCGTAAAGTGGAGTTAGCTACAATTTGGGGCACGCTTCAGTCTACGATGACTCGCTTTAAGTACATTGGAGAAGAGTGGAAAAAGAATAGTGAAGAAGAGAGGTTACTAGGCGTAGACTTGCTTGGTTTTCTTGATCATCCGCTATTCCAAGACAACGCAAAAGCTGGTGGAACCTTGGATAAGCTATTAAGCTTAGTCAACGAAGTTAATGCTAAATGGGCAGCACGATTTGGTATCAATGTATCTGCTGCTACAACTTGTATTAAGCCTTCGGGAGACAGCAGCGTGTTCTTCAATACGCCTGCTGGGTTCAAAGGACATCATGGGGAATGGTATGTTAGACGAGTTAGGGCAAACTCTACTAATCCAGTAGCGCAGATGTTGAAAGATGAAGGTGTACCTTGCCTTACGGATTACGATGGCAGTGGCTTGGTATTAGAGTTTCCTATGAAGGCTCCTAAAGGTGGCGTGTTGTTAGAAACTCAAACAGCGCTTAGCCAGTTGGAAAAATGGAAAACTTTTAAAGTACACTGGACTGAGCATAACCCTAGCGTGACGATCTATATTCGACCCACTGAATGGCTGGAAGTTGGTAAGTGGGTTTATGACAACTGGGATATTGTCGGAGGGTTAAGCTTCTTACCTTTTGATGGGGGTATGTATCACTTAGCACCTTATGAAGCGATTTCTCAAGAAGAGTTCGACCGTAGAACTGCAGCTATGCCTAAGATCAACTGGGCTAAACTGGTTCGTTATGAACGCTCTGACATGACAGATCTACACCAGCAGACTGCGTGTGCCGGTGGTGCTTGTGCTTTGTAAACCTAGCTTAGTCTAGCTATGCAGGGTATAAATGGAGTAAGATAGTAAGCCATGTGTCGTTTTTGGCACATGGCTTTGTGATTGTAACTCAATGGATAAGCATGTGGCATACGATAGCGAGTTACCTAATTTAAATGTTGAACAGACTCTAGATTTAGGGCTCTACGCTGATTTTCCCGGCACTATTGATTACTTGGCCGAGAAGTGTGCTGCCCCTGCTCAAATCATAAGACGGATAGTTTCTCCTTTATACACAAAAACAGATATAGGTATTTACTGGAATCCAGCACTTGAAAAGGCTGGCATGTATGTGAGACCAGTATTAAATCAAGAAGAGTTTGATTGGGGACTGCAGCTTTTAACGGAGAAGCTTGGTGCAGACCGAGTGCATTCCGAACCTTTGACACCTTACGATTTACATGACTGGTGGGTAAAGGTAGCTTACTCTCCAACTATACGACGATTAGGAGAACTAGCTCAATTCTTTCCAAGCAAGGACATTCCCGGCTATGGTGGACGACCTATTGCAGCTATGGTTGCCAGCGGGCTCATAGGTACAGGTCTTGGCTATGGCGCAGGTTGGTTAGGAGAAAAGGTATTGCCAGAGTGGGCACAGACCAAAGGCACACTGCGTAAGCGTTTAGCGTTGCTTGGTGGTGTAGGCGGAGCTTTAGTAGGTTCAATGCCTGGGTTAGTAAATTTGCATGAAGGTCGAGAATTTAACGATCCAACTCTTTTTAAAGGTTTTCCCGAAGATGGGTTTGAGGATAAGTTACCTACCTCTGTAAGGTATAAAGAAGCAGTGGCCAACTTTATATCAAAGCAAGCTGATACTGCTTTTGGAAGCATCGGCGGGCCATCTTTTGCAGAGATGCCTCTAATTCGTACAAATGAGCTTGGACAAGTGCTTTGGGGGACTAACGCAAGCCCTCAAACCACCGCTATGACAATGGGTGCAGTATATGGGGCAGGGCAGATGCAAGATCCCAATTCAAGACCCGGAATAGTAACTCCGCACCAAGTTGGGTTGTTTGGTATGGCCATGGGGGCCGCAGGTGGCGGGCTCCAAGGCTATTTAACAGGACGTACAGTTGGCTATGGGCTTGGACTGCTAACTGGAATGCCTGGCGGAACGCAAGCTACATTAGGGCAAACTGGGGCTACCCTAGGTGTAATTAATAGTATAGTGCCTCGACTTTTTAACTAAGTATAAGGAGATAGTTATGGCTACAGTACAAGAACAATTGGAACAAACAATCCTTGCAATGATTGATCGTTACAAAGAATACACAGCAGACGGAAAAATAACTTATTCAGAAGTGCTTGGGTTGTTGTACAACGGGGCAGCAACCCTTGTGCGACTTGTAGAAATAGCTGGGCAGGGCAGCCGTGCAGAAAAAAAGCAGCTAGTGTTAGCAGGGCTTGATAAGTTTTACGATACCGTAATTGCTCCAATCGACATCATTGGTGTTCCTAATATGCTTGAGCCCATGGTTGATTCCACTATAAAGTCATTGTTACTTTCTACAGTTGATGGGGCTACTGATTCTATATTTAATGTGTTTGAAAAGATGGGCTGGATAGCTGAAGATAGCGGTAATGAGCCTCATGCTGTTAAAATGGCAGCAAGGGCTAAGCCTGTTATGATTTTTTAAATTCTAGATTTTAAGGTGTGATATGACTGTATTGCTTGGAATGAGTGGCGGAGTTGTTTTCTTTGGTCCTCGGACTAATCCAAAAGCGGTTCGTTGGTGGGCTGAACGAGGACAACTCCACTGGGAAGATTCTCGAGACAACAACTATGGAGTGGTGTCTATTCGAGAATTTCTTCTGCGGTTGCAAGGCATTAACGATATGATGTCTAATGGACGCAGTAAGGATAATGAAGGTTTTATGCACCAAGATGAGTTGGAACGGCATATGCGTTTCATCGAACAAGCATTAGACTTAGTACATAAAGCAAGGGAGCAAGGTGCTCCTGATGATCCTACGGCGCAGAGACACAAGGCAATGAGTTTGCCTGTTACTGTAGTCATGCCGTCTTGTTTAACTAGTGGCAAAAGTGTTGCGTTCTAGGAGATTATTTAATGCAAGTACATGAAGCATTTAAACTTGGGTTTTTATCTAGGTGTGTCGAAGAGGGAATGAATCCCGAGCAGACACATGGTTTGTCTAAAATGGCTGCAAGCTTATTTAGCCCAATGGGTGAAGTGCGTAACGCTGTTGGAACTCTTGGGGACATGGCCCCGTATTTAGCGGCAGGATTGGCAATTCCGCCTGCCCTTGGCGGTCTTGCTGCCTACTTTGCTAACCAAGCTACAGACACAGAAAGCAGTCAAGGCGTAGATAATATTAAGCGGCAGGAATTGCAAGAAACTTATGAAAGAATGGCTGGGCAGCTGCAAAGGCAGAAAGAACGACAAGATTATAAAGCAAAGCGTAAGAGTACTGGGCGTATTTTCCTGTAACCGGAAGAGGCTAAGATGGCTAATAGTTTAGTGAAGTTTACCAACCGAAAAGAAGGTAACGAGCGAGGCCAATTGTTTTGGGATCGTGCGGATGTAGATGGTCTGCCTTTCCGAGGACATCAAGCACCCCTATACCGCAACGAAGAGTATGAAGACAGACTAGTACGAGTAGCTGACCCAAAAAACGCTACTTTCTACACTGGGGATAACGAACAGAACTTGGCCTATTTAAAAGTCATGGATGGTGTGGCAAATTCTTGGTATCAGTTGGTGTTTATCGAAAGATGGCGAGAAGAGAAAGATAAGCATCATTACATCTACGCAGAGTGGCTCGAATATTTCTTAGAAGATGGTAATCCCTGCTTGATGCCTTCTTCCTCTACCCCATAAGGATATGGACATGAATAAGACAAGCGCAAAAAAGTTATTGAAACAAATTAAAGTTGAAAAATCTGCAGCAACACCAATTGGTGCGCTCGGTGATGATCTTAGAACGCAAGTTAATCAACAAATGCAATCTGATGCAATTAAAACTATTCTTAAGGCAGTAGCATTTGCAGCAGGAACTGGAGCTGCAGTTAGAGGAGTTACCGGACTTTTTGAAGGGCCAAGAAACCCTAAAAAAGGCCCGCGCGTAATTGATATGCCGGTAGCATATCCAAAAGAAAAGAATGCAATAGATTCAAATTCTAGAGCGACTTCTCCTTATGGTTTAGACTACTTTTTACCTAGCCTTGTGGTAGGTGCTCCACTCGCTGCTTATGGTGGCTGGAAAGGTGTAGATCTTTTGCTAAACAAAGTAAAGGAACGAGAAAGCAAAGCAAAGCTTGAATCTTCAAAAAAGAAATACGAGGAAGCTTTACTTGGAGCATACAAGCAAGGAACTGATGATTGCTTAGACCAGGCATTTTCTGGATATAGTCAAAAAGCGGCATTAGATCCTATTGGTGCCATTTCTGACAAATTTAATTCTACTTTTCCAAATGCTTCTGGGCTTGGTAAAGGACTAGCTTTAACTTGGTTGTTGTCTAGTGTTCCTGCTGGTTACTACTTGGTCAACAAAGCTATGAAAAAGAATAGTAGGCGCGCCATATTGGAAGAGGCTGTCGAAGAAAGAGCACGTCGGCAAGCATTGACACAACCTCCTGAAATTTACGCTACTCCGCATGCCGTATAATCTTATTTAGAGTTTTATGAATGCTTCCACTTTCATCTAATTTGTTTGATTCTTCTAATCTCTCGTTGCTAGGGAATACACCTCCTTTAGCACAGCCGATGCAGCCATTGCCACCCGCAACTCCATTGCCTAGCTTTCATGAATTTCATGACACTAAGAAGGTCAGATCTATTATCTACGATAGAGTGCTGCAAGCAGCTCAGCAGCTACAGCCTATGGCTAATGATCGGCATACGCTTAGTTTAACTGGAGTAAATTACCGTGATGGTGATACCGCTAGCAAACAGGAGCAGAAAGCTGCCATTCTTAATGGTAGATCCCAAGGACGTAGGCTAGAAGGTACTTGGGAGTTAATGGATAACGCAACACAACAAGTAATCGCTTCTAAGAAATCAGTTCTTGCCACTGTGCCTCACTTGACGGATCGTGGCACCTTTATCAACAACGGCACTGAGTACATTCTAAGAAATCAACAGCGGTTATTGCCCGGAGTTTACACCCGCACACGGAACAATGGTGAAATTGAATCCCATGTTAATGTGATGCCTGGGAAAGGTGTATCACAGCGTTATTTCTTAGATCCCGAGAAAGGCAAATTTAAGCTTAAGGTTGGGCAAGCTTCAGTTGGATTAACTCCTTTGTTAAAAGCTATGGGAGTTACCTCGGAGCAGGCGCAGGAAGCTTGGGGTAAAGATCTATTCGCTTCTAATTACAATTCGGATGATGCATCCGAATACACACGGCTTAAAGGCATGTTTCTTTCTTCTAAAGAACTAGCTGAGCCAGAAGAAAAACAAAAACAAGCATTGCTTGCTAAGTTTTCTAAGATGGAAATGGATCCCGAGGTAAATCGTCGCACGCTGGGAAACCCACATTCAGGTGTCACACTAGACACATTGATGGACATTACTAAAAAGCTGATAAAGGTTAATAGGAAAGAAGCGGATCCGGATGACAGAGATGCACTTCACTTTCAGCAATTTGTAGGTCCAGAAGATTTGTTTTCAGAGCGTATTGCCCGAGATAAAGGCGGGGTACGACGTAACCTACTTTGGAAGATGTCGGGCAAAGGTGATTTAAACTCAATGCCATCTTCTGCTTTAGACAAACAGGTGAAAAGTGCTTTGCTTGGCAGCGGGCTGGGACAAGCTATTGAAGAAATTAATCCTACAGACATTTATGAAAAGACAATGTCTGTTACTCGAGTAGGTGAGGGTGGTATTGGTTCTATGGATGCAATTCCCATGGAATCCAGAAATGTACAGTCAAGTATGCTGGGTTATGTCGATCCTGTGCGTACTCCCGAGTCGGGTCGTGTTGGGGTGGACACTTATCTGGCTAGGGGATCTCGTAAGGGAAGTGATGGTAAGCTCTATGCTCAGTTTAAGGATATGCGTAACGGGGAAATGACTTTTAAAACTCCTCAAGATGTAGCAGACCTAACTGTCGGTTTTCCCGGAAGCCAAGAAGGCGAAGATGGCCGTGTAGTGGCGATGCGTGGCGGTAAGATGTTACATGTACCTAAATCAAGCATTGATTTAGAGCTTCCTGACATGGAAGAAGCATTTAATCCTCTTTCCAATGTTATCCCTATGAAGAGTCAGGTAAAGGGTCAGCGATTAGTTATGGCATCTCGTATGACTACACAAGCATTACCTTTAGCTTCTCCCGAAGCTCCTTTAGTACAGTCAGCGGTTCCCCGCACAGGTGGCAAACAAAGTTATGAAGAGCTATACTCGGCTGGGATGGGAGCTTTAAGAGCTTCCCAAGGGGGCACAGTTACCTCCGTGACAGATGAAGAGATTAAAGTGCGGAATGAAGATGGAACCGAGGAAACGCACGAACTTTATCACAACTTTCCTTTTAATCGTAAAACCTTTTTTCATCAAACCGCTGCAGTTCAACCTGGCGACACATTTAAGCCAAACCAGTTGTTAGCAAGTTCTAACTTTACAAACAAGACAGGAACAATGGCTTTAGGTACAAATGCACGTACCGCTTATATCCCATGGCAGGGTAAGAACTTTGAAGATGCAATTGTCATCTCAGAAAGTTTTGCAAAGAAGACAGCCTCTTCTCATATGTATCAGCATGAGCTGGAAGTGGATGACAAAACACAAGTTGGTAAAAGACAATTTATTCAAGCATTTCCAGCTACATTCAAGAAAGACATATTAGCGAACATAGATGATCAAGGAGTGATCAAACCAGGCACAGTAGTTAATTTTGGAGATCCTTTGGTACTAGGGATTACACAAAAGGAAAATGCATACAACAAGGTACATAAGAAGGGTCAAGCCGGGTTCAACGATGCAGCCGTACTTTGGCAGCATCACGATACTGGTGTTGTTACTGATGTGGTGATGGGTAAGAAGGGTCCGGTCGTTGTAGTTAAAGCAGAATCTCCAACGCAAGTTGGTGATAAGTTATCTGGTCGTTATGGGGACAAAGGTGTTATTGCGGACATTATTCCAGATAGCGAAATGCCACACGATTCAAATAAGTTACCTTTTGAAGTGCTGCTTAACCCTCTTGGTATTATTAGTCGAACTAACCCTGCTCAAATGTCTGAATTGTTTCTAGGTAAAATAGCGGCTAAGCGTGGTATGCCGATTAAAGTAGATGATTTTGATACTAAAAAAGATATGACTCAATGGGTCATGCAAGAACTGGCTAAAGAAGGTTTGTCGGACTTAGAAGACATTATAGACCCATCTAAAGAACAAAAAATTAAAAATATAGCAACTGGTAGTCGTTTCTTTATGAAGCTACATCATACTTCTGAGTCTAAAGGACAAGGTAGGAGCGGTGGTGCTTACACGATGGAAGATGCCCCAGCCAAAGGTGGCATTGAAGGTTCTAAGCGTATTGGGCTAATGGATGCTAATGCCTTGCTATCTCACGGAGCCACGGACACACTGCAAGATATCTTCACAGTTAGAAGGCAGAAGAATGATCAGTATTGGATGCAGTACATGTCGGGGTATAACCCTAAAGTTACTAAGGTTCCTTTTGCTTATCAGAAGTTTGTAGCCCAGTTACAATCTGCTGGTGTTAATGTAGTCAAGCAGGGAACGCAGACTCAGATTATGGCATTAACGGACAAGGATATCGATAACTTAGCTGGGGATCGTGAGCTTAGCAGTGCCGATGGAGTGGAGTGGGGCAACCAGCTTAAAGAGATTAATGGTGGCTTGTTTGACAAGGCTAAGACCGGCGGGCATGGTGGCACTCGATGGTCGTTTATGCGTTTGCACGAACCTTTACCTAACCCAGTAATGGAAGAACCTATCCGTCATATGCTTGGGCTAACACAGAAAAAGTTTGAAGGTATTGTGGCTGGCACAGAATTTTTAGAGAAATATGGAACCGGTACGAAAGCGTTACAAAAAGCATTAGCAGATCTTAATCCTGCTGCAGAAATTCCTAAAGCTCGGGCTATTATTGCGGCGGGTAGAGGGGCTCAGCGGGATGAGGCAATTCGTAAACTTGGTTATTTTAAATCGGCACAGAAACTTAATTTGCAGCCTGCAGACTACATGCTGACCAAAGTTCCAGTTCTTCCCCCAATGTTTCGTCCAGTTAGCTTGATGAGCAACGGCATGCCATTGGTTAACGATGCTAATCACCTTTACAAAGAACTGTTTGAGGCTAATCAGAATTTTAGCAAAATGCAGCAAGAAGTAGGGGAAGAGGCTTCGGGATCGGAGCGTCTTTCCACCTATCAAGCATTTAAAGCGGTGACTGGTCTAGGAGATCCGATTAGTGCAAAAAGCCAAGAGAAGAATGTTCGTGGGGCTTTAAAAAATGTGTTTGGTGCAAGTCCTAAGTTTGGGATTGTGCAACGTAAACTGATTTCTTCTACAGTAGACAATGTGGGCCGAGCGGTAATTACTCCAAATCCGGAATTGGACATGGACTCGGTAGGGCTACCCGAAGACAAGGCATTTAAGGTCTATGAGAAATTTGTTACTAGAAGATTGGTGCGACAAGGCATGTCTATGCTACAGGCTCGTACTCAATTAGAAGATAAGACTCCAGTAGCACGCAAGTTCTTGCTTGAAGAGATGGAGCATCGTCCTGTATATATTAGTCGTGCTCCTGTTTTGCATAAGTTTGGGATTATGGCAATGAGACCAAGATTGACTAAAGGAAATACCTTACAAGTGAGCCCTTTAATTGTAAAAGGGTTTGGTGCTGACTTTGATGGCGACACCATGAACTATCATGTGCCAAGTACGGAAAAAGCTAGGCAAGAGGCTTTTGATCGTTTGTTACCTAGTCGTAATCTTTTTAGCATAGGGGATATGAAATCTGTTATGCATGCCCCTGCTAATGAATACATTGGGGGTTTGTTTATGGGTACAGATCCTTCTCGTAAATCTGATCGACCAGTACGGATTTTTCAGAACATACAAGATGTAAGGCGAGCACATGCGCGCGGAGATATTTCAATCAACGATCCGGTACGAATTTTAAATGGGTAGGCAATATATCTCTATCCTAGATTTTGATTAGAACTTAGAATCATAAGATGAGATCACACAAGGAGTATGTTTATGGCAGTTAATTTGGAATTGTTAAAGATGGCCCGACAACATGTAGGAAAACGCCATCTATCTAAATATGCATTTGTTGCAGCAGGTGACCCAGCTATGGGTGCTCCTATGCCTTCTGGCGGTGCTCCTCCTATGGATCCTTCCATGGGTGGCGGTGCTCCACCTCCTGACCCTTCAATGGGTGGTGCTCCTCCTATGGATCCTTCTATGGGCGGTGGTGCTCCTCCTATGGATCCTTCTATGGGTGGTGGTGCTCCACCTCCTCCCCCTATGGACCCAATGGCAGCAATTATGCCAATGGTTCAACAGGCAGTACAACAAGCAATGTCGGCTAATGGTGGTGGGCAACCGCAAGGTGCGGGCCCTGGGCTTAAACCTAAAATTGACATAAATGTTGAAATTGTACAAATTAAAAAGATGCTTGCTAAAATTATTGATGCTCTTGGTATCCATGTGCCTGTGTCTGATATGGTGGTAACACCCGAAGATTTAAACCAGATTGCACAAGGTGGACCAGGCTTGGCAGCAGCTACTCCCGATGGTAAGTCGGGTGGCGGTCTTGGGCAGATTGCCCCTATTTCTCCGATCAAGGCTGCTGAAGCGTGGGAAAGTGGCACAGCTTTTAGTTTATCAGCTGACTACTATCCTCAGCAGCCTTCTAATAAAAATGGCAGTGTAGCTGCAATGGCTACTGCTCTTTTAATGCGTAATAATAACAAGTAAAGGGGTTCAGCGTATGTTCATCGTGGAGGTTATTGAAAGTATTGGTAAGCCTCCACTTAGGATACCTGCTTCGCAGGTTGTAGTTCGAATGCAAGATGGTACTCCAGTAAGTGTAGCTGCACTTTTTGGAAGTGCTACTAGTGTGATGGTATCTCATTGTGAAGATGCTAATTTCAATGATAATTTGCGTAAACTAGGTATCAACGAAACCGTTATTTCTACTAAAGTACAGGTGTAATATGGACTCTTCTTTACGATCTTCTGACTACTACTACCGAGACCGAAAACCAGAGGTTATTCCCGAGATTGTTCCTACTCCTACTTATCAACAATCCTCTAGTATAAACTCTTCTAACAATAAGTATTATGCCGAGATGGGACCACTTGTTGCAGAAGATGTCCCTCTTATTGCTAAGCTTCAGATGCCTCCGAAAGAAGTAGAATTGGAGATACTTGATGGTTGCTATGGCCTAGCTACCATACAAGCTGCATTTGAAGACGGAGCCACCCGCATCATAGTTAAAGCCTATGACTATGTAGTGACTCAACTGCAAGTTGCTGTAGACATGTCAGTGGGTCGTGGAGAATTAACACGAGAGCAAACAGACTCTATAGTTTTTGTTGTCTTAGCCCCAGAAGCTATTCTTAGCCCAGAAGAAGTAGCTCTACCTATTGTAGATATGCCAGAGGCGACTGCTGTTTTAAACGAGGCTCCTAAGCCATCTCGTAAAAAAGCAAAGCGTGGCAAGAGTGAGGAAATTACTCTTAAAGATATCGAAGCTGCCTTTGGTGGTGACGATAGTGACGACTAAAATCCAGATTTTAAATAATTTGCACACTCTGAGAACTATCCATGTTGAATACGACCGTTGGACAACTGTTAATTAATGATGTCCTTCCGGAAGAGTTGAGAGACTCCCATCGTGTGCTAGACAAAAAAGGGTTGCAATCTTTACTACAGCAAGTGGCGCGGCAGCACCCAGAGAATTACCGAGATATATCTTTTAAGCTAAGTAATCTTGGTCAAAGTATAGCACAAGAGCAGGGTGGTATGTCGTTTGGGCTTCGTCACATGCAAGTAAGTAAATCTGCAATAGCTTCCCGCCAGAAGGTTAGAGCTTCTCTTACTAATATCCTAGCTGACGATTCTTTGACAGACCAAGAGCGAAACGAGCAGATTATTCGTGCAGTTGGCAAGGAAAGTCCAGAACAGCAAAAACAAATACTTGCAGAAGCGTTAAAAGACAAGAACCCTCTCGGTATGCAGGTTATGTCGGGTACCCGTGGTAAGTCTATGAATCTAACTAGTTTGTTAGGTTCAGACATGCTGTATTCGGACCAGCGTGACGATGTAATTCCAATTCCTGTGCTGCGAAGTTACAGCGAGGGGCTGTCTCCTGCCGAGTACTGGGCTGGAACCTACGGAGCACGCAAAGGCATTATGGCAACTAAGTTTGCCACACAAGATGCTGGATTCTTTAACAAACAACTTAATCAAACTAGTCATAGATTGGTAGTCACCGGAGAAGATGCCGAAGAGGCAGACGACGCACCTATCCGTGGATTAGTGGTGGATACTGATGATCCAGACAATGAAGGGGCATTGCTAGCTCGTAATGTTGGTCCTTACGCTAGAAATACTCCACTTACTCCAAAAATACTGAATCATTTAAAACGGCTTGGTACACCTAAAATCTTAGTGAGATCTGCCCTAGTGGGCGGGTCTCCCGATGGCGGTGTTTATTCTAGAGATGTAGGTATTAGAGAAACTGGAAAGCTGCCTGGGCTTGGCGAGCAAGTTGGGTTACAGGCTGCCCACGCTTTAAGTGAACCGATTAGCCAAGGTCAGTTATCTGCAAAGCATTCGGGGGGCGTGGCCGGACAAGAAAAAGCTGTTAGCGGTTTTCAGTATTTAAACCAATTAGTACAAGTTCCTAAGAAAATGCAAGGAGGGGCAGCCCACTCGTTAATGGATGGAGTGGTGCAGCGTATTGAAGAAGCCCCTGCGGGCGGGAGCTATGTCACCATTGGGGATAAACAACATTATGTAGGGGCTGGGTTTGAGCTTAAAGTAAAAAAAGGAGATGAGGTAGAGGCTGGTGATGTAATTAGTTCAGGAATTCCTAACCCAGCAACTATTACCGAACATAAAGGAATTGGAGAGGGTAGGCGGTATTTTGTTAATGAGTTCCGCAAGGCGATGGGTGACAGCGGAATGTTTGGGCACAGACGTAATATTGAGGTGTTAGCCCGAGGTCTTATCAACCATGTAAGGCTGACAGAAGAAACAGATGACCATGTGCCTGACGATGTTGTTCCTTACTCTACGCTTGAACACACATACAAGCCACGAGAAGACCACCAGCGGTTAACTCCTAAGCGTGCATTAGGACAGTATCTAGAGCGCCCTGTACTGCACTACACTATTGGGACCAAGATTCGACCTTCTATGCTTAAGAATTTTGAAGATTTTGAAATTAATGAAATTCCAGTGCATAAGAACCCACCGCCATTTGAACCAAACATGGTTCGTGGGTTGTATCAAATGCAACATGATCCCGATTGGATGACACAAATGTATGGGTCTGGTCTAAAGAAAAGCTTCTTAGACTCTGTGACTCATGGGGCTATCAGCGAAGAACGAGGTACAAGCTTTGTTCCAAGCTTAGCAATGGGTCTTGATTTTGGAGAAGGTAAAAACCATGCGGTAATAAAACCTCAGCCTAGTTATGAGCTACCGGCATTACCTCCACTTCCTCCCCCTATTCCTTCTACTCCTGCTGCGGCAAAGCCTACAGCTCCTAGCAGTGCTCCTTTTTTTGGCGGGCGTTTTACCCCTGGGCAAACTAAGCTAGGATTAGATAGCACACCTTCTGTGTCTAAGCCACCTTCTGTCTCTAAGCCACCTGCTGTAACCAGTATGTCACCAGTTTCTAAGCCTCTTAATACAAACATTATGCCTTCTCCTACTCCAGCCCCCAAAACTGCACCGACTACCCCAAGTTCAAACCAATTTAGTAACTTGATGCAAAACGATACTTTTGCACAGCAAACTGGTCAGATGTTAAACGGAGCAGATCCTACAAGTGCACTTATGATGCTAGGAGGCATGGCAGGGGGTAGTAATAACATGTCTCAGTTATTTAACTCTGGGCCTTCGCAGCGATTAGCCACAAGCGGTAGTGGCGGTGGAATGTTTGGTAATTTGTTTAATATGTTTGGGAATAACAATCAAAATGGGCAATCAATTATGCCCAGTGGAGATTACAACTCAGCTACAAATCAAGGCGGGATGTTGAGTAGTAACACATCTGCGGAATCTGCACCCGCATCTTCAGCAGAAGCAGTTCCTGCAGAGGCTACATCAAAAGCTGGTCCAGATATATTTACAGCTGTAGATCATGCACCGGCGGCCTATACCGCTATAAAAAATACAATCGTACCGCCTAAGGCATTACCTACTCCCCCTGCGCCTACTGCACTAGTGCCTAAAGCACCGCTACCTACAGCTCCAGCACCTATTACCCCTACTCCACCGATACCCAAAGCACCAATACCCAAAGCACCAATGCCAGCTGCACCAATACCAGCTGCACCCGGAGGTTTACTTAGTAAAGTAATGCCAGCAGTTTCCACGACTTACAAAACATTGGCTAAAGCAGCCCCTGGTATTGGAATAGCTTTAGAAACTGGGAGTGTCGGTTACGATGTTTACAATAAGGGTTGGGATAACACAACTAACGACGCAGCACAAAATATAAGAAACATTGCTTCAGGTAAAGATGGGTTGCACACATTGTGGCAAGCTCCTGTTCAAATTTTAAACCCAGTGGCTAACGCACAGCTAATAGCAGGCGGTACAACTCAGACTGCACAGATGATTGGGGAGCAAGCTGGGATAGGTGCTGAAGCTATTCGAGATAAAGTAACTGGAACTGATGCTATTTCTCGTGCATCGGTTGTGGACAAATCAAAAGTTAACGCAATGGAAGTAGCAAAGCAAAAAGATTTAGAAGCACAAAAAGCTAAGCTTCAGCAAGAGTCGCAAAATACAAATATCATGGCTCCCTCCATGATAGAACAAAATAAACAAGAGCAAGCTGGCATCGATGCACAAATAGGAGACGCTAAAACTAGACAAGAAAATACGGCAGACGAAACAGCTAAGTGGAGATTAGGTCAGCAGAATTGGTTTGGGAGTGGCGGACACAAATTCCGAGATGCCATGCAAAATTCGGTTGCAGCTACGGACACAGAGCTAGCAGATTTAAAAGCTAAAGGTGAATTAGATGCAGTAGGTCAAGCACGGCAGGAGCAGTTATTAAATAGACAGGCGCAGCGTAAGGCAATGCTGGGTACTTATGACCGAGAAAGCGGTTCCTCGGGTAAGGGATTATTCAGCAAGGATATACGCAATCGGGTTAGCGGTCTTAAAGAAAACATTGTGGCAGTTACTGCACAGCTTCGAGATACTTCTCTTCCTCCTGAACAAAGGGCAAAGCTAGAAGCCCAATTGAAAACTAATAACGAGGACCTTGCTGAGTACCGAGGATGGGCAGAAAGTTCTAAATAATATTAGTTGTGTGCTTGTATTGCGGTATAGGCCCCTATATGGCTAAACTGGTCTAATAATTTCAAGTTTTAAACTTAGGTGAATATTATGTGGAATAAACCGCTGCTTGGTGGGCTTGACATAAAATATGCTGCAGCATACTTGTTGCCTCCGACTACCATGAAGAAAAAGAAAAAGAAAACGCCACTAGAGGAAGAAGAAACGGATGTGGAAAAGGTGGCAGCTGCCTTGGGTGATGCTATTGTAAATGCCCGCCTTTCTTTACTTAGACAGCAGATGCGCTCTAATAATCGGTAAGTAATACAATCGAGGAATGTTGCTCATGGAAATGCCTAGACAAAATAATTTATTGAAGAATGCTAGTATCGGCGGTAAGGGAGGAGAAACTGAATTTGAACAAGCTTTCTCTAGCTTGGCTTATGCTTATTTAAAAGATAAGGCACCCCGCCTCCTTGATTACATGTTAGGCTTCCAGCTAATTGATCGAAATGAAGATAACACTAAAGCTATTGGTGTCTTTGGTTTTCAAGTCGGCAAGCAATGGTTGTACGCTCCTGTATTTTTCTTAAATGGTGATTTAAAAGGACACGAGTTACTCTACATAAAAAATAATGATTCGTTTGTTCCTATGAAGGAAAACTGGATCAACTATCTTATGAGTCGAAAACCTCATATTTTAGGGGAGTCTTCCGTAGGTAAATTACAAGAGTTAGGAGGAATCGCTCCTGATATCAATTCTTTATCTATTTCTCCCCAAGGCCACAAGCACGCAAGTGATTCCCAGTGGTTACAGCCCGTTCTACCTATGCTAGCGGCCTTCAAAGTAAAACTTGCGGGCTCTTTGTACCGTGGTGCCGGCAGCCGTAAGCTGGATCAAAAGGCAGTTGTTCGAGTGCCATTCACAGCAGCATTAACCAAGACAGCTTCAAATCTGGATTTTAACCAAGTGCTGCCTAAAAGCTTGGCATTACTTGAAGCAGCTTACGACTTAGCAGAACGCTATCCCACCATTAAAAAAGCTACTAGTGACTTCTATGGTGTGGATTGTTTTTCACGCTGGGCTAAAGAACTTCGAAGTAACACAATCAAGCAGGCTAGCAGCATTCTTCCTACGCCTACTACTGTCACACTTGTGCCCAACACCTTGCTAAGCTCACTATCCCAGCCACTTCCTATTACCGACCACATTAAGGAAGGTAAGTTAGAAGTCTATATGTCAGCTTCTGTGGTAACTAATAAAGATGAGCTAAACACCCTAGATCGAGAAAGGTTATTACAAGGCAAAGTAGTCATCAAAGATCGTAGAGAAGATACAGAAGTAAGTAAGCTTTACACCACTGAAAATGATATTAGCCTCACCAACCCCTCTGAAACTGAATTGTATTCTGTTTTAGAGAGCTCTGGTGAATTTAGTAAAATGTTGGTGGTCTTGAATGGTATCAGCAGTCGTGGAGCAGAGTCCATGACCACAGTTGTACGGATAGATAAAAAGGATGGGGCTAACAAAAGCTGGTTAAATGCCGACAGCACGTCAGTTTTTGCTACACAAGTTTCTGACAAAGACGAGTGGAAAGATTGGTTTGATGGCTTATCCTCTGATACAGACTTGGACGAGGATGCAGAATATATTGCTATAAACTACAGTCGTTCAGCTACTGCTCCTTTCCGTGTAACTACGGACATGGGTGATGGTGAGTACAAAGTAGATTTTCGCACGAATAAAGATTATTCAGCTTCACGTAGCGAGCTGATGCCTAAGATACAAGATCGGTATGCTCCTTCTAGGCGGGGCATGGCAGCAGGTGCTAATCTAATAAGTTCTTTCAATAGTAATAGTAATTATGGGGCTACTCTAATCATTGGCAAAGAAGATAAGAGCGGCCTTAGACTTAGACCTGTCTCCGGACAACTTCGTGTGCCAGCTTCTTTCAAGTTCATCAAATTGTCGGATGGTTCTTCTTCCAGCATCTTTGGCGGGTGTGGCTGTTCACCTTTTGACGATGAATCAAATCCTATTAAGTTAGGTGGCTTAGCTGACATCAAACGCTTATTAGTTGAAAAGACAGCTAGGCTCAAGATATTTAATAACGGAACTGATGTGTACCTAGACTCTGTAATCGGTGCCGTTCAATTAAGCAAAAAAGCAGCACTATGCCGCTTGGTAGACACACATGGACTTCGTGAAAAAGTTGCCGTGGATATGCTGCAACAAGCAGAGAAAAAAGGTCATGCAATTTATCGTGTGCTTTATGCTGCTGGTTATGGGACCGAGAAACAAGCTGAGCCTAATACCAGCGTGTTAGCTGGAGGCCCATCCTTCCCCCTTGATACGGATACTTCTGGGGATCGTGGCAGTGAAACCTATGGCCCAAGCACCTCTGCCCTAACTCGATATTCTACCGAGAAAAACTCGCCTATCCCTTCAATGAGCGGTAAGAACACAAATAGGTCTAAGTGGGACAACTGGCAGAACTTTGAAGCTAAAGATTTTCAACAAAATCTGCAATCTGCTCAAACTGCTGGCAAAGATGGGCAGAAAGAAGTATTTGATGTTTCAATGATGGCAGGTATGTTAAAAACAGTAAGACAAGATTCACTAGTAGATCGCCACTTGGGCGACTTAATGGCAGCCTTGGATTCGCTAGGCCGGTTGTTAATGAATTTCTACTGGCATCAAGAAGAATTTGAAGATAGATATGGCAAAAGTGATCTTCCAGAGTTAGAAGATAGTTTGCGCAATGCTTTTGAAGCTCTTGGTGATATTACACTCTTCTTGAAAGAGAAGACTATTGAGTCATCATTTGATAAAGGTGACATTAACTTAGACGAAGTTTCAAGGAACTAAAACATGGCTTCAGAATATTCTCGTGTAGTTGCATTTTCTGGCAACTCAAATGCGATCCAAGCTTTGGAACTCCCTGCTCCATCTTATGGAACGCTGGACCGCTTTATTATTACGCAGACTAGCCCTGCAAGTAATACTGGTAGCGGTACCTTCAAAGTGTATGATCGCAGATCTGCATGCATAGGATTGACTGATCTTAATGTAGTAGACTCGGGAACTATTGCTAGTATTTCGGTGGCTACTGCTAACTTTATCGGGGAATACGATGCTGGAGCTTCTTATAAGATTGGAGACATTGTAACCTACACTGGGGGTGCTTTGTGGCAGCGAAAAATCGCATCTGTCCCAGTTACTGTGGATCCCTATTGTGTTTCCGGTGCTGGTTTGGCAATCGTTAATGGAACTTATACTTATGTGGCTGGACCTAGATCTCCGCACTCAGGATCAGGGCGATGGGAAAAAGTTGGTGATGACAATATAAGGATGGGTTACACGCCAGCTCGGGGTGATTACACGATAACACAAGGTTCTTCATTCCCATCAAATGTAAAATATACGGCAGCATGGGCGAGTTCTCCAGCAACTGCTTTAACTTCTACTTGGTCACGATGGGGTGGTGCGGATCCTGCCCCAACAGTAGTAGCTGGAACTTGTGAACCTGCTGGACCAGAAGGTCCGAGCACCCCAGGTAGTGCTTACTGGGAACCTGCACCCATCAATGTAAATCTTACTGTAACTTTTAGTGCTCCACATGTTTTAACAGTAGGGTCTTCATTTTTTATTAAAGACTGCAATGTAGCCCTTTATAACAAAACTTACACAGTCACAGCTGTTGTTTCTGCAACTGCTGTAACAGTTTCTAGCTCTACTTTTTCATCTACGGCAATTACTTCTGGTGTCTGGCAGACAGATCCATTTAATCCCAGAACTTCACCTCCAACTAGCTTGGTCTATTCTGGTACTGTAACTGCTGGAACAACTTTTCAAGCATTTGATTTAAATCGTGGATATGAGAACAAGGATAACCAAGACATTAATCTGCGTAGTCGCCACACAGGTCTTTGGTTAGAATTTACATCAGCTTCCCTAGGTGATGAAATAATGTTGGGATGGGAAGTTGCTTACACCTGCAAAACTAATAGCGTTGATTAGGAGTTAGTGTTGAAAAGCTACAAGGACGTACGCCTCGCTGACCCATTTCTTCGCCCCTACTGGAGGCATGAGCGGGTACTCCGTATGCTTCGAAGTGTTCCTCCTGAGCGATGTAAACGATTTGATGATCAATGGATTCAAGAATATAAGAAGTTCTTGTTTTTCTGGAACAAAGGTGAAGGGCATAGAGAAAAGCTTCTCTATGAAAACCCTGGCTTATACTTTGCTTATAGTTTGTATGACCGATTAGCTGTTGAACCTGAGTTGACATTGATGATCGAGGCTAGACTACTAGCTGGGGCATCTATCGAGAGCATAGCTAATGATTGCAAAACTATACCTGAAACTATCCAATGGTATGAGCGATTATTCTTTAATGTATCTGATTTCTTGTCTCATCATGATTGGATTGTAAAGAATGTGCTTCTGCCAGCATCTGACCGCTTTGTTGAGCAAGCACCACATGACAGTGATGAAGCATCTCAGCCGATTATAGCTGCTGGGCTTATGCGTTCGCAGCTAGATCTGCCTTTAAAATTCTTTGCATATTTTGGCGGGCCTTTAGTATGTGATGTGATGATTAGTGGGTTTCGTCGTAATAATCATGTATTAAATACAGATAATTTGGCGGAGTTCTTTAACAGTCAGTTCACACTTCAAGTACAGCGTCGCAGCGCACAAGCAGCGGGTCAGTTTGAAGTGAATAAGTACAATGTGATGGAATTGCTTAATACACATGCACGACTGATGGAATTACAGCGATCAGACAAGAGCCAAGAAGTAAGGCACAATGAGTTTGAGAAAAATGTCAGTGCAATGATGTTAGAAATTCCTTGGAGTATTGGGAAAAACGGGGAACAGTTATATCAAGGAACCCCTGTTGGTAAGTATGATATGGGACCAGTTGAGTTGAATTCAGAAGAAGCTATTTTGATCGCAGCTGGAACTAACTTACCTGTGTTGGAACACGATACAGGTGTTGATGTTTATAAACGGGAGGAGCCAGAAAAAAATGCAAGCACTAAGTAAGTCAGACGAACAGCAGCTACTAGATGGCGTTAAAATGGCCGTGGATTTGGTGGATAACCAAAACATGCTGCCTAATGATGCCATGCATAAGGTAGCTAAACATATGCAGTTTTCCCCAGGCTTTTTAAAAGCAGCTTGCAACGCTTTTAATACTGGGAGACAGCTAGCACAGTGGAATGCTAATGATTCCGTGCTGGATAAGCTCGCTAGTTTTAGTCTAGCGGACTACGCTACTGTTCATGATCAGATCTGGGGGCAAAAGGTAGAGAAAGTTGCTTCGGTATCTTTCTTTCCTCCTACTTTTGATTCGTATGAAGAACAAGCAAGACAACAATTGCTCCGCATGGATTTAACTACATTAGAGAAATCAGCAGCAGCAGTGGAACCGCATCCACTAGCAGCAGCAGAACATGCCACCAATAAAATTGCAAAAAGCTATTCAAACTTTGACTACTGTCGTCGAATGGCTGAAGAAGCTAGACGAGAAAAGTCAGCAAATGAAGATAGGCTAAACCTTAAGCTTCATTTGTTGGAAAGCTACTTCCGTAAGTTTGCTCAAGATCGTTTGCCTTTGGCACAAGTGGAACACGCAGTTTCTGTCTGTCGTGGTGCTGTAGGTAAGTCGCTTATGGACCATGTTGCAGGGCAGTTTACTAAAGAAAAAAGAGCCACAGACCATAAAGCTAGTTGGGCAGGGTTTCAGCAAGAAGCAGATTGGAAGAAAGAACCCTACACTTTAATTGATGCCACGATAAAACAAGCTAAAGACTATTACAAAGCTTCTGAAGCTTTGCAAAAAGCCGAAATTAAATTAGCAGAAGCCAAAGAGCTTACAGCTTCTTTTTACCAGCCGTACTCCAATAGCGAACCTTGTTTACCTCTCCATTCTAATATTATGGGAGAAAAACAAGGGGGCACGGCCACAAATATGTTTGCTAGTGGAGCTGGCTTAGGGCTAGCACGCAACTTATCGGATACTTTAGGTCATGGGCATGAAAAAGATGTAGAACGACAAATAAATAAGTTAGATAGCCCTGAGCATATTAACGAATTGCGTAAGATTAGAGCACAGACGGTACTTACTCAGTTGATGAGTGATCCTGATAACCCTTTGAGCCAGTATGATCCTGAGGATGTACTGAGCAAATACAATGAAATGGTTCAGTTGTCACCTCGTCTAGCCGATCAGTCTGGCGGTATTGGGCCATTGCTGAACAAGCGGATGATAGGCAATACAGAACCTTTTGAAGTTGCTGAGCTACTCAAAATGGAAGGAAGTCTTAAAGACACTCAAAGTAGTCCTGCTGGTTCAAGCCAAGCACCTAAAGCAAAGGTAAAAAATGAAACCGATATCATTAGGTAGCATTACTTATTCACAAGGTTTGCAGCTTCTGGCTGCTAGAAAGCAAGCTTTAGACTCTGGGCATATTCCTCGTATGTCCAAAGAGGCTATGGCCACTTCTTTTCCTTTAAGAGACATCGGTGCGGACTACTCCGAAAAGATTGCAGAAGCGGGTTTGCTTGATTCTTTAAAATCCGGATTTGGCAGAATGGATAGCTCTACTCGTAATGTGCTGTTATCCGGGCTAGCTGGCGCAGGAGTTGGAGCAGGTACTGGAGCAGCTTCTGCTTTATTGAATGGCGAGGAAGGCGCAGGCTGGAAGGCATTAAAAGGCGGGCTAGCTGGAGGTGCTATCGGTGGTGGTCTTGGATTAGCCTTCAATCCTGATGTGTTAAGCAAAGCTCTGCATTTTGAAAAGAGCCCTGGAATCACTTCTTCATTGCCGCTGCCACGTAATGCTTCAAATGCACAGCGTAGCGCTACTCAAATTAAAAGTAGAACTCCAGCAGAACAACTAGCTGAAATAAATAAATTACAAGGTGTGGCCGATAGCAGCATGCCTGAAGTTACTAATTACGCTGCACACGGACTAAATACAGCAGCTGCCGGCGGGGCTGGTGCTTATATAGCCAACAAGGCAACATACGACCCCGATGTAGTTGCAAAATCATTAAGAGCAGAAATTGCAAACGCAGTGCCTATTAATGGCAAAGCTCCTAAAAGTGCAATTAACTTAAACAAGCTTAATTCTGCACTGCGCAACGGAGCCGTTCCACCGGGTGGCGATTTAGGTCATTTTTATAGTAATTTAACCGAAGAGCAGCTTAAGAATCTTTTACCTAAATCTTATATATCTGGTATGACTCCTTCTAGGTTAAAAGCTACACTAGCCACTGGATTAGATGAAGCTTTAGCTAAAAGTATCTTAGAGCGTTCTCAGCTTTCTGGAATGCGAACTATGGCAGGTAAAATACGTCCTGGAAAACTAGGTTTATTAGGGCTGTTAGCGGGTGGTTGGGGGCTTGGTCGTGGTGCGATAAGCCGGAAGTATCAACAAGATTCAGCTAATCGTAATGAGGCTAAAGACACGCTAAACGCACTACGCACTGCGATTATGCCAGATCAAACATCTAACACAATGCAGTAATGGAGGATAGCTATGGCACTAATTAAACTTGTTTCTCCAGCTGGCTGGGATTTTGATCAACGAATTGTTTCCCCAATCAAGGTGAGCAGTCGTGGGTTGATTGGTAATGATCGTCAAGAGTTTTTAAAAAGAGCCAGCCATACCTTCTTACCTCAGTTAGATAATGTCAAGTTTGCCAAAGACGAAGTTCCTATTCATTTAATTGCGTTAGGTGCCAGCGAAGCTTACGGCCCTAACCGCAATGGCGATGGGTTTAAAGAAGCTACTTGTCGGGATCACCATGGCACCTTCGTTAAATTTGCTAAGTTCTTCCGCAATCATAAAAACAAAGCAGAACGAGGCGACCCTTTCTATGGTGTAGTTAAAGCTTCCGCATACAACGAGGATATGCGTAGAGTAGAGTTGCTTTGTGCATTGAATGCCAGCAAGTCAGCAGCGGATCGAAATGGTGGCTTTATTGCAGATACAGAATTAGAAAAGATTGCAAGAGGGGACGACATAGCTGTGAGCATGGCTTGCCGTGTTCCACACGATGTTTGTTCATTCTGCAAACATGCCGCTAAAACTAGAGATGAATATTGCACAAGAGAAAAGTGTGCAGCGGGTGGCTGTAAAGAAAATCTTACTAGATTAGTAAAAGTTGGTAGCGATGTTCACCACCTGCATGTAGACAATCCCGACCCAGTCTGGTTTGATATTAGTCGAGTGTTCCGTCCAGCAGATCGTATTGCCTACGGAGCTAAGGCTAATTACTTAACAAAAGCAGCAGCAGATTCTGGCATATTTGAGTTTCAAGATTATATCAAGTTAGCTTCTGCTTCGACTGCTCCACTAGAAGTTGTTCTTTATCAATCGGGACGACATGGGTTATGGTCAGAGAAAAATACTGCTCAAGTTAAATTAGGATATGGGCTAGCTGCTCTTGAAAAATTTGCTGAAATGGGTGATGCTAATACTTACCGAGCGGTAGAAACCTCTGCTTTCCCTATAGAAATGCTGGCAAAACTGGGCTCGGAGCAATGTAGCAAACAGTTAGCTGCGTTAGCAGATAATAAAATATTTTTAACATTATTTGATTATGCACGATTGGCAGGACACGAAGAGCACATGAAATCTGCAGCCTTAATACTTCCAGAAATATATACGCTAATGGCTGCGGATGAATCTTTGCCTCTCGAGATTGAGCGAGGTGCATGCTCATTTATTGACAAGACAGCTAATGAAAGTTCTAAGGCATTCGCTGCTACTTTGACTGCGAGTCACTCGCTTCAAAGCTCAGCAACGAAGGACCGAAGTTTCTTGAGTTGTATCCGGGGGCAGGCTGCTCCTGTGATCCGCCAAAAAGCAGCTGCATGTAATTTGGAAGGTGAAAGCCTAGCCAAAGAATATGCAATGTATAAGCTAGCAGGATTGTGGAGGCTAGCTGCAACAGACAACGACTTTACCTCAACAGTTAAGTTAAGTCTGCGACAGAATCGAATATTTAACTAGGTCATCGAAACTCGGTGCCGTTTTGTAAGGAGTATTTTTAAATGGCGACAACAGTTAAGAATCAAATAGACTCTATTGATCGCTTTCTGAAGGCGGTTGGTTATTCCGAAAAGAATGCAGCGGCTAATACAGAGCCAGGTGCTATTGGCGGAGATACCACCCATCCTGTGAAAGATGTGGATGATTCTACGGAAGATGCCACAACAGGTGCACGATCCGCAGAAAACACAGCAGATGTAAAGGCCGATCAAGGCCCAGCCTCTGTTGAAAATGCTAAAAAAGCTGCAGCTAAGAAGCGAGCTTCTGCAAACAAGTGGGCTGCTGAAAAGGATCCTACTGGATCTGCTTCAGACGACCAGATGCAGATTGGAACTAACAAAAAACCAACCGGAGAGGATCCTTCAGTGGAAACCTCTTCAGTAAAAGCTGAAAAAGACGATGTGGACACTTCACATCCTGCTAGCACTGATAACAGTGAACTAGATGGCAACAAGTATGCCTCTATGTCTACTGCAGCATTGCACAAGCTTTCTAACGATCTTGGAAACCGTGTTCTTGTCTCTTTGACAAAGAATGCAGAATTCCATGATGATGACGAAGAAGCCCGCAAATCTGACTCAGACTCAGGCTCTGACTCTGCATCTGACATGATGGAAGAAAAAGGTGCAGTAGATCTTGCCGGCCAAGCTGGCTGGGAACTTGCAGGGTTGTTGAGTGGTCAGTTTGATAAACGAGCTGCTGACTCCCTTGTATACTCCACTTTGACTGAAATCATTAAGACTGCTAATGATGATGCAGACAAGACTGCAGCTTACTTGCACAGCTATCAAAACGAATTGCAAAAGCAAGCTGAAGGCGAAGAGATGATGCCTCCAGAAATGGATCCTTCCGCTGCTGGTGGTGACGAAGCTGCTATGGCTGGTGCTATGGGTGGTGGCGAAGCTCCAGAAGGCGAAGGCGGTGACGACGTAGAACAGTTGGCAGCTGTTTTAGATCACCTCGGTATTTCTGCTGAAGAACTAGAAGCAGCTATGGCTGGTCATGGTTCTGAAAGTGGCATTCCTGAGGAAGGTGGCGGTGCTCCTCCAGAAATGGGCGGTGGTGCTCCTCCAGAAACTGCAGGTGCTGCCCCTAACATGGAAGTTGAAGCAGCTTATAAACAAGCAGCAGCTAAAAAAGGTGCAGCTAACAAAAATGTGCGGGATTACATTCAAGAAGTTCTAGAGCGTTCCCGCCGTTAATCTTTCTTTAAAATTTATTCTTGGAGGATTTATACAGTGAACACAAAGCTAGCCGCTCAAATGATCGAATACATTGCTGTCACCTCGACGCTAAATGATCGATTGTTGAAGCAAGCACAAGCACGACATGTGCAAGATAAGCAAGCTGCCGATAAACAGTCTGCTGTTCTTGCTCAGTTGGAGCGAACTGGTTGTGTTGCTCCCCATCAAAAACAGGCAGCTGTTTCGATGTTGAGCAATCATGCCCAAAGTTTAGACTTGTTGGTCAATGCCGTTGACAAAATGTATCAGTTTAAAACTGCTGCTGAGAAAACTGGCTCTGACCTTGGACAAGCTGTTTCGGATAGAGAGGCAGGCATTAAGCCAGGTCTCAAAGGCCGTACCAGTTTAAATGATCCGTATGTAGGTCGCCGTTCTTCTGAAAAGAAGGCATCGGATGAGGCGATTTGGGCAGTAATGCGCGCCCCTGGTTCTTAACTACTTTAACACTATAGACTCATTACGAGTCTTAATTTGGTCTTAGGAGGACAATTATGGCTGCTCCACGGCAAATGACTGCCAACACTCTCAATGCGTTGAAGGGTTGGCCAAATATGAACGCAGTAGATTATACCGCAGCACTTGATGCTAGCGTAACTACTGTTGTTCCTGCAGGCTCTGTCGTTTCTTTGAATTCTTCTGGTAAATTCATTCTTGGCGTTGGCAACCTTAAGGTTATGCCTATGTTTCTCTTCGCCAATTCTGATGACCCAGATATTGTTAACGATGGTGGCGATGCCTCCACTGTTAAGGGTGTATTCATCCCAATTGGCCCCACCGGTCAATCCTTGGCATTGGTTGGAACTGGTGCGTATGAGTTGGTAACAACTTCGTATGTGTCTGGTTCTTACCTTCCCAACGCTGCTTTAACCTCTGCTACCACTGGTGGTAACGCAGGCAAGCTTTCTGCTGGTACGATGGGTACCAATATGATTGTTGGTCTTGTTTCCCGTGGTGTTGTGGACAATGGTTACGGCAAGAATGCTTTGGCATTCTGGCCTTGCCCTGTGTTCCCTTGGAATTAATAACTTTTCTCTTAATCTTGACTCAGTTAAGCTTGCAGCTTGACTGATATAACAAGGAGGTTCTTATAAATGGCTAATTCTAGTATCATGACTCAAGAAGAAAGCAAACTTCTTAGTCAAACGATTTTTGAAAAATTGGCTTCCCGTGACTCTAACCTAGAAAAGCAAGCTGTTGACGCTGTCAACGACTTCACTAGGACCAAGATGCGTGAAGATGGCTTTTACAGACGTATTATGCCACCAATCCCACTTAGCAATGATGATCTTGATCGTCAAGTCGATACCGACAAACCTGTAAAGATCGTGGACAAAGAACCAGATTCTCCAGCAGCAATCTCGATTCCTTTTGCCACGCTTCCTACCAACTTGTACATCCGTGGTGATAGGTACCGAGTTACCTTTGACCGCATCGTGACCCCTAAATTCACGAAGGATGTGGATGAACTTCGTACATGGCATATGGATATAAGACAAATCCTATCCGATAATGCCATAAAGGATATGTTAGCGGAAGAAGATGGCAAATTTATTTCTGCGGTCAACACTGCTCTTGTTGGCGCAGGAACAACTGTTCCTACTTCTGGAGTAATCCAGTACAAGCAGCTTAGCGGTGGGGTAACCCGCAGCAACCTGTGGGACAGCTTTAAGATTATGCCAGGCACTCCTTCTAATCTTGAAGTTCATTCCGTTTTGCTTAATAACATCACTATCAAAGAAGTTGCCAAACTCAATCGTAATGATATGGGTGGCGATCTTAGTGAAGAGATTATGCGTAATGGTTGGACCTACAGCGAATTTATGGGTGTTCAGTGGATCATCACTATTAAGAAGGGACTTGTCCCAACTGGTACGATGTATCATTTCGCTGACCCTAAATTTATCGGCAAGAGCTACCTCATTGAAGACACCACGATGTACATCCGTCGTGAAGCTTACTTCATTGAATTCTTTGCTTATGAAACCTTAGGTGGCACCATTGGTCATACCTCTGGTCTTGCTAGGGTTGACTTTACCTAACCACAAGTCTAAGTTAGCCCTGCATAGGCGGGGCTAACTTACTTTAAAATCCAGAATTGGAGAAATTAACATGGCTAACTCGAATGGTCTACCTAATCCTACTGATGCTTACAACTATTTGTTTAGCAATGTGCATGCTGAAGTATTTATGAACAAGTTGGCCGGTTACGGTATTGTTCCTAGTACTGAAGCAGAAGTCTCAGACTTATTTGCACTTGCCGGACAACTTCGTCACATTGACAGTCCTACGAAGCAAGCTGCAGATCATAGCCGTTTCGGCTCTGCTGTTGCTGGGCTTAATGCCGCTTTGACTTCTACACCAGAAGCACAGGATTACGCAGTAAAACAAGCAACATATGACTTAGCAAATGATCCTGCTATCTATAACTCGATCCTTGCTTTGAAAGCTCACGAAGCTGCTGTTTTAGCTGGCAATAGCTAAGACATCTACTTAGAAAAACTTTCTATAAATGTGTGCAATTTAAGATCGACTGGTTACAATATGACCGGTCGATCTTCTATTTTAGAAAGTAGTAGTTATGAAACTAAGCTTGTTCACGCCCACGCACAAACCTGCCTATCTAGTTGAGGCTTACACCTCCTTAAAATTGCAGACACTTACCGATTGGGAATGGGTTATTCTGCCTAATGGCAAAAATGTCACAATCCCCGAGGTTATACGCAAGGATCCAAGAGTAAAGCTGGTAACTACTAATAATAACTCGCACAATATTGGGGCCTTAAAAAGAAGTGCCTGCGACGCTGCTACTGGAGATATCTTTGTTGAGTTCGATCACGATGACTTATTTGCACCGGGTAATAGTCTGCAGATAATACACGATAAGTTTAAATCTGGTGCTGATTTTGTTTATTCAGATACTGCGGTATTTAGACAAAAAGATGTAGTCAAAAATGACATTAAGTTTAGCCCTTTTACTTACTCTTCGCAGCATGGTTGGCAAGAATACGATATTAAAGTTTATGGTCACAAGTTAAAAGCTACTCGTTGCTTTTCAATATCTCCTCGGTCTTTATGTGAAATATATTATTGTCCCGACCATGTGCGTAGTTGGTCTCGCAAAGCTTATTACAAGGCAGGTGGGCACAACCCAGAGCTGTCGGTATGTGATGATCATGAGTTGATGATCAAGACCTACATAAGTGGGGCTAAATTTGAGCATACGGGTGGTTGTCATTACCTATATCGGATGTTTTCTGACAATACGGTGTGGGCACGAAATCAATTAATTCAAGACACTAGCCTAAGTTTACGTAAGCAATACATGCCACAGCTGATACAAGCTTGGTTGAAGCAAAATAACTTGGCAGTACTAGACATTACTAAGCTTAAATCAGAAGGTTGGAATGCGGATAGGCAGCTGTTGCAAGGCTTTGGCGAAGATAGTTATGGGCATATTGTTGCAGATACTGAATTACAGTGGTTGACTGGTGTTCAAGTTCGAGAGTTTATGAATGTGGCCTATGCTGCTTTAGTCCCCGGCGGGTATCTGACAATTACTGTACCCGAGGTGCATTCTGGAATGGGTTATGGAGATGTAGAGTGGCAGTCCCATTTTAGTGCGGTAAGTATGTACCCATACACCCGCAATAACTTTGCTAAAAGTAATGGCAATATTGATTGTAGATTCCAGCAGATTAATTGTTTAGAAGTTTTTCCTTCAGACTGGCACAGAGACAATAACTTTAAATTTCTACGCTTTGAGCTTGTAGCTTTAAAAGGGCAGCGACACCCCGGCTTACAGCATATTTAGGTTGAAGTCTAGGACTCCTATTCAGATTTCTTGCCTGACAAATTACAATGATATAAACTGGAGTACCTACTATGCCGAATGAAAGTATTAATCAAAATAATCTTAGACCCAAACAGACTTTGGTAGATGGCTGCCCTGTGCTGGCTAAAATTCAGTGCCATGAAATTCAAATGGGGCAGTATGCTCGTTTGCTCTGGAATTTAAAAGATCCGCAAGGAATCGTTGTAGATTTATCCGCAGTTGCAAGTTGTTCCGATAGTGCTGCGATTAGCCAGCCTAATGTTTCTTTCGATGATGTTGGTAACCCACCTTGTGGTGTTACTTTGCGTATGCGGGAGTTGACAGGCATTGACCCAGTTAACGACCCAATTTATTCCATAGATGTTACTATCCTCAACCCTGCTACTGGGCTGGTGCGTGCGGATGCCCTACCTGATGACATTGTACGAAATCCTGGAGTGTACATGGAGGAGTGGGCGGTATTTGATTCTAATGGCAACATGCTATTTAGTAATCAAAGCTGTGCTTTTGTAAGGCGTGGTTTGTTTGGTGTAAGCGATGATATGACTAAGCGAACGCTAGGGCCTCCTACAATTGAAGAAATACGCTTGTCTATGCGAGATAATGGCCCAGCAGATAACTCTTTGTTAGACGATGTAGAGTTTGATGCAGCTGAAATTACACAAGCGGTTTTGCGACCAATTATGTATTGGAATGAAACTCCACCACCTATCCAGCCTTTGCTTACTACAAAAACATTTCCTTTTAGAGAGATGTGGATGGTTGGGATTCAGTCGTATCTATTCGATATGGTATCTAGCCACTATCGTCGTAATCAGCTTGCCTACAACGCAGGTGGGTTATCTATTGACGATAAGAATAAAGAACAACAATACCGAGCAGCAAGCAATCAGCTGACCCAGCAATTTAGAGAAATGCTCCGTGCTAAGAAGATGGAAATTAATATCGGGTTGTTTTCTGGCAACTTAAATTCAAGTTATTCTGGCATCTTCTATAACTAACACAGCGGAGCTTGATATGTATAACAACTGCGAAACAGATCAATGCCCGCCTTCCTGTGAAAATGTTTTTGATATGGTGCATGTCTCGTATTTAATACGAGGTGGCACCCATGTTATGTGGTCACTGCTCCCCACTTTTTTAGACCCCACCCCTTGGACTTTTCAATTACAAGTAGGTCATGGTGGCACTTCGACTGCGGATGACTGGGAGAATGTTGGGCTTCCTCTCGTTAATGCCTGCTACGCAATTGATCCAGGGCAAGCAACCTACAGTGTTATAACTTTACCCGTTTATTATAGGGTTAAGCTAACCACCTCTGTTGGAGTCTACTATTCCGATCCAGTTGCAAAAGCGGGTATTCTGTCTGTTAGAGACTGGAGAATAGCAAAAGAAATTGTGAGGAAAGAAAAGCTAAGGTTTAAACATATTTCACAAGATGGGTATTTGTTAAAGCGTAGAGCAATGGGAGATAATTGCCCCATATGTTCTGATTTTCAAACTTTAGAAGTTACCAACCCTTACTGCCCTCAATGCTGGGGAACCGGCAAAGAGTGCGGTTATTTTTATCCAGTTGGTTGCATTTGGGCTGACTTTTCTCCGCAATCACAGAACATGAATATAGATGACCAAGGTATGCGAGGTACGATTCAAGACATTAAAGTATCCGCACGAATGCTAATGTTACCTTTAATTAGTGAACAGGATGTATGGGTCAATCGTAAAACAGATGACCGCTATTACATACAGTCTATTCAACACACTGCTGAGATAAGAGGCGTACCCTTAATTGCTAATGTAGAACTACGCCCTGCCCCATTTTCGGATGTGGTTTATAAAATTGCGATACCGCAGCAAGATGAATGGTTAGAATCCTTAACCTGAGATACTTATGCCATATATACCAAGATCAATATCACCCAGCACTCCTGACTTTGGTAATGCACCCCGTGCCCCTTCTCGAGCAAGTGCAGAGAAGCCAGCTGTGCCTTATATTAAACCCGAGGTTGCTACCGATAGAAAACCAAGCTCACTAATAGGTAGGCTGAGTATGCTGAAATTTGATGTTCCAGCAACTAAGATTTACAAACACATAACTAGTAAGGAGTTAGACATCGATGAATACAGCAGAATGGTGTCCACCAAGCGTACCCCCTCCTGAGCGAGATGCTCAAAAAGTCCAGAGCACAGTTGATATTAGCTACTTATGTGACAATGGGTGGCAGCCTTTACTTATCACCGGTTTTCTGCGTGATTTGTTAATTAGGCAATGGTCTAATCCTACAAACATTATTAGTCCAGAAATGAAACAATATGTATGGAAAGAACAAGTCAACTCGGGTATACTCATCGAAAGTGTGTATCGTTATAGACCTGACCTTGTTGAAAAACGACCAGCTATAATGATAAAACGCAATGCTTTTAAGGATACGCCCCTTGGTTTAGGCGGTGGGTTTATCTTTGGAGGCGGAGAAGCGGCATACGAAACCGAAAAGGGTGCGATTACTCGGCATGCAACAATGTTTGTTGGGTCGCATACTCTTTTCTGCATCCATGGAACGGGTGCTTCAACAGAGATTCTGGCTGCGGAGGTCCTAGGGCAACTGATTGCCTGCATGTGGCCGATTCGCCAGAACCTTGGACTGAGAAACTTCTCGGTCACCGATGTAGGGGCTATTCAAGAACTTGAAGAGTCCACGGAAAATTATGTGATTCCTATAACTGTTGGATGGGCTTACGAGCACGTCTGGCAGCTTAAAAACGAATCACTGCCGATGCAAGGTTTTTCTTTCACTGGATCACTGGACGGGGGTCAAGTCAATCTAAGCTCTCGGTACCAAGGACCATAACTCTTATACATTCTTAGGCAGGAGGCCACTAATGGCAACTTATGTTCTTCCGCAAGTTCTTGTTTTCCAAGATTTTACTATTCAACCCGCTGCAGCAGCTAACCCGCTGTCAGCACATATCTCTGGCGGTCATGCCAAACTCGTTCGTTACAGCGATGAAAACGAAAGAGAATTTGGTAACTTAGGCTTTTATGACGAAGGCACATCCGCTGCTTTCCCTTGGCCTGAGCGTCCAGCTGGTGCCGTGGTTGACGAAAGCTATACCAAACTATTTATCAAAGATGCTTTGTTAAAGTATTTTTCTGATCCAGCTACCAGCGGTTTCTACTTGGCAAAAGTACATAACTACCGTAACCGAATTCACTCAAGCTGTGTGAATTTTGTTTCCAGCGGTAGCTATGCACGCAATGCTGTGTTTGGCAACCGTGATGTAAAAATTGGTGATGTTATTCGAGTGCGTGGAGTTGCAGATGGTCCCGGAGCTACTGCTGATGTACTTACCTTATGGACTTATGTCCGTGGGTTTGTTGCAAATGTAGTTGCCTCTTCCATCGATACTCCAATCGCAGCCTCTACCAATAAAGCCACTCAAAGTGGTTCTTCCGTTGCAGTACGCACCACTGGTGTGGCTAACTCTATCACTATCACACCTTCTGGTACCTACAATGGATTACCTTCCGGTGTAATCAACGAAGTCTACACTCTTACGGTTTTAGATGGTTCCATCGGTGGAGACTTGTCTACCGCACGTTTCCGTGTAACTTCTGCAAGTGGTACTGATAATCAGTCCTCCTTGTCAGTAGATGGTGCAACTGCAGTTGGAACACGTGGTTTGCTTGTAACTTTTGGTAGCACCGTTACTATCCCTTCTGCCGCAGCTTCTGCAGCAGCTGGCGTTAGCGATGTTGATATCCTTGAGGGGCAAGTGTTTACCATGACAGTTTCACAGACATTCGATGCTCCTACATCGACATCTTGCGGAACTTATGTAAGCAACTCAGACACCAATTATGTAGTAACAGTTACTAAAGGTGGTGCTTGGTCTGCTCATCCTGAGATTTCTGTTTCTACCACTGATGGTGTTGATCAAAGTGGCCCTTCCGTAATCGCTGACAACACCTGTCTTGCGATTGGAACTCGTGGTGTGTCATTCAAATTGACTAGCACTGCAGGTTTACGCAAAGGCGACAAATTTTATGTTCAAGCCAATGGCACCAGCGATGGTCCAATTCGCACCATTATACTTGGGGATAATCTAGATCAGACCTTTGGCGGTTGTGAAGAAGTTGGAGTTGATCTGTACATTCGCAAGCCACTTCTTGAAGTGACTGCAAATCGTACTGGTATGGCTCCTCTTACCAACTGGGAACAGTCTGATGTTGAGTTTACTGTAAAATCCGGAATTGTAGCTTACGATGCTGAAATCGGTACTGCTACACCTTTGGATGTCTACTCTTCTGCAGAAGCAGGCTATGGTGAACTGTATCTTGAATATCGTTGTTGGTTACCCGACTTGGCTGGCATGGTAAACAGCATTGCTGATGTAGGTAACATTGATGATATCTATGGTTCTTTGACTCCTGACAATCCTCTTAAATGGGGCGTGTTCAAGGCTCTATCCAACAGCAATGGTACTCCTGTGCTTTACACCGCAGTTAACGATCCTAACAATGTTAACTACTGGGATGAAGTGCTAGAAGTGTTGTTAAGCCGAGATGATGCCTACAACTTGGTGCCATTGACCAACAACGCAACAGTACTTGACTTGTTCCAAGCTCATGTTAGTAGTTGCTCCTCCGCCTCCGAAGGACTTTGGCGAGTGCTTTGGGCAAACTTGCAAGGCATTCCTGAAGTTCCAATCGTGGCAGCTGGCTCTACCATACCTAACCATATGGAAGCAACCAGCATCGATGGGGAACTTGTTTTAGCTAGATTTGAAGCTGATCCCACTACTGTTGCAGTTGATTACACCATTGTTTATGTTCCCGCAGGTAACGCTGGGTTCGAAAGAAATGGCGTAAGACCTGGTGACATCGTGCGTGGGTTGTACACTGGCGATGGCTTCGGCAACTACACCTACAGCGAATTTGTTGTAGATGAAGTTCAGTCTGAAGGTCAACTTCGAATTAAGACTGGTCCTGCTGTAGAACAGTTGGTCCCATCCAAAATCGAAGTTTGGCGCAATCTTTCTAACAGCGAAGAAGCTGTAGAAATCGCTAAGAGTGCAGGTGCTTATGGTGACCGACGTGTTAGAGCCACATGGCCTGACCGCATCGAATCATCGGGTACCATTCAATCAGGTTACTTTTTGAATGCAGCACTTGCTGGCTTGTCTTCTGCCGTGCTTCCACAACAAGGTTTGACCAATGTGGAAATTTCTGGATTTTCCAGCACACAACGGACAAACGACAAGTTTAACAAGCCTCAGCGAGATATCTTAGCTCTTTCTGGTGTATGGGTTGTACAACAGGATGCTGTTGGCCAAATTCATACTCGTCATGCTGTAACCACTGGTGACTACGCAGACATCAATCAGCGTGAAGAAATGCTTACTCGCAATGTGGATAGCATTAGCTATCGCTTCAAGGATTACTTTGCTCCATTTATTGGTGTTACTAATGTAACCCCATCAATGGAAGATATTATCCTTGGTGGCATGGGCAAGCTAATTCGTACTTTGCGAATTGAGCGAACTACCCCCAATCTTGGTGGTCAGTTGATTAGCGCAACGGTTGAACGGTTCTTTGTTTCTGAATTGTTTAAAGATCGTTATGTTGCTTACATTAACTTGGAAGTACCATACGCATTAAACAACATTGAATTACACCTTGTAGTTTAATGTGGCCTTTACTAGGGGGCCAGCCAGCCCCCTAGTTTTTCCCTAGTGGCTAACCGCTATGAGTGGCTTTATAGCTTTATAATTTCAAGGAGTAATTTAATATGTCAGATATCTATCAAAGACAGAAGACGCAATTTGCTGGAGCTTTCGCATCGGATGTGGCTGCTCTTACATTTGCAGGTGCTACCACCGGACTAGGTATTGTGCAGAATGTTCAAATCTCATTTGCACAACAAGTCGCACGCATCTATGATGTTTCAAATGGTGGCTCCGCAGGTGGGCTAGGTGCGGGTACTGTTCCTGTGTTCTATGTGGGAGGTCGTACACAAGGCCAAGGAACGATTGCTCGAATACTTGGACCACAGTCAGGAGCACTTTGCGATTTTTACCTAGCAATGGGTAATGTTTGTGCCCCCCAAGATTTGACATTCACCTTTGCGGGTGGCTGTGGTCTTACGGGCGTGGGAAAGCAAGATAAGCCTACTCCTCCTGTAGCACTTAAAAATGCTGTTGGTACTGGTACTTTTAACAAAGTGGCTTACACCATCTCGGGTGCGCTGATGACTAACATTGGCGTTACTGTAGGTTCGCAGGACATGCTTGTAAATGAAAATATTACACTCATGTTTGCAAACCTAGATTGTGCAGTCGCTAAGTAAATTCCGGATTTTAAACCGACTGGCTCAACTTCGGTTGGGCCAGTTTTTTGAGCTTTAAGCTCCAAACGCACCATAAGGTGAGACACATATGACATACAATGCAGGTTCTTCCGTTGATAATAAACCCGCAGTGTACAATGAAAAGTCCACGGGGGCTAATGCCGGAGACCTTGGTTTACTTTCTGCAATCCAATCTAAAGTGGATGCAGCTTCTCCTTGGGATCAGTTACTAAATGGCGGGCAAGTCAGTGACCCCAAAAATAATGCAGCCAACTACACAACTCCTTTAAACTCCGACTCACCTTTGCGCGTTGGTCGTGTGATCTTAGCCCTTCCTTATGTTCACTGTTACAAAGTTCAATTAACTGGAAGGCAAGGCACTTGCATCGCAACTGCTGTCTCTAACCATTCTCGAACCCCGCTGGGGGTACGCTCAGGCGAAGTAATCCCACCTAATTCTAATGTGTTGATTTGGAAACCAGATACAGCTGAGCTAGCTTACATCTTAGCAATTATTCCTTCCCCTGTAATGCACGACGATTTTAATGCGTCAGATCATGTTCAGCAGGGTGGTAACTCTGGTGTCAAGAAGGTAGAAGCTTATCGCAATATTCCAAAATCAACGGCAATGGCTCATGGCTGGGTTTCCCAATCTTGTGGTAGGCCAATGGATGGGACTATCGGTGAATATGTCCGCATGTCTGAAACAGGTATTGGGCTTCTAATTGATTCTTTTCAGACTTATCTACGAGTAAACGAAGCTTGTGGACTGTGGTTAAACTACTTTGATAATTACACCAAATTAGCTGGCTTGTCTTTAAACATCATGTCGTATTGCACCCATAATATACAGCAGTACGATGAAGGTGAAAACTTATCTATGATTGGGCATGCAACCTATCCGTGGGAAGCCACAGGAATGTATGCACCACAGCAAAGATTCACTAAAACCAACAGCCCAGAAGATGTTCAGTTAGACAGAGAATTCCCATTTGGAACAGAAGAAGTACAAGACCAAAGCCAAACTCCAATCTATCGCTTAACGGATTACACTGGTTATCTAGGGCAAGGGTTTAACCGCACATTAATGAAACCAGCTAAGAATAGTGGCAAAAGATTAATGACGGAGGCAGAGGCAGATAAAGATGTAGGGTTATTCCAAGAACTAATAGCACTAGATGGCAGTTATTCGGTAAGGTCTGCAAAACAGATTCTATTGGCCAAATACCCATTAATTCCCAACCCTAGGCGCAAGCGGTTAGCGGAAGACGCTAAAGGTGATGATTATTTAGAAAGACCCGGTAAAGAGGAATACAAGTTTAGTGGAGTATATGGAGAGGGACCTGAGCACAAGGTTCGAGACTGGAAAGACCAAGATGTTTCTTTGCTTAAAAATATGCTACGACCCGCCGGCATTATGGATTTGCTTACACATCATTACAACTGGAAGTCTACTCATCCCTTTTCTTACCATAAAAGAGATTACGATTACCCAGAAGAAGGTGACAACAATAGCCCGCTAACAGAGATTCGTTTTTACCGTGGGAGAATGTCTACAGCCTATGTTGAAATTAGCCCTAAGGTTATGAGGATTGATAGCCGATACCAAAATGTAAACTACTACAACACCGCAGCATTTATCACAATTGCAGAGGATGGCAGCATTGTTCTTGGTGACGGATATGGTTCGCAGCTTCTGATGGGTGGCGGACAAATTAGATTGGAGGCTGGTGGTGACATAATGTTGATGTCAGGTTCTCGTGTAGTGACATTAGCAAAAGAAGCAATAATTAGAGCTAAAGGCAGCGTAGATATTTCTTCAAATGAAAACGATGTTAGGATTAAAGCTGAGAATAATATGCAGCTGCTTGCCGGTAATTCTGGATCTGGTGGCATGCTTTTAGAATCTAAAGGGCAAGGGTCTTCACAACTGTATGAAGGGCTTATTGGAGAGGAGGTTATAGCATCTGGAATCACACTGCTTAGCCGAGGTGGTTCGGTTAATGCTATGTCAAAAACTGCCTACATTCGCACAGGGGTAGAAGAAGGTGATCCAGAAGGCAGCGGGGATTTCATCATAGACTGTGCTAATGGGCGATCACGTGTAGTGTGCTATGGTAAAGCGTTTGACTTTTTCTGCTCAGAAGGGGTGGGTATATGGCATTCGCCGGTAGGCCAAGGGGCTACCCAGATGTCTTCATCTCACTATTTTGGTCCTAGTTTTTCTAAGGTCCATGGTCCAACTGTTATGGATCGTAATGTGTGTATCGTTCAAAGAGGTAATCTTGGTGTAGACGGCAGCGTATATGCTATAGGAGGCATGTACTGTCTTGAAAAAATGGCATGTTACAAAGCCATAGTTGGGGATAGCGATGAAGAAAAATTTATACGAGATATTAATAAATTTATTAATGAATACGAGGTATTTTCTGAAAATGCTACCGACGCAGGAAACCCGATATTTCAAGGGTACTACCCTAACTATGCTTGGCTTCCTAAACAGCCGGGCGACAATAATTTACTAGGTAATCAAATTGGTTTTTCTTATAGGGATGAAGACAAAGCGGGCGGGACTTATGGTTATTCTACATTTTTTCTATTAGAAACTAGATGGCAGCAATTAGAGCGTATGGGTATGCTGCAGTCTGCTGGGGAGCATTGGGCTGAAAATCCAGTGTTGTACCAAGGTGAGGATTTATACCCATGGCCTGGTAAAGCTAACTGGGTATCTGGGGATAAATTTGTAAGGTATAGTGCCGAAGATAAGTTTAAATTGTTTGGAACTAGTGCAGCAAAGAGTCGGGAAGGTTACAAAGAAGACTACGAAGAACCTAATTTTCCTGACTGGAAACTAGAACCATGTGACGGAAATTATTCACTCTAAGGAGCAACGATGATTGATTTGAGCAGAATTTCTGAAGATGAACGACAGCTATTAGAAGAAGTAGCTAAGGCTAAAGGCCAGACTTTAGAAGAGGCATTGATTTCTCTTGGGCATGTTCCACCACCTAAGCAAGATGTAAAGCTAAAAGATGTAAAGGTAGAATTCGTAGGGGTTAATGTTACAGAAGATACCGCTGAATCCCCTCCAATGGTTCTTGAGCCACCTTTGCAAGTACAAACAGAAACTAGTGCAGCTATTGAAGATGCAGTTCCCAGCTTACCTAGTGATTTTGCCATACCTGAACCGCCTATGGCAGCCGATACAGAACCAGAAGAAGATAAAACAGACGATGGACAATTAGGTTCTGCTCTGCATATTTGTCCTCAATGTGGCTGGGATTGTAACATGCCAGTTATTGAAGCTCCTAGCCACACAGATAAGCTTGGTTTTCTCCATATGCTGTTGGGACAAAAAGTATTTACCAAGCGTTACCTACTATACTCCGGTCATTTGCGCTTATCGTTACGATCATTAACACTGCGTGAAATCGATGTGCTATACCAAGAAACATTTAGGGCACAGAAGATGGGTGTTATAGCCACAGATCACGATTATTATGAATATTTAAATAGGCTTAGACTTTACCTCCAGCTTACTAGCCTATCTGCACAACAAAGTGCCTTACACATTACATTACCAGATGGCTTAACTAAAGAAACGCACCCTACTGCAGAATCGTTCTGGGATGTTTTCTTAAAAGAAAAAGGTTATTACAAGGAAGAAACAGACAATGGTCCAAGTCTTATAGACCAGATAAAAGACTATGTTCTTACCAATGTATTATGCACAGAGCATCTTCATCGTATAGTTTCAAATACTTGCAGCAAATTTAATCGTTTAGTTGTCAAGCTGGAGGTGTGCGTTGACGACCCAAATTTTATGAACGAGATCGAGCAGCCATCCTAACTGTTCGGTCGGCATTGCAGGGAATAATCGACTACAGTAAGGCAGACTTACACAGTAATATGTGGTGGACTCGTTGGAAATACTTAATTCGAGCAATGGAAGAATCCTCTCGAGAAAAACTTCTGCATCATGCCTATGAGTTTCAATTAGCATTAGTCTCTAGTTCAAAGCTTTCTTCCGAAGATTTCTCTAAGTTACAAAAAGAATGTAAAGAACTTTTTGCAGATTTAGAAGGAAGTTTGCGACCTTGGCTTGGTCGTTCTTCAGAAGATCGTCATACTAAGGATGTTGGAAGTTTTAAAGAACAGTGGAAAGCTTTAATGGGCTTTGACCCTGACGATTTAGAAGCTAAAGCAAAGTGGGAAAAGGAAGTAGGAGAAGCAGCAGAGTCCGTGACTAGCCGAGTGGTGGCGGCTCAAAATGAAGCGGCAGCACAGGAAGCTTCGTTTTACACCAAGTTAGAGAATATAAGGTTAAAGCGGCTTAGACAGCAAGGACGCATAAAATGACCATGGATCCCAGCCAACTATCGTGGATGCAGGATGCAACACAAGGACTGCTGCCTGGTGGGCAATTTAGCCCGCATCCCTCGGGTGGTGCGGGGTATTTAGCACAATTAGCTAAAGGGTATAGTCCTGCGATACAAGGTAACTCACTCCCTGACACATCTCCCTTAGCCCCTCTTAACTTACAGCAGTATGGCATAGGTGGCATGCTAGCAGGTGCTGTTGGTAACTCTTACCTATCAGGACAGATGCAGCAGCAAGGCTTGCTGCCGATGGGCAATGCTGGTTCTTACATGCAAGCACATCGTACTCGTGAACATTTACGGATGAAGAACGATGTTAGCGCAGGAGTAGCGAGTCAAGACGCTGATGGTATCTATCGATCTTTCCGTGGAGCTGCAGCCTTGGCTGGAGTTCCGTTTGACCGTAAACAGCGAGAAGCAGCTCGTAATATATCCGATACCGTTGCTTCGCTTGGGCCTACTCTTTCAATGGTTGCTCCTGATTTTATGGATGCAATTTCTGGAGAAAAAGGTAGCGTACAAGCGATGGCCGGTCAGATGATGGAAGCAAATCGTTACCGCGCAGATCCTATCACAGGCAAAATGGGTTACAGCACTGAATCAAATAAAAACCTAGTTAACAATGTTTTTGAAAACATGTTTTCTAAAGATAACATGGCTCAGATGAATGGCATGCGTGCCGGAGACATGGGACAAGCATACCGGCAGTTGTCTTCAGAAGGATTAGTTGGACCTACCGGAAGTTTGCGTGATCGCACCATCCAATCGCTGCAAGAAGGCAGAGAGCAGGGGATGGATTTAAAAGCTATAGGTAAAAAGGCTGGAGTTGAGATTAATGATGATACCAACCTCTCTAACTTATCTAATGAAGCATTAACTAAACTACGCAAGGATTCCACTGTCTCCGCTAAAATGGGCAAGGACGACGCTAGACAAGTGGCAGACCAGTTACAAGGCTATGTTGGGTCACTCTCTGCTATCCGTGAAGTGTTTGGAGAAAATGGAGACGCAAACGCACCTGTACCTAAATTGATAAATGCGCTTAAAGCCATGACCTCAGGACAAATGCAAAAATTTAGTCCAGGGCAGCTTACCTCGATGGTTCGAGATATGCAGGCTATGTCTCAACTTTCGGGTAAAAGTATCGACCAACTAGCTGCAATGAATCAGTATGCTAACACGCAGAACTCTCAGATGATGGGTGGGTATGGGGTTCATTTTAATCCTGCATCACTTAAGGTTGGAACTACTACGGGTATGGCTTTCGCTGAGCATGGCGGAGCTACCGGATTTGGTGCATTAAACCGAGAACAAGCAGAACAAGCATCCATGGGTTTATTCTCTCGTGGTATGGGCTCACAGATGAATAACGCTTTAGGTGCTTTAACACGCATCGAAGAAGCTGGAGGGTTTGCTGAGAATGAGGCTGGGCGGGAAATGAAAGCTGTGTTGGCAGCTGCCGACTCGGGAGCACACACTTACACATTTGTAGATGATAATGGTAAATCTAAGACAAAGAATACCCCAACTAAAGAAAGTGAATTTAGAAGTATAGTTGGTAGGGGTGCTGTGGAAGGTATGAGCACCTCTGACTTTAATATGATGCTAGGAGATACCACTTCCAATTTACGTGCTTTGTCTACTAACGAGGAAAGACAACAGGCGGCACTGCGCCAGCAGCCAGCTGAGGTTGCTAGAGAAATTGAAAGAAGCACAGCTAATCGATTATCTTCAAACAAAGCACTTAAAGACCAAGTTTCAAGCCCTAAGGAGCGTGCAGAAATTGCTGCAGCATTAGGTAAAGCAGCTACAACGGCTACCGATGAACTGACCATGGAGCAGCTACAAGATCCAAAACAAAGAAATCAAGCCATTGCAGATGCCCTACAATCAGAGGCGGGTAATCGTGGGGTAACTTTAACCGATGCAGAAGCTCAAAACATGGCTGCTACTTCCTTTGGACAAAGGGAGTCAGTACTACGCACAAGACTAGACATGGATGCAACTTCTTATGCTCAAACTCACGGCAAGGCTGTAAGAGAAAGTCGGGAAGACAAGCAAGCTGAAGTATCCGCACGCGCAGGTATAAACGAAGCGATGTCGGGATTAGGGCCAAAAGGTAGCTTCTTACAGCGGGCTTCCACTGCATTGCAGAAGCAGGGAGATCGAGGCGGAGAAGCTAATCTAGATACAATGCTGGGAGATATGTTTGCTGGGGACATGGACGAAGCCTCTAAACAATTAAACAAACCTTTGGAAAGTGTGCGGGCTAGCCAGTCTAAGATTGAAAGTTTAACTAATCAGCTACAAGGTGCCAGCCCCGAAGATAAAAAGAGAATTCAAAAAGAGATTAAAGAAGAGACAGTAATGCTGAAGAAGCATGTGACAGCTAGTCGGGAGCTGGCAGATAGTCTTGGGCTTACAGATAAAGAAGGAGAATTTAATCAAGCCGATATTGCTAAAGGTAAAGAAGCTGCACGAGAATTAGATCACTTCAACCGAATAGAGCAAGTGCGGGTAAGCGGTGCGACTGCTACTGTGACAGATCTAGAAAGAAAAGGAGCTAGCACAACAAAACTTACAGACAATGACTTACGAGTAATTGCTGAAAAAGATCGCACTAACAAATTACAAGAAGCGGATAAAATAGCAGCTGGCGATATAAAAAAGATGTCTCCAGAAGCTAAAGAAACTTACGATAAAGCGATTGCCAGCGGGGCTACGGAAGAGGCGGCACGCGCACGAGTAAAGGAAAAGTTAAGAAGTAATGTAGCTTCCGTAGATTCCCGAGCTAGGGAGATGAGGGAAGAACTAGGAACAGAAGCCACGGTTGGTGGTTTAAAAGATAAAGAAGTCCAAGATGCAATTATTCAAAAGCGACGCAGTGATGTAGAAATGAAGCCGACAGCTAAAGCGGTTGAAGACCGAACAGAGAAGATGCGGACAGAGATGGAAGGACAACAAAAGAAAGCTACTACAGAAGAAATTAATGCCCTTACTCCCGCTGCCCGCAAAGAATATAAAGAGAATGAAAAGCAGTTAAGCCGAAAAGCTGAAGATCAATTAATTGCGGAGAATCAGTTACGCAGTCTAGGAATACTTGGAGCAGAAGAAACTTTGAGTGGTAAGGGTGCAGATATTGCCAAGTTTGAAGGGTTAAAAGGTAAAGATAAAGATCAGCTTCGCAAAGACCTAGCTGCAGCCAAAACTGAAGACAGAGCAGCAATTGTCAGCAAGTATATTGACAACAAACAAGTTGAGCAGTTTTATGGGAAAACCGAAGCAGAAGTTACAAAGAAAAGAGATTCTGCAAATACCTACGCAACATCTTCCGAAGGCCAGCGAGCAGCTCAAGACACCGAATCCCGAATAGGTAGTCTTTCTGACACAAGACGAGAATTTCTATCTGATGCCAAAGCGGTTAGTCGTGGAGGTGCCCGCTCAATAATAGCTGCAAAGCAAAGTCGAGAAGCTGAAGAAGAACTTCAGACTATGGCGAATAAGTATTTTGATGGGAATGTTGGCAAGATGGTTAGCAGTGGCGGGGCTGCGATGACAGAAGAAAACTATGCCAAGGTTAAAACCGACCTTGGTAAATTGTCTGACGCAGAAAAGACCACAGTAACTGAGCGGTTAAAAGCTGCGGGTCAAGACATAGGCGGGTCAAAGAATCTTAACGAAAAGCATTATGCTGCTTACCTTTCGCTTAAATCCAAAGACCTAGTTGGAACGATGAAAGATTCGATAGAGGGTATGTCTGGCGGAGCGGGGCAGACCTATGCCGAGCTACTTAAGCCAACAGATGCAACTAAGACAATGGCAAAAGAGATGATGGGTAAGGATGTATCAAGTGCACAAGAAACAGGGCTACAAGCTATTAGTTCTGCTGCCACTTTAAACAACATAGATGTTAAGAAGGCTACGGCTGGTTTAGATATGAAAAAAATCACTAGCCAAATTGCAGCTGGTGCAAAAATTGATACATCAAAAATGACGGAAGAACAAAAAACTTTAATCAAATCGGCAGAAGGAATGAAAGGGTTATCGAGTCTAACTAAGGAACAGATTAAATCCTTAGAGACTATTTCTAAAGAAGAAACAAAAGATATTAAAAAGGAAGCAGAAGCTTTAGGTATGACGGAAGAAGAATACCGCAAAGCTGCTAAAGATGGGGTTATTGATCCTAAACTTAAACTGTTTAAGGATGAGACCACGAAAGGTGTTACTGGGGCAGAAAAGCTTGAAATAGCAAGGAAAGGGGAAGTAACCTTAACTGATACGAAAAACCAATTAAAAGAAGCACAGGCAGCATTAGCAAAAGATCCAAAATCTAAAGAAGCCAAGGCAGAAGTAGATCGATTACAAGGATCAGTAGCAGAGCAGACTGAAATAAAATCTGCTCGCATGAAAGAGGCTGGGTTAGATAGCAAAAAAGCCGAAGATGTTAAGAAGTATGAGCAACGCTTAGCAACTGAAGGTAAAGCAACTACCCCTAACATGTTCAAAGACGACCCAGAAAAGAAGGGCATTACTGCAGTAGAAAAGCTTGAAACAGCAAAGAAAGAAGAAGCATCATTAACTGATACAAAAACTGAATTAGAAAAAGCAAAAGAAGAACTAGCAAAAGATCCGGAATCAAAAAGTGTTAAAGCAAAAGTAGATCATTTGCAAGGTCTTGTAACAAAGAAGACTGAAGATAAATCTGCACGCATGAAAGAAGCGGGGCTGGATAGTAGCAAAGCTGAAGATGTTAAAAAGTATGAAGAAGGTTTAAAAGACGAAGGTAAAGCAGCTGACCCTAATCTTAGGTTGTTTAAAGATGATCCAGCTAAGAAAGGTAAAACTGCTACAGAAAAGCTTGAAATAGCAAAGAAAGAAGAAGTGGAATTAAAGGGCACAAAAGATCAATTAGCAAAAGCAAAAGAAGTATTAGCAAAAGATCCAGAATCGGAAAAGGCAAAAGAAGATGTAGCTAAGTTAGAGAATGTCTTGGCAATTAGGAATAAAGATAAATCAGAACGAATGAAAGAAGTAGGTTTAGACAGTAGCAAAGCTGAAGATGTTAAGAAGTACGAAGAAGGCTTAAAGGACGAAAGTAAAGAAGCTGATCCTAATCTTAGATTGTTTAAAGATGATCCAGACAAGGTGGGTGGTAAGGGTAGAGGCACGGCTAAGGAGCAGTTACAAAAAGCAAGACAAGAAGAAGCATCATTAAAATCTACAAAAGAGCAACTGCGAAAAGCAGAAATTGCATTAGAGAAAAGGCCAGAAAATCCTGGGGCACAAAAGGAAGTAGAAAGGTTACGAGGACTCGTAACAAAGAAGACTGACGATAAAGCAGAAAAGATGAAAGAAGCTGGTTTAGATATAAACAAACCAGAAGATGTTAAAAAGTATGGTCAACTTTTAGATAATCAAGGTAAATTAGAACAGCTTGAAAAAAGTAAAGCGATCATAGCTGCAGAAGATAAAAAGTTAAAAGATAGCGGTATGTCTGATGAAGACATCGTTAAGTATAGAGGTATTCAAAAGGAGCAAGAAATAGCTGGCAAAAAACAGGCTAAAGAGCTTGCTGACAAAGATTTAGGCAGCGATGCCATGAATACTCTAGCTGATTCTTTCGGTAAGACATCTAAAGAAGATCGTCAGAAGTTTAAGGAAGAGATGGGTAAAGGTGGCGGTAAGGGTGAGTCTGGAGACCGCAACAAGCAGATGGTTGCTAATGTCCTTAAAGATGTAGGCAAGTTAACCACAATCGGAGATAGCAAAACTTCAGCCATTGATAAGCTGGACATGCTTACGGATGAATATGCTGCAGCTAAAACACCAGACGCAAAAAAAGCATTAGCAAAGAAGCATGGTATGTCTGAGGATGCCTTAGAAAGCACAATGAAGAAGACTGAGTTTTTAGGTATGAAAGATAAAAAAGACAAGTACACAGAAAAAGATTTGAATGAGTCTTTAGGTCGAGTTGGCAAGCGAGATGTGGAAACAGAAGTTAAAAAGGAAGCTGATCGCACCATGAAGCTAACTGGTACACTACAAGTTAAAGGCACAATCAATGGTGAAGGAACTTTAAACGATACTACTTCAACTGGTGGTACCCGCTAAGGAGTAAGATATGCCAGTCGTTTTTTCGAGAAATACTGGTCGAGTATTCCTGCTTCCTGATGCGGTTGCGGAAGGAGCTATTTCTATGGGGAATGTAGTTGGAAACACTCCAATTACATTTACGCAGCATACTACTATTATCACTCGAATCGGCGTTGCTGCTGCAGGAAATTTTCAATTTCTGCACACAATTGGTAATGATGTGTATATTTATGTTTTTGGAGATAGGATGGGGCAGGTAGATCTTCATGGCATATGCTTTGCACAACCTTGTGCCAATGGTGGAGTCAGTGCTCCTGAACATGGTTTTGAAAAATTATTTAAATGGTACGAGACAAATCGTATATCGGTACGCAAAGAACCTGTAGTGGTGACCATCGGAGTTAACAAGTCTTTTCAAGGTTTTGTTACTGCTTTGACTGGGGATGCACAAGACTCACAGACTAGAACGATTAATTTTAATCTAACTATTTCTTTACTACCCCCAACAGATTAAGGCTACTTATGTTCAATCACGCACGCACATTACTTTTGAATATAGATGGAGGGCCAGGATATTTCCCTGAGTGTCCTGGTGAAGAACTGATTCCGAGAGGCTATGAAAAGTTAGAACTTCCCACTTACCTCGATGTGTTTCGCTCTCGTTTCTTTGGTGCAGACCCTGACCGTGCTATGCTGAATTATCGTTCTTGGCAGTTGTTGCAATTGGTTGAAGCTACGGAGTTACAATCCCATATCCTTGCATTAGATCCTCGCATTACTTATGACTTAAATGTTAATAGACTTAGTCTGCAGAACACATTTTTACCTAAGGTTACACAACAAGGCGGAACCTCGTCACAGACCCTTACTTTGGCTGGAACCCCAATCAAACCAGATGTTTCGGGAAAAGCTACTTTTGATTATCAAATTAGCATACTTGAAGGCGAAATCATTAAAGTACAAAGGCTTACTTTTCCTTTAATAGATGTACAGCATCTACTAACTTTAACTGATGGGATCAGTCCATACTTTACACTGCCTTTATCTGGTTATAGGTTTTGTGTGAGCACAACAGATCCCACAATATCTTGGCGGATACAAGGATACCTTAGGCCACAAAATAGCTTATCTGAAATTGAGAAAGGGTTTCGTAGTATTGGAGAGCCTTACTTACTTCAACTCTTTGGTACATCTCCCGATGAGCCTTATGCTACTTTCCGAAATTGCTGGGAAAAACATCCTGAGTTTGCTTATCGGCTAGGAAGCGTGGTACTTGCAATGATTTACCGTACGGAAGAAATATATAATGGCAGATAAATCAACTAACTGGGCAATGGTGGACTTATCTGCACGAGATGGCGGAGCATCATTAGTACTACGCATTGGAGGCGATCAAATTCCAGTATCTCAGTTTAGTATGAGTTATGGGCAAAACGATATTCCAAAGGCTACGGCACTAGTGGCACTTGGGCGAGATGCTAGGACTGGAGATGTCTCGTCCATCTATCCGCAGATAAACGCAATTAAACAGATGGCGGCAGTGCGCGTATTTATCCGAGGTAATCTAGGGGATTGGTCTCCTCGTGGGATAGATGGTACAAAAGAATCTTTTCCAATTGCTAACGATGCCACTATTTTTATTGGATATGTTTCAGGCATAAGCTATCGCCGTTCGGCGGGTCGTGTCAGTTTAGTTTTGAATTTGGTAAATCAATTAGTAGATTTGGCTCTTTCTTCCGGTGGAAGTAAAGATGTAGTGCCAGGATCTCCTAGCGATCTTATGCTGCCTATACACCTTGAAGGGTCAGGGGCCGGAAGGGCTGCAGATAAATTTATAAATACGCTCAAAGTTGATTTAGAAACCGATTTTAGTGCGGCTGTGCTTAAAGTTTTAAAAAATGTTTCCAAAGAAAATCAGCTCCAAACCCACGAGGGTACAGCTTGGTGTCAAGGAGTCGATGGTCCAAAAGCTGATATAGAAGCTAATGAAATGGCAGCGTCAGTAATTGATGGCAAAGGTAGATGGCAAGGTATTTCTAATGCTGCAACTGGAACAGAAGTAGACAAGTATCTTGATGATTACCCTTTGTTAGTGCCTGGAGCACAAACACAAAAAGCAGCCACAGCTATTGGAGAACATGTTGCAGCTTCGCTTTCTGGTACAAGTATGTGGAGTATGATGATTGGTTCAATGTTAACAGATTTTGGCTGCGGGGTTATTCCTTGGGCATCTGGAGCAATTGTGGCTCCTATTCTTCCTATGGCAAAAGAGGCGCAGGTAATACTTAAAGCAGGAGAATATGTAGATTTTGATTTATCTACACAATGTCAGCGACCTCTCTATGGGGTAGGTGTTATGGGTAATTTTCAAATGGGAACTCTTAACAGATCTCAAGATCCAAAGGTTTGCTGTGGTGCTACCTATGTGGCTAAAACTGCAGATAATTTTCCAGCAAATGATGGTATGTGGATATTTGTAAAAGCTCCGAGTTGGCTAGATGATTGGGTTAACCAAGATCCGCAAGCTGCGGATGGTAACGCAGATATAATAAAAACGATGAATGAACCTTCGCACGACGCAACTGGTATTGATGAGGTAGCAATAAATCGGGATATAGGTACTGAAGCAGATGACTGGAATGACGCAATGGCGGAATATGCAAAACTTATATATGCCATTAATGCCTTGCGTGGTAGAGAAGGCACTGTAGTAGGTAAGCTTAGGTTTGATATTACCCCTGGTACGACCATAATGATAGAAGCCAAAGGAGATAAATACCTATCAGCTGGCGTGGATACCTTGGCAACGAATATGTATGGGCTTGTAGCTAAGGTACATATATCTATTAATGCAGAACAAGCTTCAGCCACTACCGCTTTTGAATTAACTAATCTACGCACAGAAGTTGAAAATAATTCAGCGGACGGAAGATTTTCAATGCAGCGACATCCATTCTTTGGAAACAATTATTTTAAGTATGCACCACTAGTTCCAGGACTCACAGTGCCTAAAAAAGAGCCGGTAGCTGGGGCATTACCTAATCCTAGCGTTGGAGTAGGTAGCGAAGGAGCTGAAACAACTCCGAGTGCAAGTTCTGTTGATGCAACAGGATTAGCCCGCATATTGGGGCCTATCGCTGGAGGAATTTTTGATCCCTTGGACGCTTTCCCCTCCGATGATGTAGGTACGCAGCGAACCTTAAGCCCCGCAGATGTATTAGCTTCGCAACTATCCCCACCATATAACCCTGCCCTAGATGTTGAAAATAATCCTCAACCTGTAGATGAAACAGGTAACTTATATGTAGGAACAGGTGGTGGTTTTCCACTACCTGAAAAAGACAGTGGAGAAGCAGGACAAACTACAATAATTTAACAAGGAGTACCTAATCATGATGGACGATTATTTAGAAGACGAATATAAACCAGCATTTCAAAGCTGGCAGCAGAATCAAACACCAGAAGGCAACGCTGCCTTACTGAAAGCACTTGATCCAATAGTACAAAAGGGGGTCAAGATGTATGGGGCAGATAGCCCATTAACTTCTAGCCGTGCCAAGCTTTTAACATTGGACGCAGTGCGTAAGTACGATCCTAAGCGGTCTCGGTTACAGTCTCATTTATTAAACCAAATGCAAGGGCTGCGTAGGATCAACCAACAGCAACATCAAGTAATAAGCGTACCCGAACGCATATTACTAGAGAATCAAAGGTTACATGGATCCACACAAGAACTGTCAGATGAGCTTGGTCGAGAGCCTACTGACGCAGAACTGTCAGATAAATTAGGGATAGCTATGCCTCGACTTGCAAAGATTCGGAGTTATCAACCCGGAGTTAACACAGGAAGACTAGATGCAATTGACCCATTAGCGGGCGGTGCTCCAAGTGTAATTCCTAACCAACAAGCCAGCGCAGATCTATGGGGCGAAGTGGTTTACCAAGGACTTAGTCCTTTAGACCAGCGTGTCATGGAACTGACTTTGGGAATGCGTGGAAATAAAAAACTATCGAATCAAGAGATTGCAGCTAAGCTTAATCGCAGCCCAGGTGCGATTACCCAGCGTAAAACTAAGATACAGCAATTGCTGGATCAAGAACAAAAATTATCCCCTTTCCTTGCGAGATAAACCATGGCACAAAAAGGTCTTATTGATCCTAATGTTGAAAGAAACTTAAAGAAGTTTGCTGAACAAAAAACTACAGCTTTTTCCGAAAGAAGAAGAAACAATGTTATGAATTGGTTTCGCCCTGTAATAGGGCGATTATTAAAAGCAAAGGTACCCTCTAAACAGGAAACTAAAGGAAAATGTCCTCCTAATAGCACATTCGAGGTATGGATAACTAACCCTAAGACAAAAGAAAGAGCGAGGGCAACTGTTACTACTGATGAGGATGGGGCAATTACCGATATGTCGGTGAACCCTTCTACACAGGGTGCTGGGTTTGTTTTGGGAGATGGTTGCACAATTGAAACAGTAGACCCGCAAATTTCTGAACATTTTCCAGAAATTAACAATTTTAGCACAAGTGCAGCTAAAACTTCTTGGGAAGGTGGTTTACAAACAGAAGAAGATTTAATTAATATCCACACTGCATTTGAGACAGATACTGCAGAAGAAAAATTGATTGAAGCATTTAATCCAAAAGATTCAGGTAATTCTTCGGATGGTATCGTATTACCTTTACAAATCGACTATATGGCACAGGCAGAAAGAGCTTATCGCTCCCGAGCTACCCACACCTTTCCCCGTACTTTAGCCCACCTTTCCACTAGAGAAAAAGGACATGGGCAGCAGACCGGTGTGTTCTTAGGACAAGCTTTAGATTATTTTATATTACTCTTAAAACAGGGTGGGAGTTCTAAAGGAGGACAAGTATGACGCAATTATCTGGAACTGCCGCACAGTATGGTGGACGCACTGTGGATTTTCTGGCATTTGAAGACATGAAAGTTAAAGGAGATGCTCTATTAACTCAAGCTCTAGTACTTCCGGGACAGACAGGAGCTTTGATTACAGGGATTGAAAAGTTAGTTCAAAGGTTTTTACTAGAGCTATTAACTGAGCGTGGTTCCTTGCACTATGCCCCGCAGCGTGGCACATTTTTTATAACCAAGATTCGAGCAGGTATGATTAGCACATCGCAAGCCCTATTTGCGGTTTTTAATGCATCGGAATTAGAATTGCGTAACAATCTAAAAATGGAAGAAAACAAACTAATCGAGCCAGCTGACGAGCTTTATAAACAATCTAATCTTCTTGCAGCTTCTTTGCTTGGCGATGTCGCCACGCTATCTATACAAGTACAGAGCATGGCAGAAGAATCTCGTACTGTTATTTACCCGCTTCGAATTTTAGCTAACTGAGGATAATAAGATGGCATTTAGTTTTTCTAATTCTGATTTGGCTAACCTAGCTACATTAAACGCAGCAGATGTGCAACAACTCTTAGACCGACTTGTTACGCAGCTGCAAGAACTTAACCCTAGCCTAGATCTAAAGCGTGGGGTGTTTAAAGATACTGTTGCCTATTATCATGCAGTGTTAGAAGCATCAATTCGAACCAGCTTACGCCGTTACCAGTCTGCACGCAGCCTACAGCAAATCCAAGCTAACCCCACAATAGCAGACAACGAGGTGGTTAATGATGTGCTGTCCAACTGGGGTATAACTCGTAAAATAGGAACTAAAGCTACTGGGGCTATTACAATTGAGTTAAGCCAAGCCCGCTCCGTTGTTATTCCTGTAAACTTTGTATTTGAATCTTCTGGTAGACGATATTTAGCTATAAAAACATTTACATCTCGTGCGGTAGACGCTCAAGTATCTTCAGACACAGACCGACTAATGCAGCCATTAAGTAATGGTAACTATGCATTTACTATTGAAGTAGAAGCAGCAGAGGTTGGACCTGCCTACAAATTAAGTGCGGGCAATATTATTGTGCCTAATCGCACCATTGTAAGTTATGTGACTAGCTATGCTAATTCAACTTTTAGCGATGGGATAGGAACAGAGACTAACGAAGAATTGCTACAACAACTTCAGTTGGGTATTGCTGCAAAGACTTTATCTAATCGCACTAATATGCGGTCTTTTCTTCGCTCAATCCCTACATTTGATTCAATTACTAATCAATCGATTATTGGGTATGGTGACGCAGAAATGCTGCGAGATAGGCACACAGTATTCCCTATCAGCTACGGCGGTAGAGTCGATTGGTATATCCGTGGGCAAGTGCCACTGCAGCGCACACGCTTACTAGTTACAGCAGTCTGCGTTGAAGTTAATGCTACTAATAGTACTTGGCAATTTGCATTGGCTAAGAATGATGCACCTGGATTTTATGAAGTCACTAAAATAAGAAAGATTGCAGATGAAGGTTTAAATTCCGGATTTGAACCCAGCAGTGATTCTCGATCTAACGATCTAACTGAAAGCGGGTTTTTACCTGATATTACTACTGTGGCAGAAGGTGCTTATTCTGCGTTTCAAGCTGCAGTTATTCGTTTCATAGACACCACTACTTCTATTACCGGTCTTGGTGTAGGCCAGACAGCTCAATACTTTTGCGATGTGGTAGGTACTCCACTTATCCGAGAAGTTCAAGAGTTACTAGGAAGCCGAGATGTACGAAGCTATGCCGCCGATGTGTTGGTCAAGGCTCCTGTTCCTTGCTTTGTAGAAGTTACTCTAACCATTAATAAAGCAGCTGGGGATGTCTCTCCGCCTATTGCTGCGGTCCAGACAGCAGTTGTAGACATAATAAACAACACAGACTTCATCGGCAGACTGGATGGATCACGCATTATCGAGGCAGTACATGGATTTTTACAAGATAATTTAAGCGTGACAAATTTAGACTTGTTTGGGCGGATCCGCAATCCAGATGGCACTATGCAGTATCTAAGAGATTCAGATTCATTGATAATACCAGACCAACCGAGTAAAATGGTCACGGCTAAAACTGTACAGTTTTTTACAGAAATATCCAAGGTAACAGTTAATATTGCTTCAACTATTTATGTTGCAAAGTAGCTAGGAGGTGGCTTATGTCACTAGAGCACAAGGGTAGGACTGAGGCTATTCGCTTATTTAAGAAAAATGGAAGCGATAAGAACTCTCCACAAGAAATGCATTTTGCAATGGACTATCTTACCTTCTTTGGATATGTCGCAATTGACTTATTAAAGAACATAGATTATGCCAAACTTGATGCTGCAGTAAAATCATTTCAGCGTATGTTTAATTTAAAAGTTGATGGTGTTATTGGACCCAAGACATTGCGTGCTATGGAAACCCCACGCTGTGGCTGCCCCGACAAGCTTGATCCTAAAAATAAACAACACATTCAATTCATGGAAGCTAAAGACATTGCTGAAAAACAGCGTAATCAATGGAACAAGCAAGGGCTTACTTTTGCTGTTCAACAATATGTCACAGGGTTAGGCAAACCCACCCAAGATAAAATATTTGCTGCAGCCTTTAAAGCTTGGGACGATGTGTGCGGTTTAAACATAACTCGTATCAAAGATGCAAAGAAAGCAGACATTGCGATTGCTACAGGAAAGGGAATACAGCATAATTTTGATGGGAGAGGTGGGACTTTAGCTTGGGCTTACATGCCAAAAGGTAATGACCAGCAACTGACAATGCGGTTCGATCTAGATGAAACTTGGATTTCCCAGCCTACGGATCGTGGAGTTATGATGCTCAATGTCGCTTGTCATGAATTTGGACATTTGCTTGGGTTAGATCATTCAAAGAATGCTGGAGCACTAATGGCCCCATACTATAACCCTTTTGTAAGCGGTCCCCAAGATAATGATGATATTAAGCGCATTCAAAAACTATATGGGAAAAATGAAAATGCAGTAGGGGTTAAGAAGGAAGCAAAAAATACATTAGCCGTAGAGCTGCACAAAGGGCAGAAATTAGTTGTCACTTGTGTTTAAAGGAGGTGTCCTGTGATTATAGGTGAAATTGTAATAGATTTGGCAGCGTTAATTAGCTGGGTCAAACCTATCTTAGCTGTTGGGTTGCTGGCAATTGGAGTAGTTTTTTTTGCAATTCCTTGGATTAAAGATTTAATCTCTCGGTTTGTTTCTGCAATTCCGAATATTCCTAGTCCCGCCCCTACTCCTACCCCTAAGATCCGCAACAGCGATGCCCCCGCCCCTGCGGGTATTGGGGAATTTCTTAAAATTATTGAAGCAACTTCACCTAATGCTAACCCTTCCATCTGGTGGGAGTATGCAAAAGCTGAAATGACAGAAGCACAGGTAGCCATTACGGAAGCTAAATTAGCCAGACGCAATGACTGTGCCCCTAATGCAGTTAAACCAGAAGAAGTAAAAAAATAAACTTTAGGAGAATTGTCATGTCTTTACGATACCTTGGATTGCTGAGTGGTGTTTTTGGTTTAATTTTATTGGTTGGGCCTTTTCAGTGCGATTCCACTGCATTTGTTCCACCTACCTCCACAGCATCACCTAAGCAAGTATTTGCGATGTATGAGAAGCTGTGGAGGGCCCATGCCCAAGTTGCTGCAAATAAGCTGGCAGCTGGTGAACTTAAAACAGAACAAGAAGCTTGGGACTTTATTGCAGCCGGTCAAGAACCTGCTCGCAAAGCTGCTTTTAAAGAACTAGCAAAGAGCGAACAAGATTATTTTGATAAACAAGGCGGATGGTCTGCCAAGGCACATGAAAAACTATTAAGGAGTTACGCAAAATGAGTGAACCAAAAATGTCGGGTAATTGGAAAAAAGAAAAAGAAGACTACAGCTTTATCCGTAATCTTTCTCGTGTTCCAATGTCTACCCCACTATGGCAAGCATTTGCCCGCCCTGCGGAAGTAGACATTAAGTGGCATCGTAATGAAGACCAAGGGCAAATTGGAAGTTGCCAAGGGCATGCACTTAGCTCAGTATTAGAGCGACTAGCTTTGGTACGAGGTGAAACCATACAGCTATCTGAGATTTTTGCTTATCTTTCTTCCCAAAAATTAGATGGGCTTCTTGGCTCAGACGATGGCTCCACGATTGCCGGAGGATGCCAAGTTGGGCTCGAGTATGGCTGCTGCCCTGAGGTGCTTACAGGTTATCCTAATAGCTACCCTAGGAGAGCAGAGCGAGAAGCCATATTAAGCTCAGCCAATTACGCAGCTGCCCTTCCTTACAAAGCATTATCCTTGTGGGAAGTTCCGGATGACCATGACAAAGTCTTGGACTTTATCGGTGGCGGTGGTGCAATTAATTTTGGTATCGCTTACTACGATGGGTACCTACCTGATGACCGCATTGTGCGTAGCTACCACCCAGGCCGTAGTTCTGGTGGGCATGCAATGTGTGTGCTAGGGTACGACAAAGATGGCAATCTTCGAGCTGCCAACTCATGGGCAGATGGCGGTTATTTGATTACGCCTAAAGCTTGGAAACAAATGATAGAGTATTCTGACACTGCTGCAATTGGGCTTATGGGCAACAAGGAAGCTGAACCAGTTGACTGGTATAACAATTCTCCTTACTACAAAATGAGGTTAAAACCCGAATGAAAAATCTATTAACGACTACGCTTAATGCATTTGCGTTTGGATTGATCTGTTTTGTAAGCATTATAGTACTACGCCCCACTAGCTCCGCTGATGTAATTTCTACATCTACGGAGCTACCGGCAAGCGTGGAAGCTACTTTTAATAAAGAGCTGGGAGAGGCTATTGCGGAAAGTCAGCGAATACAGCTAAATAGTTTAGCAGAACAGTTAAAAATATTGCAAAAGATTGACACGAATGTAAATCGGTTAATAGGGTCGCCTAATTCGGCTGAACCTATTGCCCCTAAATTAGTTGAAGATAAAAATTGTGAAGCAATGGAAATAGCTCCAAGCTTTCCTATTACTACTTCTCGTGGGCTATTTCGTAGAGGTAGCACAAGTCGTCAGCCCACTAGCGGACCAAGTAAATGAAGTTAAACTCTAAAGAACCAGTTAGGTTCTAATGGAAACGCATGAACTATCCAGTCAAAATTCCATCATTTGCTTATGACTTGTTGTGCAGTTTGCTGCAGCGAGGTGTGGTGGAATACGAAGGTAAACGTTTAGATTTTTCAGAAGTGCAAGATATTAAGATCAAACAAGGGGTAATGACTTTTAATCCTCCTGCCAAAGTAAGTATGGCGGTCGGCCCCCTTAACATAAGAACTACCATGTCTTCTCTTACTGCAGGGGCTGATGGCGTGGAAGTTGAAATTGATTATTCCCCCATTAATATCAAAGTGAAACCCCAATGAACTGGACAGAATTAACAGAAGAATGTTGCAATGCACAAGGCTGTGCAATGTCTAGCTTCCCTAAAACTAGAGTGACTCTTGCAGCTAAACGGCTCACACACGATCTGCTAAAAAAGCGAGAAGATGTTCGTCGAGTTGCACTTGCAGTAAAGAAAGCATACGAGGCTAACCCTAACGGAACAGAAGAACAAACACGCAAACAAGCTGTTAAATTCATTGCAGGTGGTATTATATTTTTCTTTATTGGTAGTTTTCTTTTAAACCAAGTAATGAGCATGGCATTAAACTGGTTTTTAAAACGATTGTACCCGTCAGAGCAGGCTAAATAATGGCATATCGCTACCCACAGAATGATCTTGATAATGCCGATTTGCTTTTAAATCTTTTAGGAAGTTTCTGGGCAACGACTTATCAAGGTAATAAGTTGATTTCGGATTTAACCGAAGTGACAGGGCAAATGGCACAGCAAACTTATGCCCAACTTATGGAGCTTGTGAACAGTATTTCTAGATTTAATGTTCCACTGTACCATCAAGATAATTGGTATGCTTTGCGTTTTCGTGAGTCGGATTTAAATACAAATGAAAACTTACTAGCAAAATATACTACGCAAGATTCCCAAACTTATAGTTCTAATCACTCATTAACTTATGGCCAAGCTTTATCTACTCCTTATTTTGTGCTTACTAAACCTAGGGGTCTAGTAGAAGTAAAATTAATCTTCAATCGGTTGACTGAACCTACTGTTGAACTAGTACAAGGGGTGGATTACTGGTTAGAAGATACAATTATTATTTTTAGAAGTAATCCTTTTAAAAACGATTTAATTGCAAAGCGAGAGTTATTAAACGATCTAGGTGAGATTGTAGACAAAGAAATAGTGTTGTGGATGTACCGTGGAAAATGGGATTGGTTTGCAACATACAAACAATTTGGATATGTCCTTCGTCTCCAATTAAAATCTAGCGAAAACTACAAGCAGTTTATTAATGCAATATTTGATGCTTTTATAAGTGGTACAAACATTCGTACACAGCAGCTAGCACTAGCCGCAGCTTTTGGAGTACCTCTGGCAATAGAAGCGAAAGAAGTTGTTGAGAGTATAATTAGAGACGCAGACAAACTTAATATCTTTACAAATCAGCATGTTTATCGTTTTCCTTTAACAGCAACACCTATTGTCTTTAGGCATCAACAAATAACAGCTGGAGAAAGTCTTACAGATCTTCTACAAGTGTTTGAGTTTAACCGAGGTAAACAGATTAATCCTCAAGATATATCTGCACTTTCGATTGGGGCAGGGCTTATACCTTATGGGTTTCAAGGTGAATTGGTTTTTGAAAACATTGAAACACCTATAATTGTGGAACTTGAAGTTGATGGGTTTACTAAGATATCTTGGAAGCTTGGTGGATTCCCATTTGATGCCGACAAGTTTTGGGATGACACGCACGCAGCAGGGGTAGCTAAAAACCAGACGCTTGCCATGCTTTTAGATAGGCGAGAAACCCCTACAGGGCAACCAACTGCAGCAATGCTCCCTAGTAAGATAAACCCATTACAATTTCTTACAGATAATGTCTTACGCAATAACGCTTATGTGGTGAAAATTAAGGCTGGAATTTCTCGAGCAACTAGACTTCCTTTCGTACCTTCTGACCAATTACGCAAGATTCAGCCCCCACATACCTTAATGTTATTAAATGTTGAATTGGTCTATGATGATAATCATGTTATCATGGAGACCTTAGGTACGGAAACGAGTGCAGGGTATGAGGAAGGTTTATCTTCTTTTCCATGTATGGTAAATGCAGAGAGCCTACTACCCGCTTTATATATGTCTGAACAAGTACGAGCTACCATAATTGGTGGTCGTTGCATTTGAAATAGTAAGGATGTTATATGAACAATTATCTAAATGGCGGTGAAAACATTAGTGGCAAGGTGCGTGCCTACAATGTGACAGATGACAACTGGACAGCACTTACAGAATATAAACATAATCTTGTGTTATATCAATGGGCAGAAATTGCTGCAAAATTATTAACAACAGGTGATGGTCGGTTCCGTATTGGCGGGTTGTACTTGGAATTTGAAAACACAGCTAGCCCAGGCGACACCGTGGCTATACCTTCATTTAATCGTACTCGTAATGTAGATTACTACAATAATTTATCTGGAAGTGCCGTTAAAGACTATTTACGGGTTCCTTTGACAGCTAGCCCTGTGGCTTCTGCTGGCACAGGATTAACCAACAACCAAATAACATTCTTTGCTCGAAGTGGCGGAGTAGCTGGAGTACACGGCAAGCCTTTCTCTTATGCTGCTAATTCTGTTATCATTGGGGCATCTCTTGTGGCTTTTGTTGACACAACAGACGCAACTCGAGATTTGTTATTCAGTAGTTTTTATTTTGCAGCAGAAGATCAGCAACAAAAGCTTGCAACTAGTCAAGTTGGCATCGAATGGGTGCTAACTTTAGAATAACTAGGGATGGCTTAAAAGGGAGAGCTCAAGGATGAGTTTAGAACATTTTATTAAGTTTATTAGGGAAGGAGAGCCAGTCTCCCCTGGTACAGCTAACCGACCACTAGAACAACTAGACCAAAATATTCAGTATCTGTGGAGCATTATTCAAGCAGCTTCTTTAGGTTCCACTGTCTATGCACGAGCACAGACAATCGAAACTACTTTAAAAGTAGGTCAACCTGTTTATTTTAATGCCACTACGAGTCGATTTGAAGCTGCATTTGCGTCTACTGAGTCTGACACTGTCACAGGCTATTTGACAGTCCCAGATCAAGCACAGGTATGGGGTATTGTGGCTATAAAGCACAATGCCACATTAGCTGACATCTTGTTGTTTGGTTATGCCCAAATAGATATACGAGAAGCTCTCGACATAACATTAGCTCCCGGAGCTGCTGTTCCTGCGGCTACTTGGTATCTGTCTGGCATGAGTGCAGGTAAACTCACTAGGCAGCTGCCTCCAGTCACTATCCCTGTTTGTAAAACTAACAACAGTGGTGGTGTCTATGTAAACCCAAGTTTTGTAGACTTCTTAGAGAATCATAGGCATTATGCTTTTTCATTGGTAATGCTTCCAGCAGGTATGGTAACACCTCCCGCTGTAAGTGCAGCCCATGTGATTACAAATCCGGATTTTAACCTCGAAGGGTGGCTCCCTGCTGATCATGTTAGCTTTAATAACTTAGCTCCAGCAGGAGCTAAGTTTGGATATAATCTAGCTAAAGATTTATCGCTTAAGAATCTATATCCACCTGTGCCCTTACAGTCTGCTTGTATTCAGATGCAACGCCCTAGCATCTGGGATACCGCAACGCAGCATCGTTGGTATGGGCAACAGTTAATGGATGACCTAGTTGTAATTGATAGGAATGGTATTTGGTGGATGAGCGACTGCTATGACGAAGTACCTTGGCCCACCGACCTTGATACAACCAGTTCTGCCAGCATCAGCTACGGGGAATGCGATACTGCGGGTCGTTCTTATGTTTTAAAGTTGTACTACACTCGGGTTGGGTTCGCTACCGATGTATCTACAGTAACTAGCCTTGCATCTTTAGACCCTCGTTTAATTATCAACTGTGCGGGAACAGATATTCCTGGAGTTGTAGGCGATTTAGAAATTGATTTAAATCTAAACTTTATGGTTGGAAGTCAAAATCTAAAAGGATATCGTGTTTTTAAAACATTTGATCCAGTGACTAATACTTTCAATGCAGGGCCAGTGGCTGAAGGAGTTTATGCTAACTCGGCTAATGTGGTGCTATCTAGCCCCCTTACTACAACAGACACGCTTGGACGAACTATTCACCATGGTCCAATTGGACTGGGTGTACTAAGCCAACCTACGCAAGAACTATCCAGCCAGTTAGTGCGGTTAGATGGGGTGACAGAAGAAAGTTATCCTGTGCTCTACTTAGGGATGCCGAATGACATCACTACAAGCTATGTCGTAAAATTTGAGGTGCCTAGCGATGCTCCTACCAGCTCCAACTTTAGACTAAGGTTACGGGTACTAGGCAGAGTAGCAGGAACCTTACCTCAACTTACTGCCTCTTATTACACTTCTGCACGACCTACTACAGGGCTAACAACTCCAGTAACTGTAACTCAAAGCTACACATCGCTTACAATTACAACGGTAGCTTCGGTCGGAGTAAACCAAGCAGTAGAAGCAACTAGTTCACTAATTGCAGTAGCTGCAGGCACTATTATCTATATTAAGATACAGCGAACACCTACTGCGGTTGGTGATGCTTATGCTGGCGAATTAGGTATCATGCAGCAAACAGGTATATTAACCGCAGTATAATGGAGGGCAAGGATGCCATTATCTCAGTGGAATTTAGATTTTCTAAATCATAACTCGCAGCGTAGCTATCCTTTAACCTCGGAAGCAACTAGGCGAGATGTTACCGCTTCGTTTGAAATACCAAACGACTTTCTTGTTGGGTTAGACTTGCCGGTATCTCCAGCCATGGATATGGAAACTGGACGATTCTTTATACGCCAGCTTGGTTTATTCTCTTCTGGTATTCAACTAATTATTGCTTACGACACCGGTACTAGTCTTATCGATGTAGCTACTGGCTTAATCTCAACAATTGATCCTATACGCAACAAAGTTTTTGCGATCAATGGCATAGGTGCGTATACAGATATAAGCGGTAAAGTAATTATTGGCCGTGTCGATACCATTCAAGAACAACCCAGCGGTCTGTTTTCATTTACTATTGAAGGTACGAGAATAGAGCCACAAGCTATTCGCCCTATGATTAAAGGAATATCTTCGCTACGCATCTCTTCCGCTGTAGGTGATGTCAGCCAAAACTTCTATGGAGACATTGAGCTGGTAGCTGGGTCTAACATTCAACTTTCTACTGCAATAAACGGGTCAGAAACTAAAATCATCATAAGTGCACTAAGCGGAGAAGGCACCCTTGAGCAATGCATCTGCGAAGGAGAAGCCGCTGCTATTCCTTGCATCAAGACTATTAACGGAATTAGTCCAACTACAACCGGTAACTTTAATTTTATCGGGGATGACTGCTTACAGTTTAATCCTGTGACAAATGGGCTTAAAGTTACTGATTCTTGCTGTACCCCTTGCTGTGGTTGCGAAGAGTTAGAAGCAATTACCAGAGATCTTGAACGCTTTGCAACACAGCGTAATGCGTTAGAACTATTTGTTAACCAGTTGGCAGCAGAAACAGCTACTTTTGATATGACTGTTCTTGGTTCGAGGCTTGGAGATCGCCGTTGTTTAACTTGCACATAAACTATGAGTAATACAAGAGGAAGACAACCTGTTGGTTTAAACCAGCCCCCTAGTGGCGGGTCTGCTTATCCGTTTGTATCCCCTTCTGATGATGTTCTATATTTATTAGCTGATTTATTTCTATCATTTGACGATATCTATGACAATTTTGTTTATCCTCTACACATTGCTTGGATGCATGGATTTGGCGATATCAGCGTTACACCTCCAGAAGGTTGGCCTGCGCCTACGCATACCCATGATCTTGTAATACTAGATGCAACCAATGTAATAGTATTTAATTCTACCACCGCAACTCGCTTCACTACGGAAGTGTGGGATAACCGTTTATTAATTCTTGAGTGGACTAGTCAACATAGTGTATGTCGCTGCAGTCTGCACACAGAGTGGACAGAGTCAGATATCATTGATGGGCAGTCTCGTAGTTATAACAATTACATTGTTCCTGAGCGAGGTGAGCTACAACCTGACACATGGTATAAAATACCTAAACGAGTATTATCTATTCGGGTAGGTTTAACCCAAATTACAAAAAGCAGTGTAACCTTAGCAGAAGGTTACAATATGCAGATTTCAAAAAATGAAGCTCCTACCGATATTAACTTTAACACTTTAGGAATATTAGGATTACAACCAACTAAACCTCTGGTAAAAGGCACACGAGTTACACAAAAGCTATTGTTAGAAGCAGTACCATCAGCTGGGCTAGGTATATTTCCAAGTTGTGTAGATCAAGAAAAAGTAATTCGAACAATTAATCAGGTGCGAAGTAACACACATCAAAATTTTACTTATGACAGCGAAGGGTGTATAAGGGTTCAACGACCTGTAGCACTAGCCTCACCTACTCCTCGAGTTTTTAGCTATGGAGCTGTAGGATTGCCCACCTCGGCAGCCGCTGGTTCTGCCCTTCTTGTAAGTAATGATTGTACTAACTGTTGCGACTGCCTCTACTTTGCACAGACTTACCAAGGATTAAAGCGACAGTGGTTTTTATTTAGAAGCACAGCAAGAACTGCAGAAACAGTTCGAGATAGGTATGCCCAAAACAAAGCACGATGGCTAGTTCAAAAGCAGATACGAGAAGCTAATGTGCTGCGAGTGCGTATTTCTTTAGATGGTAATTGTAAAGTTAGATGGGGAATTGCGTTTTGTAACGCAAGTAAGTGCTGCCTTACTAATGTTACAGTATATTTAACTTGGCTACAGTATCTTAATGGCGTGGTACAAACACCTATTCGGCCTCAGTTTGATTGTCTTCCTGTCCTACTAGATGGGGATGGTCAATGTGATGGGCCGGTTCCTATCGTATCCGATCAAACAAACGCTAGGGGTGATGTATCCAAGTTTACTTGGGATTACAGCAATCCACAAACGGTTACAACTTTATATGGCCGACACTGCATGCCAGATTGTAAAGACTATCCTGACGGAGCATTAAAATTTAAATTACATGTAGCTATCACATGGGGTGCGGCACTTAAAGATCCTGCAACTGGGGAAGTTTGTGTGTTTCCAGAAACTCAGTATTCTGAAATTTCAGAAGAAGTTCAAAATATATGGGAAACTTCTTTAGGAATGGCTTTACCTACAAATATAAAAGACCAAAAAGTAACTCCGTTGACAGTAGCTGACCGCTCAAATCCATATTGTCGCCGTTGCAGTTGTGTGGACTAACTATTTAATGGGATTGATAGTATGCCGATTCGTAACAATCATTGGTACAACCTTAACGAGCAGCGCTACTATCCGCTGGACGATACTGCGTCAGCTTGTTCAGATGCTGGTGAAGTATTACCAGGCTCTTTGATTGCAGACATGCGTTTATGCTGGCCCGCCCAGTATGGTAAATATGCTTTCGTCAGTGCTGCAGCTTCCACCCCCGGCCTAGTTACCGTACTCATTGAAGCTACAAACACACTAGATAACAACCCAAGTACTTCTGTACTAATTGCAGGTATAACTCTTCCAAAATCTGAGTTGATTGGGGGAAGAACTTATGCCCTAACTGCATTTAAATCTGGAGTTGGAGGATTCATTGTACTTGGAACTAATTTAGATGAAAACTATTCTGGCCGGTTTAGTTCTCCGGCTCAGTCTTTACTAACTCCTAGAGCAGCTAGACCTAATCGGATTGCACCTATCCCCTCAATCAAAGTTGACGATGCTGCTACCGCATTATCCGGCTTAGTTAATTTAACTGCAGCTGCACCTTTACAGCTAACCAAAGAAACTCGAGTTATTAATGGAGTAGAATACTCTAATGTCGTTGTTTTTAGCTTAAAAGAAGAAGAGCAAGTAACTGTAGGTGCAGCAGCTGAATCAGTTTTAGCCACTTTTGCGGGTCCTTGTGGGAAGCGAACTGGGTCTAAGACTTGTACTGACCCCCAGCCAGTACAGTTTATTAATGGTGTAGCACCTGATTGTGACGGTGTGATTACCATAGACTTTCAAGGATGTGCGGTTGTCGGTAGAAATACAAAAGACTGCGGTGTCATTCTTGATTGTTCTTTGGGCTTGTCTGCCAGCTGTTCTCCGCCTTATCTGCCTACGCTGAGCACTGGCAAGCTACCTAGCGAAACTCCTAGAGTCATTATCACTCCTCCAGCTCCTCCAACCCCTCCGGTTATCATTGATGTTAGTATCAGTGAATCAGTAAAAACTGTATTAACTTTACCTTATTGCGATACTTTTGATGAGATGGTTGCTGTTGGATTTTATCCCATGGGAGATTCGTTGTTTGATTTTATTTCTGATGACAGCCCTGCTGAAAATGATTGCTGCGTAGGGGCTCTTACTAATTATGGTTGCGACATGTCTGTCTCTATCTCATCCTCTATTGATTATGGCATGTCTTATTCTTTATCTAATTCTAATTCTATGTCTTATTCAATAGCTACTGTTCCCATATTACGAAGCGTAGAAATTGCTAGCAGTTATGCCACAATACAGCCTAACGCACAAGCTCGTACTAACATTTCTATATGGACGATGGATGTGCAGTCTCTGTATCGCAAATACACCACAGATCTTAAAATTACAAATGGGCAGTTGGGAAGTAAAAAAAATGCAGGAATCGTTGTAAATTACCGGCAAATACTACCTAACGTGGTCAACTATCTAGTAGCAACGCTAGACATTGACACTAGTACTTTTGGAATATATTTCTTTAATGGTTTGTTTCTTGTACCAATTGTTACAACTTCGGTATCAAAAGCTAGGACAGACGATTGGTACCGGATTAGTTTTACTGTTATTCCTAACAATATTACACAGACTAGCATACAGCTAATCGCAGTTTTGACAGGAATTACAGACCCAACTATTGCCACAGTGCTTTCTACCTCAATATCTGCTAATTTATGGCAAACAGATGCGGGTAACGCAGGGTTTTACGCTAAACGTTCTCGTAGCTATTTCTCCTTCTGGAGAGTGGAGGAAGCCGAATTATGACAGCTATTCGTTTTCCAGAGTTTTTAGACTCGCTAGAAAATACTAAATACCCATTTATACCTACGGCTACTTTGACTAATAACAAAGTTTCATTGTTAGAGGGTACTTTCTTAGACGCACATGTATATGCTACTACAAGTTTCCTTCGCTACTACATTTCAGAAGTAGTAGTAGCGTCTGACAAATTCACAATTTACATCGGGGATGAAACCAAACCTAAAAATATACATGGCGAAGTCAGCCTCCCATTAACAACTGTAAATGTACAGCTACAAGATGACTATGGTAGACCAGCTGGAATATTAGTTTCTAGCCCAGATCGACTAGCCTTGTTGTCTGCTTGGGGGATTGGCACCTACAAATTTGAAAGAAAACAAACAGAATTTTGTGTTACTTGTCAGATGCCTATACCTTCGCCTGGGGTTACTGGATTTTTATTAGAGACGGGAGAATTACTAAGTGGCAAAGTTTGGTTTGTAGGAGATGATGGTGTTGTGTTATCTACTTCGCCTTCGTTAAATCCACAAATTAATCCTGCACCAACATTGCAAATAAATGCAGTAGGAGACCCGCTTTATTTGCAAAGGTTATGTAACCCAACCGACATATTTACTCCAGTCAATCCTGTGCGTATAATCCGGGTAGTAAACGGAGAAAATGTGTATGACTGTACTCCCGATGCACAAGGTAATTTTAACTTACAGATGAATGACGCATTAGCAACGGATGCTGCTTTACGAATTAGAACCACTTATGAAGGTATTGTAATAAATGTAGAAGGGTCTACACCTTCAGGATGATTGTGAGACACTATGGCATTACCTAACTTTTTCAATGAAAATATCAATCGTAGTTTTCCGTTTCAGCGGGCAACTGTAGGGGTAGACACCCCAACTAGTGGCTCCGTTACAATGCTACAGCTACCGGATAACTTTATTGCAGACTGTGGTTTTATCATGGGACCTGAGTCCGGCTTTATTGATGGGGTTCATTCTGTATTCTTGCATAAAATCTCAAGAATTAACACTTCTATCGTTGAATACGAATTTCACTCAGATGCCCCTAATCTTATAGATAGTTTCTTACTGTTCAGACGAGACATTTCAGACCCAGTTTATCAAACAGAATTTGTAGAAAGTGATGCTCCTTTCTATGCCCCAGTTAGCCAGTCTCTTTCTTTGTCTATTTCAGTTCCTATAGTGTCATGCGGAGAACCCTACTGGTCTGGCTATCTTGTAACAGGACCAATGGAAGAAATTGTTTCCCGCTTATATGTTGGAGAAACGATTGTTCGTACTGGAAATAATGAAGCTATAGTAGAACCCGCACTAATTCAAAACTTAAATCAAAGTCAGGTTGTGTCTTTAAACATTGCGAATGCTGATAGAACTAGAGCAATTAGACCCGCTAACTGTCCTCCCAACTCTTGGACATTCCCAATTGGATACACCTATACGGTGCAAGAATGTATCCAAGGAGATTTACAATTACGCTCAGGATATAACATGCAAATAAATCAGGATTCGTTTACTAACACGATTCAATTTGCAGCAAGGTTAAAGGCGGGGCTAGGAGAACCATGCGAAGAACTTAAATTATTTCCGCAGGAAGCCCCACCGATTGACGCTGCTAACAATTTACTAGCTGGAGACCACTACTGTAATGAAACTTTAAGATCAATAAATGGGTTGCAAGGCCCTAATTTAAACTTTATCGCAGGCGTAGGGGTATCTATATCCCCTAACACTGTAACTGGTACTTTAACTGTAAATATTAATTTGAAAGACTTACAAACTTGTTCTTATGCCACAGTGTCTGAGGCACTTTAAGAGGAAGATTAGGAATGGAAGACAAGTCATATTTGTCGATGGGACCGCAAGACCCCGTATTTGACATAGTCAAATGCGAGGTCCCTAGCGTTCTTCCTATTCCTCCTGCTAATTGGCTGGTTAATCCTCAAGTTCCTCCTGCCCCAGCAGATATCGCAGACTGCCCTGAAACTGTAATACCAATTTTAGAGCCAGAACCATTGTGTCCTGAGATTACATTTAACGGAGGATCGCAAGGGTTTGCTACTACTCGTATTGTTCCCCCTGGCCAAGAAAAAGCAGTTTTTACCGTTACAAAGGGAGAATGTTGCGATTTTGACATTGATGTGTCTGTAGATTTTCCACAAGGACCACAAGGACCACAAGGACCACAAGGCCCACAAGGTCCACAAGGACCACAAGGACCACAAGGACCACAAGGACCACAAGGACCACAAGGCCCACAAGGTCCACAAGGCCCACAAGGACCACAAGGACCACAAGGACCACAAGGCCCACAAGGTCCACAAGGCCCACAAGGTCCACAAGGCCCACAAGGTCCACAAGGCCCACAGGGTCCACAAGGTCCACAGGGTCCACAAGGTCCACAGGGTCCACAAGGTCCACAAGGCCCGCAAGGACCACAGGGACCACAAGGACCACAAGGCCCACAGGGACCACAAGGTCCACAAGGACCACAAGGTCCACAAGGCCCACAAGGACCACAAGGACCACAAGGCCCACAAGGTCCACAAGGCCCACAGGGTCCACAGGGTCCA